>JGI20195J14853_1000491_pt1 | contig 12994 bp, 10 predicted proteins | sample NGESurdeep092012_3_FD_14853 | JGI IMG/M metagenome (IMG submission 14853)
AGAAGAACTTGGCCCTGGTGAGCCATCTTGAGAGCATCGCGAATGACAAAGGCGTGACGGTCGCGCAGCTGGCGTTGGCGTGGGTTCTCTCTCGTGGTGCCGACGTCGTTCCGATTCCCGGTACCAAACGTCGCAAGTGGTTGCGTGAGAACGTCGCGGCCAGTGACATTGTCTTGAGCGACGCTGATCTCGCCGCGATCGAAGCGGCCGTGCCGCGTGACGCCGTGGTAGGCGATCGCTATCACGCGTCAGGAATGTTGACAATTAACGGTTAACGGTTAACGATTAACGCGCTGTAGTTGTCCATCGCGTAACTCAACGACGTCATCACACCAGGCAATCACCTCAGGATCGTGTGTCGCCACCACGACCGTACTGTTGGTCGCGCCAAGCAACATAAGTACGCGCGACGTTTCATCTTGACCGAGACCCGACGTTGGTTCGTCGAGTAAAAGAATGTCTGGATTTGTGACCAACGACCTTGCGACGGCTACGCGCACTCGCTCGCCGCGCGAGAGTTCGTCAAATCGTGTCGATTGGTTACTCACGAGCCCCAATGATCCGAGATCCGCGTGAGGATCGCGCGTGCTCGGTCGCCCAAGGGAGACCACGTCAATGGCGAATCCGCGAGTGAAACCCGGTTCGCTAACGACGTACGCTACGTGACGGCGAAGTTCCCCTTCGTCAATCGCACTGAGTTCAATGTCGCCAACAAGAATGGTGCCGCTCGCTACGTCGTCGAGTGCCGCTAGTGCGCGCAACAACGTCGACTTGCCAACGCCAGATTCGCCCACCAGCGCCAGGTGTGAACCGGGGACAATCGTGAGCGTGGCGCCGCGCACGAGTACGTGATCTTCCTCTTCCACAGTGACGTCGATGAGTCGAATTGTTGGATCGCCGGGCCACGACGCCGTGCCCCGCGGTACGGCCACGTCGAGGGCGTCAAGACGTTCGCCTCCACCACTCACCTCAACGGCGCTTTGCGTAGCGGCGCGAAGAGAATTGAGCGCTTCGTACGAGGACAGGCCAATCACTGTCGCCACCACGAGCCACACCGTCGATGAGGCGGGGCGCAAGAACACCCCGCACAATGAAGCCACGCTTGCTGTGATTACCACGATGTTCGCCACGTGGCGCTGGCGGCGAAGTGCCTCTTCACGCAAATCAAGTTGACGGACTGCAGCACTCAATCGATCACCAGCTAGGTGTTCGCGCTGCAACAAGACGAGCTCTGGCGTGACGGCACTGAGTTCAACGAGCTGCGCTCGAAAATTTCCTCGTGCCGATCGCAGTTCTCGATCGCGCACGAGTTCGATCCTCGCGCACCACAAGAGTCCGGCGACCCCAAGAATCTGGAAGATGAAGAACGTAAGTGCGCTGGCCCACCAGTGTCCAAAGGGCGGTAGTCCCGCGACCACGAGGTCGCCGAGCACCATCACCGTGACGACGTCAACGAAGGGCACAACCGATCGAAGCCACAAGTCTTGTAGCTGATCGGTGTCGCTCAACGCGCGTTCGAGAAGGTCACCTGCTGCGTACGAACGCCACTGGGAGTAGTCGAGTTGACCAATCACGACGACGAGCCATTGACGCCATCGCGTGACCGCCGCGTAGCCGAGGCGATGCGCCGTCAGACGCTCTACGAAGCGCAACGGCGAGCGAAGAAAGGCGAAGAGTTCGATGACGATCAGTACGATCGCCACGGCGTGCAGCCCTGGCCGTGTCGCGCTTTCGACCAAAAGGGCCACCGCGCCGACGAGCAGGGCGACGTTGGTAATCGACGCGACGAGACCCGCTAGTAGTGCACGCGCGAGCTGCGCGCGTGGTGGTTGTGCGCGGCGGAGCCAACGCGTAAGTCGCGCGCGGTCGCCGCTCACGGTCGCAGCTCGACGCGTGAGGTGGGATCGAGCGTCAGGGGCGTGTCGACCGAGGCCTCGATAATTGCGGTTGACGGTAGTTTCGAAAGTGCTTCGCGCACTTTCTCTCGGGCTTCGCTGTCGAGCACTCCAGCAATGTCGTCGATGACGATGAGCGAGGGTGAACTAAGAAGAACGCGAGCGAGCACTAGGCGGACTCTCTCGCCGCCGCTCATACCTCGTCCGTCTGCTAAAAGCTCGACGTCAAGTTCGCTGAAGCGCTCACCCTCGAGACCCAAAGAGCGAAGTCGCTCGAGAATGACGTTGTCGTTCACTTGCGCGCCCAGTGTCAAGTTCTCGCGCAGCGACCCAGAGAGCAGGGAACTCTCAACACCGACGTAACCCACCACGGCGTTGCTGCGCGCCGTGGTGCCGTGCACGGGTTGACGCCATCCAAGGAGTGTGTGCAAGAGCGTGGACTTCCCCACGCCCGATGGACCGCTGACGAGAACACGATTGTGGGCGCGAATGGCGAGCGTGATCGGAGCAGCATTGGCCTCCGTGACGAGATCGGTGGCGAGGAGCAGCTCGTCACTCGCCGCCCTGGAACTGTTGCCAGCGGACGCGTCAAGCGCGATGAGGGCGCGCTGCGCGTCGTCGCGACGGTGGAACTCAACGCCGTAACGTCGAACCTGCACGAACAGCTCGCTGGTGACGAGGACGGCGATGAGCGCGCGCACAAGACTTATGTGCCCACCTAAGAGGGCGAAGCCTACGACCATCGCGACGAGACCAATGCTCACGCCACTAAGAAACTCGGTGACCAAAGAGGACTCCAATGCCACGCGGATGGCTTGCATGGCGATCCCGTGCTCTCGGTCCGAGAGAGCGCCAATTTCGCTGGCCCCGTAGTCCACGGCGCCAAGTGCTCGTAGTTCAGGCGCGTGCTGAAGGACTTCGAGCTGGCGCGCTTCGAGGAGGGCCCGGCGTTGTTGATACGCAGCGGCGACGGACTCGCTACGTTTTCCAGTTCGTTGGTAGAGCGGTGCCGCCAATGCCAAAAGCGACACTGAGATCGCGAACGGGAGCCATCCGGCTGCCCAGAAGATCACCAAAACCCCGACGAGAGAACTTGCGGCACTGGCCCTTAGTCGTTCAAGTGACGGAGCTTGCGCGGCGTGATCAATGGCGAGGGCAAGGTCGCCTCGGCCGCGCTCGCCCTCACGGCGCGGCAGGCGCAGGTGCTGGCTTAGCGAGTGACGCCACTGCGCGCGAAGGCGTCGCGCGGCGCCGTTAGCCCATTCCTCGACAATGCTCGAGAGTAGCCAACGGGCCAGCAACAAGCTCAGGAGTATCCACACGCCGCGAGTGAATTCTTTGTGCGGGATGTCGTTTATCGCGATGGCGGTGAGAACGGCGAAGGCGAGCGCGACCAGGCTCCCGACTACGCCGAGCACTCTGGCGCCAAGGCGGTACGTGACGCTCTTAAGGGGCACGAACGGGGCGATGGTCACCGTTCAATGCTAATGAGAACGCTGGTTCCCTAAAGGGGGTCATCGCGGTGAGCGAGTGCACGCGCGGGTCCGTTGAGCCAATCTCGCAGGGCCTTCGTCGCTCGACAGTCGTCCTCGTTGTACTCAAGCAGGCGCGTCCTCGAGGCGAACGCCTCAAGAGACGAGTCGCGAGTCGCGAGTTCGTACCAGAGGATTGAGGCCTCACCGCTCGGGGTGGGGTCACGCCAGCGAAAGCCCGCCGACACGGCGAGCTGCTTCAAACCGAGCGGCCCTTCTGTTTGAATCTGGCGCTTGGCCCGTTCGTGAAGGTCGATCCACTCGGGCGGAGAGTTGTGGCGAAATGTCTTGAGTTCGTCTGCGGTAGGACCTCCCGCCAGTGGTGGATCAACAGCTCGATTCATTGCGCCGTCTTCCGCCTGAGCCCAGAAGCAGTACGCCGCGAACGTGCGACCACTCTCATGACACCGCTGGCGCAGTTCGCGTAGCCACGTCCAAAAGGCGGCAAAGTTCGCGGCCTCGGCGTCGTGGGTCAACGAATCCCAGTCGACGAAGGCGCGATAACCCTCACTGACCCCTTCGACTGGTTGATTCACGCTCACGTACGCGCCCCATAGATACGTCGCGTCGTCGTAACTCTCCATGTCGACGTCCACCTCGACGTCGGCCGTCGGGCAACCCGTGTTGTCGACGCCGACAATGCGTAGCGAAGCGCCGCGCTCGTGAACGCGCGCGCGATAGATCAAATCGTCCAACTTGTCAATCGTTCGCCCCAGGAGTTCCTCGGGTCGGTGGGGCTCGAGGGGATTGATGGCTTTGTTGCGAGCGCGACGGGCGAGGGTCGGGTCAAGTCGAGCTAATTGGGCCCTCGTCTGGAGTCCGTGTTCTCGTAACGCCAACTGTTGATCAATGGTCGTAAAGCGTACGAGTGACACGTCGTCGAGCTTCTCTAACTGCTCTTCGCAGTATTGGCTGTAGGGACAGTCCGGACAGTCACGGTGCCAGTAGGGGGCGGTGGGAAACGGCCCCACTTTTGCCGTCCACTGATCGTGGGCGACGAGTACGTCCAATCGCTCTTGGTAGAGACCGTCGTAGGTCGCCAGATTGAAACGGGGATAGCTGGCCCCGGCAAGCTCGAACCACCAGAGTCGTCGCTGTCGGTCTATGACACCCGCTCGCGCGCTCGGATCCGCGTGACCGAGTACGCCAAGGACTCTTGTCGCGTGAGCGAGCGAGAGTCCGCTTCGTGTCATGGAGAGTCCCGGACGGGTCCCCACGCCTTCGTGGAACTCGGCTTCACTCGGGCGAAGACCCGTAAGTGTCCCTTCGAGGGTGCGTCGCGTGCTGGCGGGCTCTACGACCTCGTGGTTTTTAATGAGTACGGGCGCGTAGGTAAAGGAATCGTCGACGCGCCCGACGCGCACGAGCACGTGCACCGACGCCGAACGCCAGCCCTCGTCGTCGTTGGCGAGTCTCGGCAAGAAGATCAACTCTCGGCCCTCGTCCATCAGCGTTGTCGTTTCAGAGGTGTTCGTCGGTGTTCGGGCCTCGGGGTGGAGTTGACGAAGTTCCTCGAACGTAGAGCGACGATGTTCGCGGGCGCTTTCACGTCGTCGAGCCATCTCGACCGTCAATGGAGGCGCGACGTAGTCGAACGGTGCGCCTCGACTAAGCGCTACGCGATGTACGCAGGCTTGCACTTCGTCACCTCGAAGATACGCAGCCACCCACGAAGCCTACGAGGCGGCTGGCTTCTCATTACGCCAGCTACTCCATAACGCGGCGTACTCACCGTTCAGCGCCACGAGCTCGTCGTGGGTGCCGAGTTCCGCCACGACACCGTCGATGACGACACAAACGCGGTCGGCGTCGTGCGCGGTGTGCAATCGGTGCGCGATGGCGATCACGGTACGCCCGTCAAGCACCGCACTGAGTGATCGCTCAAGATGTCGAGCGGCGCGCGGGTCGAGCATGGCCGTCGCCTCGTCGAGCACCAGCGTGTGCGGGTTGGTCAAGACCAGACGCGCGAGGGCCAACTGTTGGGCCTGCGCGGGCGTGATCGGATAGCCGGTCGTGCCGAGTTCCGTCGCGAGTCCTTCTGGAAGGTGCTGGACCCATTCGAATGCGTCGACAGCCTTGAGCGCGCCCTCGATCTCGTCGTCCGACGCGAGGGGTTGGGCGAGGGCCAGGTTCTCGCGCACGGTGCCGATGAAGATGTGGTGCTCTTGGGTGACGAGCGCGACGTGTCGGCGCAGGCTCGCGAGTGGCATCTGGGCGAGTTCCACATCGCCGACTCGGACCGATCCGCTGCGCGGGGCGTCGATGCCCGCGAGGAGTCGCCCGATAGTTGACTTGCCCGCGCCCGAGGGCCCCACGATCGCGAGCCGCTCGCCAGGCTTTACGGTTAAGGTCACGCCATTCAAAACGTCGTGGCCCTCGCGGTAGGCGTAAAAGACATTGTCCATCGTGATCGTCTCGTTCGTGGGCTCGGGGCCCGTAAGCGGTCGATCGTCCTTCACGACGGACACGCCGACGAGTCGCGCCAGGGACGTCTGTCCAATTTGAAGTTCGTCGAGCCACGAGACGATGCGGTCGAGGGGATCGTTGATCTGCACAACGTAAAGGGTCACCGTGGTCGCCGCGCCGATTGAGACGTGCCCATTGATGGCGAGCCACCCGCTCCAGGCCAGCGTTACAGCGACCGCCACCGCAAAGGCTCCTTCGACGGTGGGAAACCAGATCATGCGTAGCAAGAGTGTGTACATCTCGGCGTAGAACGATTCTCGGATGTTCTCCTCGATGCGCGTGGTCTGTCGCTCTCCGAGTTGGTGTGCGTCGACGGTCCGAGCCCCTTCGGCGGTCTCGGCGACCGAGCCCGACATCGTTGCGTAACTAATGCGCTCTCGCCGATATCCCGCCGTGGCGTAGCGCAGGTAGTAACGAGTGGAGAAATAGAGAAAGGGCAGCGAGACCAGACTCGCCACGCTCGCCAAGGGACTGACGAGCAACATCGCGATCAAGGTGAGAATTGCCTGGAGAATCGCGACGAGCCACTCGGGCATCGCGAAGCGCACNGTNCGTGANAGTGACTCCATGTCGTTCGTGGTTCGACTTAAGAGGTCGCCAGTACCGGCNCGTTCCACGTCAACNAGGGGNAGNTCGAGCACGCTCGCGAGGAACTCNTCACGNAGTTGCGCGAAGACCGTCTCGCCCAACACGTAACTGCGACGTCGGGCGAAATACGTGAGGAGCGCGTAGCCGAGCGACGAGACGATNAGTGTGCCGANGTAGAGCGTGATCTTGAACGAGGTGAGTTGGTGCTTGGAGGCGAAGTTCGTGATNTCGCCNATCACCCACGCCGGAATCAAATCAGTGCCATGATCGCGGCCAGGGCGTAGAGCGAGAGCATTCGCGCTAAGGCGCGGCGATGCTGTCGGATCAATACTCGGGCGTAAGCGAGGACTACTTGGGTGCTGGCGACGGGAAGCTGCATTAGGCGTCTTCTCGCAAGACGATCTGTCGATAACGCGACGATCGTTCCACCAACTCGTCGTGGGTACCGCGCTCTATCACCAGTCCGCCAATGACCATGTACACGACGTCCATCTTTTCGAGCAAGAGCGGGCTGGTCGTGGCGACCAACGTCGTGTGCTCGCCACGCACGTCGCGAAGTCGAGCGGCGATGCGTCCCTCGGTGTGGGTGTCGACGGCTGACGTTGGCTCGACCATGATCAAAATCTCGGCGTTCGTGAGGATGGCGCGCGCGAGGCTGAGGCGTTGACGTTGGCCGCCCGAGAAACCACGACCGCGCTCTTCGACCGTCGTCGAGAGTCCGTCCTCGAGCGCGTCGAGGACGTCGAGGGAACTGGTCGCTTGCAGCACGGCCATGATTCGCTCGTCGTCGACGATGCCGTGGGGCATAAGTTCGTAGCGCAGTTCGCCCGAGAAGAGGCGTGGCTCGATCTCGCTGACGACGACGTGCGCTCGAATGTCGTTGAGCGAGTACGCGCCAATGGTTACCCCATTGATCATCACGTCCTCGGTATCAGGGACGAATCGCCCTAGACGGTCAGCCAGCAGCGCGGCTTCGTCCGACGTCTCGGTGACGAGCGCCACAAGTTGACCTCGTTCGAGCCTGACGCCGCTTCGTCGGTCTTCTAGACGGCTTACNCGAACGGGCCACGCCAANGGATTCTCGGGCTCGGTGANGNTCGGCCTGACGTTCAAGATTCGTAGGACGCGCCCGGCGCCGACGTACGCCCTCGTTGACGTGATGATGTATTCAATGGCTGTTCGCAACGGTGTAGTGAGGAACGACGAGTAGCCAAAGAAGGCGACGAGTTGACCGGGCTGTAGCGAGCCGTTCATCACGTCGCGCGCGCCGATCAGCGTCACGAGACCCGTAAGTATCGCCGGTAAGAGCACCTGTCCCGACTCGAGACCTGCTTGGGGGGCGGCGATACGTGTGCCCGCGACGCGAACTTTTTGGCTCTGTCGACGATAGTTCTCGAGGAACACCTCTTCGCCGCCGACACCGCGCAAGATTCGAAGACCCGCCACGGTGTCGGATCCCAACGCGGCCAGNCGTCCCGCGGCTTCGCGTTGGGCGGCCTGGGTCGCGTGGAGGGGCTTCATAAGCGGCGTNGTGAGNGTTCCAAGTATCGGCACGCCCAAGAGCACGATCAAACCGAGCTGCACAGAAGTCGAGAGCAAGATNATGGANACGACAATCCACGCCACTATGGCGCCGGCGAATCTTGCAAAGCTGTCGTAGGAACCGCCAATACGCATCGCGTCGGCGGCGACGGTGTTGACGACGTCGCCCGCAGGTATCTCGTCGGTCAAGGCCGGGCCCGTCGTGGCGACGTGGCGGCCGATGACTTGAATCGTGCGGAACGTCGCGCTCATCCAGTTGGTTACGGCGAGTTGGTGGCGCATCGCACCACAGAGCGCTTGAATGACGCCCAACACGATGACGACCGCGACCCACTTGAAAAGCTGGGCGTCGCTACGGTGTTCGATGCCGTGGTCTATCGCCGCGCCCACCGCCGCCCACACGAGGGCTTGGGAGACCATCCAGCCGATTCCAAAGAGGGCGTTGAGCGTCAGTATCCATTTTTGGTGACGCGCGAGCCACACTAGATAGCGAAGGGGCGAACCGGTGTCGGGGGTACCCGGATCGGCGACAGGGAGCTCGCGATAGGGCAAGTGCAGCACGGTTCAATCTTTCGAATAGTTAGTTAGTGGGAAGAAGAAGGATGGTGAGTCGACCTATAAGCGGGGTTCTGTCCACCTTCCAAAGGAAGGATGGGCGGCCATCCATCTCAGCGATCTACCTCGGGAGTGCCTCAATTACGAGGCGTGCGGGCTGCCTCCCATGTTTGATCTTGCTCCGGGTGGGGTTTACCTAGCCACCTTGATTGCTCAAGATGCTGGTGCGCTCTTACCGCACCGTTTCACCCTTACCTGTACTTGGTTGTCCATGTCATCGGCGGTCTCTTCTCTGTGGCACTGTCCTGCACGTCACCGCGACTCACGTTTCGTGAGCACCGTTGCCCTATGGAGCCCCGACTTTCCTCACCGCTTGTTGCCAAGCGGCGCGGCCACCCAGTCGACTCACCATCCGTTTCTAGTCTGACACAGTTTTTCAAACGCATCAAGCCACCCCGCGCGTCACGAGCGGGCGGTAGCCTCGCCTCGTGGTCACCGACACAACAAGCGACGATCCCGTCTTTGAGGTTGGCGAGTTTTACCAGCTGATCACCGCGCATCTCGAGGCGAGTTTTGGACGTCGCCGTCCGCACTGGGTCCGAGGCGAAATCGCCAAGGTCTACGAAAAGGGTCACGTCTACGTCGATCTGGTCGACGCGGGCTCGGCGTCCTCGGACACGAAACGACCGGTTTTGAATGCGCACTGCTGGGCGACGCCCTGGGCGCCGTTGAAGCGCCGACTCGCGAGCGAGGGCGTGACGCTCAGTGCCGGCATGGTTGTGAGTTTTTATGGCTACGTGGACGTCTACGCGCCACAGGCCAAGATCGGTTTCTCCATCGTTGACATCGACGTCCAAGGTCTCTTGGGTGACGTCGCGCGTCGTCGCCAAGAACTCATAGAGCGCCTACGCAGCGAAGGTCTACTGGAGCGCAACAAGGGAACAGTTCTCGGGCCAGTGCCGCTCAGGGTGGGACTCGTGGCGAGTCAGGGGACTGAGGGGTACCAGGACTTCACGGGACAGCTACTGAACTCGCCCTTTAGTTTCGACATCGTGCTCGTAAAAACGCTCGTGCAAGGTGACGCCGCGCCGCCACAGATCGTGAGCGCCATCAAGACCTTGGACAAGCACGGGGTGGACGTCATCTGCGTCGTGCGTGGTGGCGGGTCCAAGGGCGACCTCGCGTGTTTCGATGATGAACGCGTTGCGCGCGCCATCGCCACGTCATCGACGCCGGTCTTCACTGGAATCGGCCACACGGGCGATGAGTCCGTGGCCGACTTGGTCGCGCACACGCGCTCAATTACGCCCACCAAGCTCGGCGAAGAGATCGTCGCCATCGTGAGTTCGTGGTACCAAGGGAACGTCCGTACGCCGTCTGCGCACTTGCTTGAAGTAACGGCTGACGTTCTCGATGAGGCGAGTGAGTATTTGAGTGAACGTCGACGCACGATGATCTTCGCCGTCCGTGATCGCCTGAGGGCCGAAGAGCGTCACCTCGTGAGCACGCGTGAGCGCTTGGTCATCCAGGGTCGACATCTCATCGTGTCGGCGACGCAGATGCTCGCGAGCAGTCGACAACTCTTGGCCGCGTACGATCCGAAACGACGACTCGCCCAAGGCTGGTCTATCGTGACCGATGCGAACGGCGACGTCGTGACGTCACTCGACGACGTGACTTTGGGCGACGCGGTCCGCGTACTCGTGAGCGACGGTTCGTTCACGTCAGAAGTGAAGGCAATGGAAAGGCCATCCCCATGAGTAACGTCAGCGATTGGAACGAAGCAGCAAACGAGCTCAACGCGATCGTGGCCTCGTTCGACGAGGGCGACGTGTCGGTGGACGACCTCTTTTCGAAGTTGGAGCGCGCGACCGAGATCATCGAGGCACTCGAGGCTCGACTCGCGACGACGAGGGCGAAAGTCGAAGAGCTCACGCCCAGGATCGCCAAGGTCGCCGAGGGCGAATGAGCGAGCGGTTCTACTTTCGACAACTGCTCGCCGGACGTGACTTTGCGGTGGGGGACCCGGTCGCCACGTCAATGCGGAACTTCACCTACGCCCTCGGCGATCGTGAGACGAGCGACGCAGTGCTCGTTGATCCGGCCTACAGTCCAGCGGAGCTGGTGGCACTCGTTGAGGGCGATCAGATGAACGTGACCGGCGTTCTGGCGACGCACTATCACCCCGATCACGTGGGTGGCACGTTGATGGGTGAACAACACGTCGCGGGCGTCAAAGAGTTACGCGCTATTGTCGACGTTTCGGTGCACGTCCAGCACGAAGAGGTCGAGTGGGTGAAAGCGAGAACGGGTCTCGGTGATGAGGCGCTCGTCGCGCACCACGACGGTGATCAATTGAGCGTGGGGGCCTTCGACGTCACGATGCTGCACACGCCTGGTCACACGCCCGGCAGTCAATGTCTCCTCGTCGAGGGGCGCCTCTTGAGCGGCGACACGCTGTTCATTGATGGTTGTGGGCGTACCGACTTTCCTGGCGGCAACGCTCGCGACATGTTTCACTCGCTCAGCGAACGCCTGGCCGTCGTGAGCGACGACACCATTTTGTATCCGGGGCATCTCTACTCTCCCGAATCGTCGTTGTCGATGGGCGACGTGCGAGAGCGCAACGACGTCCTCGCTCCACAGAGCGAGGAGCAGTGGCTCGCGAGGTTTGGATCGTGAATCGACTTCAGTCGTCGGATCACGTCATCGTGGTCGGTGCGGGCCTCGCGGGCTGGCGATTCGTCGAATCACTCCGTCGTGAGGGCTACGACGGAGCACTGAGTTTGATCGGCGACGAGCCGCACGCCCCGTACGACCGACCACCGCTCTCGAAGCAAGTGTTGGCGGGCAAATGGGATCTCGACAAGACAACGCTCGCCTCCCCAGAACAACTCACTGCGTCCAAGGCCACGTTGCACCTCGGTGTTCGAGCGACTGCGCTCGACGTGACGAGTAGGTCCGTGCAACTCTCCGACGGTTCGCAGGTGAGCGGCACGCACGTCGTGCTCGCGACGGGATCGCGGGCGCGGCCGCTCGCGTTCGAGTCATCGGGACCGTTGCCGACGCTTCGTACCCACGACGACCTCGTGCGTCTTCGCTCCACACTTGATTCGCTCGACGGCGCCAGCATCGTCGCCGTGATTGGAGGGGGTTTCGTGGGGGCCGAAGTGGCGACGTCGACGAAGACCCGAGGTTTCACGCCGATAGTGCTCGAATCAGCCACTCGTCCCCTCGTCACGGTGCTCGGTGAAGAGGTCTCTGAATGGCTCTTGCCCCTGGCGTCCGACGCCGGTATTGAGCTGCGCACCAACCAGCAAGTCCGTGACGTCACGATTAACGACGACGGTGTCGTTCTTCACTTTGAAGACAGCACGCACCTCAACGCACGCGCGGTTCTAGCGGCAGTCGGTTCGACGCTCGATCTCGAGTGGCTTGAGGGTTCTGGACTCACGCTTGACAAAGGCGTCGTGGTTGATCGCGATTTGCAAGCTGCCCCATTCGTCGCGGCCATAGGCGACGTCGCTCGATTTGCCATGACGACCGTCGCGGGCAATGAAGTCGCACGAATCGAGCATTGGCAGATCGCGACCGATCACGCCCGAGAGCTGGCGCATCACTGGATGGGTGGCGCACGGTCCGTTGCCTTCACGATGCCGTACTTCTGGTCTGATCAGTACGGCAAGAAGATTCAGATGCTCGGTCATCCTCACTTGGACGACGACGTCGTTCTCGTGAGTGGGAGTCCCTCGGAAGGTAAATGGCTGGCGATCTATTCGAGAGGTGGCCTCGTGACGGGTCTCGTGTCGCTCAGTCAACCTCGGGGACTCGCGTTGGCCAAGGTGTTGTTAGAAGCGCCAACGACACTCGCCGAGGCGCTCGAGCGAGCGCCGTGGAGCACCTAAAACGAGACAGCCGAGAGCTCGGGGATCGTTCGCTCGGCACGTTGGACCGTCGTACGCCATTCTGTACGAGCGCTCTGGCGCGCGTCGTCGCTAAGTGAAGGCGTCGCCACGAACGCGGGTGTCCAGAGTTGTTCGACGTCGTCGAGCGTGAGGTGACCGGCGCCGACGAGAGCCATCAATCCCGCGCCGCGCGTCGTGGCTTCACGCTCTGACGAGACCGTGACGGTGTGACCGGAGAAGTCGGCGAGACGTTGGACGAAGAATCGATTGGCGCTCATTCCACCGTCGACACGAAGTTCGGTGAGTCTTTCACCGATTTCATCTTCGGCTGCGTCGAGTAAGTCTGCGCCGCGTTGGGCAATGCCTTCTAGTACGGCACGAACAAGATGCGCGCGCGACGAACCGCGCGTAAGCCCAAAGAACGCGCCGCGCGCGCCAAAATCCCACTGCGGCGTGCCAAGTCCCGACAACGCGGGTACGAACGAGACCCCCTCAGCAGAAACAACGGACT
>JGI20195J14853_1000497_pt1 | contig 12962 bp, 9 predicted proteins | sample NGESurdeep092012_3_FD_14853 | JGI IMG/M metagenome (IMG submission 14853)
CACCGACAAAGGCACCCGTATCCCCGGGCTGCGCCTGGGACAGCAACGTAGCCACGCCCTGCTGTCCGCGCTACTGACCTTCCGGCTCCAACCCGGCGGGTTCGCCAACCGGGACCTACGAACCATCACCGCCCAGCTCCGCGCCCTGCCCCCCGAGCAGGTCAGCGCCGGGCAGATGACCTACGACCTGCGGCGCCTGCGCACCCACGGCCTCATAGAGAAGATCGCCCACACCCACCGCTACCAAGTCACCGACTACGGCCTGCATACCGCGATGTTCCTGACCCGCGTCCACGAACGGCTCCTGCCCACCGGCCTGGCCCAGCTCACCGAACGGCCGGCACCCTACCGGCCACGCACCGCCGCCACCGCCTACCAGCGGGCGATTGACGACCTCACCACCGCTACCGGACTGGCCGCATGACCACCACCAACACGACACGCGACCAAACTTGACCCAAAATCGCGGCTCCGCCGCGCCTAGACCTCTAGGGACGGTGCGGCCAGCTGATCCGCAAAACCCAGGGACGGTGCGAGCGGCAGACGGGAGGTCGCGATAGACCGACCGTCCCTAGCCCTGGCGAAAAAACTCGTACACCGTCCCCAGGTTCTGCAAGAGCTCAGCGGGTGTCGCTGGTGCTGACACCATTGCTGACACCATTGCCGACACCGGTGGCGCGGCCAGCCTCAAGCCGGGCAACGGGCACCCGGAACGGTGAGCACGACACGTAGTCCAGGCCTGCGTCGTTGAAGAAGTGCACCGAGTCGGGGTCGCCTCCGTGCTCACCGCAGATGCCGACCTTGAGCCCGGGGCGTGCCTTGCGGCCTTCCTCGACGGCGATCTTCACCAGACGCCCCACGCCTTCACGGTCCAGGGACTCGAACGGCGAGACGCCGAAGATGCCCTTCTCCAGGTAGCGCGAGAAGAACGCCGACTCCACGTCGTCGCGCGAGAAGCCCCAGGTCGTCTGGGTCAGGTCATTGGTGCCGAAGGAGAAGAACTCGGCGGCCTCGGCGATCGCCCCGGCGGTGAGGGCGGCTCGCGGCAACTCGATCATGGTCCCGATGAGGTGGTCGATGTCCACCCCGGAGGTGGCACGAACCTCCTGGGCGACGCCCTTGATCATCTCCGCGATGTTCTCCAGCTCCTGGACCGCACCGACCAGCGGCACCATGATCTCTGCTCGCGGCCTGCCGCCGGCCTCGACCCGCAATACCGCCGCTTCGAGCACCGCCCGCGCCTGCATGGCGAACAGCCCGGGAATCACCAGGCCAAGACGCACCCCGCGAAGTCCGAGCATCGGGTTCTCCTCGTGCAGCCTGCGCACGGCCTTCAGCAGTCGCCGGTCCTTCTCGATCTCCTCGCCGCGAGCATCGGCCAATGCCACCCGCACCGACAGCTCGGTGATGTCCGGGAGGAACTCGTGCAGTGGCGGGTCGAGCAGCCGGATGGTCACCGGCAGTCCGTCCATGGCCTCGAAGATACCGACGAAGTCGTCTCGTTGAAGCGGCATCAGCTCGGCCAGGGCCTTGTCCCGGTCCTTCTCAGTTTCCGCCAGGATCAGCGCCTCGACCATCGAGCGCCGGTCGCCGAGGAACATGTGCTCTGTGCGGCACAGACCGATTCCCTCGGCGCCGAAGCGGCGGGCGCGGGCAGCATCCTCGGCGGTATCCGCGTTGGCTCGCACGGACATCCGGCGGAAGGCGTCGGCCATCCGCATGATCCGGTGCACGGCCTTGACGAGCTCGTCGGTGTCGGTGGCCTCGGGATCTATCTTGCCCTCGAAGTAGCGGACCACAGGCGAAGGGACGACCGGCACCTCGCCGAGGAACACCTCCCCGGACGTGCCGTCGATCGAGATGACCGTGCCCTCTGGGAAGGCGCGTCCATCCTTGGTGGTGAAATGCCGCCCTTCGGTGTCGACGGTGAGGTCCCCGGCGCCACAGACACAGGTCTTGCCCATGCCGCGTGCGACGACAGCAGCATGGGAGGTCTTGCCACCGCGGCTGGTCAGGATGCCTTCCGAGACGATCATCCCGTTGAGGTCGTCCGGGTTGGTCTCGCGCCGGACCAGGATCACCTTGTCACCAGAGCGTGCCCATTTGACGGCGGTCTCGGAGTCGAAGACGACTTTTCCGACGGCCGCACCCGGCGAGGCGTTCATACCCTTGGCAAGCAGTTCCAGGGTTGCGCCGTGCTCGAAGGCGGGGAACATCAGCTGTGCCAGCTGGGCGCCGGTGACCCGCTGAAGCGCTTCGGCTTCGTTGATCAGACCTTCGTCGCTGAGCTGGGTGGCGATCCGGAAGGCAGCCCTCGCGGTCCGCTTGCCCACCCTGGTCTGCAGCATCCACAGCTTGCCGCGCTCGATGGTGAACTCGATGTCGCACAGGTCGCGGTAGTGCTTCTCGAGCTCGCTCATGATCGCCATCAGCTCGCCGTACGACTTCTTGTCCAGGCCCTCGAGGTCGGCCAGGGGCAGAGTGTTGCGGATCCCGGCGACCACATCCTCACCCTGGGCGTTCTGCAGGTAGTCGCCGTAGACTCCCTGGGCCCCGGAGGCCGGATCGCGGGTGAAGGCCACCCCGGTTCCCGAGTCTGAGGACACGTTGCCGAACACCATCGAACAGATGCTGACCGCGGTGCCCAGGTCGGAGGGGATTCGTTCTTGGCGACGGTAGAGGATCGCCCGATCGGCGTTCCAGGAGTCGAAGACAGCCCGGACGGCAAGGTCCATCTGCTCGCGTGGCTCCTGCGGGAACTCTCGGCCCGTGTGTTCGCTCACGATCTCCTTGTACGCACCCACCAGCGCTCGCAGGTCGCCGGCGTCCAGGTCGAGGTCGTTGCGCGTACCTTTGGCTTCCTTGGCCGCGTGCAGCGCGCCTTCGAACAGCCGGCCGTCGACGCCCAGAACGGTCTTTCCGAACATCTGGATCAGCCGACGGTAGGAGTCGAATGCCAGTCGCTCGTTGCCGCTTTGCTTGGCGAACCCCATGACGGACTCATCGTTGAGTCCGACGTTAAGGACGGTGTCCATCATCCCGGGCATCGAGTACTTCCCGCCGGAGCGCACGGAGACCAGCAGCGGGTCGTCGGACTGCCCCAGCTTCTTGCCCATGGCCTTCTCGAGCGCGCCGAGATGCTCGCTGATCTCGGCATCCATCCCGTCCGGCGCAGAACCGTCGGCCAGGTAGGTCCGGCATGCTTCGGTCGTGATGATAAATCCCGGAGGAACCGGCAGCCCCATCCGCGTCATCTCCGCTAGATTCGCCCCCTTGCCTCCGAGCAGGTCTTTGAGGTCCTTGTTGCCTTCGGCGAAGTCATAGACGAACTTGGGCACGGCAGGGCCTCCGGGGGGGACGATGCGGACAGGTTCTCGCAGGTTAGACCAGCCAGGGGTATGTCGGACACCTCATGTACTCGACGTCATATCTGTACGCTCTCTGGGTTTACCGGTTAACCACAAGTACTTTCCCGAGGTTTGTGGGTTCAGTCTTCGGCACGCTGCCTAGCGTTGCGGATTAAGGAAGGCGGCCAGCGCGCCGGCGTACATCGCGGGATCCTTGGCACCACACAGCTCGCGTGCCGAGTGCATCGACAGCATCGGCGCCCCGAAGTCCACTGTGGTGGCGCCGACCAGCGCCGCGGTCATCGGACCGACTGTCGAGCCGCAGGGCATGTCGTTTCGGGACACGAACTGCTGCACGGGGACACCCGCCTGGTCGCAGGCCATGATGAACGCCGCCGCGGCCACGGAGTCGGTCGCGTAGCGCAGCTTGACGTTGGTCTTGAGCACGGGGCCGCCGTTGATCGCGATCTGATGCTGGGGTTCGTGCTTCTCGGGGTAGTTCGGGTGGGTGGCGTGCGCCATGTCCCCGGATGCCACGACGGTCCCGGCCAGCGCCCGGTGAAAGTCCTCGCGACCACCACCGGCCGAGGTCACGATGCGTTCGAGCACCGAGGGCAGAAGTGTCGACATGGCGCCGCGCTCGGACTGGCTGCCGACCTCCTCGTGGTCGAACAGGACCAGAATAGGTATGGAAGGGTTCGACGGGGCCGCAGAAATCCCCGACGTAGGCGGACGGCCGACACCGGTCATCGCCTCAGCCGCATCGATCAGCGCCCGCACCCCGGCGTAGCTCGTCGCCAGGTTGTCCAGGCGGGGCGCTGCGATCAGATCCAGGTCCCGGCCGATCCGGCGGGATGGTTGCAGGTCGTGGGTCATCACATCCCAGGACAGGACGTCGGCGGCCTCCACGCCCGCTGCGGCAGCGAGGTATCCGCGGAAGTCTCCGGGCTCGGTGCTGACGCCCCACAACGGCGTCAGGTGCTGCTGAGGGTTGAGCGCCAGAGCCTCGTTGGCGCCGCGGTCGAGGTGGACTGCGAGCTGAGCCACCCGCAATACCGGCTCGTCGATGGTGACGAGCCGGGTCTGAACCCCGTCGTCGCTTCGGACCGCGACTCGGCCAGAGAGCCCGAGGTCGCGGTCGAGCCAGGAGTTGAACAGCGGCCCGCCGTAAGACTCGATGCCGAGCAGCTGCCAGCCTGCCCGGGTCAGGTCGGGCTGCGGCTTGATCCGTAGGTTCGGGCTGTCCGTGTGGGCACCGACGACGCGGAAGGGCGTGGCCGGGCCGCTGGCCGCCTCACTGCTCCAGGCGATCAGCGAACCGCCACGGATCAGGAAGTAGCGACCGCGCACGGTCGGGAACGCGTCGGTCTCCGTCAGAAGGCTGAAGTCGGCCGCCGCGAGCCGCTTCCCGGCCTCGGCGCAGGCGTGGAACGGCGAGGGAGAGGCATCGATGAACGTACACAGGCCGGTCGCCTCGGAGTCGGTGTCGAAAGAGTGAGCCATGACCGTGACCCTATCCATGCGGGCGAGGTGATGATCGGCGGCACCGGCCCGTGCTCAGAGCTGGCTGCGGGGTTCGCGCATCAACCTATGTTGCCGTAACCTACGGTGGCGTAGGTAAGTGTCACCTCAGGAGGAACAGCATGGTGAAGACGATAGCCCAGACCGAACTGCTCCGCGAGCTCGACCAGGTTGTGGTCGGTGAGCTTAACCGGCACGAGAAGGTCGCCAAGGAGTGGTTCCCCCATGACTACATCCCGTGGAGCGAGGGCCGCAGTTTCGACGGGCTGATGGGCGGTGAGCAGTGGAGCCAGAGCGACTGCGAGATCTCGGACGTCGCCCGCTCGGCGCTGATCGTCAACCTGCTCACCGAGGACAACCTCCCGAGCTACCACCACGAGATTGCCCTGATTTTCGGACGCGACGACGCGTGGGGCGAGTGGGTGCATCGCTGGACGGCTGAGGAGGGCCAGCACGCCATTGCGATGCGCGACTACATGTTGGTCACCCGGATGGTGGATCCCGTTGCGCTGGAACGTTTCCGGATGCAGCATATGTCTGCGGGATATGAGTCAGCGCACTCCGGTGAACTCATGGGCTCCCTGGCTTATGTCTCTTTCCAGGAGCTGGCCACCCGCGTCTCCCACCGCAATACTGGCAAGTTCACCAACGACCCGATGTGCGAGAGCCTGCTCAGCCGCATCGCGGCCGACGAGAACCTGCACATGATCTTCTACCGCAACCTGATGGACGCAGCCCTGCAGATCTCGCCTGACCAGGCTATGGTCGCGATCCTCGATGTCGTCAAGAACTTCGAAATGCCGGGCGCCGGTATTCCCGGCTTTCAGCGCAAGGCCGTCGAGATGGCCGTCGAGGGCATCTACGACCTGCGCCAGCACAAGGACGAGGTCCTGGACCCGGTGCTGCGGTTCTGGAAGGTCTTCGAGCTCGAGGGTCTGACCGCTGAGGGTGAGGCAGCGCGAACTGAGCTGGCCGAGTTCATGGATGGGCTGGAGAAGCAGGCGCTGCGGTTCGAGGACAAACGCGACATGCTCCGGGCCCGTATGTCGCTGCGCTGATGCCGGGCAGCCCTGCCATGGGCCGGTGTCCAACGAGTTTCTTCGTGGGGGCAGCGGATCAGGCTGCTGACGGTGCAGGATGGGCACCATGAACACATCCCGCGATGAGCAGCAGGGCTCGGCTGACGACAACCAGCGCCGGCGGGTCGTCGTGGTCTCCCAGGAGGGTATGGGGGTGGCCGACAAGCCCGGCGACAACGAGGAGGCCCGCGACCCCGCCGACCTCGTCGAGCACCCGGGCAAGGTCATGCGGATCGCCTCCATGATCAAGCAGCTTCTCGAGGAGGTGCGCAGCGCGCCGTTGGATGAAGCCGGTCGCACCAGACTCGCCGAGATCCACCGCCGCTCGATCAGCGAGCTGGAGGAGGGTCTGGCTCCGGAGCTGATTGACGAGCTCGAGCGCATTACCCTGCCATTCGGCGATGACGTGCCATCCGACGCGGAGCTGCGTATTGCGCAGGCCCAGCTCGTCGGCTGGCTCGAAGGGCTGTTCCACGGCATTCAGGCCGCGCTCTTCGCCCAGCAGATGGCCGCTCAGCAGCAGCTGCAGAACATGCGTCGTGCGCTCCCACCGGGTGAGCCCGGTCAGGACGGCGGTCCTGGTCAGCCTCCGGGGTACGTTCGCGGTATGCCGAACCGCCCGGACCCGCGGGAAAGCGGATCGACGGGGCAGTACCTCTAGCACCCGACCTCTCGCACCCGACCTCTAGAGCCTCGGGCAAGGTTGTGGAGGCACGCGACGATGTCGGAAAACAAGGTGCTGAGTCAGGTGCTCTCACGGTCCAGTGCGATCTCGAACCACACTGTCGACCCGTCGACCCCTCGGGCCTGGCCCATCGCATCGGAGACACCTGCCACCAGAGCAAGTCCTCTGCCCTGTGAGGCCGAGTGGTCCACTTGGCCAGTACGTGGCGCGCTCCACGTGCCGGTGTCCTCGACAGTGACCAGGAGCCGGTCGGCAAGCTCCATGGTGACCCTGGCTGAGGTGCCGGCGTGCTGAACCACGTTGGTGACGAGCTCTGAGACGCAGATGACAGCGGCGGTCACGATCTCCTCGTTCACACCCCATGACTCGAGCTGGGCACGAGCCCACCTGCGGGCCCCACGCACGGCGATCGTGTGCGGCGGCACGAGCACCGAGGCCATCTGGTGGACCCGGCTGTCACGGACCACAACCAGCAGGGCGCAGTCGTTTTCCAGGCCCGTGTCCCCGATCAGGGTGTCGATCACGTGCTGGGAGATGCTGCGCGCAGCTGTCGCGGACATCGTGCCCAAGGACTGCAACAACGTTGACTGCCCCTGGGCCAGGCTCCGTTCATGGCGTTCGAGCAGCCCGCCGGTGAAGGCGACCAGTGCGTCGCCTTCGTGCAGGACGATCTGTTGGATCGGGCGAGTCCCGGAGATCCCGAGCGGGGGCCCGGGCTCAAGCGCGGCGTACTCGGCGGAAGGTCCAGAATCGGCCTGTGCGCCCCCCGCCGTCCGACGACGAACCACCGCCGGTGGCAAGTGGCCGGCACTGGAAAGCAGCAGATCGCCGGTCGCAGGGTCGAAGACCGCGAGCAGCGCAGTGACGAACATCTCGCCACCGAAACCGGCGCGGTCGACCTCCACGGAGTCCGGGTCGTGGCCCTGCACGGCTTGCCAGGTCCGGTCAAGGTGGCTGACAAACTCGTCAAGTGCGGTGAAGATGACGTTGGGATCGGAGCTGGTCAGCGCTGCTCCCCGAAGGCTCACCTTGATCTGCGCCATGACAGCGCCTGCCCCCACACCGGCGCCCATCACGTCGCCGATGGTGGCGGCGAGTCTGCCGTCCGGCATACCGAAGACGTCGTAGAACTCACTACCGGCAGTGGTCTCGATGTCGTTCTGGTCGCGCGCCGCCAGGGTCACCATCTGGACGTCCGGAAGGTGGCGGCGCACCCCCAGGTAGCCAATGGACCCTTCGATGTCGGGCCCGTTCAGTGGCAGGATCAGGTGTCCAGACCCCTCGGCGACGAACCTTTGATCAGGCTTGGAGACTGCCGTCGCAGGAGGTCTGGCGCCCGACCGGAAACCCGACCAGACCAGCGGTCGGCGGGCTACGGTCTCGTCCCACAGCTCGATCCCGCGCCATCTCGCAGCGCCCTGGTCAGCCCCGCCGACCATCACCAGCACGGGGGCGATCTCGACCACCACGACCAAGATTCCAAGAACGGAGCCTTCGTTGTCCCGAACCGCGGAGTAGCTGCGGGCCAGGTATGCCCAGTCGGGCAGCGACTGCTCCCGCCCCTTGAGATCCAGCATCTCGCCGTCGTCATGGAACGACGGTCCGCCGGCGAAGACGTTGTCCACTGCCTCCGCATATCCCGGTCGTGACCAGATCTCGGGCATCACAACAGGAGCCCGCTGACCCCAGGAGCGCGGATGTCTAGCACCCAGCAGGTCGGCAAAACGGTCGTTGTAGACCATTGCGTAGTCCGGGCCGTGACAGTAGGCCATCGGGGCTGTGGCCTCGATCAGGGTGCGGACGACAGCCTCGACGGCAGGATCCCATTGGTCTTGCGGACCGAAATCACTCTCGGACCAGTCGTATTCGGCCGCAAGTGCCGCACAACCTGCCGCCGGCGGTTCGTCGGCCGCAGGAGAATATCCTTGCGACAATCCGGCCACACCGACACTTTAATCGGCTCTCTATGCCGGCAGGGCCTTAGGAATGCGGTTTCTGGCTCTCGGCCAAAACATGGCTGGTCAGGTCGTGAGAAGCACCTTGCCGATATTGGTTCCGGCCTCGAGCTCGCGATGGGCATCGGCAGCCTGAGCAAGGGGAAAGGTCCGATGCACGACCGGCTTCACCTGACCGGACTCGATCAACGGCCAGACATGCTCGCGCACAGCGGCCACGATGGCGGCTTTCTCGGCCGCCGGCCGGCCCCGCAACGAGGTCGCGATCACCGCGGCGCACTTGCGAAGCAGGGTGTTGATGTCGAGCTCAGCCTTGATCCCACCCTGCAGCCCGATGATGACCAGTCGTCCGTTGACGGCCAGCGCGCTGAGGTTGCGGGCGAGATACTTGGCGCCGATGTTGTCCAGGATCACGTCGGCGCCGCCACCATCGGTCGCGTTGCTCAAAACCTCAACGAAGTCTTGATCGCGATAGTTGATCAGGACTTCGGCCCCGAGCTCGCGACAAGCCTGGAGCTTGTCGCCCGTTCCGGCAGTCACCGCAATGCGGGCGCCGCCGGCGCGCGCAAGCTGGATCGCCATAGTTCCGATCCCGCTGGACCCTCCGTGGATCAGGATCGTCTGACCCGGCTGCAGGTTGGCGGTCATGAACACGTTGGACCACACCGTGTTGACGACCTCGGGTAACGCGGCGGCGTCGACCAGCGAGACCCCGGCCGGCACGGGCAGTAGTTGTGTTGCTGGAACGGCGACCTGCTCGGCATACCCGCCGCCGGACAGCAGCGCGCACACCTGATCGCCGACCGCCCAGCCGGACACTCTGTCTCCGAGGACGCTGATCGTGCCGCTCACCTCAAGGCCGGGGTATGCCGAGGCACCGGGCGGCGGGGGGTAGAACCCTTGGCGTTGCATGAGATCAGCGCGATTGACACCGGATGCTGCCACACGCACCAGCACCTCGTCGGCCGCTACCTCGGGGGTGGGCACCTCATCGAGGACGAGCGCGTCGGCCTCTCCGGGCGTCGGGATTGTGATGGCTTTCATGCCCTGACGATATGTCATGCGCGTCCCCGCACCCGACGGGTCAGGTCCGTCGCGGCTCGGATGACCTGCTCGACGATTGCCTGACGTTGGTCCTCCGCAACCTCTGCGGCGGGATAGGTCACCGCAATTCCGGCCACCGGATGCCCGCTGTGGTCGAGCACTGGTGCAGCGACGGAGGCGAAATCCGGCGTTACCGTCCCGACCTCCAACGCGAATCCGTCCCGGCGAACCCGGGACAGCACGGCTCGTAGGCCNGAGAGCGTCGTCGGGCCCACCCCGTGTCGTTGGACGAAGGCGTCTCGCGAAGGAAAGAGGACACGAACCTGTTGTGGCGGAAGGNAGGCCAGCATCGCCAATCCGCTCGCGGTCAGCTGCGAGGGAAGGCGCACCCCCACGTCGGTGATCAGTGGCGGCCGGCCGGGCGCCCGCTCCTCGATGACGTAGAGGACGTCGCGACCATGCAGCACCGCAAGGTGGGCGTTGTGTCTGGTGGAGTCCACCAGGCGAAGCAACAGCTGACGGGCCAGGCGCTGCAGCGGCGCCTGGCGGGTGTAGGCAGAACCGAGCTCGAAGGCCGCGACCCCGAGGCCGTAACGCCGTTCGTCGCCCAGATGCACGACGAAGCCTTGGTCGCACAGCACGGTGAGCAGGTGATAAACGCTGGACCGGGGCAGATCGAGGTCACGGGCGATGGCGGAGGCAGGGACAGGTTCGGTATGCCGTGCCAGCAGTCGCAGCACGGCCAGAGCCTGGCTCGCGGCGGGGGCGTTGGCCATGAGGCAATTGTGTCAGGCTGGTGTCTCAGATTAGAGACGCCTGCTAGGCAGGGACGAGCCGCTGGGGGTCTGGCCGATCCCATCCCTACGGTGTACCTTTCCGCGACAGGCCAAGTAGATCCCAATCACGCCCAGTTGACCGGAGTCTGTGGACAAGGAGTCCGTGATGCAGAAGATCACCCCTTTTCTGTGGTTTGACGATCAAGCAGAAGAGGCTGCCAACTTCTACGTATCGATATTCAGGAACTCCTGGGTCATGGGCGTCACGCGCTACGGCGACGGAGGGCCGGGTCCGGCCGGAACCGCCATGTCGGTGACGTTTACGCTTGATGGTCTAGAGTTCCAGGCGCTCAACGGCGGCCCCGAGTTCTCCTTCACCGAGGCCATCTCGCTCTTCGTCTCAGCCGTGACACAGGATGAGATCGACCACTTGTGGGAGGAGCTCACCAGGGGCGGCGGAGAACCGGGGCAGTGCGGTTGGCTCAAGGACAAATACGGTCTCTCGTGGCAGATCGTCCCGCCCATCCTGAATGAGCTCCTCGGTGACCCCGACCCCGACAAGTCGAGCAGGGTCATGCAGGCGATGCTGGGGATGAGCAAGATCGATATCACCGCTCTGCGCGCGGCACACGACGGCGAGTAGGGCAGGGACTCACCTGAGGGTGGCCCCTGCCCGGATCAACTCGGCGGCTGTGTCCGAATGCCGGGTCACGATGTTGGCCACGCCCGAGTTGTCTCAGATTCGAGACACAAACCTCTGGTCCGGGATGGTTGACAGGTCGCCGGTGGGTTCCAATGAACTCATGACATCAGCCCACCTCCGCCCAGCCCAGCCGGCCACCGACGTCGCCACGATCGATGTCGGTATCGGCCCGCTGTCATTCGAGGACGTGGTGGCTGTTGCCCGTCGCGGCGCTCGCATCGAGATCACGCCCGACGCGCTGGCCGAGGTCCGCAAAAGTCGCGCCATCATCAAAGGTCTGGCCGACGACTTCGAGCCGCACTATGGGGTCTCGACCGGCTTCGGTGCGCTGGCCACAAAACACATCGCACCGGACATGCGTGCGCAGCTGCAACGCAGTCTGATCCGCAGTCACGCTGCCGGATCCGGTCCCGAGGTCGAGCGTGAGGTCATCCGTGCCCTCATGCTCTTGCGTCTCTCGACCCTGGCTACCGGACGTACCGGCGTACGCGAGGAGACGATCACGGCATACGCGGCAATGTTGAACGCCGGGATCACGCCCGTGGTCCACGAGTACGGCAGCCTGGGCTGCTCGGGTGACCTTGCGCCACTGGCGCACTGTGCGCTTGCCCTTATGGGCGAGGGGCCGGTCCGCGACGCGTCGGGCGAGCTGACCGCAGCTGCCGACGCGCTGAGGTCAGCGCGAATCACCCCGGTCGCGTTGCGCGAGAAGGAGGGTCTGGCCCTGATCAACGGCACGGACGGCATGCTGGGGATGCTCGTTCTGGCCATCACGGACCTGCGTAACCTGCTCACGGTCGCCGACCTCACCGCAGCGATGAGCGTCGAGGGGCTGCTCGGCACCGACAACGTCTTCGCTGCCGACCTGCAGGCACTGCGTCCCCACCCCGGCCAGGCCGCATCGGCCGGCAACTTGCGCCGGATCCTTGCCGGAAGCCCGATCCGGGCCAGCCACGACAACCAGGGTTGCACCCGGGTGCAGGACGCCTACTCCTTGCGGTGCGCGCCGCAGGTGGGCGGGGCGGCACGCGACACGGTCGAGCATGCCGCCCGGGTCGCCGGCCGCGAGCTCGCCGCTGCCGTGGACAACCCGGTGATCACCCTCGATGGCCGGGTGGAGTCCAACGGAAACTTCCACGGTGCTCCGGTGGCCTACGTCCTGGACTTCCTGGCGATCGTGGCGGCTGACGTCGCGAGCATGTCCGAACGTCGGACCGACCGTTTCCTGGACGTTGCGCGCAGCAATGGCCTGAACGCCTTCCTGGCCGACGACCCCGGTGTCGACTCGGGATACATGATCGCCCAGTACACCGCCGCCGGGATCGTCTCCGAGATGAAGCGGCTCGCAGCTCCGGCAAGCGTCGACTCGATCCCGAGCTCGGCGATGCAGGAGGACCACGTGTCCATGGGCTGGTCGGGTGGGCGCAAGTTGCGTCGGTCCGTCGACGGCCTCACCCGGGTGCTGGCGGTCGAGCTGCTGACAGCCGCACGCGGCATACAGCTTCGGGCTCCGCTGCAGCCGTCGGCGGCCACCGGTGCAGTGATCAACGCTCTTCGAAAGGTGACTGAAGGGCCGGGCGTCGACAGGTTCATGGCTCCCGAGATCGAGGCTACCGTCCAGTTCCTTGCTAGCGGAGACGTTCTGCGTGCCGTCGAGACCGTCACCGGCCCGCTCGACTGACAAAGCGAACGCTGTATATATCGAACTGCACTCTCTACCAAGGAGATTCGTCATGGAAGGCGCCCGTCCCGTCCGCGCACCGCGCGGCACGACCCTGACCGCCAAGTCGTGGACCACCGAGGCCCCGCTGCGGATGCTGATGAACAACCTCGACCCCGAGAACGCCGAGCG
>JGI20195J14853_1000506_pt1 | contig 12818 bp, 8 predicted proteins | sample NGESurdeep092012_3_FD_14853 | JGI IMG/M metagenome (IMG submission 14853)
ACCGGTCGGGGCATGTCCCTAGTGGTCCCGGCGCTACTGCCGGGTAGGGACTCGGTAACTGCTTTGACGTGGGCCGGACTCAGATGCCGGCCGGAAGGGGGACCGCACCATGTCCCACCCACTCGACCGGTCCAGCCGACGCAAAGCCCCCATCCCACCCGACCGACTTGACCGCTCCACAGCCAACCCGCGGGTGACTCCGTTGGCGAGCGGCCCCCGCCGTGGGCTGGTGCTGGGCGCTGGCGGTGTGCTCGGCTTCGCCTGGGCGGTTGGCGCGCTGCACGCCCTGCAGCAGGCCGAGGGCTGGGATGCCCGCCAGGCCGACAACCTGATCGGTACGTCGGCCGGCTCCGTCACGACGGCCATGCTGGGGTGTGGCATCGGCGTCGAGACGATGCTCAATCATCAGCGCGGGATCATCGTCGAGGGCGACCCGCGGATCGAGTTCGACTACGACGCCGACAGCGGGGGCGCGCTGCCGCCGCGGCCGCGCATGCTGCCCGGCTCGCCATCGTTGATGGTGCGCTCCGCCCTACGCCCGGGCCGGGCGTCGCCGATGGCGGCGTTGGCCTCGATCATGCCGCGCGGCCGGGGGACCATTGCTCCGGTCGGGCGAATGATTGACGCGATCGTGCCGCACGGCGCCTGGGCGGCGCACCCCGGGACCTGGATCGTCGCCATGGACTACGAGACCGGCCGACGGGTGCCGTTCGGTCGGCGCGGGTCGCCGCCGGCAGCCCTGGCCGATGCGGTGATGGCCTCCTGCGCCATCCCGGGCTGGTACGCGCCGATAGTGATCAACCGTCGTCGTTACGTCGACGGTGGCACCCGGTCGGCGACCTCGCTCGACCTTCTCGCCCCGCTGCGGCTGGACCGGGTCGTCGTCATCGCCCCGATGGCGTCGTTCAGCTACGACCAGCCGACCACCGTCTCCGCGCGCTTCGAGCGTGGCATCCGCCGGGCGGTGACCCGCCGGCTGATGCGAGAGGCGGGGAAGGTTCGCCAGGCGGGGACTGAGGTGCTCATGCTGGCGCCGGGCGCGGAGGACCTAGCGGTCATTGGGGCAAACTTGATGGACAACAGCCGCCGCGAGCTCGTGCTGCAAACATCGCTGCGCACCAGCGCGGCGGCATTGGCGCACCAGCACGGCCGGCCGGTCACCCTGGCCGACGTCAGCTGAACCGGTTGCGCGTCTACCTGCCGGCGACCCCGCGGTCGCGGCGGGCTGGGGTGCCAGTGGCGTGTCTCGCATTTGGCTAGTGCTTCTCTTGGTATCCTGCATGGGCGACTCGAGCTCGGGCCGCCCGCCGGACCGGCTCGACCCGGGACCGGGCGCTGCTGACCCTGACTTGGGGGAGTAGCCATAGCGGGGCGTTGATTCCGCACGCCAGTCGCGCTACAACGGCCCACGCTCAGTCGATCATGACCGTCGAGGTCACGATCACTTGTGCCTCAAACGTTCGATTGCGGACACGTCCTTCCGCTCGCGAGGGCTTGGGCTGGTCGAGAAAGCGGCCGGAAGCGGCCGGCCGCTCGGATGGGCTATTGGGGGACTTCTCCCCGATGTCGATGATCCTCTGATGGCGGCGATGAGGTTGGGGACGCGGGCTGGCGTCGTGGCTACCGCCAGCGGCGCTGCTGTCGCGCCCCTGTGGGCGCTTCCGCCGCAGCCGGCTACCGCGATCGCTGTACTGATGCGTGCGGCTGCGCTGGGGCTGGCGCTCGGTGTCATGATTCGGTCGGCGCGATCCGGTGACGCCGCGATGCGGCGGCCCCGCTGGTTTGTCGCCGCAGCGCTCGGCGCCAGCGCTCTCGGGGCGGTTCTCAGCGTCGGGTACGTCGCCGTGGCCGGGTCCATCCCGAGTCCCTCGGTCGTCGACGTGATCACGCTGGCGTGGGGCCCGCTGGCCGCGTACGGCGTCTGGCTGGTGCCCATCAGAGCGGGCTCCGTCGGGGGGACGGCCCGTATGCTCGCGGACGGGGCCGTGGCAGCCACCTCGCTATTCTTCGCCAGCTGGTTGGCCGTGCTCCAGCCGCTCGCTGCCACCGGGCGCTGGAGCCCTCTCGGCCAGGCCGTGCAGCTTGCGTACCCGGTTCTCGACGTGTTCGTCGCGGCCATGGTGCTCTCGCTCCTGCCGCGTGCCCGCGCCGACCTGCGGCAGTTCCTCAACTGCGTCGCCGCCGGCCTGCTGCTGATCACGCTGAGCGACTCGGGCGCCGCGGTCCTGCTGGCGCAGCGCGGCGTCTCCCGACTCGGGTGGACCGACGTGACGCTGCAGGCGGGGATGGGACTGTTGGCGTTCGCCGGCCTGGTCCGCGCCAGGCCAGTGTTGCGGGAGCGGTCGATCGCCTCGGCCATGGACCGGAACCTGCCCTACGCGCCGGTGGCCGTCGGCATCGGGGTGGGCATCTGGCACGTGGCCTTCGTCGCTCCCCTCGACCTGACCGAAGCGCTGCTGTGTGCGCTGATGATCGCCTCGATCGTCGCCCGCCAGATCGTATTCAGCCGCGAGCTGGGCGTCACCGCCCANGCCCACCACCATGCCGCGGTCCACGACGCACTGACCGGGCTGGCCAACCGCAAGGCGTTCTTNGCCCGCCTCACCGAGCACGTGTCGACTCCCGCCGCAGGTGAGGCGGCCGTGCTGCTGTTCGACCTCGACGGGTTCAAGGAGGTCAACGACACCCTCGGTCACGAAGCGGGTGACCAGGTCCTGATCGCCTACGCAGCCACGCTGCGTCGGGCGGCGCCGCAGGATCTGGTCGCCCGCCTGGGGGGTGACGAGTTCGCGATCCTGGTCGTCGGTGACGACGCGGAGATATCTGCAGTCGGGCTGGCGGGCAGCGTCGCGGCGCCGTATCCGGCAACCACGCCGACGGGCCTGCCCGCCATCGCCGCCAGCATCGGGATCGCGGTGCTCCGACCTGGGGACGCGCCGGAGGACCTGCTCCGGCGGGCGGACCTGGCGATNAGCGGCTGGGACCGGGGCCAGCGGCAGCGCCGAGGTATCGGTGAGGTCGACCACCGAGTCGTCCCCGCCGTGCACGTTGGGCAGGTAGTCATCGGCTGCCCAGTCGTTCTCCCAGCGCTGGCCGTCGAGCAGGTAGCGGAAGCGCCACCGACGCCCCGCCGGCAGCTCCAGGGTCGCCTGGAAGCTCCCGTTGTCGGTCCGGGTCAACTGGTGGCTCGTCGGCGACCAGTCGTTGAAGTCCCCACACACGCTCACCGCGGCCGCCGCCGCCGCGCCGGGCAGCTCGAAGGTGACGAGGACGCTGCCGCCCGTCAACCGAGTCTTGATCATCATTCCCTTCGGTTCACCGCCCACTGCCACGACCGGGGCGGCCAGTCGCCCCGGTTAGTTAGCAACCTACCGGTCGCCGGGCCGATCGAAAGCGGCCGCCGGCGGCAGTTGTCAGCGGTATTGACCGGCACGAAGCTAGCCGAGCTGGTCTGATCGATCACCAGGCCGTACAGCCACAGCACCAGGTCGGTCACTCCGCCGCCGACGAGGAACGCCCGCGCGGTGCTCCAGGCTCGGGCGAAGGTCACGGAGGTCGACGGCGCGGAGTCCGACTGCCGAGACGGTGCTGAGCATCTACGGCGCCCCGGCCGTAGCGGCGTCTGCCGACGGCTGCGAGATCGACCCAGCGACGCTGCTCGACCAGGACAAGACGCTCTCCCTGGTAGCGCCCGCGTTCGCGCCCAGGACCGGCTCCGCCAGCTGTTCAAGGCGCTGGTCATGAGCGCGGTCCGCGAGGCACAGAACCGTGCTCAGGGGCGGGACGACCTGTCGACCCTGGGCTGTTGCCGTTGCTCGACGAGGCCGGCAACGTGGCACCCTTGTAGGGACCGGTGGCCGAGTCATCTACCGCGCGCCATGACCCGGCGCGCCGCGGGCCGGGAGGCAGGGCACAAGCCGGCTGCCATCGGGCGGAGTGCGTTCGTGTTAAGTGATCAGGGTGGCGGGGGGACTAACCGGTGCGGAGCATGACTCTCGGCTTCCCGCCGTGGCGCCGTGAGGCACTGCGCACGACGCTGTGGGTTGTTCCGTCGGGTTTGCTTGTCGCTGCGGTCGCACTGTTCGCCGTGACCTACCACGTTGACTATCGAGTGTATGACGGCGCAACCTCGTTGCCGTCGTGGGTGCGGATTGAGAGCCCTGACGGAGCGCGGCAGCTGTTGAGCGCGCTCGCCGCCGGGGTCATCACCGTGCTCGGTGTCGTGTTCTCGGTGACGATCGTCGCGCTCACGCTCGCGTCGCAGCAGTTCGGCCCGCGAATGCTGCGCAACTTCACCAGGGACCTCGGTACCCAGACCACGCTGGGCAGCTTCGTAGCGACGTTCGTCTTCGCGCTGCTGACGCTGGGCACGATCGGCGGGGGAAATCGGCCCGAGACGTTCGTCCCGCAGATATCAGTGACCGTGGCGCTTGTGCTGGTCTTCGCCAACGTCCTAGTCCTGATCTACTTCATCCATCACATCACCGTCTCCATCCAGCTACCCAGCGTGATCTCGGCTATCGCCGGTAGTTTGTCGAAGGCCATCGACCTTCAGTTCCCCTTGGCGCCTGAGCCGGGGGCGCAGCGGATCTGGGCGACCGGTCGATCAGTGACGAACCTACGGGAGTTGCTGGGTAGCGAGGGGTCAGTCGTGACCGCGACGAAGAGCGGATACCTGCAGTTCGTGGGTTACGAGCGTTTGGTCGGGATCGCCGCCAAACACGACACCGTCGTGCAGTTGCTGCATCGGCCCGGTCATTTCGTTACCCACGGCCTTCCTTTGGCCCGCATCTGGCCCCCCGCACCTGCTCACGAGGTCGGCGCCGCCCTGGGCCGCGCCCACGTCACAGGTCCGCATCGCACACTGGACCAGGATCCAGTCTTCGCGATCGATCAACTCGTCGAGATCGCCATCCGGGCGCTATCACCCGCGGTGAACGACACGTTCACGGCACTGACCTGCATCGACTGGCTGGCTGATGGCCTGTGCACCATATCGGAGCGGGACATACCCGATGGGGTTCATCGTGACCTCAGCGGTGCGGTGCGGGTCGTCGAGCTCGGCCCGAGCTATCCGCGAATGCTTAACAGGGCCTATGACAAGATCCGCCAAGCGGGTGCGGAGATGCCCGCGGTCGCGATCAGACTGATGGAAAGCCTGGGCAAGGTGCTCGCCTACACCCGAGATGAAGCGCAGCGCACGGCGCTGTTACGGCAAGCCCAAATGATCTGGCGCGCAAGCCAGGCCGGCATTCGCGAGCAGGAGGACCTCCTGGAGGTCCGTCGTCGGTATGACCTGCTCACTACAGCACTGACAAGCTCGCGGAACGCGCCGCGAAGGGCCGGCCCAGTTCAAGCCGGGCCCTCGGGGCTCGCCACCCGTCCCTAGTGCAAGGCATCGGCGAGTGGGCCGAGAGCCAGCGTGGGGAGGAAGGACAGGAGGCTCATCAACACGGCGGTGGCGGTGATGAAGGCGACGAAGAACGGGGTATGCGTCGCCAGGGTGCCGCGGCTGGCTGGACGGATGCCCTGGCGAGCAAACGCCCCGGCGAGGGCCAGCACGAAGATCATCGGTAGGTAGCGGCCAGCGAGCATCGTGACACCGAGCGCAGTGTTGTAGAAGGTGGTGTCTGCGTTCAACCCGGCGAAGGCACTGCCGTTGGAGTTCGCCGCCGACGTGAAGGCGTACAGCGGTTCGGCCAGGCCGTGGGGGCCGGTATTGAGCAGCCCGGCCCGGCCGGCGGGCAGCGCCAGTGCCAGCGCGGTGCCGATGAGCACGGTGGCGGGCAGGGCCAGTGCGTACAGGGCAATGAAGGTGATCTCTCGTTGCCGAACTTGTTTCCCCAGGTATTCGGGCGTGCGCCCGACGAGCAGGCCACCGAGGAAGACGGCGACCAGCGCCGTCATCAGCAGCCCGTACAGGCCGGAGCCGCCGCCGCCGGGGCTGATCTCGCCGAGCATCATGTTGGCCATTAACACCCCGCCGCCGAGGCTGGTGAACGAGTCGTAGCTGGCGTCGGCAGCGCCGTCGGCGGTGGCGGTGGCGGTGGCTCCGAACAGGGTGGAGGCGGGGATGCCGATTCGGGTTTCGGTGCCTTCGGTGGCGGCGCCGACCGCGGTCGGCACGGTGCCGTGGTGACCAGCTTGGGCGGCATTGGCGGTGGTGAGGGCGACGGCGAACAGCAGTCCGGCGACGGCGGCCAGGGCCCAACCCTGCCGCCGGTCGCCGACCATGACCCCGTAGGCACGGGGAAACGCCGACGGAATCAGCAGCATCAGCACGATTTCGATCAGGTTGGACAGGCCGCTGGGGTTCTCGAAGGGGTGCGCCGAGTTGGCGTTGAACGCGCCGCCGCCATCGCCGCTGAGCAGCTTCACCGGTTCCCAGCTGGCCACCGGTCCGCCGATCAGCGGCTGCCGGATCCCGGCCAGCCCGGTGGCGCTGTGCGCCGGTCCCAGGTTTTGCACGACACCGCAGGCGAGCAGGGCCAGCCCGCCGAGCAGCGCCAGTGGTACCGCGACGCGAAGGCAGCCGCGGGTGAGGTCGACCCAGAAGTTGCCGACCCGGTCGGTGTTGCGGCGAGTGAGGCCGCGGACCAGCGCGACCGCGGCCGCCATGCCGACCGCCAGGGAGAGGAACGCCTGGGTGCCGAGGCCGACGGCGAGCGCGGTGTGGCCGAGGGTGGATTCGCCGGAGTAGGACTGCCAGCTGGTGTTGGTGGTGAAGCTGACCGCCGTGTCGAAGGCGAGTGCCGGGCTCATTCCGGGGTGGCCGAGGGAATAGGGCAGGTGCCCCTGCAACCGCAGCAGCAGGTAGAGCGCTCCGACGCCCACCGCGCTGAACGCCAACAGCGAGGTCAGGTAGACCGGCCACCGTTGGTCGGCTTCCGGGTCGATGCGTCCCAGCCGGAAGATCAGCATCTCCACCCGCCCGTGCGCGGAGGCGGTGTAGACCCGGGCGAGGTAGTTGCCCAGGGGAACGTGGAGCACGGCCAGTACTCCCACCACCAGCAGAACCTGCCCGGCCGGGCTCACCGACCGCCGCCGGTCTGTCGGCGGTGATCAGGGCTGCAGCGCAGGGGTGCTGGCACGGCGGGCTCCGTCGGACGGCGGTGGTGGTGGCCGGGTGGCCGGGTGGCCGGCAGTGAACCCTGCCGGCCACCGGGCGGCTCGCCCCCTGACGCCATCCTTACTGGATCCGCACGCCGCGCAAGCGGCCGTGCTTGCGCCACTGACGTTCGGCGGGACGAGCCAGCACTCGTGATGTTCCCTGCCCATGGTCATCGGCCGTTAGGAATCCGTTAGGACGGCGTGAGGATTCCGTCAGGATTTCTCAGAGCGCCGACCGGCCCGGTTGACTGCAACTGGCCGCGCATCAGCGGCGCACCGCCTGCCGTCGGCAGCCGGTGACAAGCCGGCTGGGTGAGGGGGACCTTGTGGCCGATCTGCTGTTCGTGTTGCTCACGATCGCGGTCTTTGCGGTGTTGGCCGTGGTAGCTCGAGGAGTGGAACGGCTGTGAACGCCGAGAACCTGGTCGGCTTGGTGCTGGCCGTCGCGCTGGTGGTGTTCCTCGTGGTCGCGCTGCTGTTCCCGGAGCGCTTCTGATGCACCTACTAATCATCCCCGGGCCCCGGGCGGCACCGCTGGTTCGGCTGCGCATCGGGCGACAGGAGCGGAAGTCGTGAACACCACCACTGCCGGAATGGTCTTCGTCGCGACCCTGGCGGTCGCCCTGATTGCGACCTACCGGCCGTTGGGCGACTACATGGCCCGGGTCTACACCTCGACCCACCACAGCCGGGTGGAGCGGGCGCTGTACCGGGTGGGGGGAATCGACCCCGATGCCGACCAGACNTGGGGCACCTACCTGCGGTCGGTGCTCGCCTTCTCCGGCGTCTCCGTGCTCTTCCTCTACCTGTTCCTGCGGGTGCAGCACTGGCACCTGTTCGGCCATCCGTACGCGGTTCCGCAGATGTCGGCGCACCAGTCCTTCAACACCGCCGCGAGCTTCGTCACCAACACGAACTGGCAGTCCTACTCCGGCGAGTCCGCGCTCGGCTACGTCGTCCAGATGGCCGGGTTGGCGGTGCAGAACTTCCTCTCCGCCGCGGTCGGGATGGCTGTCGTCATCGCGCTGGTGCGCGGGTTCGCCCGGCACCGGACCGACCGGCTGGGCAACTTCTGGGTCGACCTGACCCGCACCTGCCTGCGCATCCTGCTCCCCATCACCGCCCTGGCCGCGGTGGTACTCGTCGCCGGCGGCGCCGTGCAGAACTTCCACGGCTACCGCNCCGTCACCGGCCTGGCCGGCGGCTCGCAGAGCCTGCCCGGCGGTCCGGTCGCCAGCCAGGAAGTCATCAAAGAGCTCGGGACCAACGGCGGTGGCTTCTTCAACGCCAACTCCGCGCACCCGTTCGAGAACCCGACGGTGTGGACGAACTGGCTGGAGATCTACCTGATACTCGCGATCGGGTTCTCCCTGCCGCGCACGTTCGGCCGGCTCGTCGGGGACAAGCGGCAAGGGCTGGCGATCGTCGCCGTGATGGGCCTGCTCATCGTCGGCAGCGCGGTGCTGGCCGAGACCGGCCAGGCCGTGCACCACGGCACCGTGCCGGTCGCCGTCGGCGCGGCCACCGAAGGCACCGAGACCCGCCTCGGGGTGCCGGACTCCGCCGCCTTCGCGACGGCCACCACCATGACCTCGACCGGGGCGGTGGACAGCGCCCACGACTCCTACACCAGCCTCGGTGGCGCCGTGACGCTGCTGGACATGATGTTCGGCGAGATCGCGCCGGGCGGCACCGGCTCGGGCCTCTACGGCATCCTGGTCCTCGCCGTGCTCAGCGTCTTCGTCGCCGGCCTGATGGTGGGGCGGACCCCGGAGTACCTGGGGAAGAAGATCGCCGGCCGGGAGGTGAAGCTCGCCTCCCTGTATCTGCTGACCACGCCGACGCTGGTCCTGGTGGGCACCGCGCTGGCGATGGCCCTGCCCGGTGAGCGCGCCGCGATGGCCAACGCCGGCCCGCACGGCCTGTCCGAGGTGCTCTACGCCTTCACCTCGGCGGCGAACAACAACGGCTCGGCGTTCGCCGGCCTGGCGGTGAACACCGCCTGGTACAACACCGCGCTCGGGGTCGTGATGCTGCTCGGGCGGCTGCTGCCCATGATCTTCGTCCTCGGCCTGGCCGGGTCGCTCGCTCGGCAGCGCGCGGTCCCGGCCTCGGCCGGAACCCTGCCGACCCACCGGTTGCAGTTCGTCGGCCTGCTGACCGGCGTGACGCTCATCGTGGTCGCCCTCACCTACTTCCCGGCGCTCGCGCTGGGGCCGCTGGCGGAAGGTCTGCACTGATGTCCACGACCACGCTCGACAACACGCCGGTCGGGCCGGGCGCGCCGGAGCCGTCCGCCGCAGCGGAGGGACCCCGGCGGGTGCCGGGCGGCCTGCTCGACCCCAAGCAGATGCTGCGGTCGCTGCCGGACGCGGTGACGAAGCTGAACCCGGCAACGCTCTACAAGAACCCGGTCATGTTCATCGTGGAGATCGGCTCGGTGTGCACCACCGTGCTCGCCATCCGCGACCACACCAGCTTCGCCATTCAGATCGCGGTCTGGCTGTGGCTCACCGTGATCGCCGCGAACCTCGCCGAGGCGGTCGCCGAGGGGCGCGGCAAGGCCCAGGCGGAAGCGCTGCGCCGGGCCAAGACCGACACCATCGCCCGTCGGGTCGTCGACTGGACGCCGGCGGCCGCGGCCGGTCAGCTGCGCGAGGAGCCGGTGCCGGCACCCCAGCTCGCGCAGGGTGACGTGGTGATCTGTGCGGCGGGTGAGCTCATCCCCGGCGACGGTGACGTCATCGACGGGATCGCCGCGGTCGACGAGTCGGCCATCACCGGTGAGTCCGCGCCGGTGATCCGGGAGTCCGGGGGGGACCGGTCCAGCGTCACCGGCGGCACCAAGGTCCTTTCCGACCAGATCATCGTCAAGATCACGCAAAGGCCCGGGGAGAGCTTCATCGACCGGATGATCGCCCTGGTCGAGGGGGCGAGCCGGCAGAAGACCCCGAACGAGATCGCGCTCAACATCCTGCTGGCCAGCCTGACCATCATCTTCCTGTTGGCGGTGGCCACCCTGCAGCCACTGGCAATCTTTTCCAAGGCCCAGCAGCCGGGCATCCCGGACAGCGCATCACTGACCAGCCAGGGGGTCACCGGCATCGTGCTGGTCGCACTGCTGGTCTGCCTGATCCCGACCACGATCGGCGCGCTGCTCAGTGCGATCGGCATCGCCGGGATGGACCGGCTGGTGCAGCGCAACGTGCTGGCGATGTCCGGCCGGGCGGTCGAGGCCGCCGGCGACGTCAACACCCTGCTGCTGGACAAGACCGGCACGATCACGCTGGGCAACCGGCAGGCGAGCGAGTTCGTCCCGGTCGGCGGCGTCCCGGCGCAGGAACTCGCGCAGGTCACGCAGCTGTCGTCGCTGTCCGACGAGACCCCGGAAGGACGCTCGATCGTGGTGCTGGCCAAGGAACGGTACGGCCTGCGGCAGCCGGGCCCCGGGGAGCTCACGCACGCCCGGTTCGTCGCCTTCAGCGCGCAGACCCGGATGAGTGGCGTCGACCTGCCCGCCGCCGGCGGGGCAGTGCGGCAGGTCCGCAAGGGTGCGGCCGGCTCGGTGAGCGGCTGGGTGCGCGAGCGGGGGGGCGAGGTGCCCGCCGAGATGGGGCAGGTCGTGGACGGGATCTCGGCCGCCGGCGGCACCCCGCTGGTGGTCGCCGAGGCCGCCGGCGGCACCGCCCGGGTGCTCGGCGTGATCCACCTCAAGGACGTGGTGAAGGTCGGGATGCGGGAGCGGTTCGACGAGCTCCGGGCGATGGGCATCCGCACCGTCATGATCACCGGTGACAACCCATTGACCGCTCGGGCCATCGCCGAAGAGGCCGGGGTCGACGACTTCCTGGCCGAGGCCACGCCCGAGGACAAGATGGCCTTGATCCGCCGCGAGCAGGCGGGCGGCAAGCTGGTGGCGATGACCGGCGACGGCACCAACGACGCCCCCGCGTTGGCTCAGGCCGATGTCGGCGTGGCGATGAACTCCGGCACCTCGGCCGCCAAGGAGGCCGGGAACATGGTCGACCTGGACTCCAACCCCACCAAGCTCATCGAGATCGTCGAGATCGGCAAGCAACTGCTCATCACCCGGGGCTCGCTGACGACGTTCTCGATCGCCAACGACGTCGCCAAGTACTTCGCGATCATCCCGGCGATGTTCGCCGGCGTCTACGGCGGGCTGGACACCCTCAACGTCATGCGGCTGCACTCGCCCCAGTCGGCGATCCTGTCCGCGGTCATCTTCAACGCCCTGGTCATCGTCGCGCTGATCCCGCTGGCCCTGCGCGGGGCGCGATACACCCCGTCCTCGGCGAGCCAGATGCTGCGCCGCAACCTCTACGTCTACGGCCTGGGGGGACTGATCGCCCCGTTCGTCGGGATCAAGCTCATCGACCTGATCGTCCAGTTCCTGCCCGGGATCCGGTAAACCATGGCTCGCTTCACCGCAACCGCCCGCCAGTACACCGCCGCCGTGCGCATCCTGGTGCTGTTCACCGTCCTACTGGGGGTGGCCTACCCGCTGGCGGTGACCGCCGTGGCCCAGGTGCCGGGGCTGAAGTCCCGCGCCGACGGCTCGTTGGTCACCACCGGCGGGCAGGTCGTCGGTTCGAGGTTGATCGGGCAGCCGTTCACCGACGCGAAGGGCAACGCCCTGGTCCAGTACCTGCAGACCCGCCCGTCCGCAGCCGGCACCGGAGCGACCGGGTATGACCCGACCGCCTCCGGGGCGTCGAACCTCGGCCCGGAGTCGGTGCTGGACACGCTGCCCGACCCGGCCAAACCCGGCGACACCGGAAAGCAGTCGCTGCTGACCCAGGTCTGCACCCGCAGTCAGACCGTCGGAGCGCTCGAAGGGGTCGACGGCGCCCGACCGTTCTGCACCCCCGGCGGTGTCGGTGCGGTGCTCGCCGTCTTCCACGCCGGCCCGGGCTACCAGGGCCCGATCACCCGGGTCGTCAGCGTCAACGAAGCCTGCCCGGCCCAGCCGTTCCTGGCGGACTACCAGGGGGTGACGGTCCAGTGCGCGACGTTCGGGCCGGACTACACCGCCGGCCAGGTCGTCCCGATCCGCGGGAGCGCACCGGCGCACCCGGCGGTGCCGGCCGACGCCGTCACCGCGTCCGGCTCCGGCCTCGACCCGGACATCTCGCCGGCCTACGCCCGCCTGCAGGCGGCCCGTGTCGCCAAGGCGCGCGGGGTGGGTCTCGGGCAGGTACTGGCGGTGATCGACAAGCACACGTCCGGCCGCGATCTCGGCTTCCTGGGAGAGCCGCGGGTCAACGTCCTGCAAGTGAACCTCGACCTTGACCGCAGCTACCCGTACCACGCCGGCTAGCTAGCCCAGGCTCGGCGGACACCGGCGCGGGCGTGGGCGCGTGCCAACTCGGGCACCGGTGGATCCCGGCCCTCTCGCCGGCGCCGCGCCCACTGTCCCCGCGCTCCGGGCGACGTTGATAGCCCGAGGCGGTGGCTGATGGGGCGAGGCCAGCTGCGGGTCTACCTCGGCGCCGCGCCCGGGGTCGACAAGACCTTCGCCATGCTCGACGAGGGGCAGCGCCGGGCCGGCCGCGGCACCGACGTCGTGGTCGGGTATGTCGAAACCCACAACCGGCGCCGCACGACAGACAGGCTCGTTGGTCTGGAGGTCGTGCCCCGAAAACGGATGACCTACCGCGGGACGTCGTTCACCGAGATGGACGTGGACG
>JGI20195J14853_1000508_pt1 | contig 12787 bp, 10 predicted proteins | sample NGESurdeep092012_3_FD_14853 | JGI IMG/M metagenome (IMG submission 14853)
CCGCGGCCTGCCGGCATGCCAATGCCACTTCGCCGGCGGTGCAATGGCGCTCGGTGCTCGACGTCGAAGCAGGCAGCTTCCCCAATGTCAATCGCACCTTTGTGCCGGTTGGCTGCCAGCACTGCGCCGACCCGCCCTGCATGCATGTCTGCCCGACGACGGCGACGCGCCAACGCGCTGACGGCATTGTCACCATCGACTACGACATCTGCATCGGCTGCGCTTATTGCGATGTCGCCTGTCCCTATCAGGCCCGCTTCAAAATCACCAAGGAGGACTTCGCCTATGGGGACGAGGGGATGCAGAACGAGATTGAACGCGAGGATCCCGCGCGTCTCGGGGTCGCACAAAAATGCACGTTCTGTTCCGATCGCATCGATTTCGGCATCGAGAACGGTTTGACGCCAGGCAGCGATCCGCGCGCGACGCCGGCTTGCGTCAATTCCTGCATCGCGGACGCATTGCATTTTGGCGATGTTGAAGATCCCGACAGCAACGTCTCCCAGCTGCTGCGTGCGCACAAGAGTTTCCGCATGCATGCCGAACTCGGCACCGAGCCGGGCTTCCATTATCTCTATGACAAGGCTGCTGCCGCTTCGGCGCCGGATACCGCGCCCGCGCTCGCGGACGCGCAAGCCGGGCGCATTCGCACGCGCGGGGTCGAGCCCTGGCATCAGAAACATTGGGATTGGAAAGCCTCGGCGAATTTCCTGTGCGGCGGCGCCGGCACCGGACTGTTCGGCTTTGCCACTATCGCCAGCCTTGGTGGGACCCCGATATTGGCGCCGGGCCTTGCTGCGCTCGCGCTCATTTTATGCGGCCTGACGCTGCTGATGTTCAAGATCGGCCGGCCGTTGCGCTTCCTTCACGTGCTGCGCCAGCCGCAACGCTCGTGGATGTCGCGCGAAGCGTGGGTCGCCGGCCTGCTGTTTCCGCTCGCGCTCTTTGCGCTCTGGTCCGGCCGCCCGACGGTGCTGGTGGCGGCGGCGATAGTCGCGCTGCTCTTTCTGTTCTGCCAGGGCATGATCCTGGAACAGTCCAAGGGCATACCGGCCTGGCGCAACCCGCGCGTGATCGCTTTCATCATGGCGACTGGATTTGCCGAGGGCTGCGGGCTGTTCCTGCTGCTGGCGGCTTTCCTGCCGGCCTTGGGCAGCGCGGCCAAACCGCTGGCAATCGCGCTCGTCGTGCTGGCCACAATTCGGATCTGGACCTGGTGGCGATACCTCAACGCGCTTGCAAGCGAAGGTGCGCCGACCCGTACGCTCGAAATCTTTACGGCCTGTCGACTCTGGATTTTCGCCGCCGGCCTCGTGCTTCCGGTAGTGCTGGTCGCACTTGGCCTGATCCTGCCGGTCGCCGGCGCGGTTCTGTTCGCGCTCGCCGGGCTCTCGGTTTTCGCCACCGGCTGGGCGATAAAATTCATTCTCATCACGCGGGCCGCCTACAATCAGGGTTTCGCGCTACCCCATACGCCCATACGCGGGTCCGGCGTGCCCGGACCGGCGGTCAAGCCGGGATGGACCTTGCCATGAGTACGCGCCGGACCGATTCAACACGCAACGAGCGCCGCTGCGCGCCACAGTGCAACAATCTCGACCGGGAGCTTAGAACATGAGTATGCAAAACGCGGTTGCCGATGCGCCCATCTATATGTTCGACCGCAATGCCGAGACCATGCCGCGCAGCGAACTGAACGCATTACAACTCGCCCGTCTCAAGACCACGCTCGAGCGCGCCTATAACAAGGTCCCGCATTACAAGCGGAAGTTCGATGCCGCCAGCGTCAAGCCGGGCGATCTGAAGTCGCTCGCCGATCTCGCGCGCTTTCCCTTTACGGTGAAAAGCGACCTGCGCGACAATTATCCGTTCGGCATGTTTGCCGTGCCGCGCGAGCAGCTCTTGCGCCTGCACGCCTCGTCGGGCACGACCGGGAAGCCGACCGTCGTCGGCTATACCAAGCAGGACCTCGATACCTGGGCGGATTTGATGGCGCGCTGTTTCGCCTGCGCCGGCGCGCTGCCTGGCGATATCGTGCACAACGCTTACGGCTACGGCCTGTTCACGGGCGGCCTCGGGGCGCACTACGGAGCCGAGCGGCTCGGATGCACTGTCGTACCCATATCGGGCGGCGGCACCGAACGTCAGGTGACCTTGATCAACGACTTCAAAGCCAACGTGCTGTGTGCCACGCCGTCCTACGCGCTCAATATCGCCGAGATCGCGCAGAAAATGGGCGTCGACCTGAAGCAATCGTCCTTGCGGGTTGGCCTGTTCGGGGCGGAACCGTGGAGCGACGCCATGCGCCGCGATCTCGAGGCGCGGCTTGGGCTAAAGGCGGTGGATGTCTACGGCTTGTCCGAGATCATGGGGCCGGGCGTGGCCTGCGAGTGTCACGGCATCCAGTCCGGCTTGCATGGCTGGGAAGATCATTTCCTGTTCGAGACCATCGATCCGGAAACGCAGCAGCAGCTGCCGGCGGGGTCGACCGGCGAACTGGTCATCACGACGTTGACCAAAGAAGCGCAGCCGATGATTCGCTACCGCACGCGCGACATTACGCGTCTGAGCAACCAGCCCTGCGCCTGCGGCCGCACGCATGTGCGTATCCTGCGGGTCACCGGCCGCAACGACGACATGCTCATCATTCGCGGCGTCAACGTCTATCCCTCGCAGGTGGAAGCGGTCCTGGTCGGCTTTCCGGGGATTGCGCCGCACTACCAGATCATCCTGACGCGCGACGGCGCGCTCGATGCGATGACCGTCGAAGTCGAGCTGGCACCTGGGTTCACCGGCGACCGTTTCCGCAAGGCCGAAGAGGTCACCCACCATATCAAGTCGCTGATCGGCGTGACCTGCAAGGTCGTGGTCAAGGCGGAAGGCGAGGTGCCGCGCTCGCAGGGCAAGGCGGTGCGGGTCGTCGACCGGCGCAACAAGGCGAATTGATCGCGCACGTTTCAGTCGGGACAGCGGCTGGCGCGGAGCCGAATGGCCGGCGCTATTCCTGCGAAACCGGCGGATCCAGATCGTCCGCCCAGGACTCGCTCGGCTTCGGATAGCGGAGCAGCAGCCGATGCACGAGGCTGACGTGTTCGGCCTCCTCTTCGACCAGTTCCGCCGCCAGCGTCTTGACCTTCGGATCCTTTGCCGTCTCCACGATCGAGGTGAAATAGGCCAGCGCGCGCTTTTCGCCGGCGAGCGACAGCTGCAAGGCATGCCACGGCGTCATCAGGTAGTGCGCGGAGCCGAGCTCGGCCTCTTCCGGGCTTTCGCTGCGCTCGAATTTCGCAATCTGGCGGGCGTGCGCGGCGACGTCGAAATCGCCGGCGAGGCGGCGGATTTCCTCGCCATGGATGCCTTCGGCGCGGGCCAGATCGCGGAACACCTTGACCAGTTCTGGATTGTTGTGGGTTTCCATCTGATCGGCCAGCAGATTATAGCGGTCGACCGCGTCGATCTCGATCTGATAGGCGACCGCCAGCAGATCGTTGAGGTTGGCGACCTTCGGAGTGCCCGCTGACTTGCTCATAGCTCGAAGTCCTTCTCCAGCTCCGACAGATCGACGCCGCTTGCGCCGATGGCGGGTTGAAACGGCGGGCGATTGCCGCGGTACAGAATGCCGATGTTGAAACCGTCGTCGGTCATCAGCCGGCGCGCCGCCTTGCCCTGATCCGAAGTCTCGGTGACCGGGGCCGGGTGCACCATATCCTTCCAAGCTTTTTCATCGGGGCGGAAAGGTCACGCAGGGGCTGAGGATTTCGACGAAGGAGAATCCCGGATGTTTGATCGCTTGCGCCAGCACGTCGGCGGTTTGGTTGGGTTCGCCGGAGAAGCAGCGGGCGATGAAGTTCGCTCCCGAAGCGAGCGCGACCACCAGCGGGTGGAATGGCGCCACGCCGGTGCCGCCCGGCGACAGCGCGGTGTCGAATTCCGGCTCGGTGGTGGGCGAGGGCTGCCCCTTGGTCATGCCGTAGATGTGGTTGTCCATCACCACATAGGTCATGTCGATGTTGCGGCGGCAGGCGTGCAGGAAGTGGTTGCCGCCGATCGAGTAGCCGTCGCCGTCGCCGCTGGCGACAACGACCGTGAGGTCGGGCCGTGTCACTTTCAGGCCGGCGGCGAGCGCGAGCGAGCGGCCGTGCACGCCGTGAAAGCCGTAGCAATTGGTGTAGGCGGGAATCCGCGATGAGCAGCCGATGCCGGATATCACGGCGATCTTCTCGGGCGGCAAGCCCAATTGAGCGAAGGCGCGGCCGAACGACATCAGCACATGATAGTCGCCGCAACCGGGGCACCAGATCGGCTTCACGTCGGATTTGTAGTCCGCTTGTTTATAGGCGACGCTCGACATGGTCATCTCCATTCCGCGATCGCATAATGGATTTCGCCGGCGGTGATCGGCAGCGGTCCCGGCCGGTTGAACACGCGAACCGGCGCCGGCAGGTCGTAGTGGGCGCGCAGGAATTTGTTGAACTGGCCGCCGTGGGTCTGCTCGACGACCAGGATGCGTTTGACACCGGCAAGGGCGGCTGCGAGCCGTTCCGGCTGGATCGGCGTCAGCAAGCGCGGCGCGATCATGCGGACTTTGATTCCATCGGCGGCCGCACGTTCGACCGCTTCGCGCGCGGCGCCGGTGAGCGAACCCCAGGTTATGACCGCGAGATCGCCGCTACCTTCGATGCTCGCCCAATGGTCGCCGAAGTTGAAGTGATCGAGCTTGTCACGCCGCTTGTCGAGCTGGGCCAGATGGTCGGCGGCTCCGCTGGTCGGGGTCGCGCGCTCGGAATGGGTGAGACCGTCGGCCGTATATTGACCGCCGCGCGTTCCCGGAATGGCCATCGGCGACACGCCGTTGGCCGTCATGGCGTGGCGCATGTAGGTGCCAGAAATTTCGCTGGCGATGCTGCGTGCACCGATGAACGCGACGTCGGCGGGCCGTTCGATGGCGGCACGTGACTGGCCCATGAACTGGTCGGATAGAATGATGGCCGGGGCTTGCAGCGTTTCCGCGAGATAGGTCGCCCATTGCGTCGTGAACACGCAGTCACCGACCGATTGCGGCGCCAGCACGAGATGCGGCGCGTCGCCGTGCATGCCGTAGATGGCGATATTCAGGTCGCCCTGCTCGGACTTGGTGGGAATGCCCGTCGATGGCCCGCCGCGCATCACGTCGACGACCACGACTGGAATTTCCGCGGAGGTGGCAAGACCAAGCGCTTCGATCATCAGCGAAAGTCCGGGGCCGGAGGTTGCCGTCAGCGCCGGCGTACCGCCATAGGATGAGCCGATGATCATATTGATGGCCGCGAGTTCGTCTTCGGCTTGCAGCAGCGTCCCGCCGACTTTGCTGAGGTTTGGCGCGAGCCATTCGAGGATTTCTGTCGCCGGCGTGATCGGGTATGCGGCGGCAAAGCGAATGCCGCCGCGGATGGCGCCGAGCGCGGTCGCCTCGTTGCCCGACAGCAACCACCGGCGGGCGGCGCTCGGCGTCGGCGCGGCGAGTTGCATGCCAAAGTCGATGCCGGCTGCCGCGCCGAACCCGACCTTGATGCCGGCGAGGCTGGCTGCGATGGCGGCCGACCCCTTGTCGACAAGACGTTTCTCGATCGGCGTGAACGCCTGCTCGACGGTAAAGCCCAGCAGCCGAGCTGCGATGCCGAGCGCGATCATGTTGGGACGGCCGTCGGGGATGGCCTTGGCCATCTCCTTCATTGGAACTTCAACGACGCGGGCCCCGGATTGGGTCACCATCGGCGGTAGATCCCCGCCGCGCGGATCGCTGACCACCAAAGTCTGCGGTCCGGCCTTGATTTCAGCGCCGAAACGGTGAGCGTTCAGCCAGTCGATGCCGATCATGAGGTCGAACCGGTCGGGCAGACATTCGACCGGGTGAACCGCTAGGCGAAGTAGCCCGGCCGCTTCACCACCGCGGATCTGGGGGCCCATGGTGCGGGTAAACAGGCCATGCCAGCCGGCGGCGCTGGCCGTTTCGAGCAGGGAATCCACGGTGGTCAGGGCGCCGGCGCCACCGCTGCCAATGATCGCAATCGAGATNCTCGGCGAGGCTGCCATGGCCATAAATCCCCTGATTAGAGCCCATTTCGCGGGCACTCGGCTCCAATATGTATTTAAGTACTAGAATGCGTTTTTTTGGCTTTCCTTGACCTTGATCAAGGCAGTCTACCGGTTGGCGATTGAAGAATGAAATTAAGGCCGCATGCGGGTCCGGCGACGGGNNNNCCGGCCAATCCGGAGGGCAGACCNATGAGCGCCAAGCCGATTCGTTGGATGATGACGGGCGCAGGCAAGCCTTTTGTTCCGATGGAATTCGANATCGGTACCCTAGGCCCCGATGAAGTCCTGGTCGAAATCGCCGGTTGTGGGGTCTGCCACACGGATCTTGGCTATTATTACGATGGCGTGCGCACCAAGCACGAACTGCCGCTGGCGCTCGGGCATGAGATCAGCGGCCATGTCATCGACACCGGCACAGATGCTCTCTGGTTCACCGACCGCGCGGTTATTATTCCTGCGGTGATCCCGTGCGGTCGCTGCGATGCCTGCCAGCGCGGCAAGGCGACGATCTGCCCGAACCAGAAGATGCCGGGCAACGATATTCAAGGCGGCTTTGCCACGCACATCGTCGTGCCGTCGCGCGGGCTGTGTGTGGTCGATGAGCACCGCCTGGCTGGCGTCGGAATCGACCTGGCCGATCTTTCGGTGATTGCCGATGCAGTGACCACGCCCTACCAGGCGGTCGTGCAGGCCGGCGTCACCAAAGGCGATCTGGTCATCGTCAACGGGGTTGGCGGCGTTGGCGGGTATGCTGTTCAGATCGCGGCCGCTTTGGGCGGTGTCGTCGTCGCGATTGACATCAACCAGGATAAACTTGCCGCCATTACCGGGCAGGGCGCCGCGCTCACGCTCAATTCCAAAGGGATGACGACACGCGATCTCAAGACAGCCATTCAGGCCTTCGCCAAGGAACATGGTCTGCGCCAGACCGAGTGGATCATTTTCGAATGTTCCGGCAGCCGCGCCGGCCAGGAGACGGCCTTCAGTCTGCTCAATCATGGCGCGACGCTCGCCGTCGTCGGATTCACCATGGATAAGGTCGAGGTGCGGCTCTCGAACTTGATGGCCTATCACGCGCGGGCGATCGGAAACTGGGGCTGTCCGCCCGAACTGTATCCGGCGGCCTTGGAGCTGGTGATGAACGGCCGCGTCAAGGTCACGCCGTTCGTCGAAAAACATCCTCTCAGTGAAATCAATCAGGTGTTCGAGGCAGTCCATGCCGGCGCGATCAAGCGTCGTGCCGTTCTCGTTCCCGCACCGTTAGGAGCAGCTCTATGACCGCTGAAGTTGCCCGCGTCGCCGCCGCGCAAAATTCCGAAGCCAAGGATCACAATCTCGTTTCCGAGCAAGCGCGCGAGACGATCTCCAAAGGCGTGCACTACGAGAAGCGTCCGGTGAAGGGAACCGACGGCAAGCCGGTGGCCGGGCTGTTCAACGCCTGGATCACGCTCGACAACCCCAGCCAATTCAACTCCTACACGACCGATATGGTGAAGGCGACCATTCTGGCCTTTCGCGCCGCCAGCGCGGCGCGCGACGTCGTTGCGGTGGTCTTCACCGGCGCCGGCGACAAGGCGTTTTGCACCGGAGGCAACACCAAGGAATACGCCGAGTACTACGCCGGCAATCCGCAGGAATACCGCGGCTATATGCGGCTGTTCAACGACATGGTTTCGGCGATTATTGGCTGCGACAAGCCGGTGATTTGCCGCGTNAANGGCATGCGCATCGGCGGCGGCCAGGAAATCGGCATGGCNTGCGACTTCTCGATTGCNCAGGATCTCGCNCGCTTCGGTCANGCCGGCCCCAAGCACGGCTCGGCGCCGATCGGCGGGGCGACCGACTTTCTCCCCGTCATGATCGGNTGCGAACAGGCGATGGTCTCGGGCCTGCTGTGCGAACCGTTCTCGGCACACAAGGCCTATCGTCTCGGCGTNATTTGCGAGGTCGTGCCGGCGCTGAAAGTTGACGGCAAATTCGTCGCCAATCCGACGGTCATCACCGATCGTTACCTCGATGAATATGGCCGCATCATCCAGGGTGAGCCCAAGACCGGCGCGGCCGCCGCCGAAGGTCAGGCGCTGTTGAAACGCGGCACCATCGACCTCAGCCTGCTCGACGAGAAGGTCGAGGCGCTGTGCACCAAGCTGCTCTATACCTTCCCCGAATGCACGACCAAGACCGTCGAGGAGTTGCGCAAGCCGAAGCTCAACGCGTGGAACGCCAACAAGGAAAACGCGCGCGACTGGCTGGCCCTCAACATGATGACGGAAGGGCGCGCGGGTTTCCGCGCCTTCAACGAAGGCACGCGGGAGACCGGGCGGGAAGTCGATTTCGTGGCGCTGCGCCGGGCGCTGGCGGCGAATACGCCNTGGAGCGACGAGCTCACTGAAAGCATCATGCCGCGGGNGAGGTCCTAGCTGTGAACCAGCCGCTCAANATCTGGNNCGAGGCGGANGGNCGGTTGCTGCGGCTGCGGCTCGACCGGCCGAAGGCTAATCTGGTCGATGCCGCCATGATCGCGGCGCTCGACCAAGCGCTGGCCGAGCACCTCGGCAACACCCAGCTCGGCGCGGTGCTGCTCGATGCCGAGGGGCCGCATTTCAGCTTCGGCGCCAGCGTCGAGGAGCATCTGCCGGGTCAATGCGCCGCCATGCTGGCGGGGCTGCACCGCCTGGTGCTGCGCATGATCGAATCGCCGGTGCCGCTGCTGGTGGCGGTGCGCGGCCAATGCCTCGGCGGCGGGCTGGAACTCGCGCTGGCCGGTCATCTCATGTTCGTCGCTCCGGATGCCAGTCTCGGCCAGCCGGAAATGAAGCTCGGCGTGTTCGCGCCGGCCGCCTCCTGTCTGTTGCCGGAATTGATCGGCCCGGTGCGTTCGTTCGATCTCCTGGTATCCGGCCGCAGCATCACCGGCGCGCAAGCGGCGTCCATGGGCATCGCCCATGAAGCGGTCGCCGATCCGGAGCGCGCCGCGCTCGCTTATTTCGAAGAACATCTGAAGCCAAAGAGTGCGAGTTCATTGCGCCACGCCGTCAAGGCGGCGCGGCTCGACTACGTCGCGCGCGTCAAGGACAAGATCCGCGCCGTTGAGCGGCTTTATCTCGACGAACTCATGGCCACCCACGACGCGGTGGCCGGTCTCGAAGCCTTTATCGCGAAGAGGTCGCCGCAATGGCAACATCGTTGAATCCTTCGGCTACAGCCGGCATCATCGCCCGCGCGAGCGCGCTGTTCGAGGATCTATCCTTCACCTCCGCGCGCGAATGGAAAGCCGAGAAGCCCGGCCGCAAGGTGATCGGCTACATGCCGATCTACGTGCCGCGCGAAATCATTCACGCCGCCGATATGTTGCCGCTCGGTATCGTTGGCGGCGGCGATCAGCTCGAGGTCATCCACGGCGACGCCTACTACCAAAGCTATATCTGCCGTATTCCGCGCTCGACCATTGAGCTTGGCGTGTCCGGCCGTATCGATTTCGTCGACGGCATGCTGTTCCCGTCAATCTGCGACGTGATCCGCAATCTGTCCGGCATGTGGAAGATGATGTTTCCCCACGTCTATTCCCACTATTTCGACGTTCCGCAGAACTACCGGGACGACATCGGGGGAAATTTCTACGTCAACGAGATGGCGGAGCTCAGGCACGATCTCGGCGAGTTGCGCGGCAAGCCGATAACCGATGATGAGCTTCGGCACTCGATCGCGGTCTACAACGAGAACCGCCGATTGGTGCGCGATCTCTACACTTTCCGGGCGGAGCGGCCGTGGCAGGCGCCCGCGGCGGAAGTCTATCTGATGGTGCGCGCCGGTCTCGTGCTCCCGGTCGAGGAGCATACCGATATGCTGCGCGATTATCTTGCCGCGGCGCGGGCCGAGGAGCGGCCGATGCGCGACAACTGCCGCATCGTGCTGACCGGCATGTTCTGCGAGCAGCCGCCGCTCAACCTGATCAAGTCGCTCGAGCTTTCCGGCTGCTACGTGGTGGACGACGATCTCCTGCTGGTCACCCGCTGGCTCACCGGCGACGTCGCGATCGAAGGTGATCCGCTGAGGAATCTTTCGGATGCTTTCCTGCATCATTCCGAGTCGACGGCGGCCAAGTACGAACCCAATCAAAAGGAAAAGGGCCAGCATCTCGTCCGCGCGGTCAAACGCACCGCGGCGGAAGGCGTAATTTTCGCCGCGCCGAGCTTTTGCGATCCGGCGTTGCTTGAGCGGCCGATGCTGCAGCACGTGCTCAAGGAAGCCGGCATCCCTTATATCGCGTTCAAGTACGCCGAAAACTCCGGCCAGATGCAGCCGATCCGAGAGCAGGCCGGCACCTTCGCCGATTCAATCAAACTGTGGAGCGGCGCATGACGACGCAGACAAAGATTGTCACCTCCCGAGCGGCGCCGGCGAAGGAAGCCGTCAAGGATGCTTCCATGGTGAAGCAGAAGGAGATGATGGCCAAGCATTACGATCGGCTGACCAGCGCGCCTGAGACCGGCGACAAGGTGGCGGCCACTTTTGTGCCGGGCAATCTCAACGAGCTGCTCATGTGCTTCGACCTTCTGAACAATCTGCCGGAGGTCAACGCCATCCAGAACGGGCTGCGGAAGGTGAGCGGCAGTTTTGTGCTCGAAGCGGAGAAGATCGGCCATTCGGAGGACGTCTGCACCTACGTGAAGTCGGACATCGGCATGATGGCCAAGGGCAATCTCGCCCCCAATGGCAAGAAATTTCCCAATCCCGACGTGCTGCTGCTGTCCTATACCGGCTGCTTCACCTTCATGAAGTGGTTCGAGCTCCTGCGCGAGCAGTACAAGTGCGAGACGATCATGTTGCACACGCCTTACATGGGCGACGGCAAGATCACCAAGAACATGACTGACTACATGGTGAAGCAGCTCAAGGAAGAGGTCATCCCCACGCTCGAGCGCGTCTCCGGCGTGAAGTTCGATATCGACCGGCTGCGCGAATATCTGAAGAAATCGACCAAGGCCGAGGACGATCTGGTCCGCGTGCTGCAAAGCGCCAAGTCAAAACCGTCGCCGATCGANGCCTATTTCGGCGGCATCTATTACATCGGACCGATCTTCGGCGCCTTTCGCGGCACGCAAGACGCGGTCGATTATTACAAGTTCCTGCGCGAGGAGGTCGAGGACCGGCTGGCCAAAGGTCTNGGGCCGGTCACGCCCGATGGCGACATGGGCAAGGAGAAATACCGGCTGGTCGTCGAGGGCCCCCCCAATTACACCAGCTTCCGCCAGTTCTGGAAAATGTTCTACGACGAAGGCGCGGTCGTCGTCGCGTCGAGCTACACCAAGGTTGGCGGCGTNTACGATTTCGGCTTCCGCCACGATCCAGACAAACCGTTGGAGACGCTGGCCGAATATTGCCTCGGCGTTTACACCAACCGCAGCCTGCCGATGCGCATCGACATGCTGGTCAACTACATCAACGAATACGAAGCGGACGGCCTGCTGATCAACTCGATCAAGAGCTGCAACAGCTTCTCGGCCGGCCAATTGCTGATGATGCGCGAAGTCGAGAAGCGCACCGGCAAACCGGCGGCGTTCGTGGAATCCGATCTGGTCGATCCGCGCTATTTCTCGGCCGCCAACATCAAGAATCGTCTGGAGAGCTATTTCCAGATGGTCGATCAGAAACGTGCCGGCGTGGACGCGGCGGCTTGAGGGGGAAGGCATGAAGACATTCGTCGGCATCGATCTTGGTTCGACGACGACTAAGGCTGTCCTCCTCGACGAGGATCGCAAAGTGATTGGCCACGGCATCACCAATTCGCGCTCGAATTACGCGACGGCCGCGCGCGTGGCGAGCCAGGAGGCGCGCGTCGACGGGCAATTCACCCTGTTCCGGCGGGCGTTGACCGCCGCCCATGGGCTGATCGACCTCGACACGTTCCTCGGCACGCTCGAGCGGGCCTTTCGTCTCGAGCAGTTTCTCGAACAGCTCGACGATCTCGAGCAGACCTGCATCGGCCAAATCCAAGGCGAACGCTTCGCCAAGGTCGCGTCCGGTGTGAAGGATTCGCTTGGCGAGGTGTTCCGGCGGTTGCGCGCGGAGGCGCCCGAGCTTTATGCGCCTGGCGCCAAGCGCAAATCCGATTTCTTCCGGGATATCGCGGGATCGCGCTACCATGCCCACGCCGAAGAGGTCGCGCGCGATGCGAACCTTCCCTATGATCTGCTGCTCAACGTCTACGACAAGTCGATTATCGAGGTGGAAAACCGGCCGCCGGCGGGCGAGTTGAGCGATAAATTCCGCCGGGCGCTTGGGCGCGTGCTGAAAACGGACGATTCGGTTAAATCGGCGGCCGCCGACATCCAGAAGATGATTGAAGACGCGCTCGCGGTCGATTTGGAGGAAACCTATCTCGTCGGCACCGGCTATGGCCGGGTGACGCTGCCGTTCTCCAAGGAGCATATCCGCTCGGAGATCCTGTGCCACGGCCTCGGCGCCCACCTGATGTATCCGCAGACCCGCACGGTGCTGGACATCGGCGGTCAGGACACCAAGGGCATCCAGATCGACGAGCACGGGATTGTTGCCAACTTTCAGATGAACGACCGCTGCGCGGCGGGCTGCGGGCGCTATCTTGGCTATATTGCCGACGAGATGAACATGGGTCTGCACGAATTGGGTCCCATGGCCATGAAGTCGGATAAGCCGGCGCGCATCAACTCGACCTGCACCGTGTTCGCCG
>JGI20195J14853_1000523_pt1 | contig 12648 bp, 10 predicted proteins | sample NGESurdeep092012_3_FD_14853 | JGI IMG/M metagenome (IMG submission 14853)
GAGCCGCGGCTTCGGCTTCATCTCGTCAGTGGCGGACAGCGCAGAGGCCGCCTCGGTGAGCGGAATGCGCTGCTTGCGGGCGTGATCGTGCAGCATCTGCACGGTGGCGTCGCCGAGGCCGCGCTTGGGCACGTTGACGATGCGCTCGAACGCCAGATCGTCGGCCGGCTGCGCGATCACGCGTAGATAGGCCAGCGCGTCCCTTATTTCGGCGCGCTCGTAAAACCGCGGCCCGCCGATCACGCGATAGGGCAGGCCGAGCTGGATGAAGCGGTCCTCGAATTCGCGCATCTGAAACGAGGCGCGCACCAAAATGGCGATCTCGTCGAGCGGGTGGTCGATGCCCTGTTCGCGCGCCTCGCGCTGCAACTGCTCGATCTCCTCGCCGATGCTGCGGGCTTCTTCCTCCGAGTCCCAGCCGCCGGTGACCTGCACCTTTTCGCCTAGCACGTCTTCCGTGCGCAACGTCTTGCCGAGCCGGCCTTCATTGTGGGCGATCAAGTGCGAGGCCGCGGCCAGGATGTGTCCGGTGCTGCGGTAATTTCTTTCAAGGCGAATTATTTTCGCGCCGGGAAAATCATGATCGAAGCGCAGAATGTTATCGACCTCGGCGCCGCGCCAGCCATAGATCGACTGGTCGTCGTCGCCGACGCAGCAGATGTTTTTCTTTTCTGTCATTCCGGGGCGCGCCGAAGGCGCGAGCCCGGAATCCAGAGCCGCACGTTCCGCCTCTCTGGATTCCGGGCCCGCCGCTTCGCGGCGTCCCGGAATGACGGAGGAGGAGGTCGGCTGCGCCAGCAGACGAAGCCACAAATATTGCGCGACATTGGTGTCCTGGTATTCGTCGACCAAAATGTATTTGAAGCGCTGCTGGTACTGCCGCAGAACATCCGGGTTCTGCCGGAACAGCCGGATGTTCTCCAGCAGAAGATCGCCGAAATCGGCGGCATTGAGCGTCTTCAGCCGCTCCTGATAGGCGATGTAGAGCTTCTTGCCCTTGCCGTTGGCGAAGGTTGCGGCTTCCCCGGCGGGAATCTGGTCGGGGGTCAATCCTCGGTTCTTCCAGCCGTCGAGGATCGTGGCGAAGACCCGAGCAGGCCATCGTTTTTCGTCGAGCTTCTCGGCTTCTAAGAGCTGTTTGATGACGCGGATCTGGTCGTCGACGTCCAGAATCGTGAAGTTGCTTTTGAGGCCGACCAGCTCGGCATGCCGTCTGAGGATCTTCACGCCGATCGAATGAAACGTTCCAAGCCACGGCATTCCTTCAACTATTTGTCCCACCATCAAACCGACGCGGGTTTTCATCTCGCGCGCCGCCTTGTTGGTGAAGGTGACCGCCAGAATTTCCGCCGGCCGCGCGCGCCCGAGATTCAAAATGTGGGCTATGCGCGTTGTAAGGACACGCGTTTTTCCGGTTCCGGCACCGGCCAAAACCAGCACCGGGCCGTCCAAGGTCTCCACCGCTTCCCTTTGTTCAGGGTTCAAATCGGCGAGATAGGGCGCCCCGCGCGCGCCCAGCGCGCGCGCGGCAATGCCACCTTGTGCAGGCGGTGCACTGGGTGCCATGGGTGTGGGCAGCTTTTTCGCTTCGGCCATTTGTGATTCTTCTTCTAGGCCAAAGATGGCATCCGTGCGCCCCAAATTCGAGGGGCGCGCCGCTCTTGTCGGCCTGTTCCCCCGCCTTTAGCCTGTCAATTCAGCCATTTCCAACTAAACAGGGGGGAAATCCTGTGCGCCTCAAAAACAAGATCGCCGTCATCACAGGCGGCGGCCAAGCACATGATCGCGCAGAAGTCCGGCTGCATCGTCAACATCGCGTCGGTCGCCGGCCTGTTCCCCTACAACTGGGCCGGCGCCTATTGCGTGGTGAAGGCCGGCCTCATCATGCTGACCAAGTTGCAGGCGATGGAATGGGCGCCCTACGGCATCCGCGCCAACGCCATCACGCCCGGCTATATCCGCACGCCTGGCACCGAGGCGATGTATGCCTATCCGGAAATCTACGAGGGCCGCCGCAAGGGCGTGCCGATGGGCCGCGTCGGCACGGGCGAGGACATCGCCGGGCCGGCGATTTTTTTAGCCTCCGACGATGCGCGCTATACGACGGGCAGCGTGCTCGGCGCCGACGGCGGCCAGGCGGCCGGCTATTTCCTCAGTGTGCCGGGAAGAAGGTTTTCGGGTGGGAGGATTGATTAGGCGGCGAACGCAGCATAGCAACAACGGTCTCAAAACCAGAAATGATAAGGCTGCCGTCCCTTAATGGCGATCATGAAAGAAACGGTGATGAAACAAAGTTGCAATCGACGGCTTCGCGACATCATGAGTCAGCGAAAAGCCGTTCTTTTGCCGGGTGCGGCTAACGCACTCGCGGCGCGCGTCATCGAGGATATCGGGTTCCAGGCGATTTATGTTACTGGCGCCGGCGTCACCAATACATTTCTCGGTGTGCCGGATATCGGCCTGATCACGCTGACCGAACTGGCCAGCCACGTCAGCGCGATGCGCGATGTGGTCGCGCTGCCCCTGATCGTCGATGCGGACACCGGCTTCGGCAATCCGATCAACGTGGCCCGCACGATCCAGGTGCTTGAGCGCAGCGGGGCCAATGCCATTCAGCTCGAGGACCAGGATTTTCCCAAGCGCTGCGGACATTTTTCCGGCAAGAGCGTGATCGGGCGTGCCGATATGGTGCAGAAAATTCACGCCGCAGTCGATGCCCGCATCGATCCCGATCTCGTCATCATCGCGCGCACCGATGCGATCGCCAGCAACGGCTTCGAGGACGCCATGGAGCGCGCGGCCGCCTATATCGAAGCCGGCGCGGATATGACATTTGTCGAAGCGCCGCGAACCAAGGAACAGATTGCGGAAATTCCCAAGCGTCTGGCCGTCCCTCAATTGATCAATATCGTTGCCGGCGGCTTGACGCCGATGATCGGCCTCGATGAGCTGGGGAAAATGGGGTTCTCCATGATCCTCTACGCCAACGCGGCGCTGCAGGCATCGATCGCCGGAATGCAAAAGGTTCTCGGCCACCTCAAAGCACACGGCTCGCTTGACGGTATTTCCGGTGAACTCGCCAGCTTCGAGGAACGACAGCGATTGGTTTGCAAGCCGCGCTTCGACGATCTCGAAAAAAAATACTCATGAGCTGATGGAAATCACTCATGTCAGGTTCAAGCGACAACCCGCACACCCGCGCCATCGCGCAATTCATCTCGCAACTCCGCTACGACGATATTCCGAATGAAGTCATTGAGCGCATCAAACTGTTGATTCTGGATTCGCTGGGTTGCGCACTCTACGGCAGCGCGCTCGAATGGAGCCGGATTTTGCGGGCGACGCTCGCCGGGCTTGACGTCACAAAAGCCTGCCGCGTGTGGGGAACGCCGGAACTTTTATCTGCGCCGCATGCCGCGTTGGTCAATGGCACCCTCATTCAAAGCTTCGAACTCGACGATGTGCATCGCCAGGGCGTCCTGCACGTCGGTGCGGTCACATTGCCGCCGCTGCTGGCGGTCACCGAGCTTCGCCCCGGTCTCAGCGGCCGCGATTTCCTCACGTCCGCCGTGGCCGGCTACGAGATCGGTCCGCGCGTCGGCAAATGCATGGGCCCGCAGCATATCGGGCAAGGCTGGCACTCCGGCGCGACCGTCGGGGTGTTTTCCGCCGTGTCGGGCGCGGCAGCCGCATTGCGCCTATCCAGCGAACAGGCCGTGCACGCCCTCGGCATCGCCGGCACCCAATCGTCAGGGCTGATGGCCGCGCAATACGGCGCCATGGTCAAACGAATGCATGCTGGACGCGCGGCGCAGAGCGGGCTTTATGGCGCGCTGCTCGCGCAAGCCGGCTTCACTGGAATCGTCGACATTTTTGAATCTCCCTACGGCGGCTTCTGTTCGACGTTCTCGCGCTCGAACGACCGCTTCAATCTCGATGAGCTGTCGTGGGAGCTCGGCCGTGCGTGGGAAACCATGCGCATTTCGCTGAAGTTCTATTCTTGCGTCGGCAGCAACCACACGACGCTCGATGCCATCCGAAACATGCAAAATAAGACACCCTTCGGTGCGGACGATATCACCTCGATCGTCGTGCATGGATCGCAGGTGACGGTCGAACACGTCGGCTGGCCCTATAAGCCGCAGGGCCTGGTATCGGCCCAATTGAATCTGCCATTCTGCGTCGCCACTTTGCTGCTCGAAGGCGACGTGTTCGTCGATCAGTTCACTGACGCGGCCGTCGACGACCAGCGGCGGATTGAATTATCGAAAAAAGTAAGCGTGCTGCATGACCCGGCGATCACCGCCCGCGACGCGAACTACCGGCACATGGTGCGCGTCGACGTGCATCTGAAAAACGGCGTCAAACTCGAGCAAGCCGTCGAGGCGGCGCGTGGCAGCGAAATCAGCTTCGCATCCGAAGCCGAAATCGTGGGCAAGTTCAAGAAACTCGCGACGCATGTGGTCAGCGACGCCAAGGCGGACGAACTCGTCAACCTCGTGCTCGGCGCTGAAAAGCTTGCGCGGGCCGAGCAGATTGCCCAGGCCTTGGCGAACGGTTGACCCGTTCAGTGGCTATCGCCCGCGGCTTACTTCTCTTTAGTGACCTTCATCTTCGCCGCGAGATCGCTGAGGCGCTGCCGCTCCGTCTTCATGAATGCGACGAAATCCGCAACCGACCCGCCGGCCGGCTCGATGCCGGTCGCGGTCAGCTTGCCTTGCACCTCGGGGGTCTTGAGCGCCGCCTGCAGCTCGGCATTCATGCGTTGGATGATCGGCTCCGGCGTGCCGCGCGGCGCATAAAGACCCGCCCAGTGGCCGATCTGCACGCTCGGATAGCCCTGCTCCGCCGTGGTCGTGATGGAGGGATAGATGCTGATGCGCTTTACGTAGGTCGTCGCGATCGCCTTCAACAATCCGGCCTTGATCTTGGGCAGCACGACGATGCTCGCCTCGGACGTCGCCGAGACATCGTTCGCCAGAACGGCGTTCACTCCGTCGCCGCCGCTTTTGTAAGGGATGATCGTGAAGGAGACGCCGGTCGCCTCCTTGATCATCTCGGCCACGAATTCNGGCGTGCTNCCGTTGCCNGCNGTGGACCAGTTGACGCCTTTACCGCCTTGCGCTTTGGCCCAGGCGATGAACTCGGCCATGTTATTCGCAGGCACGCTCGGATGCACAATGATGGTCGACGGCGCGACCGCGATCATGCCGACCGGCACCAGATCGGAATCGGCATAGGGAAGATCTTTCAGCAGCAGGCTGTTGGTGATGGTACTCGCCGCGCCGACCAGAAAGGTGTAGCCGTCGGGCGCGGAATGAGCGACGAACGCGGTACCGATCACCGCGCCGGCGCCCGGCCGATTTTCGATGACAATCGTTTGCCCGAGGCGCTTTCCGACGCCCTCGGCCGCAAATCGAGCGATCAGGTCATTGGCGCCGCCGGGCCCGAACCCCACGACCCAGCGGATGGGATGATCCGGCCACTCCGCGCGTGCCGCCGGCGCAGCGAATGCGCAAACAAGAATGGAAGCGGCGAAAATTACGGACCGTTTTATCATTGTTTCCTCCTTCGATCGGGAGCGAGCCTCGTTGCAAGCTTACCCTTGGATAAAGCGAAAGTTCCCTATGAGTCTAAAGCGGAAGCGTGCGGGGGCGGCGGTTTTCGGTTGGGCGGATTGATTAAGAGGTGGGCTCGTAAACCGGCACTGGTCAAGTGCGAAATCCGACGTCCGCTTTGGATTCGGAAGCGGTCTTTATTTCTATGCCGCCCTATGTCGCATTAGTGCCCTTGCGGACATCGCGCCTGTCGTTCGAAGCAACGAAAGAGGCCGCCAACTGAGGCGGCCTCAAGCATTAGATCCTACGAGAAAAGAGGTCCGAGTAGGACCAGCCTATGCCGTAGCAAGAGTAGTTGCCCCACGCTATTCGGCAAAGACGAAGCTAACCATCACAACGGACGAGTACAGAACTTGTTCCTCACGCAAAAGGCAAATTCGGCCGCCGGGCGTCAAAATCGGCCAACACCTAATCGATTGCACTGCGAGAGTAGGCGGGACCCGCCCACGAAGATGTCACATCGGCTCCTACATCGTGCGCGACTGCGGGTCGAAACAGGACAGGACTAAGCCGTCGATTGAAGCGGCCTAAGCGGAAATGGCGTTGAGGATGAGCATGATCAACATCGCGCCCGACAAAGACCATCCAAATATTTTGGTTGTGGTATGATCGCTCATAATTTCTAGCGTGCGGCTAGCTTATTCCAAGTGTTACGCACGTTTAGGGACCAACCCTGCCAGTTCCCGCTGACAACGTCCCAGTTCACCATCGGCCGCTGCTCGACTGTGGCCTGAGCCGTCGGTTCGGAAGGACGGGTTGTCGACGCGTCATACATGTACGCGAATCCAACCGTCAGAAAGACTCCAAGAATAATTCCGAGTAATAGGCGCATGCACTCATTCCTCTTTTGATTCTATTGTGCAAATCATCGAAGCAACCCAGGGAAACGCGCGGAAGTCATGGCGGTTCCCTACGGTTGTTCGAAATGGGATAGAAGTTGACGTGAAAGCCTCAAATCTTGATGTCTGCTCTTATGTCGAAAGCGGACATCGATAAGCGCGCCCGGCACGTCCGCTTTGTGCCATGAACCGACTAAAGTGACGACGACGCCACGCTGATTTAGCCGCGTAAGCGGCGTGTATTATTTGGCCATTCGCCAAACGAACAGCACCACAGCGGCGCCAGCCGCCGCTGCAATGATGAGCGTTAGCAAGCCGCCACCGAGCACAAGCAGTGCAGCGATGTGATAGCCGACGAACGCTCCGGCGACACCCACGATTGCACTGGTGACGATGCCGCGGCTCGATCCGGAGAACTGGCGCGCGAGCCAGGACGGTCCAAGCAGCCGGTCGAAGAGAAAGCCGGCCACGATGCCGATGATGAGAATCAGAAGGAATATGACGGCCGGGTCGTTGGCGTGCATGATCAGTCCTTCCAAATGGCATATAAAACCGTCAGAAGCGGCGAATTTAGAAATTGCGCCGTGCGGCGATCAAAAAAATGGCCCGGATGACCGAGCCATTTTTAAGATAAGACCGTTCTAGTCGTGATCGTGATCGTGGTCGTGATCCCGATGACGATGTTTGACGACGATGGCCACTTTGTGGTGATCGCGGTCCCGGTGCCAGCGACGATCATGATCCCCGTCCCGGTCGCCACTCTTAATGATGATTGCGGCTTCCTCTGCCTTCGCTGGTGCCGCGAGCGGCAATGCCAGGCCGAAAGCCGCCAAAGCGGCAAATGCAAATCCAATCTTGCGCATAAATTCCTCCATGGTGCCGATGATGATCACCGAACCTTGCTAACCAATGCTTTGCGGGGAAAAGAGTTCCGTCCGCGTCTGAGCGACAGCGGACGGAGTTAGCGGGAAAAACTTAGTTGCAGACCCGCACGCGGCGGAGATGCATGCCACCCTACGGATCAATGACGCGCTGACGGCTCCAGCTTTGGGTCAGAAACGGAAGTGGTGACGTGGTTTTGAAATGTCCGCTATTCCGCAAAAAGCAGACATAACGCATCTCGATTGTTGCCGCGCCTCAGTTCGTCCCCGGCATCCCGACGCTGCGCCCGGCGCCGTCCGGCGGCGGCAGCGCTGCATGCGCGGCTTTCATGCGCGCCAGCAAGCGCAGGACGCTGTCGTGAAACGGCGCGACCTTCTTGGCCGTCATGTCGACGCTCAAGGTCATGTTTTCCGAGGTCGCCGACACCCAGCCCTCAGTCGCGTGCTTGAGCTCTTCGAATAAATGGATGCGCTTGGCGTCGTAATCGAGCAGTTGCACGGTCACGCGCACCGGATCGTCTTGATGCAGCTCGCGCAAGTACCGCACATGCGCTTCGGCGACCATGGTCGAGTACTTGTGCCGTTCGAGATAGGCGGGTCCCAGCCCGATGAGCTCGTAGATTTCGTCCACCGCGCGGTCGAACAGCACGTTGTAATAGGCCACGTTGAGATGGCCGTTGTAGTCGATCCATTGCGGCTCGACCCGCATCAGCGAGGAGACGAACGGCGCGGCGAAAACCGGCTCGGAGCGCTCGCCCATCGTCAGGCTTTTTGTTCGCGCATGATCTTATCCGAAAACCGGTTCCCACTTTTCGGGATCATGCGCTGATCGGATACACCGCTTTTTCGCCGCTGAGCACGCGCGCGACGTCGGCCGCGCACTTGGTCTCCAACTCCTCGAGCGCCTCGATCGAATAGAAGCCGGTGTGCGGAGAGATGATGACATTGTCGCGGCCGAGCAAAGGGGAATCCTTGGCCAGCGGTTCGGCCGCTACCACGTCGAGCCCGGCGGCGCCGATTTGGCCGGCATCGAGCGCGGCGATCAGCGCCGGCTCGTCGATCAGCGGGCCGCGCCCGGTGTTCACGAGGTAGGCGCCTTTCTTCATCTTGGCGAAGGCGGCCGCGTTCATCATGCCGCGCGTTGCCGGCAGCAGCGGCGCGTGCACGGAAACGTAGTCGGAGGTCTTGAGCAGCGTGTCGAAGTCGACGCCCTCGACCTTCGCCGCCTTGAACACGTCCGGTTTAACGAAGGGGTCGTGCACGATGACCTTCATGCCGAAGGCCTGCGCCTTGGGCGCCACCAGGCGCGGGATATGGCCGAAGCCGATGAGGCCGAGCACGGTCCCGTCGATGCGCCGGATCGGCACCACCGCCGGCATTTCCCAGCGGCCGCTCTGCACCAGTTTGTTGGAGAGCGGGATCTTGCGGATCAGCGCCAGCAGCAGCGCCATGGCGTGGTCGGAGACCTCGCGGATGCAGTAGTCCGGTACGTAATTGACGGCGATGCCTTTTTCCTTGGCGGTGGGCAGGTCGATATTGTCGACGCCCAGGCCGAAGCGGCCGATCGCCTTGCATTTGGTGAGCTGGCTGAGGATTTCACGCGTGAGCTTGGCGTAGGTCACCAGGATGGCGTCGGCATCCTTGGCTACCGCCAAAATGTCGTCGGCATTGACGCCTTTCGACATGCGATAAGTCGGATTGAGCCGCGCCAGCTCCGCCTTGGCGAGATCGAGCGACGGAAACACGCTGTCGGTGACAGCAATAACAGGGCCGGCCATTGGAGACTCCCAAGTTCGGTGGGGCGGGATGCGGCGGAACCTACGCCAGCAGAGTTTGCCAGTCTATCGCCGGTCGAAACGAGCAAATTGATAAGCATCAATGACTTGGCGGCATTAACCAAAAATTAACGATGGCCGCCCCGGACCGCATCTCTTGGCTATGCTGAAAAAAAACCAAGGGAGGCGGGGCCATGATCGGCAGGTTGGCGCGCGGGGCGTATATGCTCGCTGTCGCGGTGATGATCGTGGTGTGGGCCATGTCGGCGAGCAAAAGCAGCCCGGCCGAGCCGAAGAACGACCAGCGGGTTGTTTGGACCTGGTATTGCTGACGCGTCGCCGATCGTTGCGACGGCCACGTCCAAAACATGCATTTTGCGCCGCCGCTTGAGCGCGCATCCGCCCCGTATTGCGAGCGCTTGACCTCGCCCGTCATCCCCGCCACGTTCGCCGCCGATATCCGGGGCAACAGCCGATGGCCGGCGCGAGCGCAGCAAATAAGCAAGCAACGGTACAGGCGCGCGATCCGTCCGCGATCGCGGCGGCGATCGCCGCGCTGACCGCGGCGTTCGGCAACCGCGTCGTCACCTCGCAGGCGGTGCGCGAGCAGCACGGCAATACGCTGACCTGGGTGCCCAACCAGCCGCCCGATGCCGTGGTGTATCCGCAAACCACGCAAGACGTGCAGCAGATCGTGCGCATCTGCGCGGCGAACGGTGTGCCGGTCATACCGTTCGGCGTCGGCACCTCGCTCGAGGGCCACATCAACGCGCCGCTCGGCGGCGTATCGATCGATTTCCGCGACATGAACAAGATGCTGGCGGTGCACGCCGAGGATCTCGATTGCGTGGTCGAGCCCGGCATCACCCGCAAGGCGCTCAACGAGCAGCTGCGCGACCAGGGCTTGTTCTTTCCCATCGACCCCGGCGCCGACGCTTCGCTCGGCGGCATGGCGGCGACGCGCTGCTCGGGCACTAACGCGGTGCGCTACGGCACCATGAAGGACAATGTGCTGGCGATGAAAGTGGTGATGGCCAATGGCGAGCTGATGACCACCTCGCGCCGCGCGAAAAAGTCGGCCGCCGGCTACGATCTCACGCGGCTCATCGTCGGTTCGGAAGGAACCCTCGGCGTCATCACCGAGCTCACGCTCAAGCTGTCGGGAATCCCCGAAGCGATCGCCTCCGGCGTCTGCCCGTTTCCCTCGGTCGATGCCGCCTGCAAGGCAACCATTCTCACGATCCAGTCCGGCATTCCGGTTGCGCGCATCGAATTGCTCGACGCGTTGCAGATCAAGGCCGTCAACGCTTATTCGAAATTGTCGCTGCCGGAAGNGCCGACGTTGTTCGTCGAATTCCACGGCAGCGACGCCAGCGTTGCCGAGCAGTCGCAGCGCTTCGGCGACATCGTCGCGGACCTCGGCGGCGGGCCGTTCGACTGGGCGACCAAGCCGGAGGACCGCAGCCGGCTCTGGCAGGCGCGCCACGACGGTTATTGGGCCGGACGCCATCTGCGGCCGGGCGCGTCGGCCTTCGCCACCGACGTCTGCGTGCCGATCTCGCGGTTGGCCGAATGCGTCAACGCCACCCAGCGTGAGATCGCCGAGCTCAACCTGGTCGCACCCATCCTCGGGCATGTCGGCGATGGGAATTTCCATCTGACCCTGCTGGTCGACATGCAGGATACCGACGAGCTCAAGCGCGCCAAGATCCTGATGGAGCGTCTGGTCGAACTGGCCTTATCCATGGACGGCACCTGCACCGGCGAGCACGGCGTCGGGCAGGGCAAGATGAAATATCTCTTGGCCGAGCACGGCGCGCCGGCGCTGGCCGCCATGGCAGCGATCAAGCGCGCGCTCGACCCGCAAAACATCATGAATCCGGGCAAGATCGTCGCGCTCACTTGAACTTTTTCACCTGTCATTCCGGGACAGTCCCGATAGGGACTGGACCCGGAATCCAGAAACAAACTCCGCGCTTGCATCTGGATTCCGGGTTCGCGTGCTGCGCACGCGCCCCGGAATGACGGCGGCAGCGCCGACATAGATTTGCCGTCAAAAACCGGCAAAAATAGCGTACATTTCACATCGTTAAGCACGGAGCGTATCGCGGGACGCGCAGTCAACCGCGTTGGAGTTGGCGTTGCAGACCACCCTGCTTGGATTAGCGATCGCGATCATTCTGGCGCTGGTAGCGGCGCTGGTCGGTCCGCTGCTGATCGATTGGGGCGGCCATCGTTCGTTGTTCGAGGCGCAGGCGAGCCGCCTGATCGGCGTCGACGTGCGCGTCACCGGCGCCATCGAGGCGCGGCTGCTGCCGACGCCGTCGCTCACGCTGCACGACATCGAGATCGGCAGCAGTGACGAGGACAAGATCCGCGCGCGCTCGCTCGACTTCGAATTTGCGCTCGGCTCGCTGATGCGCGGCGAATGGCGGGCGGCCGAGATGCATCTGGTCGCCCCGCAACTGAGCCTCGGCCTCGATGCGTCCGGCCATGTGCTGGCGCCCAACCTGGCGATCAAATTCAGTCCGGACAATCTGTCGATCGATCGCCTGAGCATCGAGGACGGCAAGGTGACCCTCACCGATGCGGCGAACGGCGCTCGCGTCACGCTCGACCGGCTTTGGTTCAACGGAGAGGTGCGCTCGCTGCTCGGTCCGTTCAAGGGCGAGGGCGCCGTCACCATCGGGGCTGAGCTTTATCCGTTCCGCATCACCGCCGGCCACTATTCCGATGACGGCGCGCTCAAGCTCCATGTCAATGTCGATCCGGTCAATCATCCGCTGAGCATCGAAGCTGACGGCATGCTGGCGCTCGCCGGGGCTAAGCCGAAATTCGACGGCATCTTGAGTCTGACGCGGCCGGTCGGCATCGCATCGCGCAGCGCCGCGCAACCGACCCAGACTTTAAGCCAGCCCTGGCGCGTGAGCGGCAAGATCAAGGCCACCGCGGCNTCGGCGNTGATGGAGCAGTTCGAATTCCAGTACGGGTCGGTAGAGCAGGGGCTCAAGCTCACCGGCGTTGCCAATTTCAAATTCGGCAAGCACCCGCGCTTCGACGGCGTGCTTTCGGGCCGGCAGATCGATCTCGATCGCGCACTCGCCGGCGACGACGGCAGCCGGCCGACGCCGGCCGCGGCCATTCGCAGAATCGCGGAACTGGCCGGCGGCGCCTTCCGCCCAACCATTCCGATCCAGATCGGCGTCGGCATCGATCAGGTCACGCTCGGCGGCAATAGCGTCGCGAATTTGCGCGGCGACATCAGCACCGACGCCCAGGGCTGGAATCTGGATCGCTTCGAGTTTCGCGCGCCCGGCTTTACCCAAGTGAAGTTGAGCGGCCATCTCGCGGTCGGCGGCGACGGCGTGCGCTTCGCCGGGCCGGCCGAGATTGAAACCGGTGATCCGAAGCTGTTGGCGGCCTGGCTGGAAGGGCGCAGTGACGTGACGCAGGGCGACGTGCGGCCCTTGACGCTGCGCGGTGATGTGACGCTCGGCAGCGACAAGATCGCCGTCGAACGCCTGCAAGTCGCATT
>JGI20195J14853_1000539_pt1 | contig 12540 bp, 9 predicted proteins | sample NGESurdeep092012_3_FD_14853 | JGI IMG/M metagenome (IMG submission 14853)
GGGCGGTTGGGGTGGGTGCTCGTTGGGGGGAGGAGGACTGGCATCGGTCATCGTGAAGTCCGATCTCTTAGGGGGCTCGGTCCGGTTGGTAGGCGATGAGGGCGAATTACTGGCCTCGTTGCCCGTGATCTTGCCACGCATGCGCCACATGTGCAGGATTTCTTCGAGTATTGACCTCACCGCGGGTGGTTCGCCGTCTACCGTGGTCCGTCGGTGATCGAACTTCCCTGGCACGCTCCCGCCACTTCTGGACCTGAGGAGGAGTGGACGGCATGAATGTAGTTGATCTGGTGATACTCGCCCTCGTGGCGATCGCCGCCATTCAGGGACTTCGCCTTGGCGGTCTGATGCAGGTGCTTTCGTTCGGGGGCTTCTGGATCGGCCTTTACCTGGGAGCGTTACTGGCATCGGTGACCGCCACCTGGGTGCACTCATCCACGAGTCGGGCTGCAGTCGCACTTGTCACCATGTTGGGTCTTGCCATGTTGAGCGGCGGGGTCGGGCGACTGGTAGGGGCAAAGCTCTTCAAACGGATCCATCGGGGACGTCTGGGCGCTATCGACTCCGGATTAGGGGTGGTGGTAGCCGTCATTGCGTCTCTGTTGGCCACCTGGTTGGTGGCGAGCACCCTGGTCAACAGTTCTTATCTCCGGCTCAATGCCTCCATCTCCGGCTCCCAGATCATCCGGTCTCTCGACAGCGTGTTGCCGGCGCCGCCGTCGGTCTTTTCGCGGGTGCAGGGGTTTCTCTCCGCCGAGGGCTTCCCCCCGGTGTTCGCCCAACTGGCTCCGGCCACCGCGCGTCCTGTCACACTCCCGGGCGACGCCCAGATGCAGGCAGCCTTGAATATCGGCCAACCTTCCACCGTGAAGATCGTCGGAACAGGATGCGGTGACATCCAAGAGGGATCCGGATTTGTGGTGGCGGCCGGATTGGTGGTGACCAATGCACACGTGGTGGCGGGGATCCAACACCCCACGGTGGAAGATGCCTCGGGGACGCACGCCGCCACCGTCGTCCTCTTCGACCCTTCCTACGACCTGGCCGTGATGAGGGTCCCGGGTCTGCGCGAGCACCCGCTGGTTCTCAATCCGAGCGACGTGACCCGCGGGGTGCAGGCCCTGGTCCTCGGATACCCGGGTGGGGGCCCATTCACGGCGGCACCGGCCGGTGTCATGGCCGTGTTCTCCGCCCAGGGCAGGGATATCTACGGCCAGGGGCTCACCGTGCGTGACGTATACGAAATCCAGGCCATGGTGCGTCCCGGGAATTCGGGAGGACCGTTGGTCGAAGCCGACGGCCAGGTGGTCGGCGTGGTCTTCTCCCGTTCGACCACCAACGGGAACATTGGATACGCCCTCACCTCCCCTGGGGTACTGGCTCGGGTCCAACGGGCCGAGTCCACCACCGGCACGGTCGGTACCGGAGCGTGCACCAACGGCTGAATGCCGACGTTCCGTCACTCGGTTCGGCCCCGGCCTGCGCGACACACGGAGACACGCCCGACTAGACATAGGACCGTGAGCCTGCCCTTAGAGGACTACGGAATCATCGGCGATCTCCACACGGCCGCGCTGGTGGGACGGGATGGCTCTATCGATTGGCTGTGTCTGCCCCGCTTCGACTCGGCTGCCTGCTTTTCGAAGCTTCTCGGAACCGAGGAGCACGGCTACTGGAAGTTGGCCCCCGCCGGTTCGCACCGCGCCACCCATCGTCGTTACCGGGGCGATTCGCTGGTACTCGAGTCGGAGTTCGTGACCGAGGAGGGAACCGTCCGAGTGATCGACTGTATGCCGATCCGTCAGCAGCACCCCGAGGTGGTGCGGTTGGTTGAGGGCGTGCGCGGCAAGGTCACCATGGAGATGAACCTCGTCATCCGCTACGGGTACGGCCAGATCGTCCCGTGGGTGCGACGGCTCGACGGCACCCTGATCGCCATCGCCGGTCCTGATGGGTTGTCACTGTGGACGCCGGTGCCTACCAAGGGCAAGGACATGTCGACGGTGTCCCGATTCACTGTGTCGGAGGGTCAGCAGGTCCCGTTCTCACTGGCGTGGTTTGCCGCCTCCGAAGAACCTCCCCGCCCGGTCGACGCGGTCTACGCCATCGAAGACACCGAGACCTGGTGGCGCGACTGGGCATCCCAATGCACCTATGAGGGCTCTGACAAAGGGGCGGTGGTGCGCTCCCTCATCACTCTCAAGGCGCTGACCTACCAGCCGACCGGGGGGATTGTCGCCGCCGCAACCAGCTCGCTGCCCGAAACGCTGGGTGGTGAGAGGAACTGGGACTACCGCTTCTGCTGGTTGCGGGATGCCACGCTCACTCTTGAGTCCCTGATGCGAGGTGGCTTCTATCAGGAAGCCATGGCATGGCGCGACTGGCTGCTGCGGGCTATCGCCGGCGACCCTTCGCAGATGCAGATCATGTACGGAGCCGCCGGCGAACGCCGCCTCGATGAGTGGGAGGTCGACTGGCTCCCGGGCTACGAGGGCTCAACTCCCGTCCGCATCGGCAACGCCGCCGCCGGACAGTTCCAACTGGACGTCTACGGCGAAGTGATGTCGGCGCTGTATGAAGCGTCGAAGTCGGGCGACAGCATTGAATTGCCGGCATGGGAACTGCAGCGCACATTGATGGAGTATCTCGAGAAGGGGTGGCGGGATCCCGACGACGGCATCTGGGAGGTCCGGGGTCCGAGGCGACACTTCACCCACTCGAAGGTCATGGCCTGGGTGGCCATCGATCGGGCCATCAAGACGGTGGAGGAGTGCGGGATGGAAGGTCCGGTGGACCGATGGAGGAAGGTCCGTTCCGAGATCCACGATCAGGTCTGCCGTGAGGGATTCAACGCCGACAAGGGTTCGTTTACCCAGTACTACGGATCGGATCAACTCGATGCCAGCCTGTTGATGATCCCGTTGGTCGGGTTCCTTCCCGCCAACGACCCACGGGTGCAGGGAACCATCGAAGCCGTGGAGAGGGAACTGCTCGACGGCGGTTTCGTGCTTCGGTACCAGACGGTCGACTCCGGCGATGTCGATGGTCTGACCGGTCGGGAGGGTGCGTTTTTGCCCTGCTCGTTCTGGTTGGCAGACTGCCTGGCCCTGCTGGGCCGCACCGATGATGCCCGCCAGATGCTCGACCGCCTGCTCTCCCTGCGCAACGATCTGGGGCTGCTCTCCGAGGAGTATGACCCGGTGGCCGGTCGCCTGATCGGAAACTTCCCTCAGGCCTTCTCGCACGTGTCGCTGGTGAACTCGGTGTCCAAACTGAATGGTCACTCCAAGCCGGTGGCCGCCGAGCACACCCTCGCCCGGGTTCGTCGCGGCATGAACCGTTCGAAGACCGGTACCGGGCGGATGCACCTCGGTGGCCACACCGTCCATCGCCCGTCCACCCGGAGGGGAACCCGTGCCGATAGCGGCACATCTGATCCTGTGGGCGGCGAAACCACGGCGACGGACGCCGGATCCACCTCGAGGTAAACCGCCCATCAACACCTCGTCGGGATCACTCCTACCATCGATGTTCCGGAAGGGAGATCCATGAAAGCACTGACAGCCATTCCGCTGACCAAGGACTCTGCCCGACTCGACGATATCGACGAGCCTCCCGAGTCCGACGGCCCGGTGTTGGTCCAGACCTTGGCGGTCGGAATCTGCGGCACCGACATCGAGATCCTGTCGGGCGAATACGGGTGGCCTCCCCCCGGGCGAGACCGGCTCGTACTCGGTCACGAGTCACTGGGCCAGGTGCTCGAGGCGCCCACCGGAGGGGACTTGGCCAAGGGCGACTACGTGGTGGGGATCGTCCGCCGACCCGACCCGGTGCCGTGCGCCAACTGCGCGGTCAACGAGTGGGATTTTTGCCGTAACGGGCTCTACACCGAGCGGGGCATCAAAGAGCACGACGGCTATCTGTCCGAGCGCTATCGGATCCAACCGGAGTTCGTGGTGAAGGTCGACCCGAAGCTGGGCTTTCTCGGAGTCCTGCTCGAACCTACAAGTGTGGTGGCCAAGGCATGGGAGCAGGTTGACCGCATCGGGGGGCGGGCCCATTGGGATCCGAAGACGGTGGTGGTGACCGGTGCCGGTCCCATCGGGCTGTTGGCGACGATGCTCGGCGTGCAGCGGGGCCTCGAGGTACACGTTTTCGACCAGGTCGCCGAGGGCCTCAAGCCGCAACTGGTGGCCGAATTGGGTGGCACCTACCACACCGGTACGATCGAAGCTTCGGTGAAAGACCCCGACGTGATCATCGAGTGCACCGGGGTGTCCTCGCTGGTCCTCGACGCCATGAAGTATGTGGGGACGGGCGGTGTGGTGTGCCTGACCGGAGTGTCGACGGGGGGGCGCACCATTGACGTGGACGAGGGAACGTTGAACCGGTTGATGGTCCTGCAAAACGAAGTGGTGGTCGGCTCGGTCAACGCCAACCGCCGGCACTATCAGGCCGCGGCCGACGGTCTGGCCAAGGCCGATCCGGCCTGGCTGGGGAAACTCATCACCCGGCGGGTTCCGCTCGAATCGTGGCAGCAGGCGCTCGACCGATCGCCTGACGACGTGAAAGTGGTGATCGAGGTCACCCCGTCGTGACCGGTTCCCATCTACCCGGAGACAGTGGGGGAGGCCCGCACCACCACCACATCCATCCCTACGATCCGGATGCTGTCGGAGTGCCGGGAGCGGGACGAACGATCGCCGATGGGGTCATCGAGCTCGATACCCTCCTGGGCGGGTGGGAGCGGGTCACCGCCGGATATTTGATCGAAGGGCCGGAGCCGGTGCTGGTCGAGACGGGAAGCCAAAGCTCGGTGCCGGTGCTGCTGGCCCAGCTCGATGCGCTCGGGCTCGGCCCCGAGGATCTGGCCGGGGTGGTCGTCACCCACATCCATCTCGATCATGCCGGCGGAGTGGGAAACGTGGCCCGGGCCTTCCCCAAGGCCACCGTGTATGTGCACCCGAAGGGGGCGAGGCACCTGGCCGACCCGACCAAGCTGGTCGACTCGGCGGCTCGGGTCTACGGCCCGTTGCTCGACACGCTGTACGGCCGGCTCGATCCCACCCCACCCGAACGGCTCCATGTGCTGGAGGATGGCGAGGCCATCCGGGTGGGCCCGAACCGGTCACTCATCGCGGTGGACTCGCCGGGGCACGCCAAACACCACGTTGCTCTGCATGACTCCCTGAGTGGCGTGCTGTTCGCCGGCGATGCGGTGGGGGTAAAACTGCCCGACGCCGGCGTGCTGCGTCCCTCGACCCCACCTCCTGATTTCGATCTCGACCAGGCACTGCACTCGCTGAAGCGGTTCGCCGATCGCCGGCCTACCGGTATCGCACTGGCCCACTACGGCCTCCTCCGCGATCCGGGAGACGTCTTAGAGGAAGCGGATGGCACCTTGCGGCGGTGGGCCGAGGTGGCCGAGGCCGCATTCCGCCAGGGCGAGGACATCGCCGCAGCGCTGGCCATCGAGTTCGAGAGCGACATGGCCGGTGTCCCCGACGAACATCGGAAGAAGCTCGACATCATGAATGGCGTGCACTCCAATGCCGCCGGTCTGCATCGTTGGTTGTCGACCCGCCAGGCGGCGGGTGACGCCAAGGACTGACCGTCCGAGGTGCCTGGCACGGTGAGAGACCGAACCGGTACCGGAAGGACCGGGCACCGATTCGATCTCTGAGAATCGACACCATTGTGGCTCTGACTGCGTGGCGGAGGGAGTGGGATTCGAACCTACGGTGCCTTGCGACACAACGGTGTTCGAGCTGGACTGGGCGCTTCGCACGGCGTCCTGGCTAATCCAAGATAGTGCCATCTACCAGGGAGTATATGGTGTAACTTTCGCAGCCCGTCTGACTGAATCCTCGCTGCCGGGAGTGAGCGGCATTGGGCTTCGTTGAAGACTTGCCCGTCCGATTACAAGTGGGCGCCGGGCTGTAGCACCAGATCGCGTCCGGTGCTCCTTTGTCCCATTGCCGTAGGTAATATGGGTTACAACCGCCGACGAATGCGCAGCAGTGCGCCCACCCAGGACACACCGGGACGGTGTTGTTGGGTTGGATATTGGGTGTGAGCACGCCCTCGGGCCGTCGGTTGCCGCACTGCCCTCCCAGAGGGCGGCCCACCAGCGTTGTCGGGTGCATTCGCCCGGAACCCGCTGGCCATGATCCCCAAAGGCCACCAGGCGATGGTGTCCGCCGCCTTCAAGACCGTCTTCGCGTAGCTGTCCCCGAAAGAGATCCATGCCCAGTGGGATCAGATGGCAGGCATCCTGGAAGAGCGATTCGGAAAAGCCTCCACCCTGACGAGGGAGGCCAAGGAGGAGGTGCTCGCCTTCACCGCATTCCTCACCGAGCACTGGCGCCAGATCTGGTCGACCAACCCGCTATTGGCTGAACATGGAGCTGAAGCGCCGGTCCATGTCGGGCCATCATCAGTCCGATGCGTTCACGGCCGCATCGCGCACACGGAGACGAGCTGGAGTCTTCACTCGAACGTCAAGACGATCAGCGTCGCGCCAATGGCAGGTTCTGACTCACGCTCCTAACCGAGGTGGATGACGTGGCCACGTCCTCGGAACTATCTAAGGACGCGTTTGCATTCGTCGAGGCTGGTCTCTCCCAACCGAACCTTTGCGAAGGCATCCTGCAGCAGCGTTTGCATCCCGCCGGCCGTTGCAGCCAGGGCGATCACATGAGCTGGAGCGCGTCCCAACACAAGCGTCTTGAGCTCGTCGTTCATTACCAGCACTTCGTGGACGGCCAGTCGTCCCTGGTAGCCGCTCCGCCCACACTGCGCGCATCCGTTGGCCCGGTAGAGCGAAACATCCGACGAGGGGTCGTCAATCAGCGACATCGTAGTGAGTTCCAACAGCTCCTCGGGACTCGCAGGCTCGGCGGTCTTGCATCGGTCGCACAGGCGTCGAAGCAGCCGCTGGGCCACCACACATTCCAACGAAGACGTGACCAAATACGGCTCAAGCCTCATGTCAATCAACCGGGTGGTACTCGATGCCGCATCATTGGCGTGGAGTGTCGACAACACGAGGTGACCGGTCAACGCTGACTCGGCTGCGATCCGCGCCGTTTCGAGATCCCGGATCTCCCCGATCAGGATGATATCGGGGTCTGACCTGAGGGCTGCTCGCAAGCCGGATGCGAACGTGTATCCGACCTTCGCGTTCACCTGTGTCTGCTTGATGCCGGCGACACGGTATTCGATCGGATCCTCAACCGTGATGGTATTGCGGCTCGGCACATTCAATTCATTCACGGTCGCATAGAGCGTGGTCGTCTTTCCAGAACCGGTCGGGCCGGTGACCAAAACCATTCCCCACGCCCTTCGAAACGACTTCTCATACCGGCTGAAGGCATCAGGCATGAAGCCGAGTCTGGCGATGTCGAGCAGGCCCTGGTCCTTTTGGAGCAACCGCAGAACCAATGCTTCCCCGTAGATCGTCGGGAGACTGGCTGCCCTGATGTCCACGGAGAGTCCGTGAGCGACCATGGAGACGCGCCCGTCCTGAGGACGTCGGTGATCCGCGATGTCCATTCCCGTCATGATCTTGACTCGGCTGATAATGCCGGCTCGAAGGGACGACGGAGCGTTCGTCACGTCGTGAAGGATCCCATCGACCCGGAACCGGACCCGAAGGCCCTCTTTGGTGGGCTCAAGATGGAGATCTGAGGCGCGTTCGTCCACGGCCCGCCTGAGCAGCTGATTCACGAATGTGATGACAGGGCCCGCAGCTTGGGACAGATCCACATCGGGAGAGACATCGATATTCGAGATATCGCTCGATCGGGGCACATCGGCCTTTACCCCTGAAAGACCATCACTCTCCACGAGCAGGTCCATTTTTTGATAGCTCTTCTCGATTGCCTGCCGAAGTTGGTTTGGCGCAACAACCACCAAACGAACCGGCAGCGAAGCCATCATCTTGAGATCATCAAGCGTCTGGATGTCCCGCGGGTCGGCGAGAGCGACCACGACGGCGTTGTTTTCGAATCCCACCGGAAGCACGCCTCGGGACCAGCAGAAAGCCTCCGGGATTTGGTTCAAAGCCGCAGGATCGGGTGGATCTAGACCGAGATCCCGATACGGCAGATCGAACATCGTTGCCAATGCACCGGCAAGGTCGGCTTCGTACAGGACACCGTGAGCGACCAGGATCTCACCGAGGCGCTTCCCGGTCTGTCGCTGCTCCTCGAGCGCCCTTTCGACTTGTACACTCGTCGCCAGGCCGGTCGCGATGAGATGCGCACCCAGAGGAGCGTGTTGACCACCCGGGTAATACTCGTCAACTCGGTCGTTTGTCAGCGTCACCCCGGTCGTTCGTCAGCGTTAAGGTCAACAGTCATTGAGCGTAGCTCGCTAGCCCATCGCCCCGGCGGTGGGTCCACAAGCGCTCGAATGTCGGGTTCGCAAGTGGCCGCCCGACATGAATCGGGGCCGGGACCACAAGGATATGTGTGGCGGCATGTCAATTGCTCTTTGGATCCAGCACCTTCGTGGCATCCGCGCCAACGAGCTTCCCAGCGAAACCGATCTGAGGCGCTGAGCGCCGGTGTCCCACCGGGTGACGACAGGCTTGCCAATCGTGACGATGTCGATCGGCAGCGGTATGGCCAAGCCGGGCGAACGCGGACAGGCGCCAACTGGTCCCTGCCAACTCGTCAACCGATGACTTGGTCCCTGGCGATGGGGGCTCGTCGCGATATGGCCAAGGACCCAAGGGCCGTCAAGAGCGCGTTGCGAAGGCTTCACCATCCAGAGGAGTCGAGCGTCCTGGCCCTGTGACGCCACGCCAACCGGCCCCCACGGGCATCAGTGGTGGTAATGCCGGCCACGATGAGAAGACGTCGTGGCAACCCGTACTGATGCTGATCCCAGGTCCTGATCGGTCGCCCAAGTGTGTCTACGCCCGACCACGGCCACGAGCGTCAGACGAAGATTTTGTGGAGGGCTTCCAACCAGTGATCCTCGACACGGTTGACCGATGCGCTCAAGGCGATTCGGACCATGGGAGGGGTCCAGGGCGCACCGCCCTGGCGTAGAGCCAAGGAGCCACAGTGCCTGGTCAGCACAAGTACTCCGATCTGAAACCACTGCTCCGTGCCGAGGAGACAGCGATACTCCTGGGCGAGACCCGCTCAACTCTCTACAGGGCGATCAAGGACGGAAAGTTTCCGATCCCCGTGCATCGAATCGGTTCCCGCATCCGGATTCCTCGCCGGTCCATCGAGCGCTTCCTCGCCGGCGAGGTCTCCACCACCCGGTAGGAGCGATTGGCTCTCAGTGTTCGACAGATCGGGCAAAGCGAGCTTCCCCATGACTTCCGCGGCTTGGCGGTCGGTTGCCTCGAGGAAGTGCGCATAGGTGCGCAACGTGATCGCGGGGTTCTCGTGCCCCAGACGCTCGGCGATTGTCCGGACGTCGACCCCAGCTCCGGCAAGCGTGGTCGCGGAGAAATTCCGAAGGTGGTGGAAATTGACATGCTCCAAGTCGGCCCGCTTGCGGTGAGTCCGGAACGCGTCGGTGACCCGGTCCGGCTTCCAAGGCGTTCTCGAATCTCCCTCCTGAGACCAAATGTAGGCTTCGGAAGAGAGTTCGGAACCGATGTCTCGGGCTCGCTGTTCGACTCTCTCGTGGTGGGTCGTCAGGACGGAGACCGTCGCAGCGTCGAGCGAGATTCGCCTCGCACGGTGGGTCTTGGGGTCTTTTACTTCCACACCACGGCTTGTGTCGGAGATCGATCGTCGGACCGTCACGGTCGCTTTGTCGACCTCGAGGTCCGACCAGCGCAGACCGCACAACTCGCCTCGGCGACATCCGGTGGTGGCGGCGACGAAGAGCATCGAGGCCATGTCGGGATCGACCTTCTCGACCGCGCTGATCAGACGGCTGATGCCCTCGGCATCGGGCGGGCTCACCTCCGGCGGCATCGCTCCCGGGGGAGTGGCGCGCTCTGCCGGAGAGCGGTCGATCCAATCCCATTTGACCGCCTGGCGCAGGGCCGTCGAGAGCGCCGCGTGGCAGTGGCGGACGTACACGGGGGAGAGGCCGGCTCCGAGCAGCGATTGGTAGAGGTCATCGAGCTGGACCGGAGTCAATCGCCGAAGCTTGACCGTCCCGAGCGCCGGTTCGAGGCGCGCTCGGGCGAGAGACCGGTATCCGTCAATCGTCTTTGGAGTGCGCCCGCGTGCCTCGAGGTGGTCGATCCAGCGGTCCAACAGTTCGCCGACCGTCTTGTCGGATCCGGCGTGACTGCCGTCTTGCGCCTCCGTGACCAATCTCGCCAGGGCCTTTGACGCTTGGCGACCGGAACCCCGGAAGGTTCTGCTGATCTGCCGGTGCTTCCCCGTGAGAGGGTCTCGTCCCGCCCGTACGCGTAGTTCCCAGACGCCTGGTTGTCGCTCGCGCATGGTTCCTGCCATTGCAGGAGCGTACCCGTTGGAAGGTTTGTGAGGGATTTATGAGGGATGGTCCCCGGTCCGAACCCGCAGGCCCGAACCGGAAAACCACTCCTGAACTGGCGGAGGGAGTGGGATTCGAACCCACGGTGCCTTGCGACACAACGGTTTTCGAGACCGTCCGATTCGGCCACTCTCGCATCCCTCCGGACGAGAGGCTAGTCGCGGCGGCGGCCGAAGAACCCGGTCAAGAGAGCTGATGCCTGGTCGGCTCGCACACCGGCGGTGACGGCCACCTCATGATTCAGTCTCGGATCGGCACACAGGTTGTAGAGGGAACCGCACGCCCCGGCCTTGGGATCAGCCGCCCCGAACACCACCCGGCCCACCCGGGCGGCCACCAACCCTCCGGCGCACATCGGGCATGGCTCCAGGGTCACCACCAGGGTTACGTCCGTCAGCCGCCACCTACCCAGTGCCGCGGCGGTGTCGGCGAGGACGAGTAGTTCGGCGTGGGCAGTCGGGTCGCCTTTCAGCTCGCGCTCATTGTGCCGAGCTGCGATTACCCGACCATTGATCAGAGTCACCGCACCCACCGGGACGTCGTTGTGAGCTTCGGCCATCTCCGCCTCGGCCAGAGCCATCCCCATGGCGGCGCCATCGTCGAGTCGCCCTGCCGGCGCGTTGATCCCCATGTGGCGGAGGCGGTGGGATTTGAACCCACGGTGAGTTTCCCCACACACGATTTCCAATCGTGCCGATTCGGCCGCTCTCGCACGCCTCCGGTTGGAACGCCCCGCCAAGGATCGAGGTTCCCGAGGCGGAGGCGTGTACAGCCCCGACAGGCTACTCCGCCGCCCCGCCACCCCCCACCCCGGTTGACGGCGGCGGCGCCGTCCATGTCCATCGAGCACTACGCTGTCCCCGGTCCCGACGTTCTGTGCGGCGGCCGGGTCCTGCGCAACGGTCCCCTGTGAATCGAGTCAGGGTCGGAAGGCAGCAGCTCTCAGCGGGTCAGGCCGTGTGCCGTAGTCAACCTGGCCGCCGCACTGAACGTCGGGGCTTGTCGGGCCCGTCGCCCGATAGGCTCCCCGACGTGGCTGCCCTCCGAGACGACACTGGCGACGCAACCCCTGAAGACACCCCGTATCAGTCGCTATACCGGCGGTTCCGCCCCTCGACGTTCGCCGAGGTCAAAGGTCAGGATCATGTCGTCCTCGCCCTCCGGAATGCGGTCCGGGACGGTCGGGTGGCCCACGCCTACCTATTCAGCGGGCCGCGGGGTACCGGGAAGACGTCCACTGCCCGTATTTTGGCCAAGGCGCTCAACTGCACCGATCTCCATGAAGGCGAACCGTGTGGTCAGTGCTCCTCGTGTACCGAGATCGCCAAAGGCACCTCCCTCGACGTCCACGAGCTCGATGCCGCCTCCAACAACGGGGTCGACGCCATGCGCGACCTGGTGTCACGGGCCGCCCTCGGTACTCCGGGCCGCCAGAAGGTGTACATCGTCGACGAGGTCCACATGTTGTCGACCGCCGCATCCAACGCCTTGTTGAAGACGCTGGAGGAGCCGCCCGCCCATGTGATTTTCGTGTTGGCCACCACCGATCCGCAAAAAGTGCTTCCCACCATCCGTAGCCGAACCCAGCACTACGAATTCCGTCTGTTGGGGGCCGACATTCTCGGAGAGTTGCTCAAGCAAGTGCGACGGGATGCCCATCTCGAGGTACCCGACGAGGCGCTCGATGTGGCCGTCCGCCGGGGTCGCGGTTCGGCCCGGGACGCGCTCTCCGTGCTCGACCAGGCCGCTGCGTCCGACACCGTGGAGGATGACCTCCCCGAACTGGATGAAATTGTCGAAGCGTTGGCTGAACGCGATGCGGGTCGGGCCCTGGTGGCGGTGGCTCACCTCACCTCGGCCGGGTTCAGCCCCCAGCAGCTCACCGGAGACCTCATCGATGTGCTCCGCCAGGGCTTTTTGGCCATGGTCGCCCCCGAGGTGGTGGGGGTGGTCGTCACCGAACGTGAAACCATCGGGGAGGTGACCGAGCGTCTGGGTCTACCCGCCCTGGTGCGGGCGGTCGAGGTGCTGGGTCGGGCCCAAGCCGGCATGCGGGACGCC
>JGI20195J14853_1000554_pt1 | contig 12433 bp, 6 predicted proteins | sample NGESurdeep092012_3_FD_14853 | JGI IMG/M metagenome (IMG submission 14853)
TCTGATCGGTGTCGCGACCGACAGTGTCGCCGAAACGATCGCGCGGCCAATCTGTCAGCATCTTCATCAGGAGCGGCCGTGCAGCATGTCCGCGGTTAAAAATCAGTGGGAACAAATTCGCGCTAGCGGTCATTGTGACGTTTTAATCTGCCACTTTAAGCTATCAGGGGTCGATTCGTGTTTGATGGTTTTCTTTGATGCCCTACTACCGGCAAAATAATTTGACTTCGTGTCGAATCAGGGCGAGTGTATCGTGGGTGAGTCTTTAGCAATTATCGAGCGAGTCTTAGGGAGAGGAGGAAAACTGATGCGTGGGTCAAGAACTGCGGTTACGGCCTCGTTGAGTGTGGCGCTTGCGACGATGGTGGGCGTGACCGGAGCAGTCGTGTGCTCCGGATCGCGTGCGCTTGCTGAGGGACCATCGGGCGTCCCGACGGCGAGCATGTCGCTCAACACTGCGACCAAAACGTTCGTCCATCGGAAGGACTACGACGAGCGTATGGATCACGAATTTCTTCAACATCATATGGATTCCAAAGGTCAGGCGAGACCCGACCTTGAGCAGAAGGGAATAGAGCACGTACGGCAGATGAAGACGGCGCCATCGATCGGCGCAAAGATGTCGTCAGCGCCAGCGTCTGCCGCGAGTTCGGTTCCGAAAAACTAAGCGCCTCGAGCGCTGCTCTACTATCGCAGGGCCGTTGGTTACCAGGGAGGGAAATCCATGCGTAGGCGAAATCGATCCTTTTTTGCATCTGTCGCATTCTTAGTCGGCATAATCGGTCTTGCGGCCGGTGCAATTTTATTTTTTCCGCATTCGGGCAACAGCGTCATCGGCCAGCAATGGACTCAGATTGGCCCCGCGCCTCTTGCAATAGACGCGGAGCACAATTACCAGGGCGCGGGTCCCGACTCGGGGGCGATCGTCGACATCGCGATCGATCCTCGTGGCTCTTCCGACCAGACGATCTATATCGCGACCGAGAACGGCGGTATCTGGAAGACGCTTGACGGTGGCACTACCTGGAAACCAAAGACGGATTTCATGCCGTCGAATTCGATGGGCGCTGTGGCGCTTGATCCTGCCGATCCATCCATCGTTTACGCCGGCACCGGATATTTTATTCCGCAGGGGTTGTTCAAAGGAGTCGGAATTTACAAATCGACCGACGGCGGCGACTCCTGGACTGCTATCGGTCCGTCGTTCCTCAACGGGAGAGCAGTCATCAAAATGGTGCTGCCGGCTGCGGATAGGTTGCTGGTCGCGACTAATATCGGACTGTTTCTTTCAGTCGATGGCGGCCAAAATTTCGGGAACAATTCGCCCACTTTCAACAACGGCGCTGCCGTCCTTGCTGGAGGGATTGGGGATCTCCGGCTCGACACCACGGTGGCAAATACGGTGCGTGCGGCGGTCGCGGGCAGCGGAATCTTCGAGTCCACCGATGGTGGAGCAACCTGGCCAACCAACCTGTTCAACAATCCGGGTGCTCCGACCGCCAACGTCGGATTCATCACGTTCGCGCAATCGACGAGTCCCGATAACCTCTCGATTTACGCAAATGTTGCGGATAGCCGTGGGCAGACCAGCCCGATACCGATGCCCGCTCCGTTCCCATATCTGGGACTCTACGTATCGACCGACGGCGGTGGGACATGGACTGGGAAGCAGACGGGCGTCGGTTCGCCGGGTACCGGATGTCAGTGCGGTTACGACCAACCGATCGCTGTCGATCCCCTTGACGCAACCACGGTCTTCATCGGCTTCCAGGAAGACTTCAAGTCGGTGACCAGCGGCACAAGTTTTATCAATATCGGTCACAACCAGATCCACAATGACCATCACGNGATGGTCTTCAGTCCTGCCAGCCATCCTCCCGTCGGTCTGTGGGTACGATTGTACGACGTCAACGATGGCGGAATCGCGTTTACAGACGACCGCGGCACGACCTTCAGTAACGCCCTCCAGGGCGTATTCCCCAACGCGCTTGCGACCAACCTGTTCCGAGCCATGGACATCGGAAGAGGCACCATCACGAACAATTCGTTCAGTTACGGGGGTCAGCAGGACACCGGCACAGTCGAGATGCGGCCTCCATTTACAAATAATACCTGGCATCTCGGCATCGACGGTGACGGCGGTCCAGTCGCAGTCGAACCGACGAATCCCGCCGTGACTCTAGGTACAGACGACGGCGGCATCGTTCGGACTATTGATGGCGGAGGGAGCTGGACCGGACCGACAGGGTTCCCGGCAAACACGAGCATGGGAGTGCCTATCTTCGATCCGAACGGCACCAAGGCCTACATGACGGCCGCCACGGCGCCGGCGGCCAATACCCCGCCCAATCTGTTTCAGATTTTCTTCAGCACCGATCACGGCGCGACCTTCGCGGCGATGCACGCTTTCCCGACGTACATCAACGCGATGTCGATGGCCAAAATTGACTCGAACACGTTGTGGGCGGGAATCAATGACGGAACGGTGCAGAGCACCAACAATGCCTTGCTGGGCGCAGGTTCCACATGGACTTCGCACACGGTGACGGGGGCGCCTGCGGGTCAGGGTGTGTCCGGAGTGGCGGTTGATCCCTCCAGCACCAATACCGTGTACGTGATCTATCCGGGTTTCTCCGGCATCGATCCGGATCTGGCGCCGACCGAACACATATTCGTCACCCAGGACGGCGGCACCACTTGGACCGATATCAGCGGCGTTGCAAACGGTGGATCGACCAATCTGCCCGATTTGCCGCTGTCCTCGGTGGTGATCGACAAGACGACGTTGCCGCACACGATCATCGTGTCGAGCGATTCTGCCGTATTTCAGTCGGCCGATCTTGGCCAGACGTGGCAGGTTCTCGGGCTGGGGATGCCGACGGTAGACGTCACTTCGCTGGCGCTCGACGACGAGGCGCTTCCGCCTCTTCTGCGCGCGAGCACCTTCGGCCGCAGCGCCTTTGAACTCGCCGCTGCGACCACCGCGCTGATCTCGGTGAACGCCGACCTGAACTTCGGCCAGCTATGCCCCAAACAGACGGCTACGCGACAGGTGGAGGTGTTCAACGTCGGCATCAAGGATCTGCATATCGCCAGCTTCACGCGGATCTCGGGGAGCACGGACTTCACGATACTCCCCTATCCCGCGCCTCCGCTGACGATCAGTCCGGACGCTCATGTTGATTTCACGATTCAGTTCGCGCCGACCATCGTCGGTCCACAGACTGCGACGTTCCAGATCAACAGCGACGATCCGAATACGCCCGCATTCCAGGTGGTCGCGACCGGTAGCGAGGGAAATGGAACCGAAAACATAACCGGGAGCGGCATTTTCGGCACTGCGGTTTGCGCCGAAGCGCCTGCAACGCAGAAGCTGAAAATCAACAACGTCGGCACCTGCAACCTCGACGTGGCGTCGGCGTTGCTGACCGGCTGTTCCAGCGATTTTTCGCTGGTGAACCCGACTGAGTTCCCGGCGACGATCAGTCCGGACTCGGGTCTCGGCGTTGGCATTCAATTCTCGCCGACAGCGCAAGGACTACAGTCGTGCAATCTCGCGATCAGCAGCGACGACCCGGTCAATCCCGTGGTCTTCGTTCCTCTCAGCGGTGAAAAGGGAAACGGGAAAATCAACGTAACCGGCAGTGGCAATTTCGGCGCTTCGGTGTGCGGTGGAAAGGCCCCCCCGCAGACGCTGAAAATCAACAACACCGGCCCCTGCAACCTCAACGTGGTGTCGGCGGTTATCTCCTGTCTGGATTTCACATTGGTGAACCCGGGTGAGTTCCCGGCGACGATCAGTCCGGACTCGGGTCTCGACGTCGGCATCAACTTCACGCCGACATCCGCAGGACCAAAGTCGTGCACTCTCACGATCACCAGCGACGATCCGACCAATCCCGTGCTCGTTATTCCTCTCAATGCGACCACGCCGTTGGGTTCCGCGTCGTTGACCTTCCCGGCGGGACTCACTTTCCCACCGACGGTGATTCAGCAGAATGCGGCGTGTCCTGCGAAGCTGGGTGTTCCGATCACGGACGCCGGCACGTGTCCGGTGCAGGTCAACAGCGTTACTCTCACCCAATCTAGTACCGTACCTCCGGGCTTGGATTACTCGCTGACCGGACTTCCGGGCTTGCCGGTAACGCTGTCGCCGGGCGATCAACTTGGCTCTGGCGATCTTGACCTGGTCTTCGAGCCATTCGCTCTCGCCCGCGAGAGCACGGGTAACGTGAACGTCACTTATGTCAACGACCCGATTACGGGCGCCACCACGACCGATCAAGTGCCGTTCTGCGGCGAGGCCGTCCATCGCGGCATACGCGTGCTGGTAACTCGGGGCGGAGTCCCGGTGGCGAAGGTGAAGAAAATCCAGCTGCAAACCGAGCTTGCACCGGAACAGTGGAAAGCAATCTTTGCTGTCAGCACCGTGAAAAACGCGCTATTGAAGACGATAACCGGAGCGGCGCCATGCCCGACGTTCCAGTTCCACGCGGAATGGGGCGGTGTTAGCAATCCCCGCGCGCTCAAGTTAGGCGTGTATCGGATAAGGGTCACGCTCAAGGTCGGCAATACGCTCAGGCACAGGGTCAGGAGATTTACGATGGACGAGTGTTCCTTTACGCCGAATATCGTAGTGGCGTTCTGATCCGGTAAACAACTAAACAACGGGGCGGCCGCGAGTTTTACCTCGTGGCCGCCCCGGATCTTCTCCAGCTCATATAACTCCTCCAGGATTCGCGCCGCTCGCGCGAGATTCGCGCTAGCCTGTCGACCTCCGATGCGCTTCCTCCGCGAAGGGCTTACTCCCGAATCGCGGTGGTGTAGAATCCCGCAGATCGAGGTGGGATCAATTGAAGACCGGGATAATCGGCGCACGCGGCGCCGGGAAATCAACCGTATTTCACGCACTGACCGGACTCGCGCCGATTCCGGGCACGGCCGAGGGCCGCAATCGTGCGCGCCCGGGACAAATCAAGGTCGCGGATCCGCGTCTCGACTTTCTTGAATCAGCGTACGGTTCGAAGAAAAAGATCCCGGTCGAGCTCACCATCCTCGACTTCGCGCCAAATCCCAAAGAGCAGAAGGAGGGCGCTGCGCTCGATCCGAGTCTGCTGCCGCTGGTGCGCGACATGGACGCGCTGCTGATCGTGATTCCGCAATTCGCCGGCATGGAAAAAGATCTGGTCGCGACTCTCGAAAGTATCGAGGGCGAGTTGGTGTTCGCCGACTTCGATCAAGCCGAACGCCGCCTCGAGCGGCTGAAGAAGGAGAAGGGCGGGAGCGACTTCGAACGCGCGGCGCTCGAGAAAGTGATTGCATGGCTCAGCGACGGCAAAGCGCTCAGACTGCTCGAACTGACGGCGCAGGAGGGGCAAGCATTTTCGAGCTTCGGGTTTCTTTCGCGAAAGCCCGCGCTGGTCACCGTCAACTGCGAGATGGAACGCGCAGCCGCCGATGTCACCGGCGCCGAGCGCGCCGCCGTGCGCGCGCACGGACTCGAGGTGTTCAGGCTTGCGGCCGCTTTCGAGTCGGAATTGTGGGAACTCGACGAGGCCGGCCAAAAGGAGATGCTCAAAGACGCGGGACTCGACGCGCCCGCGCGCGATCGGCTGATCGGCGCGCTCTACAATCATCTCGGGCTGATCACTTTCTACACCGCCGGCGAGCCCGAGGCGCATGCATGGGCGCTGCGCCGCGGCGAGTCGGCGCTCGATGCCGCCGGGGTAATCCACACTGATATCGCGCGCGGATTCATCCGGGCCGAAGTTGTCAGCTACGAGGATTTTGCCATCCACAAGTCCGACGCGAAGGTCAAAGAGGCCGGCAAGTTCAGACTCGAGGGCCGCGACTACGTGATGCGCGACGGCGACATGATTCATGTCCGCTTCAAAGTCTGACTCGGCTACGCGGCGATGCGCTGGTGCGGCGGGAAAGTTGCCGGCGCAGAGCGACTCGTTGGACCTGCGAGGCGCATCCGCGCCGGCTTCGGACACGGGACCTTTTCTGCCATCGCGCTTGGGGTGCAAAGACCGCAATCGCGCGATGCGCGGAATATATTCCGGGATCCGGCATATGTAAACTATTGAGCTTCGCGCGCTGTGGAAAAACCAAAGCGCGGAGCGCCACGGCGACTAACCGTTTTGCTCCGCGCCTGTTTCAGCAATCAATCAGGCTGCTTAAAGCTTGGGCTTAAGGAGCTGCGGCCACCATTGCTTTCACCGAGCAGAAATCCTTATCGACCGCCCCCATGTTGATGTACCAGCATTCGTGCTCGGGCGTGCGCTGGCCGGGCAGGTAACACATCGATGAGTAGTTACCCTGCATGTCGATCGAACACGAACCTACAACGAACTCCCGCTTGAACGGGTAAATCGCAACGCGGGCATCCGGCACCGGGCGGTCGCGATAGGCCAGCCATACGATGTGCGCGCGCCACAAATGTCCACTTTGGTCGTAGGTGTCGACGTACGGCTCGAACGTTAATTCGGTGTCCACATAGACGTTGGACAACTTGTCGAGCGCGCCGCCTGCCTCGCCGAGATCGCGCCGGGGCGTCGCCTCGACGATGTACATGTGGCGCAACTCCCAAGCCTCGGGGCATGCGGTCGCACCGCCATCGTAGGGGCAAGTCACTTCGGGCGAATGCTCCGCATGCACGCTGGCGAGCATCTGCCTCTCACCCAGGAACTTGTAGTTGTACTGCTCGGTCTTGGGGTTGAAGCCCGCGAAGTGGTCGGGATCGAAGGTCTGCGCTCCCGTCGCGCTGCTGTTTATCGCCTCGTTCAGGCGCCGCACACGACGGGTGCCGGGCTGCCAATCCCAAGCGTCGTCGCCGCGGTTCGGGTCCGCGTAGCGATAACGGATCAGGCCCTGGCCGCGCTGGGCCTCCGGCGCAAGAAAGGGGTACAGGCCGAACAACCACATGCGCCCCGACGCCTTGTAGTCCGGATCGACCGGCATCGGCTCGACTTCGGTCCGTCCGAAGAGGTTGTATCCGGCGTAATGACCGATCTCGAGCTCCAGAATCACGTTCTGGTCCTTGCCCGGACGAACATACTGGCTCTGGCAATCGAAGAAGCGCAGGTCGTAATCATCGCTCGAGATGGGCCGCCACACATTGTTCCACATGATTTTCGTCCCCACGTAAGGGTCGTTCGCATCGATCAGCGGGAACGGCTGGCCNGCGATGTAGCCGAGCAGGCTGCGATGATCGCTGGAGAGGCGCACCTGCGTGGAGTACTTTTCCGTCGCTTCCCTGTAAGGTGGCGGCCAATCGATCCGCTCGCTCGGGNCGATCTCCATGTGCATTCCATGCGTCACTGCGTAATAGACGCCGGGCGAAACCAGATCTTTCACCTGTGCCGCGTTTTCAGGTGTTATGNNATCACCTGGCTTCACTGNCGCATTCGCTGAANCCACGATGAGACATAAGAGCATTAATGTCCCNNCGCCGNGCAACATCTTCCCCAAAGCATGTCTGGCCATTAGTACAATCTCCTGCCCCTCTTTAGGATTCTAATTGTGGACCATGAGATTTCCTGAAGTCAAGTATATATCGATTATATTATCAGATTGTTCCTTAACTCTACAAGCTGATCTGCCGAGGGTAGAAAAGCGCGGGCGGCGCAGCTTTTTTCTGCACCGCCCGGTTCGAGCTATTATTCGAGCTATTAGAGGGACGTAAAGCTGTGATTTATCTGGCTAATAAATGAAAATAATGCGCGGAACCGTTATATCGTTCCTGACCTATTCGTAGCGCAGGGCCTCGATCGGGTGTAACAGACTCGCTTTGCGCGCCGGGTAATAGCCAAAGAAAACTCCCACCGCCGCCGAAAAGACGAAACCGCCCACCACCGCGACCGGCGAGACCAGCGTCGGCCATTGCGCCAACGCCGAAATCAGCTTCGATACGAGTATGCCCAGGACAATCCCCGCGAACCCGCCCATCAACGACAGCATCATCGCCTCGACCAGGAACTGCAGCATGATGTGGATGCGGCGCGCACCGATCGCCATGCGAATCCCAATCTCGCGCGTGCGCTCGGTCACCGACACCAGCATGATGTTCATGATTCCGATTCCGCCGACCAGCAGCGAAATCGACGCCACTGCCAAAAGCAGCATCGTCATCGCCTGCGTGGCGCTCTGGGAGGCCGCCGCTATCTCGCTTAGATCGCGCACGGTGAAGTCGTTGTCCTGTTTCGGCTGGATGTGATGGCGCTCGTGCAACGTGCGCGTGATTTGTGCAACCGCGTCGTCCACCTGGTCGGAACTGCTCGCCTTGATGAACATCGTATTGACGACGCCGGTGATTTTTGGCGCGCTGCCGAACGGGCTGGCCGATTCGGTGCTCGAGCTGTAAACCGAATTGGTCGTCGGTACCGACGCGTAACGGTTGGACGCGTTGGCCGCCGCTGTTACTGCGGCCACCACTGCGGCCGACGGCGACGACACGCCCAGGACTTTTCGCTCGGCGGTGTTGAACGGGACGATTACGACGTCGTCCTGGTCCTGCCCGTAACTCGACTGTCCCTTGACGCTGAGCACGCCGATTACTTTCATCGGGGAGTTTTTCACCCGGATCGTCGCGCCGACCGGATTCTGTCCTTCGCCGAACAGATTGTTCACCACCGTCTGTCCGAGCAGGCATACTGGCGCGCCCGCCTTTTCTTCGGAGTCGGTGAAGATGCGTCCGATCGATGGCGGCCAGTCCCGGATCGCAAAATAACTCGGCGTCGTCCCCTGGATGTTGGTGCTCCAGTTGTGACTTCCCGAGACCACCTGCGCCACCTGCCGAACCATGTACGTCACCAGCCCTACCGGGCCACCGCCACGCGCAAGCGCCTGCGCATCGGCGACCGTAAGCGTGGAATTGCTGCCCATCCCTGCGCGCACGCCGTTGGCGGTGGTCGCGCCCGGCACCACTATCAGCAGGTTGGTGCCNAGGCTGTTGATTTGCGCCTCGACCGACGATCGCGCTCCGTCGCCGACCGCCACCATCGTGATCACCGCCGCGACGCCGATGAAAATACCCAGCATCGTGAGCGCCGCGCGCAGCTTGTTGCGCTTGATCGCGCGTCCGGCCGCGACCACCGCCATGCTGGCAAACGTCCACGCCTCATCCCTGATCGACGCCGCTTGCTGCGACGCCTCCGTCGTCGGCGCCGCGTTGCCGCCCACTCCAGCGCGCGCGCCGGCACCGTCCTTTCGCGTGTCCGAGATGATCGCCCCGTCGCGAAAGGTTACGACCCGGTCCGCGTAGGCCGCCATATCGGGATCATGCGTGACGATAATCACCGTGAGGCCCTGTTCGCGATTGAGCTTGGTGAGGACCTCCATGATCTCGGCCGAGTTGGTCGAGTCGAGATTGCCGGTCGGTTCGTCGGCGAGCAGTATCGACGGGTGATTCACCAGCGCACGCGCGATCGCCACGCGTTGCTGCTGCCCGCCCGAGAGTTGATTGGGATGGCTCTGCTCGCGGCCCGCCAGCCCCACCAGTTTCATCATTTCGGCGGCATGATGCTCCCCGTCGGGAGTCCAGGCCGAATAGAACAGCGGCAGTTCGACGTTCTCCAGCGCCGAGGTTCGCGACAGCAGGTTGAAATTTTGAAAGACGAACCCGATTCGCCGGCTGCGGATCGTCGCCAACTCCGACTCGTCGAGTTGCGCGACGTCCTCGCCCTCCAGCATGTAGCGTCCGCTGGTGGGCCGGTCCAGGCATCCCAGCATGTTCATCAGCGTCGATTTGCCCGAGCCCGACGCGCCCATCACCGCGACGAACTCGCCGCGCTCGATCGTCAGGTTGACGCCGCGCAGCGCGTTGACCTCGACCTCGCCCAGCACGTAGGTCTTGGTCAAATCGACCAGTTGAATCACGCTGTGCATTGGATAACCGCCCGCGCGCCTAGTGGGGCATGCGCATCATTCCGGGTACAGAGCTGCCAACGTGCGATCCAGTTCCCGCGCTGTGGACTTCGTCCGTCACCACGCGCTCTCCCGGATGCACGTCGCCCTCGGCGACTTCGACCCAGGTCCCGTCGCTGAGCCCGGTGGTGATGGTGACCGGCGAGACTTTGCCGCTGTCGAGAACCCAGACCCGGGTCTGGCGGCCGGGCGTTCCGCCAAGCGCCGCGGAATCCGCCGGCGGTTGTCCCAATGGCGCAAAACGCAGCGCGTCGATCGGCGCGCGCACCACCTTGTCGCGCGACGCCGTGACCACGGTTATGTTCGCCGTCATCCCCGGCTTGAGCAGCAGCTCGGGATTTTCCACGCTCACCACCACGTCGTAGGTCACCACGTTCTGAACCGTGATCGGCGCCTGCCGAACTTGGTTGACAACGCCCACGAAATCGCGGTCGGGAAACGCATCGACCCGAAACGTCGCCTTCTGCCCGGCCCGCACGTAGCCGATATCGGACTCGCTGACGTTGGAGTCCACTTGCATCTTGGTCAAGTCCTGCGCGATCAGAAACAGCGTCGGCGTCTGAAAGCTCGCCGCTACCGTCTGGCCCACATCGACGTTGCGCGAGACCACCGTGCCGTCAACCGGCGACACGATATTGGTGTAATTGAGGTTGACCTCGGCGGCCGCCACGTTGGCTGTCTGCTGCTGGATATTGGCGCTGTCGAGCTTGACCTGCGCGACAGCCATCTGCCACGCGCTGTATGCCGAATCCACCGCGTCCTTCGAGACCGCGTCGGCCTTGAACAACTCGAGGTTGCGGTCGTAGGTGACTTTCTTGTACGCGAGGTCGGCTTGGTCCTTGCCCAGTTGCGCTTTCGAGTTCGCCAGCGTTGCATGCGCGATATCGGCCGTCGCCTGGTAGGGACGCGGGTCGATTTTCGCTATCGCCTGACCCTTCTTTACCGATGCGTTGTAGTCGGCAAAGATTGCCGTGATCGGTCCGGACACGTAAGTTCCGACCTGCACCGTGATGACCGGATTGACCGTTCCAGTCGCCGTGACCGATCGCACGATCGGCCCTTCTGTGACCGCCGCGGTAACGATCCGTGTCTCGGACGAACTGCGGCCGAAGAAATACCAGACGCCTGCGACTACGATGATTACGGCGATCGCGAGCATCCACGCGCTATTTTTCATGCTGGACAATTTCATGGCTGGTGCTCAATTATTATCGCGTAATTCACCGGATTCCAATGAAAGACCAAAAGTGACAAAACACACTGGCGCCTCTGTTAGACGTAACTCCTCCGCTGAAGTTTCGAGTAGGTTTACCGCCATGGCCGTACAGCAGCCGCCGCCCCTGGCAGGAATAAAAGTTGTCGATCTGACCAGGTATTTCGCCGGTCCGTTCTGCACGCAAATCCTCGGCGATTACGGCGCCGAGATTTTCAAGATCGAACCGGTCGAAAATCCGCGCGGCGAGCTGGGCGCCAGCAAAGGTCCCGACAACTACTTCTTTCTCTCCGCCAATCGATCCAAGAAAAGTTTAAGAGTCGCCATCAAAAAACCCGAGGGGCGCGAAATCCTGATGCGCCTGATCGACGCCGCCGACGTGGTCGTCGACAACTTCCGGCCCGGCGTCATGAAAGCGCTCGAGCTGGACTACGAAACGCTCGCGATGCGCAATCCGCGCATCATCACCTGCTCCATCTCGGGCTTCGGCTCGACCGGGCCGCTGCGCGATTTTCCCGGCTTCGATCAGATCGCGCAGGGGATGTCGGGCCTGATGAGCGTGACGGGAACCGTCGAGAGCGGACCGACCCGGGTCGGCATCGCCATCTGCGATCTGCTCGGCGGAATTTTTTCTGCGCAAGGCATCCTGCTCGCACTCGAGGCGCGCCATCGCGACGGCCGCGGCCAGCGCGTCGAGACTTCGCTGCTCGAATCCATCGTCAGCATCCTGACCTGGTCGGCGGGAATTTATTTCGAAACCGGAAAAACTCCCGCGCCCGCCGGCAATCATCATCCGCTGGTGTCGCCGTACGGCGTGTTCGATGCGTCCGATCGGCCGTTCAACATCGCATGCGGGAACGAGCTGATGTGGCAAAACCTCGTCGCCGCCATTGGACGGCCGGAACTCGCCGCCGACGATCGATTCAAGAGCAGCGGGGGGCGGCTGAAAAACCGCGCCGCGTTGACCCTGGAAATAAACCGCGCGCTCGCCCCGCATTCCGCCGAGCATTGGATTCAATTGCTCAATCGCGAGGGCATCCCGTCGGGCCCGATTCTCACCATCGAGGAAATGTTCAAGCATCCGCAGACCGCCGCGCGCGAGATGCTGCTCAGGATGCCGCATCCCGAAATCGGCGAGTACCTGACGACCGGGCTGGCCGTCAAGCTCGAGGCGACGCCGGGCAAGATCACGCGCCCGCCGCTGGTCGGCGAGCACACCGACGAAGTCCTCGCCGCGCACGGCTACACGCCCGCCGATTTGAAACGCCTGCGCACCTCCGGCACCATCGCCTA
>JGI20195J14853_1000558_pt1 | contig 12386 bp, 13 predicted proteins | sample NGESurdeep092012_3_FD_14853 | JGI IMG/M metagenome (IMG submission 14853)
CTCGGTGAGCAGTTCTCTCCCACGCTGTCACCGCGGCCTGGGCAAGATCCCCGGTCCTGAGCCGTGGGGGACATGGCTTCAAGTCTGCACGGCGTCGCTGAGCCGTTGGCGCATCTCGTGGTGCCTATCGTCGCGGCGCACGTCGTCCCCTAGTCTGGGCGCATGCCGCTCGACTACAAGATCGCCGAACGTACGCTGGCCAATGGCTTGCGGGTCATCGTCAGTGAGGACCACAGCGTCCCCAATGTCACCGTCAACCTGTGGGTCAACGTCGGCTCACGCCACGAGGCCGAGGGGCGCACCGGTTTTGCACACCTGTTCGAGCACCTGATGTTCCAGGGTTCGCGCAATGTGGCTTCCGGCGAGCACTTCTCCGCGCTGATGGCGGCGGGTGGGCGACTCAACGCCACTACCTGGTTCGATCGCACGAACTACTTCGAGACGGTGCCTCGCGGCGCGATGGACCTGGCCCTGTGGATGGAGGCCGACCGGCACGGCCGGCTGCTGGACGCGGTCAACCAGGAGAACCTCGACAACCAGCGCGATGTGGTCAAGGAGGAGAAGCGGCAGCGCTACGACAACATGCCCTATGGCAACGCCTTGATCGACATCTACGCAGCGATCTTCCCCAAGGGCCACCCCTACCACCACGCGACCATCGGTTCCATGGCAGATCTTGACGCGGCGAGCGTGCAGGACGTGCACGAGTTCTTCCGCGCCCACTACGGCCCCAACAACACCGTGCTTGCCCTTGTTGGTGACCTCACCCCGGACGAGGGATTCGCGGCGGCGCAGCGGTATTTCGGCCCGTTGCCGGCCACCGCGGACGCCCGTCGCGATCCGGTCGAGTCGTTGGCCCCGTTGTCCGAGCCGGTTCGTGACGAGCACATCGAGGATGTCCCCTCCGACCATCTGTACATCGCCTTTCGGCTTCCGGTCGACGACACCCCGGAGTTCTTCGCCTCATCCCTGGCGATGGATGTCATCGGTGGCCTGGCGACCTCCCGGCTGAGCCGGCGGCTGGTCCGGCGTGAGCAGAGTGCCAGCGGCGTCTCGGCCCACGCGATGGGCTTCGTGGACGGGATCTCATTGGGGTTCATGATGATTGACGTCGCCGAGGGTGTCAGCGCCGACGCCGTCGAGGCGGCCGCCTGCGAGGAGCTCGTCCGGTTTGCCGAGCAGGGGCCGACCGAGATCGAGATGGAGTCGGCAATGGCCCAGACCGAGCGAAGCTGGCTCTCATCCCTGGCCAGCCAGGAAGAGCGCGCCGACCACATCTGCCATTTCGCGACGCTCCAAGGCGACTCCAGCTACATCAACACCTACCTTGACCGTGTTGGCGAGGTGACGCCAGCCCAGGTGCAGCAGGCCGCCGCCAAGTGGCTCATGCCCGGGTCCCGCGCCGTCGTGGCCTACCTCAAGCAGGACGGAGATACCAAGTGACCTCCCAGGAGAGCGTGCTCGCGCGGCCGCAGGTGAGCCCACCCGAGCCGTGGGCGTTCCCGGAAGCGCAACGGTCCGAGCTCGCAAACGGGCTGGGCGTGGTCAGCTACGACATCCCGGGCCAGTACGTCATCTCGGTGTGCCTTGCGGTGCCGATGCCCCTTGAGCGCGAGCCACGCGATCGCGAAGGTATCGCCACGATCATGGCGCGAACCCTGGATGAGGGAACGGCGCTGCACACGGCTGAGGAGTTCGCAGAACTTCTGGAACGCAAGGGTATTGCCCTGGGTGCCGGGGTCAGCGACGCCGGCCTGGTGGTGAATCTCGACGTGTCCAAGCGGCACCTGAGCGAGGCGCTCGACCTGCTCAGCCAGGCCGTGAGAGAGCCCGCGTTCCCTGCAGACGAGGTATCGCGCCACATCAAGATCCGCTTGGCAGAGATCGACCAGGAGCGGGCCGTGCCCGGCCAACGTGCGGCCATCGAGTTCATCGCGACGTACTTCGACGCTGACGAGCGGGCATCACGGCCGACCGCGGGCACCAAGGCGACGGTCTCGGTGATCACGCCGGCGGATCTGGTGGCTTTCCACGCCGCCAACGTGGTGCCCTCTGGTGCCACGGTGGCCATCGCCGGGGACCTGAGCGATCTGGATGTCGCCTCCGAGATCGAGCAGGCACTGGGTTCCTGGAGCGGCGGGGCAGCCGAACCGGTCGAGCCACGCGAGGCGGCCCGGGCACTGGAGGCCACACGGGTCGTGTTCCTGGACCGTCCCGGCTCTGTGCAGACCGAGTTCTACGTCGGTTGCCCCGGACCGGACCACAGCGTCGAAGACGGCTGGGCGCCATACCAGGTGCTGGGTTTCGTGGTTGGCGGTTCCCCCAGCGCCAGGGTCGACGCCGTTCTGCGCGAGGAAAAGGGATTCACCTACGGCATCCGTTCGGGCTTTCGGCCGCGCCGGCGCGGAGGCATGTTCTTGACCAGCGGCTCGGTGCGCGCCGACTCCACCGTCGAGGCGCTGGGTCTGCTGCTCGACATCCTGGACACAGCTCGCGAGGGCTTCACTGCGCAGGAGACCAAGGCCGGTGTCGACTTCATCGGCAGAACCGCCCCGGGCCGCTATGCCACCGCCGACGCCGTTGCGGAGGAGGCCGCCGGGCTCTCCCTGGAGGGCCTGACCACAGATTTCACGACGGAAAACCTGCTGGCGCTCGCGGAGGTCGATGCCGCTTCTCTGGCCGCGGCCTACGGCCGCTATGTCAACGGTGAGTGGACCGTGGTCGTCGTGGGGGATGCCAGCCTGTATGCCGAGGGTGTGCGCGGCCTGGACCGCGGCGAGGTCAGCGTCCTGCCCGCTTGAGGGTCCAGAAGCCGGTGGCGCTCTCAGCCGAGGCGGGACAGCACCTCGTCGTGCAGGACGCCGTTGGTCGCCACTGCGCTCCCGCCCCAGGGGCCGGGCTCCCCGGCCAGTGAGGTGAATCTACCGCCGGCTTCGGTGACGATGGGCACGAGCGCGGCCATGTCATAGACCTGCAAGTCTGGCTCGACGGCAATGTCGACGGCTCCCTCGGCGACGAGCATGTACGACCAGAAGTCCCCATAGGCCCGCGACCGCCAGCAGTCATCGGCCAGGCCCAGGAATGCTTCGTACCGGTCATGCTTCCTCCAGCCGCGCATGCTGGAGTAGGACAACGAAGCGTCCGCGATCTGCGAGACCTTCGAGACACCAATCCTCTTCGCACTGGAAAGGCTGCGTCCACACCACGCGCCGGAGCCGTTCGCGGCCCACCAGCGCCGATTGAGCGCGGGGGCTGCGACGAGGCCCAGAACGGGTTGGCCGTCATCGACGAGTGCGATCAGAGTGGCCCAGACCGGGACACCGCGGATGAAGTTGTGGGTCCCGTCGATGGGGTCGATGACCCAGCGTCGCGGGCCGTGGCCGGTGGTCTCGAACTCCTCGCCCTCGACCGCATCCCGGGGTCGGGTGCGTTTGAGCTGGTGACGAACGACCTGCTCGGCCGCCTTGTCGGCGTCGCTGACCAGCGTCAGATCGGGTTTGGACTCGACCACGAGATCGTCGGCCCGAAAGCGCGCCGTGGTGATCCGCTCCACGGCATCGGCAAGCACGTGCGCAAGGCGCAGGTCATCGTCATAGGCAGGCACGCCGCCACGCTAGCGGTATTGGGTAACAAGAGCGCAACTGTCACGGTGTACCAGGGTTACCGGCTCTGGCCAGAATCGGGACCTTCGTCCCTTTTCCCGTGAGCGGTCTTGGTGGAATTCTCAGCCCCATGGGTGGAGCGCGAAGGTCGTCGTTGATGGTAGCGAGCGGTTTGCTGGTCATGGGCTTGGCCGCATGTGGGGGCGGGTCGACCTCGGGGACGTCTGCCCCAACGTCGGCAACGGCAGCGACCGCGACGCCGACGACGGCCCCAGCGAGTTGCCTGTCCGGCAAGGGTTTCTCCTATCAAGCGGGCGCCTGCGTCGAGGGAACCGGCGCTGTTTACATCGGCCCGTTCACAACGCCTGGCCCTTGGGGCGTGAGCGTGAAACTAAGCGGTAAATCTGACACAGGCGATGACTGCGCCAGCCTGGCTTTCGCGCTCGTCGCGGGTGACAAGGCTAGCGGTCTCTCGAATATCTCCTTGGGCACTGGACCCGGTCCGTTCTCAATCTCAATGCCAGCGAGGATGCGCCCTCAGACAAACGCAAAGTGGTACGTCCGCCTTGACCCGGCCAACAACGGACAAGCATCAGTCATCAATGGGTGCTCATGGATTGCGACATTTGATTGATGATGCTCCCGACGTCGGGAGTCAATCGGGCCCAAAGGACCAAGATGAAAGGGGTGCGCCGGGTTACCTGGCCGGCCCCGACCGCCGGGTGTAGTGCTGCGGTGGCTCTGTGGAGGTTCTGCGCTGGTCCCCATCGGCGCCCCGTCCGATCGCCACTTTGGCCTGGCGCAGCTATATAGTTTCGCCATGAACAGAAACGCCAGGATTCTGCTCGGGTTGCTGCTCTTTAATGGCATATCGGCGGTCGGCGGGGGCATTGCTCTCATGACCGGCGTCATCCCCAAGCAAGCACCCTGGATTCGGCACACAGATTTCGGTAGCCAATATTTTCCCGGTGTCATTCTCATGGCTATTGTTGGAGGGAGCTCCTTGATCGGCGCCTTGGCGATGATGAAGGGTGCCTACGGGTGGCAGTTGTCCAGCATTCTGGCCGGGGTGATCATGCTCTTGTGGATAGTCGGGGAGATTGCCTCTATTCGTGGTTTCCATTTTCTGCAGGTCGTCTACTTCGTTACTGGCGCACTGGTCATCTGGTACACGCCCAAAGGAAAACCCGTCTCCGCATAGCGCTGCGTGGTCCGTAGCGGCTCGGTGCATTCCGAGCTAGTCCTCGGACTGCGGGGAGCGAGCACGCAAGAGCCGACGAAGCGAGTCCAGGCGGGACCCCCCGGCGGCGCCTGCCCGGCCCGACTCCACCCAGGCATCGAGTGCGCATTCCTCTTCGTCATGGGTGCACCCTCGGGGACACTGCTCGGTACCGGGCTCGAGGTCGGGGAAGTGCCCGATGATCCTGGCAAGGTCGACGTGCGCGAGACCGAACGAGCGCACGCCGGGGGTGTCCACTACCCAGCCGTTGCCCTCGGGCAGCCTCAGGGAGACCGCCGACGACGAGGTATGCCGGCCACGTCCCGTCACCTCGTTGACCACGCCCACGGCTCGTGCGGCACCGGGGACCAGCGCGTTGACCAGGGTGGACTTGCCCACACCGGAATGGCCGATGAACACGCTGATGCGCTCAACCAGCATCTTCCGCAGGGGTTCGAGCCCGACCCACTGCCCGGTCGCAGGATCGCGTGAGGTGACCAGGTGGGGCACCTGCAGCATCGCGTAGTGGGCCAAGAACGGGGTCGGGTCGATCAGGTCGGCCTTGGTCAGGACCAGGAGCGGCGCCATCCCAGCGTCGTAAGCAGCCACCAGGCAACGGTCGATCATCCGAGGTCGCGGCTCCGGGTCGACCAGCGCCGTCACGATGACCAGCTGCTCGGCGTTGGCCACAATAATGCGCTCGACAGGGTCGGTGTCGTCAGCGGTCCGGCGAAGGACGGTGCGACGTGGCTCGACCCGCACGATCCTGGCTAGCGAGTCTGGGCCACCTGAGGTGTCACCGACCAGGGCCACCTCGTCGCCGACAACGACACTCTTGCGCCCTAGCTCGCGGGCCTTCATGGCAACGACCACGCGCTCGCCAGCGCCGCCATCCAGGATCAGCGTGTAGCGACCGCGGTCAACGCCAGTGACGAACCCCAGGATGGCATCTTCATGTGAGGGGCGATCCTTGGTGCGTGGCCGTGAGCCGCGGGGGTTCGGCCGGATCCGGATGTCGCTCTCGTCATACGTGCGTGCGCGCGGACTCATCCGTCGTCGTCGCCCCTGCCGTCGTCGCCCCTGCCGTCGTCGTCCCTGCCTTCGTCGCCGTGTCCGTCTCCGCCGTTGTCACCGTCACCGTCACCGTCACCGTCACCGTCAAGCATGCGGGTCCATCGGTCGGTGAACTGTGGCAGCGTCTTGGCCGTGGTCTCGACGTTCTCGATGACGACCCCCGGCACCCGCAGGCCGAGTACGGCAGCCGCCATCGCCATCCGGTGGTCGTCATAGGTGTGGAAGAGCTTGCCCTGCAACGGCTTTGGCGTGATCTTCAAGCCATCATCGGTCTCTTCGACGGATCCTCCCAGAGAATTGAGCTCGGTAAAGAGGGCGCTCAGGCGGTCGGTTTCATGTCCGCGCAGGTGAGCGATGCCACGGATCCGTGAGGGGGAGTCGGCCAGCGCCGCGACCGCGACGATGACGGGTGTCAGCTCGCCCGCGCCGTGCAGGTCGACATCGAGCCCACTGATCTGCTGGTTGCCCCGCACGGTCAGGCCCGAGCGCTCGAGCAGTACGTCGGCCCCCATCGCGTCGAAGATGTCGCGGATCGCGTCGCCGGCCTGCGTGGTGTGTTGCGGCCACCCCGGGATGCGAAGCGTCCCACCGGTGACGACGGCCGCGGCCAGGAAGGCGGCGGCGTTGGACAGGTCGGGTTCGACCTCGACATCGAGGGCGCGGATCTGTGACGGCTCGACCCTCCACGTGTTGGCCTGCGAATCGTCCACGACGACACCGCAGTCGCGCAGCACCTCCACGGTCATGGCGATGTGTGGCTCGCTGGGGACCGGCTTGCCGGCGTGATGGACCGTCACGCCCTGCTCGAACCGCGACCCGGCCAGGAGCAGCGCTGAGATGAACTGGGAGGACGCAGAGGCATCGATGGTGACCGATCCACCCGGTACACGGCCCGATCCCTCCACAGTGAACGGGAGCGTTCCGCGACCTTCGTCATTGATCGTCGCGCCCAGGGCGCGCAGCGAGTCGATGACCTGGGCCATCGGACGTTGTCGGGCGCGGGGGTCTCCGTCGAAAGCGACAGGGCCGTCGCCAAGGGCGGCCACCGGTGGCAGGAAGCGCATCACGGTGCCGGCCAGTCCGCAGTCCACGGACGCTGCCCCGGTCAGGGACGCCGGACCGATGAGCCAGTCGTCGCAGTCGGGGTCACTGCCGGGCACGTCGATGATCGAGGTGCCCAGGGAACGCAGTGCAGCGGCCATGAGCAGGGTGTCGCGTGAACGCAAGGGCTTGCGCAGGCGCGAGGCGTCGCTGGCCAGAGCCGCGAGCACGAGATAACGGTTGGTCAGCGACTTGCTCCCCGGCAACGCAACGGTGGCGGCGACTGGACCGTTCGCGTGGGGGGATTGCCAGTCAGTCAAGAGCGTGCCTGGCGAAGCGTCGGGCGCCCTTGGTGGCGCGTCGTGCCTCGCGCTTGGTCAGGGCGGCCTGCCTGCGTGCGTGCGCCTGGGCGTATCTGGTGCGGTAGGCCAGCCCCGGCTTTCCGGCGGTGTCCACCGAGGCGAGCAGGACGCCCCCGAGCAGGCCAACGTTCTTCAGGAAGTGGACCTTCTGCTGCGCCCGGACCGCGGGGTCCGTGATGGTCCAGAAGGCGTGTGCGGTGTAGGTGGTCGGCACGAGGGCACCGGCCAGGGCCATTGCCGCCACCCGGGGGAACCTGCCCAACCCCAGCATCGTCCCTGCCGCCACCATTGTGGCGCCGTTGGCGCGGACCATCAGCTCGGGGTCGTCGGGCAAGTTCAGGGGTCCGGACAGCTTCGTGACCAACGGCGCGGCAATCTTGGCCCGCTCGGCCGGGTGGAGCAGGGCGTCCAGGCCACTGGTCACGAAGATGGCGGCCAACATGGGTCGGGCAATCCGTCGAACCACAGTCATTTGAAATCTCCTCGGGTCTGGTTCTATACAGTTCATACGGTAGTTGTTCGCAGCCCCCTGTGCGTATCTAGGCTGTGGGTATGTGCGGTCGATACGCGTCCAGTTCGCGCCCCGAGGACCTGGTTGAGGAGTTCGACGTCGAGCAGGACCGCACCGGGGAGCGGGTGCGGAGCATCCTGGTGACTGCGCAGACCCCGCCGGCCGGTCAGCCCGACTTCAACATGGCACCGACCAAGGCGGCCCCGGTGGTGCTGACCCGGGCTCCTCGCGGCGACGGTGCGCCGACGCGCCAGCTGCGCCTGCTGACGTGGGGGTTGGTGCCGAGCTGGGCCCCGGACGCCAAGGTCGGGCTGCGGATGACCAACGCCCGTTCCGAGTCGCTCCTGGGCAAGTCGTCGTTCGCCCGGGCCGCTGCTTCGCGTCGGTGTCTGGTTCCTGCCGATGGTTGGTACGAATGGCAGGTGAGTCCCACGGTCGTGGACGCCAAGGGCAAACCGCGCAAGCAGCCATTCTTCCTGCATCGCAACGATGGCGGGCCGATTGCGATGGCCGGGTTGTACGAGTTCTGGCGCGACAAGTCCCTTGCCGAGGACGACCCCGACGCGTGGCTGACGACGTATGCCATCATCACGACCGCGGCCGAGCCGGGCCTTGACCGGATTCATGACCGGCAGCCACTGGTCCTCGAGCGTGAGCACTGGGACGACTGGCTCGACCCGAGGGCAACCGATCTCGCTGGGGTCAAGGCCCATCTGGAGTCCTTCGCACCCGGGCGTTTCGACGCTTACCCGGTCTCCACGGCCGTCAACTCCACGCGCAACAACGGTGCTGGGCTGCTCGAGCCGCTAGCTCGCTCAGACCTGATGGGAGTGGTGGACCCAGCCACCGGCGAGATCATCGGGGAGTGAGCCGGGTGCCAGTTCGCAAGAGTGTCAAGGAGATTGACACCCCGGTCGGTATGGCGCGTGCGCATTTCTGGCGCCCGCCACACCCCTGTGGCGCCCTGGTTCTGGGGCACGGCGCAGGGGGGTCGTCTTGGTCGGGCGACCTGCAGGCTCTGACATCCCTGACCGCCCATGGCTGGCTGGTGGTGCTGGTCGAGCAGCCGTGGCGGGTGGCCGGGCGCAAAGTGGCCACGCCGCCCGCTCAGCTGGATGTGGCGTGGCTGGCGGTGATGGCCGCGCTTACCTGCGGGCGTGGTGGGCTTCCGCGGCCGTGGGTGGTCGGCGGGCGAAGCTCCGGAGCGCGAGTGGCCTGTCGGACGGCCGGGGCCGTCCGGGCTGATGGCGTGCTGGCGCTGTCGTTCCCGTTGCATCCGCCGGGAAGGCCCGAGAAGTCCCGGGCGGGCGAGGCACTGATGGTGACGGACGCCGGGACGCCGCTGGCGGTCATACAGGGGGAGAAAGACCCCTTCGGAAGTCCCCCGGAGGTCAGCAGTGCCCTGGGGGCCGGGGCCGAGGTCATCCAGGCCCGGGGCGCTCACTCGTTCACCAAGGCCCCGGCCGACGTCCTCGCGGCAGCCACGACCTTCCTGTCAAACCTAGGGACGGTGTGGTGATTCGCCACGCGACATGACGCCCCTTGCGGGCGGCTGCGAGGGCGTAACCGGCCTGGAGCTTTCGACTCAACAAAGAGATCCGCCGCAGAACCGGTGTCGTAGGCATCTTCCCAGCCCGCGACTCGCTGATCCGCCTCGTCGGCGCCGTCGGGCCGAGCAACACGAGACTTGATCGAAGGACGACGCTACCTCGGCCTCGACGTCATAGCCTGGTCCCGCACCCCCGTCGACGACCAACACACCGAGGAGGTGAAAGACCCCATGACACCCGCAGGCCTGACCGCCCAAAGTGCAACCACCGGATCATGGGGTGACCGCTTCACACACCACGACCGTGGACTCGGCCACGACCAGTCCGCGTCAGTGATGCAGGATGCTTGGATGCGCCGAATCTTTCGTGCCGGTGGCTCTGGCACCCTGGCTCCGCACGGGCGCGTCCGGCTGACTCCTGGATGCGTGGGATTTCGTGCGCAGGGCGGCACTTACGAGGACCCAAGACCTGAGCAGACGAGTGACGCGCCCGCAAGGTCTCCCAGGTGGTGACCAGCTTCGCACGCGTGAAAGGTCCCGCGAACCCTGAGTACAGCTCCCACCTCGCCGGTCGCCCGACCGCTCACTACAGGTGAGTAAGCCGAGCGCAGTGCAACGCACGATCACCCCCAGGGGGGCGGCAGTGATCGGAGTCGCTTCCGTCCTGTCCGGTTTGTCGGGGTACGTGATCCTTGTCATCGCGGCACGCACACTCGGACCTGCCAGAAACGCGGACTTCATTGTGTTCTGGTCGCTGCTGTTCGCCATGTTCGGCATCGTCGGAGGACTTCAGCCAGAGACGACGCGTGCGGTGCGGTCGGCGGACCTCAGCCCTGTGCCTGCTCAACGACCCGTGCATGTGCTGCCTGTCGGCCTGCTCGTCGGTATCGGAGCCGCCCTGGTAATCGGAGCAACCTCGCCCTTGTGGAGCGCTACGGCCCTCGGTTCGCGTTCGTGGCCGTTGGTCGTCGTCCTCTGTCTCGCCGTTCCCGCATACGCGGGTCAGTCAACAACGGTTGGTGCGCTGAACGGCCAGCGGTCATGGTACGCAAGCGCGGCGCTCATCTCCTCGGAGGCCACACTCAGACTCCTTCTCGTGGGGCTGGTGGCTTTCGTTGGCGCTAAGGCGCTGGGTTTCGAGGTCGCGAGCGCGGCGGCTGCCACGGTGTGGGTCGTCTTCATCGTCGTGTCCCCCGCCGGACGTCGGGCGGCCGGCGCCACGGGTGACGGTGACCGCGGTCAGTTCCTGAACCGCACCGGCCACGCCATGGTCGCGGCTGCCTCGACGGCCGTGCTCGTCGTCGGCTTCCCCTTCCTGCTCCGGCTCACCAGCTCGAACCTCGAGTGGGTTAACGCGGCCCCGCTGCTGCTCGCCATCAGTCTGACCCGAGCCCCTCTTCTGATGCCCCTGCAGGCCTACCAGGGTGTCGCCATCGCGCACTTCCTCAGCGAACGCCGCCGAGGAATTCCTATGCTGCTCCGCCCTGCCGCTGCGGTCCTCGGCGTGGGAGCACTCGGCGCGGCCGGCGCCTACCTCATCGGGCCGCTCATCATGATCGCGTTCTTCGGACGGGACTACCGGGTCGATGGGCGACTTCTCGCAGGTCTGACACTGGCCGCCATCTGCCTGGCACTGCTGACACTCACGGGCTCAGCCGTCCTTGCCACTTCGCAGCACAGGGCCTACGCCATTGGATGGTTCCTCAGCAGCGTCGCAGCGGTGGCTGTGCTGATGACCCACCTTCCGCTGGACATTCGCTCGGTGCTGAGCCTGTGCGTCGGCCCACTTGTCGGGATCGTCATCCACCTGGCTGCTGTTCGCGCGGCTTCCACCGCCGACCTCGACACCGGAGCCGACGATGAACCGTGAGGATCTGCGCTCGGGGGAGTCTGAGCGGGGGAGGAGGGTTTTGACGGTAGGGACGGTGGCCATCGGCGCAGTCGCTCATCAGGCTGGGCCTAACTTATGGGTGCCGGTATGTGCTGCCGGCGCCCTGCTTTGGAGCCCGTCGTTCGCCGTCGCCGCGCGTTCTTGGCTACGGTGATCGGATGGATACCCAGACACCGGGCAAGCGATTCGGTGTGCTCAATGTCTTCAGGCGGGTCTTCAGGCGGCGGCCCTGGGGGGCAGGTGCCGCATGGTCGACGGGGGCAGCCGTGCTCGCGTTGGGTCTGGCTGTTCTGACCACACTCGTGGCCACGGGTGGGCCCAGTGTCGGTCTGGACCGTTGGGTCGACGAGAGACTGCCCAGGCGGGGCGGGGGCCCCGCACCGCTACATTTCGTCGCCGAGGCGATCACGACCCTCGCCAGCCCCCCAGTCACGGGGGCCTTGCTCCTGACCGCGGCGGCGCTCTGGGCGGCCTGGTCACGGACCCTGTGGCCGGTCGTGGCGGCTGCTCCGGCCGTTGTTGCCCTGACGGTGACCGTGTTGGTAGGCAAGTGGCTGCTCGCTCGACCCGGGCCGCCCGGCAGCGACCCTGTGGACATTCTCGGCGCCTACCCGTCGGGGCACACGGCAACGGCGCTCGTGTGCACGGGGACCCTGGCCGTGCTGGTTGGGCGAGGGCATCCGCAGTTCAGCCGGGGTCTTACCCTCGCAGTGACAGGATGGACGACGCTCGTGGCCTGGAGCTTGCTCTGGCTGCACTTCCACTGGCTCTGCGATGTGCTGGGCGGGGCCCTGCTGGGAGCGCTGCTGCTATGGCTGCTCTACCGCTGGCCCTGGTACCTCGTCGCGCCACCAAGGCGCCGGTCCGAGGGCACAGATCTGGGGACCGGGTCCCCGGAGTCGACTGCGCCTCGACCCGACCCAACTCGGTCGCGCTAAGTCACTCCTACTTGGCCTGGTCCAGCCAGCGCACCCGCTACTCTCGTCGAACCCAAAAAGGGGAACGCAACTTCACGCGCCACGAACCGCCTTATACGGCCTTATACGGATTCGCACATCTGTAAACCAAATCCATGATCGCCCTGACGCTCGTCGAGCTTGTTGCGCCAGCGGTGGGACAGGCGGTGCCGGTCCTGGG
>JGI20195J14853_1000569_pt1 | contig 12246 bp, 10 predicted proteins | sample NGESurdeep092012_3_FD_14853 | JGI IMG/M metagenome (IMG submission 14853)
ACTGCGCCGCGTTAACGTCGTCGAACCAGTACGAAAGCAGCACCTCGGGCAGTTGCATCTGCGAGACGCCGAGGTCGTTCTGCAAGCTAATCGCACTGTCTGGAAATGAGTTGATCCGGCGCCGCAGCGTGTTGGCGCCAACGAGGAACTGGTAGGTGTCGTCGGCTTCGATGTCGATTTGATGTGGCGCGGGCGTAAGCAGGTCGGAACCCGGTTCGCGCAGCGATAGGAAGTCACTCGCAAAACAGTTCGCGCTGGTTAGCAGTGCGGTGAGGACCAAAGCCATTGCTAGTTGAGTTAAACGCATGGGTTGGAATGCTGGACTAGTGGCGGTCCAATTTCAAGACACGCTCTATTGGGCGGTTGCGGGCTTTGCCTTCTCGTCAAGGACGGGCGCCGGAGTTCCGGGCGCGGACTGAAATCCGTCGGGCAAATCCCGCGTCGGCGAAATTCGAATGACGACTATCTGGCCTGAATCCAGCTTGGCGCGAGTGGGACGCGCATAGCCGATTCGCGCGAGCAGATATTTCTTGGGATAACCCGCGATCACCTGGTCCTGCAGAGTCTTGTCCTCGACGATTTCCGCCTTGCCAATGAACGCCGGCCCGGTGGGCGAGCCAATCCATATGAGCGCCGGGCTGCCGCGCCTGATTCTCTTGGCCTTCCAGCTGGTCGGCGAAGTTTCGATCAGGACCTGGTTGTCGCCGGTCGTAATGAACCAAACCGGCACGGCTCTGCTCTGGTTGCCGTCTTTGCGAACCGTTGCAATNTAGATGTAGGTGGACTTGGCAAGCGCGCCGGCGTCGCGAGGTGACGTAGCAGNGATCGCGGTCGCNGCGGGAGTGGCGAGGGCGGCCAGNAGAACGGCTGCGGCCATGAGATGAGAAAGATTGGCAGCGGAAATTTTCATGAAGCGCTCCATCGTCAATCGCCGAGATAGCGGCGACGCACAAACACTTCTCCCAGGAACAGCATGATCGCAAGGGGAATCAGCCACGGATCCGCGCTGCGGCGAAATGCCACGGTCTGACCGCTATGGCGGGCAATTGTCGCGGCCGGCGAGTCGAACGCGCCGTGCGTCGAGGTTGATAGCCGGCGCAGCAGTTCGGGATTGGGCGGCTTGATGCGCAGCTCGGCGCTGTCGGCCGGAATCGATCCGGCGGCGGCGAATTCGCGCTGCTCGAGGATTTTTTCGGAATCGCCCGCTTTGAACATCAGCGTCGCGGCGTACTTGCCGCGTGGCAGCGGCCCGACTTCGCCCCGATAGATCGAGGCGTCGGCCTCGGTCATCGCAACGTCGATGGCGCGTCCCGGCCCGGTGATTCGGCACACCAGGTTGCTGACGGGATTGGGATCGGCCCTTTCAGCCTCGACCGTGATCGATCCGTCAGGCGCGCCGTGGACGCGCATCGTGAACATCCCGGAGTCGCCCTGGCGCATCGTCCAACCCACCAACTGCGACCAGAATTCCGCGTAGCGGTTCCATCGAATCCAGCTCAGCGTGGCGAGTGAATCGGGTTCGGCGGCGAAAATCGCGGTGCGACCGAGTCCATATTGCCACGCCGCGAGCAGCGGCGCAGATTTGTCGGCGCGCACGACTTTGAGCGTGACTTGCGCACCGTCCTTGGGCGCGGCGGCGGCGAAAAAATCTATCGGCGGAATCTCCTTGATGCTGATGCCGGAGAGCATCGCGGTTGCCTCCCCGGCTTCGACGGTGGTGCGATCCGGCTTGCGCCGGTTCATCGCCTCGCGCGTCAATCCGACCAGCAGCAGCGGCAGCTTCTCGATATCCTGCACGCGATAGAAGATGCCGCCGGTCGCATCCGCGAAGTCCTGCAGCAAGCGCAGATTGGCGAGGTCGGGGCCGATGCGGATGGTCGAGACCGGAATATGCTGGCGGGCGAATTCGGCGATCAGAGCGTCGTGGTCCTGATACTGGCGGTTGGTGTCGCCGTCGGTGAGCAGAATCACCTGGCGCACCGGGATGGCGCTGCGCAGAATCTCGCGTTCCGCGATTTCGAGCGCGTCCTTGAAGTCGGTGCCGCCTCCGGGTTGCAGGCGGTCGATGCGGTTTTCGAGCCCGCCGCGATCTTCGCCGAGCGGCTGTAGATGCGCGAGCACGTACGGTTGCGAATCGAACGCGATCACGCCGGCGAAATCAGTATCGTCGAGCTGGCGCAGCAGCGCGATCGCGGCTTGCTTGGCGTAGCGAATTCGCTCGCCGTCGCGCACCGCCGGATAGCGCGAGTCGTAACTCATCGAGTTCGAGCGATCGATGCAGAGGTAAACGGCAATCGGCTCGCGCGACGGCGGCGGCGGTTGCGGCACAAACTTTACCGGCAAGGCCTTTTCCAGCTCGCCGCCGGCCAGTTTCTCCTCGCGCAATGTGTCGCCCGTCGCGACCAGCCCGCCGCCGTAGTCGGCGACGTAGCGATTGAGCGCGTGCTGCGCCGCGGGCGTCAGCGATCCCTCGGGCACATCGTCGAGGATGACCAGTTGATAGGGCAGGTAATCCACCGGGTGTTCGCTCAGGCTGCGTGGCGACACGAAATCAATCTCGTAGTTGCGCATCTTGAGCGCGGTCACGAGGCTTTCCGGCGCCGTAGCCGAGGCGATCAGAATTCGCGGCGCTCCGGTCACCGAAATCGCGGCCTCGACCCGTGGATTCAACGCCACCCGCGGCGGAGCAATCGAGACTTCCGCGCTCATCAAGTATGCACCCGCGCGCTCCAGCCGATACGGCAGCTCGAAGCGGTTCAACCCCGGCTTCAGCGTAATCGATTCCCCGCCGACTGCGGCGCCGTCGCGGTAGAGCTTGAGCGCGGCTGCGACCGGAGACTGCGATTCGCTGTCAACGTCGATTCTGAATGCAAAGCGCTGATCGGCGCGGACCGTGTCCGGGGAATAGAAATTGGTGACCGCAATTCTCTCGGTCGCCGACGGTGGCGGCGCGGCGGCAAAAATTCGCACACCGTCCTCGAGCATCGCGGGAACCTCCGTCATCGCGGAATCCTCGGTTTCGTTGCCGTCGCTCAGCAGCACGATTCGTTTGTCCATTTCCGGCGCGAACAGGCTTTCAGCCGCGGTCAGCGCACCAGCTATATTGGTGGCCCCCCCATCGGCGCCATCGCCGAAAATTCCCAGCCGCCGGGGATCCGTCAGCGGTGCAAGCAGCCGCGCGTCGCGGCCAAAACCGACAATCCCGAGCTGGTCGGCCGGAGCCATCGCGGACTTCAACTGTTCGACCTGGCCGCGCATCCAATCCTGCTGATCGGGCGACACCGAGCGCGACTCATCGAGCGCCACGACCACCGCGACGCTTTGCGCGGCGATACGCCCCGGAATGCGCAGCCCCGCGAGCATCGCGACGAGAGCTACCACGCACAGCGCGCGAAGTGTCGCAGCCGCAGCGCCCGCCAGCCGCATTCCGCCGCGCATCGCGAGAATTCCCGGCGCCACGGCCACCGCCGCGAGCACCAGCAGCCACAGCAGATGCGGCCGATCAAACATGGCGCATCCCCCAGCGGCCGGCGTGGCCAATCAGCATCGCGGATTCAATCGTCAGCGCGAGCAACGCCAGCGCGATCAAAATGAAAACCAGCGGCTGCACCTCCCCGGCGGATTGCGCATTCGATGCGGCGGCGGCCTTTTCCGCCGGCGCGTTCGCTTCGGCCTGCGGCTTGGCGCCAAGGTCGGACTCGGCCGCGTCGTAATAGTTGGCGAACACCTGCGTCGTCGCGCCCCCCGACTCGACGCTGTAGCGCCCGGCTTGCAGCGGACGGATTCGCACGCGGCCCCATTTGTCGGCCGTGACGATCCGCGCGCTTGCGTCGGGCTGGGTGACGCGCGCGGTTCCGGATGCGGGTACGCTCACATCAGCGCCGGTCGGCACGATCAAAATATCGCGCGGTGCGATCAGTTGTTTGATCAGATCGACCGTCAGCACCAGCGCGTCGAGATGATCGGGGGCGAGCAGAAGATGATCGCGGACGTCGAATGCGAGTACCCCGACGGGACCGCCCGCTGCACGCCCGATCGCGGCCAGGGGGATCGACGAATGAGCGGGGCCGGTCGCGGTCGCAATCAGATCCATCCATTCGGGGATCGCGACGATTCGCGTCGCGCCCAGCGCCAGGGATTCGATCCCGGGCGCTTCGCCCATCGCATCGCTGCGAATGTCCGCGCTCGCCAGCGTTCCCCGGACGGAGATTCCGATTGCAGCCGCGTACGGCCAGTTCTTCGCGGCTTGCGGCGGATATATGAGCAGCGTGGACGCCGCCCCAGCTACAGGCACATAGCAATCGTGCATGACAACCAGTTCGAGCGGCTTCGCGCTCGGGCCGGATGCGTTCGCATCCGCAAGATACTTGCCGGGATCGGCGGTCTCGATCTGAAAATTTGCGTTGACTGCGAGCAGCACGCGCGCGATATCGTCGCGCACCGCGGCGTCGGGCGAGAGGACCAGGACCTGCGCCGCACCATCGGATGGCGCGTACGCGTAGCGGTTGTTGTCTGCGTCGATCGCATCGGGAGTCAGGATTCGCGCGTGCAGCACACCTCCCGTCTTGAGCGGTCCGAACGGGACCACGACCTGTTCGCGCGGCGCGAGCATCAGGGTCTGATGAAACTCCTCGCGGTTGCCGAGATCGATCGCCAGTTCGCAGGGATAAGGCCGCGCGGAGAAATTGCGAATCACGGCGCGCCCTCGCGTCGAGCCCGGGATGCCGGGATCCAGCGAGACGATCGCCAGATTGGAGTCGCCGGAACCGACCAGGTGGAAATTTACGCGCGCCGTCGAGGCGGCGTCGGCAAGAATCGCGGGCGCGGGCGGCCGATCGGCGAACAAATCGATTTCCGAGGCGCCGCGCGCGCGAATCAGCGCCGCTCGCAGAGCCGCCGTGCGTGCGGGCACCGCCATGGGAACCAGATCGCCGAGCGCCTTGCGCAGGTCAGCCAGGTTCGCGGTCTGCGGATGGCGCGCATCCGCCTCGAGTGCGTATGCGATGACGCTGAACTCGTCTCCGGCCGGCGCTTGATTGATTATTTCCATCGCATCCCGGCGGGCCTGATCCAGTCTCGTGCCGGAGCCTTCGCGCGCACTCATCCCGGCGCCGAGATCGAACACCAGCGCATGGATCCGGCCGTGACCGGGCGTGCGAGGCCTCATCACGTACAATCCCGCGATCGCCAGCGTCAGGGCAGTCAGCGTCGCCATCTCGAGCCAGAACAGCGGGTCGATCCGCACGTGACGGACGCTCGCAACCAGCGCGGGCGCTTCGTCGAAAAGCATCAGGCTCGACACTTCGATGGTCGGACGCGAGCGCGAGCGCAGATAAATCAGCACCAACAGCGCCAGACTGAGTCCATAGACGATGTTCTGCGGATTCAGGAGACCCACGATTATCTCACAATTCCGAGCCGCGGGAGTTCGCGCTCCATAATGCTTTCCAGATTGCCCGCTCCGAACGCCTGCGCATAAGTAATCGCGTGCGTCGTGCAGATCTCACGAATGCGCGCGGCTATCTTTTCGACCTTGCGCCGGATCGCGGCGGCCGTCGCCGGGCCCAGCACGGTCTCGCGGACTTCGCCGGTCTCCGCGTCGCGCACGCGCAGCAGTCCTGATGGATACGAAGCGGCGCTCTCCTGCTCGCCCATCACGTGGACAACTTTTACCTCGTGGCGCGCCGCCACCAGCCGCTTGAGCGCGTCTTCGACGTCGCTTTCATTCACCAGAAAATCCGAGATGACGACGACAATCCCTGCCGGCCGGCGCTGCAGCAGCAATTGATCGACGGCCGCGCCCAGGCGGGTCTCGCCGCCCGCTTTCACCGACATCACGAACGGCCTGAAATTGAGATACGACTCGCGGCGGCGATGAAACGGCGTTGCGTCGAGCTTCATCGCCCCACGGCGCATCGAGAACGCGCCGATTCGAACCGCGTCGTTGTCCGCCATCCCGATGTACGCGAGCGACGCGCCGATCGCCAACGCGAGCCCCAGCTTGTCGTCGCGCTCGGGCAATCCCATCGACGCACTCGCGTCCACCAGCGCGGTAACCTCGACCTGGCGATCGACGCGGTAGGTTCGCAGCATCAACTCGTCAAACCGCGCGAACGCGTTCCAATCGAGGAAGCGCAAATCGTCGCCGGGCGCGTACGCCTTGAAATTTTCCGGTTCGATTCCGAGCCCCTGAATTCTGCCCAACGCGCGCTGGCCCACGCGCACGGTGCGTGCACGCTTGATACCCAGCACCAGGCGGTCGAGCTTGCGCAAGAATTCCGGCTCGAAAGCGCGTGCTTCGAGCATCGTCGACTGCCTATGGTTTCCCGGCGCGAACCGACTTGATCACGCGCTCGACAATGTGCGCGGCGTCGATTCCGTCGGAAAGCGCGGCGTAGTTAAGCATGATGCGATGGGCGAGTGCGGCAACTGCCACGTGCTCGATATCTTCACGCGCGATATTGGCGCGCCCGTCGAGCAGCGCACGCACCTTGGCGCCCAGAATAAGCGCCTGCGCACCGCGTGGGCTCGAGCCGAACATCACGTAGCGATTGACCATCTCGTCATGCACGGCCCTGGCTTCGTCGGTCACGAAGCGCGAGTTCTGCGGCTGCGTGGCTCGCACCAGTCGCGCCGCGTATGTCTCCATCGCCGGCGCCGCCATCACTTCGCGCACCAGCCTTTTCAGCGCCTCGATTCGCTCGGGCGCTTCGGTGGCGTGGAAAACCGCCTCGATCCCCGCTTCTTCGGGCCCGGTCGTCGACGAGATGATTCGAGTCAGTTCGCCTTCGTCGGGATAGTTCAAACGGACTTTGAACAGGAAGCGATCGAGTTGCGCCTCAGGCAGCGGATAGGTGCCCTCCATCTCGATCGGATTGAGCGTCGCCATCACGAAGTACGGCGGTTTGAGGCGGTAGGTGGTGCCCGATACCGTCACCTGCAACTCGGCCATCGCCTCGAGCAGGGCGGACTGCGTCTTGGGCGTCGCGCGATTGATTTCGTCACCGAGCAGGATATGGCAAAACACCGGTCCCGGCGCAAAGGTGAACTCGCGCCGCCCGTCGTCGCCCGACAAAATCACGCGCGTGCCGGTAATATCGGCCGGCATCAGATCCACTGTGAATTGAATTCGGTTGAAGCTCAGATTGAGCGCCAGCCCCAGCGTTTTGACCAGGGTCGTTTTGCCCGTGCCGGGAACGCCTTCGATCAGCACGTGGCCGCCGGCGAACAGCGCCGACAGCAACTCCTCGACGGCCTGCTCGTGTCCGATGATCAGCTTGTGGATCTCGGCCTGAATACGCCGGAAGGTCCGGACGAAATCCGCCACGGTTGGCGTTTCCGCCTGCACGTCGCTCATCTTTCGAATACCCGCTTGATAGTAGTTCGATCTTCGGCCGGCACCGCGGCGCGCGCCACCGGCTCGTCCGGCTCCTGGTTCAGGCTGAGCGGCGCGCGCACTTTGGGCGCAACGTAGGCGTGACCGGCGCCCTTCGCACCGTGATCGACGGGCCGCGCTTCGATTGCGATCTCGAAACCCTCGGTGCCGAGCTTCGACGGCGCAGGTGCGCCGAACAGGCTGTCGGGATCAGCGCCGGTTCCGTGCGCCGCGCCGCCATTGCTGCCATTCTCGCCGCTTTGCTGAATCCTGCGATCGGTCGCGCTGTTGTCGTGATTGCCGGGGTTGTCCGTGCCGGAGTTGGCTTCCGCGCCCGACTCGCCATCGCCGCCGGGCGAAGGCTCGGAATTCGGCTGGCGCGAATCGTCTTCCCTCGGCAGATCGATCTCGCGGTTGGATTTTGGCTGGTCCTGTTTGAACTGTCCCGCGACGTCGCTGTGCCGATTCTTCTGCGTCTCAGGAGCGCGATGAATTTCGTTTTGAGCCTGATCGCCGCCCGCGTCGGCCAGGCGCAGGTTGAGGCGCTGCTTCGAGGCCGTCTGCTGTCCTGTCAGCTTGCTCTGTAAATGCCCGGCCATGTCGCGCGCGCGATTCACCAGCTGGTTCAGCGAATTGCCGCCTGCCCCGCCGTTCGCCGCGCTCTCCCGAGCCAATTTGTCCTCGAGCCTGTGCATAGTCGCGGCGTCTGCCGTGACCTGCATCCCCGATTCGTCGCCCGGATCGGCCGGCCGCAGATGCAGATCGTCCAGATCGACCGTCAGGTCGTCCTGCCCGCTGCCCGGAGCGATCTGCGGCGGGTGCTTGATTTTTGAAATCGGGATCGCGAGCGCCGCCAGCACGATTGCTCCGGCCAGCGGATAGATCGCGCGCGACACGCGGCGCCGCTCGATCCGCGCGGCCGCGAATCGGTCCTGATAGCCGAGTGTGTCTTCAACCAGGTACGCCCACAGCGAGCCGCGGGTCTGGTGATTCGCGAGCGCGACGATCGTCGAGAGGCGCCCTTTCAGCTCGGCCCGATCGTCGGCAATCGCGGCGGCGCGCACCGTGCTGACGCGCATCCGCCACGCAGCGCCCACTGCGCGCGCGATACCGGCGCAGCCGATAATCGCCAGCGCCGAAGCGCCAACCAGGAAAGCAAGCGGCGACAGCAGATACGCACCGGCAAAAATTGCGGCGCCGCCCGCGATCGCGATCGCGAGCGTGTAGAAAATCGCGTGCTGCAGCGCAAGCCGGTTGAGTCGCGTGCGGACGGAACCTACCCGGCCCAGGATTTGCCCGAGTTTCTCGTCAGCTCGCCTGTCTTGTGAGGAAAACGACATCGAAAGCGCCAAGCGCGTGAATCGAGGATAGTTTAGCCCGACTAGTCACGCAACGATGAATCTCCGGCCCCACTGCTTCCTGCCCCGGCAGCGGCTGGAACGTCCAGCCAACAATCGATTTCAGAAATACCCCGTTGCTGGCGCGAGTCTCGCAAAAATATTCCTTAGCGCGATTCCTTGAGTCCGGCGTCGTCGACCGCTCCCAGAGCGATCGCGGACCAGTCCAGGCCGGCGCGTCCCTTGGCTATCGCCGAGATAAATCGATCGCGCAGCAGGCTCGCCGTCGGCATCGGCACGTTCGCCACGCCTGCGGTCTGCAGCACCAAGTCGATATCCTTGAGTCCGAGCGGCAGCCGAAAACCCGCCGGGGTGAACACCCCATGAGCTATGACCGCGCCGTAACCCTGGTACACCGGCGCCGCAAAGATCGTTTTGGCCAGCATCTCGAGCGCCGCCGCCGGATCGACACCGCTCTTGCGCATCATCGCGACTGCCTCACCCATCGCCTCGATCGCCGCCGCGATCATGAAGTTGCCCGCGAGCTTCACGACGTTCGCTGCGCCGGGATTGTCGCCAAAGTCGAATATTTCCTGGCCCATCGCCTCGATGATCGGCTTCACCTTGGCCCTGGCGTCAGCAGGCCCCGAAACGCAGAACCACAACTGCTTCGCCTGTGCGGAGTTCGGCCGTCCGAACACTGGCGCCGCAACCATCACGCTCCCGCGCATCGCGTGATATGCGGCAAGTTCCCGCGTGGTCGCCGGCGATACCGTGCTCATCGAGATGTGAATTCCATCCGGCGCAAGATGCTCGGCGAGCGCATCCTCGCCCGTCACGAGCGCCTTGACCGAGGCGTCATCGGCAAGCATCGAGACGACGATTCCCCCCGGATGCGCGACGTCGCCGGCGCGGTCCGCGCGATGCGCACCCTTGGCAAGGAGAGGCTCAGCCTTCGACGCGGTGCGGTTGTAAACCGTCAGATGGTATCCCGCGGCGAGCAAGTTCGCCGCCATCGGCAGACCCATCGCGCCCAGTCCGACAAACCCGATTTTCTGTGTCATCGGCTGAGCCTACCACTCCGGTCGAATGTCGCAATGAATTCGACTGCGCTGCTTTCAGCGCGAGTGCTCGACTCCGATCCGCGGGCATAGCGCCGCGATTTTGCATCGCGAGCACCACGGCGACGTCGGATGGCAAATTGTCTGGCCGAACGCGACCAGGATCCCGTTGTACTCAATCCAATGCCGCAAGGGCAGCACTTCGCGCAGCGCAATCTCGGTCTTGTCGGGAGTCTTCGTGCGCACAAGGCCCCATCGATTCGATATGCGATGCACGTGAGTATCGACGCAGATGCCCGGTTTCGCATACGCCTCGGTCACGACCAGATTTGCGGTCTTGCGCCCCACGCCTTTGAGCGTCAGCAGCGCGTCGATCTCGTCGGGCACGCGTCCGTCGAACTTTTCGATCAGGTCGCTGCATATTCCCGGATGACGCGCGCCTTGGTGCGATAGAAGCCCACCGGATAGATGAGCCGCTCGAGAGTTTTCGGCGACAGCGCGAGTATCGCCTCGGGCGTATGCGCGCGTGCAAACAATCGACTCGACGCGGCAGCAGTAGTCGCATCCTTGGTGCGCAAACTCAGGATGCACGAGATCAGAGTGCGGAACGGATCGCCATGCTGCACGGCGATGAAACTAACAAGCGGCGCATTCCACCCAGCCGCCTCGCGCCTAAGCACCGCCAGCGCGCGGGTAACGCCACGCGCATCGAGCAGCGCCCGCCGCACCGCCGCCCCGCGCGCCGTTTCAGTTTTCCTAGCCGATGCCATTTCTCGATCCGTCGAGTCGATCTATTACGGCCGCGCTATCTTGTCGTATCTCCGTCACGTTGTTAGCTGTCTGACCCAATCCTTCCGCGAGGGAGCAAACAGCGACCTCGGACTCAAGGGCAAACTGGCGCTCGTAACCGCCGCGAGCAAAGGGCTGGGCAGAGCGACCGCCGAGGAATTTGCCGAAGAAAGAGCGCACGTCTCCATCAGCGTCAGGGGAAAGGAAGATTTGGACAAAGCCGCGGCGGGCCTCCGCCGACATGGTGTCACCGTCGTCGCTACCACGGCAGACTGTCTACTGAGTGACTGGCGTCTGATCTATCGCGATTCCGTGAAGTCCACCCGTAACGAATACTGAAAGACTTGAATATGGCGCTTCCCCTTGAGCTTGGCGCGAACTCTACTTCCGAGGCTTCGCGCGCCTCCGTGAAGTAACAGTCCCCTGACGTGTTTTCGACCAGTGAGTTTTTTCACATGATCGATATACCTCTGCAACTGGTCGATGCTCCCGACCGTAGCCTCGTCGCGCTTGCACTCCACCACCACGGGATTCCCAACAGTGTCAACGAGGAGCACGTCCATACGCGTACCATCAACTAAAGGTTTCTCCGTTATCTTTCCGGCCTCGGGAAACGGTTTCAATCCGTCTTTTACTCTGTGTGGAAACTCGGCTACGTAGTCTGATAGAGCACGCTCCTTTCTGAAGTATGAGAACATGCTAACCCAATTTGAAGGAGACCGCATGGCTCTGACGATCGCCCTGAATTGCGGTTGCGGCAGTTCCGCTACCGCTTTGATCGCATAGGTGAGTGGAATTTGAGCTTCTTCGGGCAGAGTGACTATCTCTTCGGGGTTTTTCGGACCTAAAGACAGATCCCAACGTAGTAACACTCTTCTACCGTGCTCTCCGTATTTTGGATGTTGCTTTTTAGATACTGTTGGGTTCCACTCGTCGTCGGCGACCATCTTCTCTACGATTTCTCCAATCCGGCCGATACGATGATTTGCAAGCTGCACAACAACTACGTCGCCGCGGCGCATCTTTTTGAGACAGTTACGCGCGGTGCTCCACGATTGCGCTATCGATGAACCCTCGAGTTTAAAACCAGACTGCGGTGGCCACCCCACCGCTGCGCATTGCTGTTCAAACCAACGTTGCCAAAGACCCGGATACCTTTTGTCGTCACAGACCACTTTCCAGTATTCGCATCTTCTTCCTTTCTGCAGCCAAGCACAGTACTAATCCCGACTGCGGCGTGCGAGCGGTTAAACCAGAACCGGAACGGATGCCCTTCGTTCCATTAACAAATTGCCAATTCTGTGCGCAGTAAACGTACCCCACTTGTGAATTGGTGTGCAAGGGTGAAGATCGACGCATGATTGCGCTTGGCGTTCACGTCTCCACCACCGGAGCGTAGTCCTTCGTGCGCCGGCGAAAACTCCATGCTACCGCCTCATGCGCTGTTTCGACTTCCGCCGGCACTCTTAGAAGATGGCGCCTTGCGGAGCCGTCTGGCTCGGGAGTAGCGTTCGTCACTTCGACCAGTAGTAGCGGCTCGTAGTCAAGGAACTGAATTCGATAGAGCCTGCCGAAGACGTCCTCTTGTATAAGTTTTGCTCTGGCCGCCGCGAGAAACCGCTCGTGACCTAGCATCTCGATTGTCGCGTGTAGCACTTCCAAACTCTCATCTAGCGGCAGGTCT
>JGI20195J14853_1000574_pt1 | contig 12174 bp, 19 predicted proteins | sample NGESurdeep092012_3_FD_14853 | JGI IMG/M metagenome (IMG submission 14853)
CTCATCTTACGCTTCTCATCTTACGCTTCTCATCTTACGCTTCTCATCTTACGCTTCTCATCTTACGCTTCTCATTTTACGTTTCTTATGGCCACGGTCTCACTTGCACCGCCGAGCCGGCGGAATAGCCCTCGCTGTCCGCCGGCACCAGAATCCATCCGTCGGAGCGCGCCAGCGACGAGATCGGCAGATATTTCGTCGCCAGCGGCTCGGCATTGCCGGCGTTGCGCCGTACCGGCACGACTTCGGCAAACCCGACTGTCGAGGTGACCTTGCGCGCCAGCGTCAACATTTCAACCGGTTCGCTCTCTTTATGAGGGGTCGCGGCGAGCCGCTCCAGGATGCGCCGCCCCACCATGAGCCAAACGCTAAGCGCGGCGTCGAGCCGTCCCGGCAACATCAGCACCGGCCTTAGGTCCACAAATCCGAGCGCGGCGGTTTCTCCCGGCGTGAGCGCAATGCCATGCACCGCGAGCCGGCCCTCGCGCGCCAGCGTATGCACGCTAGTGTCGTTGCGTCCGTTGCCGGTGCCGCCGATGGCGACAATGGCGTCCGCGCTTTCCGCGGCCAGCGCGACGCCGAGATCGTGGCCGGCGGCGTCCAGCCGCGCCGAGCCGCCGCGGTGTTCGATATCGCTCGCCACCAGGCGCGCGGCGGCATTGATGATTGCGCTGCCGCGCAGCGGCAATACGCGAATGCGCGGCTCGCGCACCGTGATGCGCACGATGCCGGCGGCCGCGAAGGCGGCGAGATCGGTGGCGCGCAGACGCTCGCCGGCGCGCCGCAGCGGAATCGCCGGATCGCTGTCGCCGCCTGCCGCCAATACGCCGTCGCCAGGATTGATGATGACAAGCGCTTCGGCACGGCCGTCGTTCACCTTCACTGCGTCAAACGGCGCCACGCTGTCGGTGTCGGCCGGCATCGGCTGGCCGACTTCGACGCGCTGCGGTGTCAGTGGCAGCAGCGCGGGCGAATAGCCGCCGGCACCCAAGGTGGCATCCGCGGCGAGCGCCCAGCCGTCGAGCAAGGCCATCGCCGAATTCGGCCGCGCCCGCGCCGTTGCGTCGACGGCAAGCGTGCGCCCTGATGCCGCCGCCAGGTCGATCGTGCGCGGCGTGACCGGCTTTACGCCCAGGTCGACCATCGCCAGCACGTCGGCGAGCGGCGTCAGCCGTGCAATCGTCTGTATTGTCTCGGACGCCGCAGCCATAGTCGCGTGCTTGACCTTGTGGTGCTCAGATTATTTAGTCTACCTCAACAACGCGGCCGACACAGCGAAGCTTTTCGAGCACCTCATCCCGAAAGGTGGGCACCGGTTTTCGGATAAGATCATGCGCCAGCAAAGCCTAATGTCATGACCGAAAAGACCATGAACTTGCGCGGTCTGAAATGCCCGCTGCCGGCGCTGCGGGTGCGCAAAATGCTGTCCAACTTAAAAGCCGGCGACCTGATCGTGGCGGAATGCACCGATCCGCTGGCCGCGATCGATATCCCGAACCTGCTGCGGCAGACCGGCGATATCCTGGAAGACAAGGCGGAAGCCGACGGCGTTCTCAGCTTCCGCATTCGCAAGAAGTGACGCGGCATGGCCCCTTGACGCGATGGCTGCTTGCCCCGCGACCGCGCGTGGGGGATGATGCGCCAGGCATAAGACTTAAAACAACGGTGCCATCGGGGATGGACATCATGGGCAGGATATTACCAGCAAGGCTTTTCGCTCCTTTGCGACGTGATCGAGGTAGGATTCCTACTGGATTATTTTGGGACATGGCCTGAAAAAATTTCCGAATGGAAGCTGACCAGCGAGTCGGACAGAAAGAAGAAGTTTGGTCCTGCACACATTCTCACTGCGCTAGATGGGCGTGATGGCAATAAGGAAATGAAGAGAGCCCAGGCATACGCGACTCTGTCGCAATATGGCTCGCATGCGACGTACAAGGGCTTCCGAATGACAACGAAGGACAATCTTGGGGAGCTAGGACCGTTCGTCAATTCAATAAATCTTCGCGCTTTTCTTGAAGAAATCGCACTGCGAACCGGTCCAGCATCCGTATTGTACGGGACGCTATTTCCTTCCGCCCCGACGAAAATCGTGCGGTTTCGGGAAGCTGTGGCTACTGAACTAGTAACGGCATTCCAATACCAAAGAACCCCTTTAGCGCCGTAATCGGCGCTCCCCATTCCTATGGTTTGTTGGCGCTGCCAAATCCGGATTGGGACGGATGGCGGCGAATACGACGTTGGCGGAGAGGGAGGGATTTTCGCGGCTTTCCCCGAACCTCAACGTTTTCAATGGCTTCGAGCTGCCTCCATATCACCTTGTGTACCAGCTGCGTGTGCTGAAGTCGAGCTCACACCAGAGTCGTCTCCCAGGCTGGCCGTCCGATGTGCGTGTCAATTGGATGGTGCCAATAAATTAGACTTACCCATTGTGGCTGCGGGAGCGCGGGGCGCACGTGACCAAGGCCGCCTTAGTTGGCACCCTAGAGTGATCTCAGGCAACGTCATCCAAGCGGAGGTAGTGGCTCAGTTTGAAATAGGAGGCAGTGATACAGTTTGAATTTATTTTAGTATCTCAATATACCGCATACACATAAGATTGGTGCCTTCGTAATTAAACGATCCAATGACATTGCCGCTCATAATCGCTCGGATTTGGCATTTGCGTTCAGTACCGTCAACGATAGTGCTGGACGACCAAATGTAAACTGTATGCCCCGCAGCAGTGCGCTCAACGGTCGGGAGTCCAAGCTTGGCTATCGCTGCTGTCACAGGCTGACCTTGTAATGAGGTCATTAGGGGCTGACCTTGTAGTAAGGTCGTGTCTTCTTTTTTCTTAGTTTCCTGACTGGCACAGGCAGCGACCATTGCGCATGCAACAGCGATAGTAGCAACGCGATACATTGGAATCCCCCATCGGTTAGCCGATCAGAGCCACGCCCTAGCTTCAATTTTTACTTCTTGGTAAGTGTCGGCAACGAATACTCCGTAAACGTTTTAAAAATGGCAACAAGTTCGTTATTCATATTGCCGCTCTTTTTTAGATGTTGGATTAAATCGTGTCTGTCCCACTCGGCAAAACAGTAAGAATCGTCGTCGTCAGGGACATCCACCGTTTGAACGAATTGTGGGAGCTCTTTCAACATTTCACGGGCCCCAACTGCTAGTTTTTCGGATTGTTTCTTGTTAGTGCCTGTTGCCCAAAGGCCCAAGGTCGGTACATCATTAATCTCACTTGCTGCTTCCGCGAGCCATGCAAAATCATTGCGCGGAACCCAAACACAGATGGAAATCCCTTTTTCCTTACGAGCATCATATGATGTGGGTAGATACCAATATGCTACTTCGCCGCTTTTATCGCCGACGATCTTAAAGCGTGAATTAATTGGGGTTACAGCCTTTTTTACTGCTCCTAGTATGTCTTTCTTGAGATTGTCCGTAAGTTCTCGTTCCACTCTGTCGGTGTATTTTCTGAATTCTTGGATCTCGGCGCAATTCTCCAAGTACCATCTCTTGCCGTCGTTGTGCATTAGAATCTCCTTCCATAGTAAGCCATAAAGCCTCGGATCGATGCCGCCGCAGGCTTCCAGCTATTAGATATTGCCGATGCCACAGCCGTTGCTAACTCGCCAAACTTGATTGCTGTAAATTGCTCACTTACCGCCGGCTTGCCCTCCGGACTTAATAAAATGCCGATAACAGGTTGTGTATCCGAAGCGAGCTTTTTTTTCACATCTTTTAACAACCGGACGGTCTGAGCCTGACCATTTTCATGGGTCGTTTCCGCAACACCCCTAAGCTTGTGTTCAATGCATATGAGAAAATTTCGACCAACGAGTTCGATGTCAGAACGACTTACCTCTCCGGCGCCCTCACGAATGACCTTCAATTCATATTTGTCCTCCGGTTTGAGAGCCTTTATGTAGGCGATGGTTTCCTTCACCGACCCGAGAGAGGTCTTGGCAGCGATTAAGTCCAACAAAGCGTCCAACGAGGCACCGGCGAAACCATGCTGCCGTCTTGGATTAAATATTGCGGCAATGACATTGCTCAGTTCATTCTCATTGGGATGCCAGCCGCCGATATCACAGCAGTCAAACTCAAACGGTTGCAACTCCTTAAGAAATCTGACCAGAAACTCCTGGTGTTTAGGGCCTTGCTCTTGGTAAAGTTTGTTTTGATATGCTGACCAGCCATCTAATAGACGTTTGGCGTCAGCCACTCCGAAAGTGTTTGATCGAGAATTTACGGGCATAGAAAAGTTCCCATCAAATTTTTCTCGAGAGGTATGCGTAATCGCGACCCTAGCTCAGTCATTCCCTTTAACATCCATTGATCCTCTGACTTTTCCGCCATGTTGTTATTGTAAAAATAACTCGCATAAGGCGGGATCGAAAAACCCATATGATTTAAGGGGGCAAACATTTGGTTGATCGCTTGTTGTCCACCGTCCTCATCACAAGTGGCAACAAAAAATGCCGTTTTGCCTTCGCAGGGATATTCTGGTCCTTCCTCCATCCGATCGATCAACTGCTTCATAAGCGCGCTCACGTTAAACCAGTGAGTTGGCGTGGCGAATACGATCACATCGGCCTTAAGGATGGCCTCATATGCTGGCTCTATGCCATCTTGGAGGTGATAAATTGGAATACCGAGTTGGTTGAGCAATCCACTTGTTTGACCGTGGTTGCTTGAAGATCCATTGATTGCAATTGTTCTATTCATGATTTGCTCTTTCCGCGCTTAGCTTTAGCGCTGATAACTCGACTTGGACGAGCTCTGCGGCCTGCAATTGTTTTTACGGCTTTCGCAGTGCGCGACGCCTTCACGCACAATTCGCGGAATTCGTCTCGCAGCTTGCGCGGGGCCAATATTTCGACTTCGCCCCCCCACGTGAAAAGATGCCAACACATTTCCAGCGCGCCGCCAGCTCGGAAGCTCACTTTTAGTGAGCCGTCGGGCTGATCCTCAAGAACCTGCGTCGGATGAAACAAAAACTGTCGTGCGTCGGCCGCCGCTTTCGGCGAAAAGCGCCAGACCACGTTGAATGGCGTCTGCTGGTAAACGCCGAACGAACTCCCTGCATAAGCCTGGAGAGAGAAGTCATCCTTGGGGGTATACGTCTCTTCCAGAAGCCTCACATTTCCGATATTGAAAAGAACAAACGATCGAAAGTCCTCTGCCTGTTCGTTTTCGCTCCAGGCCACGAGGTGATGACGCGTGCCGTAGATAAAACCATAGGGATGAACGGTTTGATCTCCAGACTTGCCTGAGCCGCGGTAAATATAGTTTTCGAGTACCACCTTGCGCTTGGTGATGATGGCCTCTCGCAAAGTCTTTAGATTCTGAAGATTCTGATCGTTAATCTCCAGCTTGGGGCCAGGCCGCATCGCGATGCCGAGAGCTTCGGTCAATGGCTCAAGGTCAGAATCAATGCGCGCGATGGCCGGTCGCTTCAGCAGTGCACGAATTTTCGAGATGACCCGCTCGGCGCTGTCGGCCTGCACGGACATATTATTGCGCCGCAGTAGCAAGACGGCGGTCGCAAGATCGGCAAGCTCATCGGCGGTAAAATTCACCAGTCCGTTGACTAAGCTGCCCGGAAGCCGCCAACGTTTCGGAATCTCGCCCGGATTAGCCTCTTCGACGGGGAAAAGGCGTAATACGGTGTCCCTGAGCCGCTCGGCGGTCCGCCGTTTCACGGCGTAGTTGCGCATTATATCTTCGAGCGACAGCCCTAGGGCCGAACCCTGCATGTCCAGAGCAATGCGAACGATTGTCTCCGACTTTTCATATCGCATGGGCGCTCCATCAGGGTCCGCCCGCGGCAACTCGGCGCTGCCGTGACTGTAAGTCGTGGAAGTGCTGCGACCCCTCTGGTCAGGATATGCCAAACTACGGTCGACTGGCGAGCGACCTGTTGCCAAGTCGCGCCCGGTCGCCTCCTTTTTAAGGGAATTATACGTTTAACTCCCTTAGCCCAAAAACTTGTAACAATTCGTGATAATGGGGCTATTGACCCTATGGGGCTTTTAGCCCTATATAGGGTCATCAGCAAGGGAGAAAGCAGATGACCACCAACCAAGCCAAAGAGATTTTCAACCAGATCGCAGCCAAGCACACCTCCAACGGCAACCTTGACCAAGCCGCCCGGATCGAACTGGCCCGCGAATACTTCACCAGCCCGACCTTCCGCAAGGCGCTGGCGGACCTCCTCTGGAGCGAGGCGGCATGACCCCCGCCCAATATCGGGCCGCCATCGAAAATCTCGGCCTCTCTCAACGAGCGGCCGGGCAGTTCCTTGGGATTGACGAGCGCCAATCCCGTCGATGGATCGCTGGCGACGCCCGAGTTCCCGAGTCAGCAGCCAAGCTTTTGCGATTGATGGTTCGCCTGAAAATTTCCGCAGACGATGTAAAGTGAGAGTTCCATGAGCAAGTCCACAATTTCTACTTTTGAACTGTTCGCCATGTTTCCCGATCAAGAGACGGCCAGAACCTACCTTGAAGGTCAGCTTTGGCCGGACGGTCCTTCGTGCCCGGTATGCGGTCTTGGCGAACGCATTACAGCGCGCAAGGGCGGCTTCTTCAGGTGTAATCAGTGCCAAGAGGACTTTACCGTCCGCACGGGCACCATTTTCGAGCGCAGCCATATCCCGTTGCACAAATGGCTGTACGCCATGTATTTGCTGCTGACTGCCCGCAAGGGAATTTCCAGCCTGCAACTCTCGAAAGAGATCGGCATCCGCCAAGGGTCCGCTTGGTTCATGCTGCACCGCATCCGGGAAGCTTGCGGCGGCGACCTGACCAAGCTGCAAGGCATCGTCGAAATCGACGAGACTTACGTCGGCGGTCTGGAAAAGAACAAACACGAAGCCGACAAGCTCCACGCTGGCACCGGCCCGGTCGGCAAGACCGCAATTCTCGGCATGAAGGAGCGCGGCAAAGGCGGCCGCACCAAGGGATTCAAGATCGCGGCTACCGACACACAAACGATCCAAGACGTGATCGTGCAGAACGTCGAGATTGGTTCGACCCTGCATACCGATGAACACCTTGCCTACACCGGCATGGGCGGCCTGTTTTTCGATCACGACACCATCAACCACGGCAAAGGCGAATACGTCCGCGATGGTGTGACGACCAACTCGATTGAGAGCGTTTTCGCCGTTCTTAAACGCGGTTTGATCGGCGTTTATCACCACGCCAGCAAAAAGCACCTTGGCCGCTACGTTGATGAATTTGCTTTCCGGCTGAACGAAGGCAACGTAAAAAACCACACCATGACGCGCCTGCAAAGTCTTGTCGGCGCAGTCAAAGGTAAGCGGCTCACCTACAAAACATTGACGGCATAGGAGATGAACATGGTTTATTTCCCCATCCCGAATTGCGAACACTTTGATAATTACGGACTTTGCCGCGTTCATCGTGGCAACTTCCTTACGCGATGGATTTCGCAGCCCGGAGGGGGTGAAGGCCGACCGCACTGCATTATTGATAGGAATCAGAATTTTATGCCACAGGACGGGGTCTTGACCTGTGCCGAGCAAAAACAGCGACCGCAACAGGAACCGCCTCGTTCGCATAGCAAGCCAACGCGCGCATCCGAAGAGGCAAGAGGGATGCAGCCACGATGAAAACGCCGAAGGCCCTAGACGCGATGGTTGCCGCGGTACTGGCCTATCGCCCAAAACCAAAGACGAAAATCGCCAAACGCCGCAAACGGCGCGCCTCAAAACTCAAAGGACAACAAAGGGAGGGCTGAACCATGGTCTTGAAGATCAAGGGTGGTCTTTGTGGAATTTGCCAAAGACACGCAACGAGGCCATGGCCGTTCGAAATACAGAGTTTGATCGGCTCTTATCTTTGTGACGATTGTCACGAAGCGACACATGAACGTGGGTTGACACTTCCGCGGGAAATAATTGCCTATAGCGACAAAAAGAAACGTGAACGTGAGGAGGCACTGCGATGACAGAGATTGATTTCATTCTAATTCTTGTTCTTTTGGGAAATATGCAAACCGCCTACTTTGGGTGGAGACTTATGAATAAATAGGAGTGCAGCACATGACACCAACGCGAGCCGCTGTGAAAGTGTGGGTTTTGTTTGAGGGTTCGGACTTCGATGGGTGTAGCCCACGAATTTAATCCATCGGGGAACTACAGCGGGTCGCGCCCACTTAGACCTCAGCCGGGAGTTCAGCGGACTCCGCAAGCCCGGTACTAACTTGAAACAGGAAATGCCCCCCATACGGGGTGTATTCAAACAAAGAACTTGCCGAAGCGGCGCAGAGAGATTGTGACTGTGACGACCACGGTATGATAGAAATGATTGAGATTGAACTTGACGCCAAACCAAACGAATAGCAGTGAGGGACTTAACCGTATAATTCCCCTTTTTAAGATCGTGGCGGGTTCATCGGCAACGCCGGCTTCTGAACAGCCCTGGAGATTTTCATTTCTTGATCCGCTGATAGCCCGTTCAAGCTATTTCCGTGCTGATTAGAGAACCTCGACTGCCGTCTGGTATCCGGTGCCCCAGACCGAATCTTTGCGCTTGACCCACACGAATCCCTCACCCTTAGAGAGCACGGCTATGTCGATGGGGCCTCCGACGGTCTCCTTTTGCGTTACCGACATGCGCGCGCGAAATTTGGTGAGGTTGACAAGTGCCTCGGCCATCGCCGCAAGATCGTGCCGCGGCAATGCTGCTACTGCGGCCATGAATGGCTGCGCATATTTCTCTTGGATCTCATTTTTCACTGCTTTCCGAAAATCGCTTCCAGCGTTCTGGATCCTCGCCTGAGATCGCTTTCCGCCCACTATTTGGGATTTCCCTGGCAGGCATCGAACATTGGTCTCCACAACTTTCCTTTCCAGCTCCGGAAAAATACCGCCGATGATCATGTCGATCGTTTCTCTCTGAGCAAATGGAGCAACCATGGCGTCGTCATCGCGGGTCACACGCATGTCGTCTACTTTTGCATACCTTAGTTTTCCAGCCGCAACGCTCCCTACGCGATAATGCACGAGGATTGGAAAGAGATCGGATTCACCCATGCCGGCGACAACGACTCCACTTCCGTCGCTTGGGACAGAAATGTGCATCAATCGAACGGTCGTCTTCAAAGCTTGCCGGACATCTCGTGACAATTTGAAGGAACCGAACATTTTCTGCTGCAGCTCATCGAGGACATCGCCATATGTTTCGACAACATGATCTCCATACGCCGGCCACAACTCTTCAATAATCGGATGTTTTTTCCACAATTTATGATCTTCGTGGATCAGTTCTTCCAGATTCTTATTGGCATCGCTCGTTGCGGCTTTTGGCCGGCCGGCCAATTTCTTCTTCAATGGCTCCAGATATAGATCCTGCCAGACGTCCTTCACAAACGAGCGGATTTCCGCACGCTGGGCTGATTGAGGCGATAGCTGCTCGGCCCCCGCAATGAAATGAAAGAAGTCTTGCGCGTATTGCTCGAGCGTCTCGAACCTACGGCCGTCGAGTTTCTGGCCGTAAATCTTGATGATGGTTTCCCAGGGCACACCCATAAAATCTGCCGCGCCATATGTCATGATGCCGACGGGCGCTTCCAGCGACAGAGGAAAAAGCTTCTCGGCACTATGATAAATTTTATCACCCTCGCCCAAGGTAACGGCGCTGTCGGCGGCCAGGGCAATCCCGCGCCTGTTCATTACGGCAACCTCACAGGTCATTGCTCAACTCCTTTTTTGAAACCTTCCGAACAAATTCTGAGTGACCAGAGAACGGTACGAGCATGAACGGTCCCGCTATGCCGATCCCATTTAGGCTTTGTTGAAGAGCATCGCGTTGCTGCCGTAGTTCTCGGTAAACGCGAAACATCGCCAACAAGAGCCCGACAACGAAAATCAACAGGGCCCAAGTCCAAAGAGGAAGATGAATCCATTCAGGGTTTACGAGACCTGTTACCGCAATACTCGCCATCGGCAGGTTCCCGGTCAGCCATTCTTTCCATTCCGCTACGATCTCATGGGCAAAGTCCTGCACCAGAATTATGCACCGGCCCTCCAATCTCGCTTCTAAAGTCTGGACGTTAGGCAAGTGCCTCTCCTCAGGTCGTCTTCATCGGCTGTCGGTAGTCAGGAATGTAGGTGGTGCATGCGTCAGAATCGGACGCATCTATTATGGTGGCTTGGATCTTCGCTTCGTCCACGCCAGTGCAATAACTTGCTGTTAGGCGTGAGAAGGCCAGCCAATACGCGACCAAACCTTGGCGCGAAGCGCTTAGGAATTTCGATGTTCCGTCTATTTGATTCCGTTTGCTGATATTGGCGCGACTTTCATCGCGCTACGCGCACTTTCTCTAAGCGTAAGGTCACTCTTAACGCTGAGGCAAACTGCGAAATTCAGTTACATAAAATGGGGAGCATCTTACGTCCGATTCTGACGCATATTGATGTTAAATTACATGGAAATGACGCGCAATTTTATAAACTTTGCAAATATCTGGAGGAAGAACTTACATGATGACCCGTCACGTTGATAAAGACTGCCCAACTTGTCTTGGCACTGGAGAGGCCTTCCTGGATGAAAAGATGATTGACGGAGAATCGTGGGCCCATTTCGAAAAATGCCACTGTGTCTCCTATTCTTACGACGAGGAATCGGCAAAAGAATTAATTCGTCGTGCTCTTGCCCGATCCTCATCTCGTCTTAGTCTTTGAACTTAGCTCGGGGGCTTTCCGGCCAGGGATCAAAATTCAAATTCAACGGGGTCGATGTCTTCGTTAATAGTTGCAAAATATGCGATTTCGCGCCGTTCTCGTTCCATATGCCGGCAGTGCCTTTCACCCATATCGGCATCAACGATCATGTTGTTGATTGCGTCGATAACCGAATAGGGCGGCATGCCGATTTCGCTGAATGCTGAGCAGATGTGATCAAACAGCATTGGCTCCATGTCAGCGTTTCGTGGACCTTTCACCTGTTCGAGGAACCAGCCGAGACGTCCATATCTCCGCACCGAACACGCAGCCGGGCCGTCGTTATGTTCCCAAAGATAGACGGCACACGTGCCCGAATTAATGTCTCCCAGATACTCTGCAAGGCAATTGCGCCAGCTCTTTGCCAGCGATCGAATCGTAGCGGCTTTATCGAGCCTGCGTGCCTCGCCAACGTGAATCGGAGGTGGCGTGTTGGACAACAATGGCAACGCTTCGACAATAGCCCTGAGTTTTGCATAAAATTCGGCAGACTGAGCAACTAAGGCGAGTTCAGCCACAAGCGCGTCGAAACTTGACGCGGCACCGCGCGCGACGAGTAAGCGCAGCCCATCGCAGAATCCATTCCCTCTGTCGTGGTACTCGAGCGCGCGAAGCATAAAAGGACTGCGTAAAGGAGCAGGCAGCGCGTGAAGGGCTTCGATTGTGGAACCTTCGATACACCGCGCGTGGAACAATAATTTTGCAGTTTCGGCATCCGCCAGCAGTTCTACGAGGTGTCGGTATTTTTTTGGTGACAGTACGGACGGCGGCAAATGATCAAGCGCGCGTTTAATGCCGCTCGGGTAGTGACCCAGGACTTGCTCAGTAATTGCACGCACGGATCCGCTGACCAAAAATTCGCTAAGATCCGGCGAAACTTCATCCAGATGCGCGAACGCCAACGCAATTAAATGCATCCGCGTGCGATCGAGCTCAAACAAACGGGAGAGTAACGTCGGTTTAGCCTCAACCATTGCGGCCAGTGCATCTGCTGCCCAACCGAACGGAGCCAACAGATGGCCTGGTGTGCGCCGCACTAGGGGTTCGGCGGAACAGCTCTGCTCGATATTCTGCGGCATCTTTATGCCTCTCGCTATCGGACGAGAGGCTAAGCGATAGGTGCGTCAATATCGGACGTATTGGGTTTCAGCGCTGGCACCGTGGGCAAGCATAGTAGCGGAGCGCGTCTCGCCTTTGTGGCCCCTAGGTAGCGGTGGCGTCCGTTTCGTGGGCGAAGGTTGCGTCAATGATACCGCCCGTCCACGCCATGCCGTGGGCTGCCCCGCGTCACGGCTGACCACGCCCCTCAGATCGTACTTCAATCACTAGGGCCTGTCTTCAGTTGAGCAGGATCATAGCGGCGGCCATCTGCACTCCGGCGAGAAAATTTCTGGCGAGTTTGTCATAACGTGTGGCGATGGCAC
>JGI20195J14853_1000577_pt1 | contig 12137 bp, 9 predicted proteins | sample NGESurdeep092012_3_FD_14853 | JGI IMG/M metagenome (IMG submission 14853)
GGCTGGCGGCGATCGAGGCCGCCGATGGCAGCCGCGCCGCCTTGCAAGCCCTCGTCGCCGGACATCCACTGCGGCTCGAACGGCTCGAGCCCGAGCATGACCGCTACGGCCGTCTGGTCGCGTTTGCTTTCATCGGCGACAACCAGCAGTCAGTGCAGCAGGCCATGCTGGAGCATGGCCACGCGCGGGTGTCGGCACGCGTGGGCGACAAGGCCTGCGCCGACGCCCTTTTGAGCGCGGAACGCGCGGCGCGGGTGGCCCGGCGCGGGCTTTGGGCCGATCCAAATTTCGCCCCTTTGTCGGCCGAAAACCTTACCCGGCTGCAGGCCGAACGGGGCCGGTTCGCGTTGGTGGAAGGCAAGGTCTTGTCGGTACGCGAGAGCGGGGCCACTATATATGTGAATTTCGGGCGGCGCTGGACACGGGATTTCACCGTGATCATCCTGCGGCGCTTGAGCCGCGCCTTCACCGCGGCCGGCATTGAGCCGAAAAAGCTCGAAGGCCGCCGCATCCGGGTGCGCGGCTGGCTTGAGCAGCGAGGCGGCCCGATCATCACCGCCGAGGCGCCCGAGCAGATCGAATTGGCAGATTGACTCCATTGCGGGCAGAGCGGGCATGACTGCGACACTAACAACGGAGGACAGGGCGCGCGGCGTTGCATTTGCGCTCGTTGTGCTGTTGGCGGGATGCACCAGCACGCCGGACAACAAGCAGGTCTCGCTGCCGGTGCCGCAGACCTCCGCGCAGGCGGAGATGCAGCCGGCGGAGGAGCGCGAGCACCTGCGCATCCTGGCCTCCTATGGCGGCATTTACGAGAACGCGCGGCTGCAAGCGACGATCGAAAAAGCCGTGGATCGGCTGGTGGCGGCGTCCGAGCGGCCGGACCTGAAATACAAGGCGTCGATTCTCAACTCGCCCGCCATCAACGCCTTCGCACTGCCGAATGGCCACCTCTACATCACGCGCGGACTGATCGCGCTCGCCAACGACAAGGCCGAGCTCGCTTCGGTGCTGGCGCACGAAATGGGACACGTGATTGCGCGCCATGCCGCGATCCGCGAAGACCAGGCGCGCCAAGCCGCGCTCATCGGCCACGTGGTCAGCGACGTTCTCAGCGATCCGCAGATGGGCGCGCTGGCGCTCGCCAAGTCCAAGCTCACGCTGGCGAGCTTCTCGCGCGCACAGGAATTCGAGGCCGACGGCATCGGTGTCGGCATTTCCGCGCGCGCCGGCTTCGATCCGTTCGGCGCCTCGCGCTTCCTCACCGACATGCAGCGCAATGCCGATCTCAAGCCGGCCGCCGGCAGCGCCGATGCGCGCGGCCTCGACTTTCTCGCCAGCCATCCGGCGACGCCCGATCGGGTCAAGAACGCGCTTGCCAATGCCCGGCAATTCAGCGGCCCCGGCGCGGGCGAACGCGACCGCGCCGAATATCTCGGCGGTCTCGACGGAGTGGTCTATGGCGAGGATCCGAGCGAAGGCTTCGCGCGCGGCCGCCGCTTTTTGCACCCCAAGCTCGGCTTTACTTTCCTGGCGCCGCCGGGATTCTCCCTCGACAACACCGCGCAGGCGGTGCTCGGCCTCAAGGGCGGCAACGAGGCGATGCGCCTCGACGTGGTGAGCGTGCCGGCCGAGCAATCCCTGCCCGACTACCTGAAGTCCGGCTGGATAGAGCATGTCGATTCGACAAGCGTCGAGGAATTCACCGTCAACGGCTTCACCGCCGCGACCGCCACCGCCGCCGGCGATGAATGGTCGTTCCGCCTATTCGCCGTGCGTTTCGGCAGCGACGTCTATCGCTTCATTTTCGCGGCGAAAAACAAGACGCCACAGGTCGACCGCTCGTTCCGCGAATCAATTGAAACTTTCCGCCGCATGAGCCTGCAGGAAAGCGAGCAGGTCCATCCGTTACACCTGAAAATCGTCACCGTCGGCCCCAACGACACCGTGGAATCGCTGGCACGCCGCATGGCGACCGCCGATCATGCGCTCGACCGCTTCCGCGTGCTCAACGGGCTTGCGGCCCACGACCGGGTGAAGCCGGGCGAGAAGGTGAAGATCGTGGTGGATTGAAAGTAGTTAGCGCGGCGTCGCGCTTTTATCTGTCATTCCGGGGCGCGCGTTAGCGCGAACCCGGAATCCAGTGACACACAGTATGCATCTTTGGATTCCGGGCCCGGCGCTTCGCGCCGTCCCGGAATGACGGTCAAGTCTCGCCGCCCTCGTAGTTGACGGTGAATTCGGGCGGCACATCGGGACCCCAGAGATAGAACGAATCCTCCGGCTTATGGTCGGCCGCGGGCCAGCGATCCTCTTTCGGGATGTAGTCGATATCGCAGGAATATTCCGCGAAGCTGCCCCATGGGTCGCGCACGTAGTGGAAATAGTTCGAGCCGAGCACGTGGCGCCCTAACCCCCAGCCCTTTTGGTAGCCTTTNTCATGCATGCGCATGGCGCCCAGCCCGATGTCGTTGACGCTNGNNACGTCCCAACTGCAATGATGGAAGCCGGGCGCGGATGATTTCACCAGCGCCAGCAGATGATGATCGCTGCCGTGGATGCCATGCATGAACGCCACCAGATCGGCGGAGCGGTCGGACAATCGCAGGCCAAGCGTGCGCTCATAGAACTTGATCGAGGCGTCGACATCGGCGGTGAAGGTCAAGACATGCGACAGCCGGCGCGGCCGCACCGGTGGCCAATTCTGCCGGATGGCGGCGCCGACGGTGCCAGCCGGCGCGCTCGTCCATTGGCTGTCCGACTTTTGACTGGGCGACACCTTGGGCCCGACTTTCACTTCGATCAGCACGTTCTCATGATTGCGGAACCAGAACCCGTTGCTCTCGAAGCCGGGCGGCGGATCGATCAGTTTGACGCCGCTGCCCTCGATGCGCGCCTTCAGCCGCGGCAGATCCTCGGCATAGCAGCCGAACGAGAGATGATGCAGCGCCTTGGTTTTGCCTTCCACCACCGAGCCCCAGCGGTGCTCATGGCCGAAGGTCTTGATCGCCAGCGTGTTGCCGTCGCGCGTGAGGTCGAGTCCGAAATTGCCGTAGAACTCCTGCGCGACATTGGCGTCGGGCACCGCCAGCACGAATTGGTCGAGCGAATGCACGCCGAGCGCACCGGTCTCTGTCGTGGGCGCCACATAGCCGCGAATGGCGGTCATCGTTTGCTCCCTTGATCCTCGCTGGCGTGATTGGCCGGCATTGTAACCCGCCGGACGGGAGCGGCAACCGTTACGGCGCGGTGCAAGCAAGCGTCCTCGCCCGTATTCTTTATGGCGCCGGGTGCGCCAGTGTCCCTTTTTCCGTTCCCCAAAAAAGGGGATGGAGCGCACCCGATCTCGGGTTTACCCGAGATCGGGCATGTTTAATGCGCAAGTCGGGTAAACCCGACTTGCGGTGGCGCCAGGGGGTTGGCGAGACCCCCTTAGCAGGGCTTGCGAGGCCCCACTGCGCGCCGTGCGAAGGCGCGCGCCCCTCTGGTAAAAAGGGGCGGCGCCTCCCGGCGCTCCACCGCTCGGCGAGGCACAACTCTAGAAGAGCGCCCCGCCGAGCATAAGTTTGTGGAATATAATCCTATTAGCTGCGCATGTCAAGTTCGCGCTATGATTTGGCAGGTGGAGAGGAGTTGTTCACATGGGCCCTATGCGACGGCGCGAGTTCATTACGCTTTTCGGCGGCGCGGCGGCGGCGTGGCCGCTCACGGTGCGTGCGCAACAGCCGGCGATGCCAGTGGTCGGATTTCTCCGCAGCACGTCGCTCGCTGACTCGGCGCCCCACGCGACCGCGTTCCGCCAGGGCCTGAAGGAAGCCGGCTTCGTCGAGGGCCAGAACGTCGCGATCGAATTTCGCTGGGCGGACAATCAAGCTGACCGATTGCCGGCTCTGGCGGCTGATTTGATCAGCCGGCAGGTGGCCGTGATCGTCGGGGACGCCATTGCGATGCTCGTGGTCAAGAAGGCAACCACGACGGTACCAATCCTCTTCACGGCCGGGGGCGATCCGGTCGCGGAAGGCCTGGTCGCCAGTCTGAACCGGCCGGGCGGCAACGTCACGGGCGTGCACTTTTTCGGCGGGGTGGTAGGGGCGAAGCGGCTGGAGTTGCTGCGCCAGATGGTGCCCAAGGCCACGATAATTGCCATGCTGGTGAAGCCAAACACGGCGAATACCGAGGCGGAACGAAGAGACGTGCAGGCCGCGGCGCGAGCGCTCGGGCAGCAACTCGTCGTTCTCGATGCCGACAGCGACCGCGACATCGAGACAGCGTTTGCAACGTTGGTCCAGCGCGGGGCCGGTGCGCTGCTCGTCGGCTCCAGCGCGTTCTTTGCCTCGAAGCGGGAACGTTTGGTTGCGCTAGCAGTTCGCCATGCGCTGGCGGCGAGCTATCACTTGAAGCAGTTTGTCACGGCTGGCGGCCTGATGAGCTACGGCGCAAGCATAACCGATGCCTATCGCCAGGTCGGCATCTACACCGGGCGGATTCTCAAAGGCGAAAAGCCGGGCGAACTGCCGGTCATGCGCTCCACCAAATTCGAGTTCGTGCTCAACCTCAAGACCGCCAAGACACTCGGCCTCGAAATACCGCCAACGCTGCTGGCACTCACCGACGAGGTGATCGAATAGGATTGCCCCTACCAATCGCTTCTTGAATCAAAAAGCCCGGCATCGCTGCCGGGCTTTTCGTTATTCGTTGGTACCGCGATCGCGGGGGCCGTCAGGCCGCCTCTTCCTCGGCGGCGGGTTCCGCCTCCGCTTCCTCGGCCGGCTTCGGCCCACGCCTAGGGCCCTTGGCGAGCGCGCCTTCGATCTCCTTGATCGCTTCGGTCTCGGTGATTTTCTGCACCGCCGCGATTTCGCGCGACAGCCGGTCGAGCGCGGCTTCGTAGAGCTGCCGCTCGGAATAGGACTGCTCCGGCTGGGTCTCCGACCGGTACAGGTCGCGCACCACCTCGGCGATGGCGACGATGTCGCCCGAATTGATCTTGGCTTCGTATTCCTGCGCCCGGCGCGACCACATNGTGCGCTTGATGCGCGCGCGGCCCTTGAGCGTCTCGAGCGCACGCTTGACCAGCGGGGCTTCCGCCAGCTTGCGCATGCCGACCGACACGATCTTGGCGGTCGGAACCCGCAGCGTCATCTTGTCCTTGATGAAGTTGATGACGAACAACTCGAGCTTGGCGCCGGCGATCTCTTGCTCCTCGATGGCCAAGATCTGGCCGACCCCATGGGCCGGATAGACGATGAACTCGTTGGTCTTGAAGCCTTGGCGTTGAGTAGTCTTCTTGTTTGGCATTCCGGGCAAAACTCCTTCACCGGCGCCTTTGCGGCTGCCGGCCATTTTGGCTGCGAGAGCCCCATTGCGGACGGCGCCGCGCGGGGCATGAGTGGTCCGCCGCGCGTCGGCAGACTTTTTCGTTCCCCGGCTCATGCCGATGGAACCTTTCTTAGCTTTTTGACGCGTTTTTCCTGCCACTGCTCACGCGTGGAATTCACGCCCTCTTACAAGACCCTTGGGTGTAGCCGCGAAAAATAAGGCTCCCGCGAGGGGGAGCACATCCGTTAGCGGCGTTTTTCATCTTCATCGGATTTTGGCTTATATAGCACATTTTTGGCCAAAATCAAAGCCTTATCGCGTCGCAAAAGCGCAATTCCGAGGGTAACCAGCCTGCAATTTTGGCATATCGTTAACGCCGGCACCGGACCGGCCGTTCCCGGCTACCCCGAAAGGTGGCCAAATACGGTGAAGCGCGGCTTAATCGCCGGTTCCGCCCTTGGGCGAGAAGAACTTCTTGAATTTGTCCGGCACGCCGTCCCATTCCTTGGCGTCGGCCGGCGGGTCCCTTTTGACTGTGATATTCGGCCAGACCTTGGCGTATTCGGCGTTCAATTCCAGCCATTTTTCGAGGCCGGGTTCGGTATCCGGCTTGATGGCGTCGATCGGGCATTCCGGCTCGCAGACCCCGCAATCGATGCATTCATCCGGGTGGATGACCAGCATGTTTTCGCCTTCGTAGAAGCAGTCCACCGGACACACCTCCACGCAGTCCATGTATTTGCACTTAATGCAGCTTTCGTTGACGACGTAGGTCATTCCGGCTCCGGACTTGAATTCAGCAGCGCTGCCTATCGTAACGTTAGTTAGGCCGCAAGCCATGCTCTTGCCACGCCAGGGCCCGGTTTAGCGGCCATTTCCGGGCGACACCTTAGGCGGAAGGCCGGCAAAAATGCAGGCCTTAATTTGGGAAGCCTTGGCCCCGGAACTCGTTGTCAAATCACGGTAAAGCGCGCGGGCGGCGGGCGCGGCCCCGCGCTTTTCGCAAAAGCCCTCGACCTGGATCACCTTGACCGCGCGGTCGAGCGCCAGCGTCACCACGTCGCCGATGCGCACCAAGTGGCTCGGCGCGGTCACCCGCTTGCCGTTGAGCCGCACGAAGCCTGCCTCCGTCAGCGCGGCGGCGTCGCCGCGCGTGCGCACCATGCGCGCGTGCCAGAGCCATTTATCGATGCGTTGGCGGTCCAAGGCTTTTAAAACTTGCGCATGATCTTGTCCGAAAACCGTTACCCATCCCCGATCGGGGTCGAGCACATGCTTTTCGGGATCATGCGCGTCAGGATTCTTTGGTGTTCTGTTCGAGCTGCTGCTTGAGGGCGGCGAGCTTGGCGAACGGCGAATTGGGATCCGGCTGCTTGTCGCGGCGCTCAGAATGGCTGCCGTGCGGCTTGGCGTAATACTGCTCGCGCTCGGCCCGCTCGACGCGGTCGCCCTTGTCGCGGCGGGGCGGACGGTCGCGCCGTGGCGGCCCGCTGCCTTGCCGCTCGGCCCGTTGGCCCTGGCGCTCCATGCGCTGCTGGCGCTCGTGGCGGTCCTGGCGCTGCTGGCGGTCCTTGCGCTCGGCAAACGGAACGCTTGATTTTTCAGTGGTCTCGGCAGGCGTGGCAGCCGGCGAAACATCGGCCGGCGCAGCGGCTACGGTTTCGCCCGTTGCGGCGGGCGCAGCGGCTTGCACGGGCGCTTTTGGCGTGCGTGGCGGACGGCGCGGACGATTTACCCGCTTCTCGAAGCGGCCGGCCGGGCGCCAGACCTCGATGAAGGCCGGCTCCGCGGCAACGGCAGAACTTGTCGGAGCTTCGCTGTTCTTCTGCTCGACATGTTGCGGAGCATCTCCGGTTCCCTGCGGAGCAAGCTGTTCTTCTGATTTCTCTTCCGTTTTTAGTTCTGGCTCGGGCGCCGCCACTTCTGTCGGCGGGGATTCGACCTGCGGCGGCTCGGCCGGCGCGGTCACCAACTCCGGCTCCGGCAGCGACGCGGCCGAACTGGGCGCGGCAACTTCGGCCACCGGCAGTTCGGCGGCGGGCGTCTCTACTGACGCGGCGGCCTCGCTTGCCGGCGCAGCCGCGGACGGCGCCGCCACCGGCTCGACCGGCTTGACCTCAGCCGGCTCCGCCGGTTTGGGTCGCCGGTCCAGGCGATAGCCGAGCGAGCGCAGGATGGAGGCGAAGTCTTCGCCCGACGCGCCGGTGAGCGAGGTCATCGCGCCGGTGACCAAAAAACCGCGGCCGTCGAACACGCCGTCCGGCTTGGGGCCGGGCGAGGTTTCGCGCCAGGACAACGCCGGGCGGATGAGATCGGCGAGCCGCTCCAGAATATCGACGCGCACCGCGCGCTCGCCCGCCACGCGATAGCCGGCGGTGCGGTAGAGCGGTTTCGGTGTCTCCTTGTCCACCGGGATCGAGGTTCGCCCGCTGGCGGCGAGATGCAGCAATTCGCCGACGCCTTTGGCGTCCGGGCTCTCGTGTTTAAGCGCCCACAGTTGCGTCGCCAGCGCGCGCGGCGCCGGCTTGAGCAGGATCGGCAGATAGATGTGATAGGCGCCGAAGCGCACGCCGTATTTGCGCAAGGTCGCGCGCGCCGGCTGGTCGAGGCCCTTGACCTCCTCGGCCACCTTCTGGCGCTCCAGCACGCCGAGCGATTCCACCAATTGGAACGCGATGCCGCGCGCCATGCCGGTCACGCCATCGGCGGCGGTGAGCGAGAACAGCGGCGCCAGCAGCTTCTCGATATGGGTCTTGAGCCAGAGATCGAGTCGCGTCTGCACCAGCTCGCGTGCCGGCCCGGTCAATTGCTCGTCGGCAACGATGCGCACGCGCGGGCGCAGCACGTCGTCGCCGGCGATCAGCTTGCCGACCACGTCGCCGGTCCAGCGCAAGGCGCCGTCGCTCGCCAGCACGATCTGATCGTTCGATGCCTGCGACAGTTTGGTGGCGCGCGTCTCGATCTCGCCGGCCAGCGCCTTCTGCGCCGCGGCGTTGAGCGCCTTGGCCTCGGAACCGGCGGCGGAGGCATCGGGTGCGAACATGAATCCTTCGAGGCGGCCGATCACATGGCCTTCGACGGTGACTTCGCCAGTCTTTCCGATTTCGGTTTCCAACATCGTGTTCTCTCGCAGCCGCCGCATCAGCACGCTGGTACGGCGGTCCACGAAGCGTTCGGCCAGGCGTTCGTGCAGCGCATCGGACAGCTTGTCTTCGATCGCGCGGGTGACGCCCTGCCAGTGCTCCGGGTCGGCCAGCCAATCCGGGCGGTTGGCAATGAAAGTCCAGGTCCTGACATGCGCGATCCGGTTGGAGAGGGTGTCGATGCCGCCGTCGGTCCGGTCGGCTTGCGCCACCTGCTGAGCGAACCAATCGATGGGGATGTTACCCTCTCGCATCAGGAATCCATAGAGGGTGACCACCAGTTCGGCATGGGTGGCGGGCGCGATCTTGCGATAATCGGGAACCTGGCAGGCATCCCACAACCGCGCGACGGCCGCCGGCTTGACCGCCAGCGCGCGCACGTGTTCATCACGCGCGGCGTGTTCCAAAACGAGAATATCTTCCGCGGTCGGCGCGCGCGTGAGCCCCGGCTCGGTCGGCGACGCCGCAAGCGAGGCCTGCAAGGCGCCGATCGAGGCGAAATCGAGATCGGGATTGCGCCATTGCAGCATGCGGATCGGCTCGAAGCTGTGGCTCTCCAGGGCCTGCACCAGTTCCGGTTCGAATGGATCGCAACGTCCGGTGGTGCCGAACGTGCCGTCGCGGGTAGCTCTACCGGCGCGGCCGGCGATCTGCGCCAGCTCGGCGGGGTTGAGCTTGCGGAATTGATAGCCGTCGAATTTGCGGTCGGCCGCGAAGGCGACGTGATCGACGTCGAGATTGAGCCCCATGCCGATGGCGTCGGTGGCCACCAGGTAATCCACATCGCCGGACTGATAAAGCGCGACTTGCGCGTTTCTGGTGCGCGGCGACAGCGCGCCCAGCACCACCGCGGCGCCGCCGCGCTGGCGGCGGATCAATTCGGCGACGGCGTAAACTTCTTCCGCCGAAAACGCGACGATGGCCGAGCGCGGCGGCAGCCGGGTGAGCTTCTTCTCGCCGGCATAAGTGAGCATCGACAGCCGTGGCCGGCTGACGATGTGCGCGCCGGGCAGCAATCTCTCCACCATCGGGCGGACGGTGGCCGCGCCCAGCACCAGCGTTTCCTCGCGCGCGCGCATGTTCAGCATGCGGTCGGTGAACACGTGGCCGCGCTCGAAGTCGGCGCCGAGCTGGACCTCGTCGATCGCCAGGAACGCCACGTCGAGATCGCGCGGCATGGCTTCGACGGTGGAGACCCAGAAGCGCGGGTTCGGCGGCTTGATCTTCTCCTCGCCGGTGATCAGCGCCACCGCGCCGGCACCGACCCGATCGACCACCTTGTTGTAGACCTCGCGCGCCAGCAGCCGCAGCGGCAGTCCGATCATGCCGGAGGAATGCGCCAGCATGCGCTCGATGGCGAGATGGGTCTTGCCGGTATTGGTGGGCCCCAGCACGGCGGTGACGCCGGCGCCGCGGGCACGCGATGCCCGGTTGGGCTGCGGGGAAAAGGAGATGGCCATTACGCGTCCAGACTGGCGGCAGGGGGGTTTTCAGCCCTAGCAAAGGCTTCCTGTATCACAATGCGACGACAGGCAAGGGCGCGGTTAAGCATTAGAACGAGTCTGGAACGAACCGCGCCCGAATCGCTGACTCGGGGGTTGTACGGCTTCGTTCACGGCGACATCTGGCAAGCGGTGCCCCTGGCGGCACAAGATCGGGTAGCGCGGGGCGGATTCAAGGGCCGTTAGGCCCCTCTAAACGTTAACACGGGCAAGCGTCGGCTCCCGCGCGAGAGTCAAGCATCGATTCTGTCATTGCGTCTTCAGGCCATTGGCGGAGGCCCGGGTCGGGATCGGAACCGAGACGAACTGGTTGGCTTCGAGCACGAACTTGCCGATCGGCGTCGGCCCTTGCATGCGGAATGGCACCAGCACGCGGGTGCCGGCGATGGGCGCCAGCCAGACTTCGATCTCGCGCAGCTTGGACACGTAGCGGATGGCCGCGCGCGACGAGATGTAGCCGGCGATCGGCGAGAAATAGACCGCGCAGACCACCACCGGACCGGCATAGCCCTTGTCCGCCTTCACCTTGTCCATGCGTTTGAAGGCGAATTGCAAGTCGTAGCGCAGCCGCCCGTCGAAGATCGCCACCGTGCGCTGGCAGGCTTCCGGCGACAGTGGATTACCGGTGCCTGGCGTGCGCATCAGCGATGCGGTCATCGGGTCGAGGATGCCTTTGCGGTTCTCATCGGTGATCGGCACGCGATCCGGCTCGGTTTCGAGCGGCGGATCGAGCCTGGATTCCGTGACGATGCCGTTGGCGACCGTAAGGCTGACGTCGTCGGTCTTGTGGCTGGCGGCAATGGTGGAGGCGAAGATCGAGGACATTGGCTGGCCGGCTTGCAGCGTGCCATGTGCGGCGCTGGTGCCCTCGCCGCCGGTGAAGGCGTGCATCAGGCCGGTGGTGACGCCGTTGGCCGCCGCCATGTATTGGGTATCGGTGATATCGATCACCCAACTGCCCTTGCCGATCTGGATGCCGGCCAGCGTCGCCGAGTAGCGCGCTTCCAGCTTGCCCTGCGCGCGAACGGCGGCCGGCGTTGCGGCGGCCAGCACGACGGCAAGCATCAGCACGAGGCGGAAATGGCGGCGCAGTGCCAACACGAACTTTCATCCTCTCTCGCACCGGGGCAAACGTTTCACCCGGTGTCGGCCGATGCCGAATATATAGCCGGCGGTTGCAACCGGCTTGCAAGAGACGCGCCAGTCCGCCCGCCTATTGCCCCACAAGAAAGCGTCGAAACCGCCGGGGTTCGATGTGTCTTAAGTCGGCGTCGAATAAGTCGAATGTTTGATCGCCGGCGGTTCCCGAGCCTGGCGGGAGGCGTATAGCCGGCCCATAAAAACGGGCTTTTTGCTGGCGCATGATCTTATCCGAAAACCGGTTCCCACTTTTCGGGATCATGCGCTAAAACCGCCTGAATGGCTCGGCTTGACGCTCGTTACCCCGCTCTCTATACGTCCGGCCGACTTCCACGATCAACGACCTGACCGGCGCTGCATGCGCCGGCGCATTTTCGAGGGATGAGCCATGGCATGGCGTTGCGATCTGACCGGCAAGAAGCCGCTGGTCGGGCACAAAGTGAGCCACTCCAATATCAAGACCTTGCGGCGGTTCATGCCGAACCTGCGCAATGTCACGCTGATTTCCGATTCGCTTAAGCGCAAAGTGCGGGTGCGGATTTCGGCCAACGCGCTCAAGACCGTCGACCATCGCGGCGGGCTCGACGCCTTCCTGCTCAAGGCCAAGGACGGCGAGCTGGCGCCCAAGATGCTCGAGCTCAAACGGGCGATCGTGAAGAAGCGGGCGAAAGCCGAAGCCGCGCCAGCGGCGTAAGCTGAGTTTCACTCGCTTAGCATTTCAGTCGTCATGCCCGGCCTTGTGCCGGGCATCTCGTTTAGGGACGCACCGTGCCAACCTAAGCGGGATCACCGGGACAAGTCCGGTGATGACAGAATTAGGCGACGTTGATTATGGATTCCGGGTTCGCGGGCTTCGCCCGCGCCCCGAAATGACAAAAAACTATTCCCCCACCAGCGCGAATTGCAGCAGCAGATTGCGCTGCAAGATGGAAAAATTGTCATCCGACACCAGCGTGAGGATGGTTTCGCCGGCGGCGTTGGTATGCACCGCGATACCTTCCATGTTGTCGATCTGGTAGGCGAGATCGGCCAC
>JGI20195J14853_1000579_pt1 | contig 12116 bp, 14 predicted proteins | sample NGESurdeep092012_3_FD_14853 | JGI IMG/M metagenome (IMG submission 14853)
CCGTCTTCTCTGCCGCAGTGAACCCTCGATGAAATCTTTGACCCATCACCATACACTCCATCTCTTCTTTGTTGCGTCGACCGGTTGAGACCACCGGGTAATCGCGGAAATGCCGGTTGTCCGGTTTTGCCGGCATCGGTTTGGGCAAACGCCCAAACCGGGGCGTCGAATCATGCGGTATGGACTCACAGACTTTGCCAAGCTCGCGGCCAACTATCTGGCCTTCATCAAACTCGCATCAATCCGCATTTGGCTACGTGCTAATGAATCCACGCCCTAGCGGGTCTTGCGTGCCCGAACCACGTGGCCGCCTGGCCCGATCACGATGCCCTGCTTTAGGGCGCCGTAAAAGCGATCGGTGATTTCGGCCATGCCGAGATCCTCGACGATCCCGAAACCTTTGTGGCGCAGCGTTTCGTAAAGCTCGCACGGATCGAACAGACTAAGCCATGGTTCGCCCAGCGCAGCCGCTCTTGCGGCGACAGCCATCACATTTGCACGGCGTTCGGTGCTGTAGTTTGCAAAGGGCTCGGCATAGTCGAACACCACCTCCGATTCCGGCACTCGAGCAATAAAATCCAGCGTCGCCGAGACCGCATCGCGCGTCAGATATGGCACCACGCCGAGCCACTGGAAGAACGCGGGGCGGTCGGCCTGAAACCCCGCGGCCTTCAGTCCATCGGCCAGGCTTTGCCGCTCGAAGTCGACGGGAGCGAAGGTGAGCGAGGCGGGTATGGCAAGCCCCGCCTGCTGCAAACGTTCGCGCTTCCAGCCCTGCGTTGCCGGGTAATCGACCTCGAACACGCGGACACCCCGGCCGACATGAGGGTTGCGCAGCGAAAACGTATCGAGCCCCGCTCCGAGCACCACGATCTGGCGCACGCCGCGCGCGACGCAGGCTGCCAGCGTGTCCTCGGAAAACCGGCTGCGCGCCGCGATGAACAGCCGCATCGGCCGGTGTGACGGGTCGGCGGCGATTTCTTCAAGGCTGGCGCGGGTTTCGTCGTCGAGAATCCTTGCAGCGAAGGGATCGCTGAAAATGACACCGCTTTCCAGGGTTTGATGGATGGCGCGATAGGCTGCCGCGCCGCGCGCCATGTGACTTGGCTCGCCTGCCTGCACGTGACCTCCTCAGACCGGTTGATGGCAGACGGCCTCGATCCGGTTGCCGTCGGGATCCCTGAGGAAGGCAGCATAATACGAGGCGTGATAATTGCGCAGGCCCGGCGGACCGTCATCGCTGCCGCCGGCCGCAATTCCGGCGTCCCAGAAGGCATCGACCTCGGTCCGCCACTTCGCCTTGAAGCACCAGTGACGGCCCAGGGCGTCATCGGGCTTCGCGCCCTTGCGGATCGAGATGTAGACGCGCTCCGGGTAAGCGGGACGTGCCCGTTCGCCATAACCCAGCCAGTCCTCGCGGCGCCCGACCTTGACGACACCGAGCACGTTCATGATGGCGTCGTAGAAGCGCTCGGCGGCTGATATATCGGACACGGTGATGGAAACGTGGTCCAGCATCGATTACCCATTATGCGGCGTTCTTGAGCCGCTCCAGCGCCTCGAGAATCCTGGCTTTTCGTGCCACCGCCGCGTCGCGCTTTTCTTTTTCCTCTTCGACGATTTCTTCCGGCGCGTTGGCGACGAATTTCTCGTTGCCAAGTTTGGCGTCGACGCGCTTGATGTCGGCATCGGCCTTGGCCAATTCCTTGTCGAGCCGCGCTTTCTCGGCCGAAAAGTCGATCACACCTTTCAGCGGCAAAGCCGCGACTTCGCCGCGCACCAGCAACTGCACCGCGCCTTCCGGCGCAGCATCGGCGAAGGAAATGTCGGCGAGCCGCGCCATCCGCCTGACCACGTCGTTCCAGCGTTGCGCGCGGCCTTTTGTTTCAGCGGACGCGCCGGCCAGCACCAGCGGCGTCAGCGTCGCCGGCGGAATGTTCATTTCCGCGCGCACCGAGCGTATCGCGGTCACGAGATCGACCACCCAGCCGATCTCGGCTTCGGCGGCAGGGTCGCTAAAATCGGCGGCACCGAAAGCAAGAAGAACCGGCGGAATCAAGGGATCGTTCGGGCTCGCGGTCGACATCAGAACCAGTTGCTCCGGCGTGAGCTCGTCGGCCTTGCGTGACCATGGCGCCAACGCCAGCAGGCCGTCACGCTTTGCCGTCACCGCCCAGAGCTCTTCGGTGATGAAGGGCATGAACGGGTGCAGCAGTTTGAGGATTTCGTCGCGCGCCCACGCCACCATGGCGCGGGTTTCGGCCTTGGCGGCGCCCTCCTCGCCCATCAGCACCGGCTTGGCGAGTTCGAGATACCAGTCGCAATAAACGTTCCAGACGAAGCGATAGATCGAGCCCGCGGCATCGTTGAAGCGATAGGCTTCGATCGCCTCGGTGACCTCGCGCGTCGCGCGGGCCGTCTCATGCGCGATCCAGCGATTCAGCGTCTCCTTCGCCTTCGCAGGATCGAAGCCCGCAGGCCGCTCGCAGCCATTCATCTCGGCGAAGCGGCAGGCATTCCATAGCTTGGTCGCGAAATTGCGGTAACCCTCGACGCGCTGCGGCGCGAGCTTGATGTCGCGGCCCTGCGCCGCCATCGCCGCCAGCGTGAAGCGCAGCGCGTCGGCGCCGTAATCGTCGATCAGGTGCAGGGGATCGATGACGTTGCCTTTCGACTTCGACATCTTCGCGCCCTTCTCGTCGCGAACCAGGGCGTGGATGTAGACCGTCGGGAACGGAACATCCTTCATGAAGTGGAGGCCCATCATCATCATCCGGGCAACCCAGAAGAAGATGATGTCGAAGCCGGTGACGAGGACGTCGGTCGGATAATAGCGCTTCACGTCCGTGTCGTCGTCGGGCCAGCCCAGCGTCGAGAACGGCCACAGCGCAGAGGAGAACCAGGTGTCGAGCACATCTTCATCGCGGGTGATGAAGCCTGAGCGCTTGTTGCGATCGAGCGCCATCTCCCGCCCCTGCTCCGGCGTGATGACTTCCTGCTCGACGTAATAGCCAAGCGCGTGGCCGACGGCTTCCTCTTCGGTCTCGGCGACGAAGACCTTGCCGTCCGGTCCGTACCATGCCGGAATCTGGTGACCCCACCAGAGCTGGCGCGAGATGCACCATGGCTGGATATTCTCCATCCATTCGAAGTAGGTCTTTTCCCAGTTCTTCGGCACGAACACGGTCGCGCCGCTGCGCACCGCTGCGATGGCGGGCTGCGCCATGGTTTTGGCATCGACGTACCATTGGTCGGTCAGATAGGGCTCGATGATGACGCCGGAGCGATCGCCATGCGGCACCATGTGCGTATTCGGTTCGATCCGCTCCAGGAATCCGAAATCTTCCAGCCGCGCCACGATTTGCTTGCGCGCACTGAACCGGTCGACGCCATGCAGTTCCTCCGCAAGCTGCGTTGAGCCTTCCGGCAATCCGCGCAGATAATCTTCGTTGCCGGCAAGTGCGAGAGCGCCCTCCTGATCGAACACGCTGATCTGCGGCAGATTGTGCCGCCGGCCGACCTCGAAATCGTTGAAGTCATGCGCCGGCGTCACCTTCACCGCGCCCGAACCCTTCTCCGGATCGGAATATTCGTCGGCGACGATTGGAATTCTCCTGCCGACCAGCGGCAGGATCACGTCCTTGCCGACCAGATGCGCATAGTGATCATCGTCCGGATGCACCGCGACCGCGCTATCGCCGAGCATCGTCTCCGGCCGTGTGGTGGCGACGACGATGAAGGTCGAGGGATCGTCCGGGTTGAAGGTCTTGCCTTCCAGCGGATAGCGCAAATACCACAGACTGCCCTTGATCTCGATCTGCTGCACTTCGAGATCGGAAATGGCCGTCAGCAGCTTGGGATCCCAGTTCACCAGCCGCTTGTCTTTGTAGATCAGCCCCTCGCGGTGCAGTTCGACGAACACCTTCACGACGGCGCGCGACAGGCCCTCATCCATGGTGAAGCGTTCGCGCGACCAGTCGCAGGAGGCCCCTAACCGCTTCAGCTGATTGATGATGACGTCACCGCTCTCGGCCTTCCATTGCCAGACGCGCTCGAGGAACTTAGCGCGCCCCAGATCGCGCCGGCCCGGCTGCTGCCGCTCCATCAATTGCCGCTCGACCACCATCTGGGTCGCGATACCCGCGTGATCGGTGCCCGGCTGCCACAACACGTCGCGGCCGCGCATCCGTTCGAAGCGGCAAAGAATGTCCTGCAAGGTGTTGTTGAGGGCGTGCCCCATATGCAGCGAGCCCGTCACGTTCGGCGGCGGGATCACGATGGTGAACGGCCTTCCGTCGCGCCGTTCCGGGCGCCCGGCTTTGAACGCGCGGCTATCCTCCCAGATCAGTGACATGCGGGCTTCGATATCGGCGGGCTGGTAGTTTTTCTCGATCATGGCGATGCAATCGGAGGTGTGAAGTGCGCTAGAAAGCCGCCAGAGCCCGCCAAGTCAACACGACAGGCACGTCAGCGGGCCGATAAAGCGTGATGCGGGAGCTGAATGAAGGCTGGAGCGCCCCAGGGACTTAATAGCGGCCGCGCGAAACCCGCTCGATTTCCGCCTTGACGATGCGCTCCACCAGGCCGGGCAAATTGTCGTCGAGCCAGGATTTCAGCATCGGCCGCAGCATTTCCTTGACGAGATCTTCCAGCGTCCGCGCATTGTTGCTGAGCACGGTATGGGCGAGGGTGTTGAAGGCGGATTCGACGGTCGAGCGCGACAGGATCTGCTGCGGCGGAGCCGCGCATCCGGCAGCGCCATCTCGTCGGTGAGTTCGAACACCTCGCCGTCAGGCAAGGATGGCCGTATCTCCGCCTCGGACGTGGCTTCATCGAGGCCTGCCAGCATTGCGTCGATGTCGTCCTGGCTGTTGGACACGGCTGGCGCTTCTGCCGGCGCGGCAGCAGGCGGCGCGGGCTTGACGGGCGGTGGCGCCGCCTTTGCAGCGGCGACTTGCGCAGCGGGAATGGCTGACGGAGGAATGTCATTCATCACGAGCGCCTTGACTGCCGGCGCCGCGGCGGCTGGCTTCGCCGGCGTTGCCGGGCTGGAGAGCTTTTCGGCGGCCGCCGGCTTTGCTTCGTCGTCGGCGATGATACGCCGGATCGACGCCAAAATCTCCTCCATCGAGGGCTCTTGGACCTTCGCAGCCTGCGTCATCTCCGACTCCACATCATCAACGCCCTCGTATGCGTTTTACACCAAGCGCGACTGGATTTGCCGGTTCCGGATGTGCGGGCCGGGATTTTCATCGCACAAGCCTGACTTGTCCCCAGCTCAAGCGCCGCTCGACACATCGCGCGGGATCCCGCCCCTGCTCAGGGCACCGAAGCGTCGCGGCCAAGGATGCCAACACGGCGCGAATCGCTCTGCTGCCCCCAGGAAAGGTACGTCATGGCAACAATTGATTGCAAGCAACGCCCTGCGGACGCCGTCCGTCTTTAGCCGCAAACGACGATGGTCCGGCGATCAGCGGCCGTCGGGCGTGCGAACGCCGAACCAGCTGTCGCGCACCTGCTGATAATGCACGCTCGGATCGTAGACGGCGGTGGCGAGATTGAGCACCTGCGGCGACAGCCGCCCGACCGCGTTCAAGACGGCATATGACGCCACCACGCGATCGTGCTGCGCGGTGACGAGCGCGACACGGGCGTTGACCAGCGCCTGCTGGGCGTTCAGCACGTCGAGCGTGGTTCGCTGGCCGGCCTTGGCTTCTTCGCGCACGCCGTTAAGCGCAATCTCCGAAGCCGATACTTGCGATTGCGCAGAGGCGACCTGCGCCCTGCCCGCCAGCAACTGGCCCCATGCCTGAACGACGCTGGCGCGGGTCTGGTCGCGCACTTGTTCAAGATTAAGCCGCTGCTGTGCCAAGGTCTCTTTCGACTGGCGGATCAAGGAGTACTCGGCGCCACCCTGATAAACGGGGACGGAAAGCTCTGCGACAGCCGAAGTGCTAAACTGTCGCGCAACCGCTATGGTCTGCTCGTAGGCTTGCTGCACGCTGGCCTGCAATGTCACCGTGGGGAACAGCGCGCCTTCGTTGACCTTGACTTGAAGGTAGCTGACATCGATGCCGAACATGGCAGCAGTCACGTTCGGATTTTCCGTCAGGCCCAGGTCGACCGCTCCCGAAAGGGTCGGCGGCAGAAAGCGATCCACCGGGGAACCCGGCGCAAGTTGCTCCGGTTCGTTGCCGATGATGCGGCGGAAATTCGATCGCGTCGTCGTCAGATTGGATTCGGCGGTGAGTTGCTGGGTGCGGCCGGCGGCCAATTGCGCTTCCGACTGCGCAACGTCGGTACGGGTGACTTCACCGACGTTGAACCGGTCGCGGGTCTGCTTCAATGTCTGTTCGAGAACGCGGACGTTGCTGCGCTGAACCTCGACGATGGCGGCGTCGCGCAGATAATCCATGTAGATCGTGGCGGCAGCGAGCAGAACCGTCTGCTCGAGAACCCGCAAACCTTCACGCGCCGACGACACCTGTCCTTCCGCAGCACGGGTGCGGTTTGCGGTTTGCTGACCGTTGAACAGCGTCTGCGTGATGGTTGCTCCGACGGCGCGTGGCACTTGCGGGCCCTGGAGCTTTGCGCTCCCTCCCCCCGGGCCCGAGGAAGACAGCAGATCGGTATATTGGTAACCGGCGCTGCCGGTGATAGCGACGCGCGGGCGATAGCCCGACAACGCCTGCGGGACGTTTTCGTCCGTGGAGCGCACCGCCGCGCGCTGCGCGTTGAGTTGAGGATTGTTCTGATAGGCGCGCACCAGCGCAGCCTCGATCGTGTCTGCCAGGGCAGGCGTCAGGCCCACATACGCCATCAGGAGGACCGCAGCCGCAGCTCCGGTAACGACCTTCACCCCACGCATCCCCAGTAATCCATCCATGACGGTTCGAGCACGCTTGAACCGGGTTTTCGCTGCATTCCGAGTCAGTACCCCGCTGGACCTTATTCCGCGCGCAAGCGGGACGAAACCCCGCAGCGGCGAAACGCGGCGGAAACTCTTTATGTGGGGCGTCCAGGCCACACTTCTGATTTGGAACGGGATTTATGGCGGCCGGGGGCTAGAAAACGAACGCCGGGGGCCGCTCTAGTCCGGGCAAAACCGGCACTGCGGCATCGAAAAGCGCCCGATTCCCGAAATCGCCATGGGAATGCGTCACGATCACGGCCCGTTGCGGCTGCGTCATGGCAAACACTCCGACCAGCCGGCCGCCGTCCCTCAGCTGCCGGTAAAGCCGATCGGGCGTGATCTCGGTCGCCCCGTCGAGGACGATGACGTCATAGGGCGCATTCGCCGGATCACCCTCGGCCGCCGCCGCGGCCCGGAATGTCACATTTCCGAGCCCGAGCTGGGCCATTACGTCCTTGGCCTTCGCGGCCAGCGCCGGATCGCTTTCGGTTGCGGTCACCCGTCCCGCAAGTTTGGCGACCAGGGCCGCGGTATATCCGGTTGCGCAGCCCGCCACCAAAACGTTGTCGGTGTCCTTGATATCGGCGGCCTGCAGCATCTTGGATATTACCAGAGGCTTGATCAGGAAGCGTTTCGCGGGACCGCCTTCGCTGACATCGAGATCGAGGTCCAGATAGGCCAGCGCGCGTTGACTTTGCGGGACAAATGCTTCGCGCGGCACCGCCAGCATCGCATCGATAATCCTGCTATCGGTGACATCGCTGGGGCGCACCTGGCCATCGACCATTTTCTGGCGCGCAGTCGAAAAACCGGACATTGGCGGACCTTAGGAGTCGAGCGGGCGTTGCCGCGGGGAAGGAGCTGGAACCGCGTCATCTTTGGTACAAGGTCAGCCGAAACGCAACACGGAGATTGCGCAGGGAAAGCCTGCGATCCGCTGCCCCCTCGCGCCGCTTCTGGTCCGCAATACGATCTATTCGATCGTAACCGCGAGCCGCCCGATCAGCCTCGCAACCTCGTCCAAATGCTCGGAATCCTGATCCCGGACGGCTTGTGCGAGCCGAACGATGCATTCGTCATCGCTCATCGCGGGTATGTCGTTTGGGACCATCGACGGCACCGGCCTTATGCGAGCGGTCTGGATGTCTGGCATCGAATCACCTCGTCGAAACCCGACATTATCAAGCGTCGTCGGCGAATAAGTCGATTTAGCGGCAATTCGTGGCGCGGATGAGCAGCAGGATTGCGGGTTTGGCCTGCGAGATCGCAATTTTCGGATCGTCGAAAGGGCAACAAATCATTGCGGCGCAGGCAGTTTCGATCCCCTGTTGATGCCGCCTCAGCGCGGGCTATTTCGTCCTTTGCAAGCCTCGGAGGCTTTGTTATACGCTGCCGCTTGCGAACCCTTGGTTTCGCCTGTTCCTCGGTAGCTCAGCGGTAGAGCATTCGACTGTTAATCGAATGGTCGCTGGTTCGAATCCAGCCCGGGGAGCCAAACAAAATCAATCACTTAGTGCTGATCGGGAAGCGAACCAAAATCGGCCCATGTCTGCACTGTGTCTACAAATCGATTGCCGCTTCGCGTGCTCAACATCTGATGAAATTTTGCGGCTCGCCTGCCCCACTCGTGCGTTGCCTCTGACGGTCACCGCGGTGGCATGCTGCGCGAGGCTGGCGGCTTCCTAGCGGGATGTGTCGCCAGCTTCGAACCGGTCGGTGCTTTCATGGGAGCGCGCGGCCGGTTTGCATTTGGGCGCGGGCCGGGCGGCCTAATCCCTTTGACGACGGTTTGCCGGGTGGATGAATGCCACCGGGGGCGCCGGCATGGCTGGCAACTCGAGCCGAGTGGCCATGGCTTCGCGATCGGCGGCGGCGGACGGCTTCGCAGCCGAGGTGGCCACCTCGGCCATTGCATCAATGAGGCCCCTCAGCCAAACGGTACTTGGATCGGCTGGTGGCTGAAATTGGCCCATTTGGATTTTTCCGCTCAAGACGCAAAATTTAACCCCCGAGGTAAAACGTGGTTCCGCACTTACAACCGGCCGGCGTCATCACGTTGCCGACAACGCGGGCTGAATGCCCCTCTCCACGAGTCTAGGAAGCCCGCTGGTGAGTCCGGTTTCTGCGGGCTGTCATGTGCCGGCCGATCGGCGCCAGCGCAGGGGCGCCCCGGTTTTGAGTCAGCGCTGGGACATCAGTGCGGGTCGGAAACTCCACACACGGGGCAATCTGAATTTGACGGGCCTGTGCCACCGCAGCTCGGACAGGGGCCGGCATCGCCGATCGCGTCTGTATAGCCGTGCTGGGCGAGCCACGTTCGCGATCCGGCCTTCTCGGCTTCGGTGAAGGCATTAATCTGCAGCCGCGCCTTGTGCATTGATGCGAGCCATGAGTCGCCGATCCATTCGCGCGGTCGCGGCTGGTTCCATTTGCGCAAGAACCTGTCTAACCGGTCGCGATTGAGCGAGCGCAGCGTTGCATCGCGGTCTTTGCAGAATGCGCGAGCTACGGTCATGATCATCCTCGCTTTCGTTGGGGTGAGGCTACGCTCTTAGAGAGAGGGGAGCGCGGCCCTTTCGGTCGGTTGTTCACAGGATTCAGAGAGGCCGCCCGGGTGTGAAGCGGACGGCCTCGTCGTTGTCTATCGCCTTAGCCGGCGGGCGTGAGCGGCCAGCCGTTGCCGGTTCCGCTTTCGGACCGATCGGCGCCGGCGCTTCACTGATCGCGCTTCTGCAACATCTCGCGAGCCATGTCTCCGATCGCCTGCTGATCAGCCATCGGCATTGTCGCTACCACCGCAGCGAACTCGTTCCCGGTCATGTTCGGGCTCAGCCTAATCGGGTCTTTCTCGAAGATGCGACCCCTGCCTTCCAGCAACCACTCGACATTTACGCCGTGCTTCTCGGTGAAGTTGGCAATCTCGTGATGCTTGAGCGATAACGCCGGCTTGATCTCCTCGTCGGAAAGATCACGCGATGCGGCTATGTCCCTTATGCGCTGCCGCATAGCCTCTTTAAACTCGCGCCGATGCGCCATTGCTTCGCTGTTGGAACGACGCGTCGGATGTGCGGCGAGAAATGCGACGTCGTCGGCGATTGTGCGTTCGATCTGGTCAGGCTTGACGGGGAGATAGCTAAAATCCCTCCCGCTAAATTTTGCGCGTTTCCATGCAACGGCGGCAACATTAGGCGCGGGCGTAAGCAGCTGTTTCACAACCGCCTCGCGCCACGTATCAACGAGCGAAAATCGGGTTTCGTCAGCGGCCGGCGGAAAAGAACCGCTATCAGCCAATCCCCATTTCTGAGCACATTCGAGCTCGCCATGCCAATCCAGGCGCGCTCGCCAATAACTCGTTGTCTGACGGGCCCTGTCCCAAGCCTTATCGCGCGCCTGCCGGAGGCGGCTATTTTTGCAGGTTGCAGATAATTCCCCTTCGTCGCGGGCCGGCCGCTCCGGCTCTTGATCGAGCTCGACGCGGGCCATGCTGGTGCCGGCGGCCCGTACGATCGACTTGCAGCGCTTGAGGGAAACGCGGGCCGCGGCGGAAAACTGAATGATTTGGCAGCGCTCATCCGCTGCTGGCGGAAACATGGGTCTTTCGATGGTCATGACTGCGCCCTCCCGCATGCGCTGATTTTGGACGCAGTTCGTCGTGGCGTGCTATGCACGCTGTCAGCCTTGGTCATGCTTGATTCCTTGCTTGGGGTTGGGGCCGGTCGGGATATTTCCCTCGGCCTGATTGTCGTTCCTGTCCATCATCGGACTAACGCCCTTTTCACGAACGCCGCGATCTCGTCGAGCGCGAGGTCTTCACCGCGGCCATTGCCCGAGATCAGAACTTGATTTTTATAAAGGATTTCGTAGGAGAATCCGCGACGTTCGAGCCGCAGCCCCGCTTTGCGCAGTTGAAGGCGGAGACTTAGTTCACAAATTTCGATATTGTCTTCCGTAACCTGAGCCATGAATCACCTTCATAGTTTGGGCCAGGCTCGTCTCGGTGTTATCAGCACCGGGGCGGGCCGCTTGTTATTCAAGCTCGATTATGGTAATACCAAGCTATGAAAAAGGCAACAGCCAAAAACGTCGGCGGTAGACGACCCGGCGCCGGGCGCCCGGCGACAGGCAGAGACCCAGTGCGGGCAATCCGCCTTTCCGACGAGTTCATCGCTAAGGTGGAGCGTTGGGCAGAGTCCAATAACGTCGGTCGATCCGAAGCCATCCGGCGCCTGGTCGAGCTCGGGCTGAAGAAGGGGAAGTAATGCCGATAGGAAAATTGAAGATGTGGAATGCTGCGCGCGGCTTCGGCTTCATTCAAAATGATGCTGGCGGCCCCGATATGTATTTGCACGCCTCTGCGCTGAAGGAAGCGAACATCGATCCGGACGCCCTTAAGATCGGCGATCCGCTGACTTATGACGTCAGCAGCACGGGCGACGGAAAGACAAAAGCCAGCAACGTGCAGAGGGCGTGACATTTGCCGGCTTTGTAGATCTCGGGCTGAAGGCGAAGAACAAATGAGCAAGCGCCCCGTTGCAACGTGGATGCGCAAGGAAGACGATCAACTGCGCGCCGCGGCGGTATCAGGCGAGAGTATCGCCGCGATCTCGAAGCGTCTGTGTCGCAGCGAAAATGCAATCCGCAACCGGGCCGAAAAGCTCGGGATTGAGCTTCCCTCACGACAAAGGTTTGGATCGCTGAGGCGCCTGGTGAATGGGCTGAAGGCGATGGGGAAGTGACGGGACTTTTCGCCTGATCGCGCGTTGCTTCCGTAGCCGTGCTCTGGCGCGGTCAGGCCCGGCACCGCCCTGCCGTCGACGCGGTGTCCGGGCCGCTCCGGAATGCTCAACATCGCAATTTGCCGAATTGCCAAGCCCTCACGGGCGGCTTTCGCGGGGGCTTTGATTGGGCAATGTCCGATACCCGCACCATCTCTCAAGGCCGAACTCGGCGCCCGGATGAGCTGCGATCGGTGCGGGAAGCGGTCTGTGCGATACTATCCTGCTCGGCAGGGCGATGCGCCCGGCTTTGCGAAGGGCTTTTGATGGCAGCGTGCCGGAGCAAGGCCAGAAAGTGGTTAATTCCCGTCCACCATTGGAACCCTAGCTAAACTCCGCTGTTGACAGACCGTCAACCTATAATATTTATAGGTGCCTATGGATAAGCCGGATAAGCTAAATAAGGCGAAAGCGAACGCGAAGGTGGC
>JGI20195J14853_1000588_pt1 | contig 12055 bp, 9 predicted proteins | sample NGESurdeep092012_3_FD_14853 | JGI IMG/M metagenome (IMG submission 14853)
AACCCGAACCGGCAGACGCCCGCGTCGTTGCCCGCATGTCGTCGACGGACCGAATGCTGCCCTTGTGGATCGGCCTGGCGATGGTCCTCGGACTCGTTCTCGGGCGGCTGGTCCCCGGCCTCAACGACGCACTGAACGCCGTGAAGATCGGCCAGACCTCACTGCTGATCGCCCTCGGACTTCTCCTGATGATGTACCCGGTTCTGGCCAAGGTCCGCTACGACGAGATCGGCCTCATCACCGCGGATCGACGGATGATCGCGGCGTCACTGGTGATGAACTGGGTGGTTGGCCCGCTGGTGATGTTCACACTCGCCTGGCTCCTGCTGGCGGACCAGCCGGCATACCGAACCGGCGTCATCCTCGTCGGGCTCGCGCGGTGCATCGCGATGGTCCTGCTGTGGAACGACCTGGCTTGTGGTGACCGCGAGATGGCAGCGGTCCTGGTCGCCCTGAACGCGGTGTTCCAGGTGGTCGCCTACGCAGCCCTGGGCTACTTCTACCTGGCGGTGCTGCCCGGCTGGCTCGGGCTGGAGCAGTCGACTCTGGACGTCTCCATGCTCGGCATCGCCAAGATCGTCGCTATCTTCCTCGGCATCCCGCTGGTTGCCGGATACCTCACCCGGACACTGGGCGAACGGGCAAAGGGACGGCAGTGGTATGAGACGAAGCTCCTGCCCAAGATCGGCCCGATCGCCTTGTGGGGGCTGCTGTTCACCGTGGTCGTCCTATTCGCACTACAGGGCAACACCATCACCTCCGAACCGCTGACGGTCGCACGGATAGCCCTTCCGCTGCTCGGCTACTTCTTCATCATGTGGTTCCTGGGCTTCGCCATCGGGCGCGCACTCTCCCTCACCTACCCGCGGACGACGACCATGGCCTTCACTGCCGCCAGCAATGACTTCGAGCTCGCCATAGCGGTGGCGATCGGGGTCTTCGGAGTCACCTCCGGACAGGCCCTGGCCGGCGTGGTCGGACCCCTGATCGAGGTGCCCGTGCTTCTCGCCTTGGTCTACGTCGCCCTGTGGCTGCGCCGCCGCCTGTCCTGGCCGAACAGAACAGGTCGCATCGCACCCGAAAGACCATGACTTCTCATCGTGGGTAAACGCGAGAGGTCTGGCCCGTCGCGTTCGCCAAGACGCGAATAGCCGGATCGCCGTGACCAGTGACTTCAGCACTGCGCTCATCATGGTGGGGGGCGGGCTGGTCGGTGTCGAGCCAGCCCATCGCAGATGACCCGGCCTTTCCCAGGACCGCGCCGGTACTGCGGATTGGAGTGCCCGCTGGGGCGCATGGTCACGCTTGGGTGCACCGGAACAAGCCTGGCATGAGCGGCGCGTCATCGGCCTCCTACTCCGCGCCCGGTATCGACCTCACCCACGAGGTCAGCGCACGTCACGCCAGAACAGCTCATTCGGGCGAAGCGGGCCCCAGATCGCGGGCTGCAGCCAGTGCGGTGATGACGTCGACCAACGGCGGCACACCGGACAACCCCGCCGGGGTTACCTAGACTCGGCAGGCAAAGGGCCGGGTCCTGCCCGACGACACCGAACGGGTCGACGCCATCGACAAGGATGGTTGGCGAGTCAACAAACCCTCGCTCCTGCGCCTGATCCTGGCTGGCAATCATCGTGGCGCGGATCGACTGCGCCGCCAGGCCCACGCGATCGAACGGTCACCTACACCGTCGCAGGTCCCCTCCNCCCTTGCCGGTCAAGACCTCCCGCGCCTGCCTCGTCATCAGGTAGAAAACAACAGTCAGGTCGANGAGAACGTCCGCCGGTAGTCCTGCGGANCCACCCCAACGACTCGCCGGAAGTGGTGGCGCAACAGCGCGGTCCTCGCGCGGCCGAAACGTTGACAGGCAGGCCGCTTGCTCTTTGGACGCATACGGCGCGCGTTTGCGTCACAGGCGGAACGGCAGGGTGAATTCGCCGTTCCGCACTTGGGACGCTTGATCAGCTACGAAGACACGAAGACACGACCAGAATGTCGAATTCCGTTCGTGCGACTTGTGGTGCTCGCCATCACGCCATACGGGTGAGTCCGTCGGGGTGAGATGTCGGGATGGCTGGTCAGTCGCCCTCTGTTCCCACGACCTCAGACCACAGTGCTTCGGGTGAGTCCGCCGATCCCGTCTCGCGAACGGCCTGCTCCACCAACAAGCGACCGGTGTGCCCGAGGTGCGCGGCCATTGACTCGGCTGCGCCCTGGGGATCGTGCGACTCGATGGCCCGAACGATCGGTTCATGCTCGTCCGCAATGTCGGCCAGGGACCGTGACATGTCCACTGTAGAGGCGCCGAGCAGTCGGGTGACGTCTCGCAGGTGGTTGACGATCGACCTCAACCGACGGTTGCTGCCGGCATCCAACAGCAGCTGATGAAGATCTCGATCGTGGGCCATGAACAGGACTTCGTCGTGCCTTGCCGCCGCGGCGTGCATCGCGTCTAACTCGCTGCGCATGCCCTCTGCCAGATCGGTTGGTGGGTTCGCCGCGACGGCCCGCGTCGTCGATACCTCCAGCAGCAGTCGGAGATGGAAGATCTCAGCGATCTCTCGAGCACCAGGCGCCACCACCCGAAAACCGCGGTTGCGTTCGAGGGAGACCATGCCGGCCTCAGCCAGCCGCATGAGGGCCTCCCGCACCGGGGATCGGGATACTCCGAGCAACTCGGCGAGCTGGTAGGCCGAGTAAAGACGCCCCGGTATGAAGTTGCCCGAGCGCATGCCAGCCCGCACGGCGACCGCTACCTGGTCTGCCAGCGACCCCGACCGGCCCTCGATCGGGGCCAGAGACAACTCCTTCAGGTCCGAGATGCCTGAGTCACCGGAGAGGGAGGGTTGTGTCACCCGCACAGGATATGCCGAGCAACCTTGACTAGTAACATGTTACATGTCACAGTCGGGGATCTTAGTCTCTGAATCCTGACGGGAGCTCCCATGGCAACGGCGAAGAAGGTTCACGTTCTCGACTGTGGTGCAATGAGCTGCGACCTCACCTGGCTGCTCTTGAAACCAGGCCGCAGCATCCGCCCGAGGGCGGATAAGGACCGACCGGTCGAGTGGTATCCGTGCACCACACACGCCGTTCTGGTCGAGACCGACGAGGGGAACATGTTGTGGGACACCAGCTGTCCGCGTGACTGGGAGACTCGGTGGGCGCCCACCGGTCTGCACGAGTTCTTTCCCTATGACCAGGTCTCGGATGAGCAGTACCTCGATGCGCGACTGACCCAGCTCGGGATCTCCCCCGACCAGCTCGACTACGTGGTTTTGTCGCACCTGCACTTCGACCACGCCGGTAACGCCCGCATGTTCGGCGACGCTGGAGTGAAGCTGGTTTGCAGCGACAAAGAAAAGGAGTTCGCATTTGGATATGACGGTTTGTTTACCGGCGCGCATCTGAAGTCCGACTACGACGGCCTGGATTTCCAAACCGTTTCCGGCGACAACGAGTTCCTCCCGGGTGTGACCTTGATCCAGGCGCCAGGACACACACCCGGCCAGATGGCGATGCGAGTGGACCTGCCGGACACCGGCACGATGATCTTCACCTCGGACGCGGTCTACATGGGCGACTCGTACGGTCCGCCCTCGACACCAGCGGCCATTGTGAACGACCTGGGTGCCTGGTACTCCTCGGTCGAGAAGATCCGCGGGATCGCCGAGGAGACCAACGCCACCGTCGTCTTCGGCCATGATGCCGCCCAGCTGCGCGGCATGCGCCTGGCACCCACCGCCCACTACGCCTGAGCCCCAGAGAGTCCCCAGAGAGTAAGGAGAGGCGATGACCGCACCGCTGAGCTACCAGCCTGCCACCCCCGAGAGTGTGTTCACCTACGGTGCGCCGCATCTGAAGTTCGGCAGCGGGGCCGCCGACGAGATCGGCTACGACCTCAGCCTCACCGGGGCCAAACGCGTTCTGGTGGTGACTGACCCAGGGCTGGCCGCGACCGGCACCCCACAACGGGTGGCCGACCAGATGGCCCAGTTCGGCATCGAGGCCCACGTCTTCGACGGCAGCCACGTCGAGCCAACCGACGAGAGCCTGCAGCGAGCCATCGACTACGCCAGATCCAGCGGACCCTGGGACGCGTTTGTCGCAGTTGGCGGCGGATCCAGCATCGACACTGCCAAGGCGATCAACCTGCTGACCACCAACCCCGGCGAGCTGATGGACTACATCAACGTGCCTGTGGGCGGGGGACTGGCACCGGTCAACCCGCTCAAGCCACTTATCGCGGTCCCCACGACGACCGGCACCGGCTCGGAGAGCACCACGATCTGCGTGATGGACGTGCTTGCCCTCAAGGTCAAGACGGGCATCAGCCACGCACGACTGCGCCCGACACTCGCGGTCATCGACCCCGACCTGACTCTCACACAACCGCCCGGCGTCACCGCCGCCTGCGGCATGGACATCCTGTGCCACGCGCTGGAGAGCTACACCGCCCGCAGGTATACGTCATACGAGCACAAGCAGCCAGATCAGCGTGTCCCTTACTGCGGTTCCAATCCGATCGCGGACATGTGGTCGGAGAAGGCACTGAGCCTGCTCGCCGGTTCATTCCGGCTCGCGGTTCGCGACGGCGAGAACAAGGAGGCGCGAGCGGCCATGGCCATGGCCGCCACTTTCGCAGGCATGGGATTCGGCAACGCCGGCGTGCACATCCCTCATGCCAACGCCTACCCGATCGCGGGCCGAGTTAAGGACTTCCACCCCAAGGACTATCCCCAAGACGAGCCGATGGTCCCCCACGGCATGTCCGTCGCCCTCACTGCGCCCGAGGCCTTCCGGTTCACCTTCGACGCCTCTCCACAGCGCCACCTACGCGCCGCTCGCCTACTTGCACCCGGCGCCGACGAACCCAACAACCCCGCCGAACACCTGCCAGCCATCCTGACCACACTGATGCGGGACATCGACATCCCTCCCGGCGTCGGCGCGGTCGGGTACGACGAGAGCGACATCAACGACCTCGTCGACGGCACGATGAAACAACAACGCCTGCTCGCCACCTCACCGAAGACGGTGACCGAAGACGATGTCGCCGGTATCTTCCGGCGTTCGATGAACCTGTGGTGAGGCTCTGATGCCGATCTATGACCTGCGCTGCCCAAATGGCCATGTGGCGGAAGTGATCCAGTCCTTCACCGCGGTGCTGCCGCCGTGCGGCGAGTGTGGCGCCGCGACCTCCAAGTTGCCCTCGCTCTTCGCGATCGGAGGGACCGCACGCATTCCCCCGCCTCCGGAACGAATGCCGCAGACCTGGAAGGGCACGTATGCCGGCAACCGCGAGTACGTCACCCAGTTGCGCCGCACGGCCGAGGCACGCCAATCGCTGGAGGAACGCCATCCTGAGATTGCGGGCGATCGCCGTCCGGTGATGGCGCACGAAGGCGCCTACGAGACCACACCGTTGCGCAAAGGGGACGAAGCCAAGACGCAGCAGGCTGCCCCAGGCCACCATGGCCACCACCATGGTCATGGCCACAGCCACGCGCCTACGCCCACCATCAGCGAGTGAGCCCCCGCCGGGACAACCACCGAGCCGAGGTGAGTGCAGCGCTACGGGCCGCAGGAATCGCCGACGTCGACGACTCGGCGCTGGGTCGCGCGCTGTACTCATCGGACGCCTCCCTGTATCGAGTACTGCCGCAGGCCGTGGTCCGGCCACGCCACGTGGAGGAGATCGAGGCGGTGTTGGACGTTTGCCGGCAACTCGGCCTGCCGCTCACCATGCGGGGGGCCGGCACGTCGATCGCCGGCAACGCCGTGGGTCCGGGGGTCGTTCTCGACACCAGCCGACACCTGACGCGAATTCTGCAGGTGGACCCAGATGCCCTGCTCGCCGTGGTGGAACCAGGCGTGGTGCAGGCCCAGTTGCAGGCTGCCGCACGGCCGCACGGGCTGCGATTTGGTCCCGACCCCAGCACCCACAACCGGTGCACCATCGGCGGAATGGTCGGCAACAACGCCTGTGGCTCGCGGGCACTGGCCTACGGCCGCACCTCCGACAATGTCCTGGGACTCGACGTCCTCACTGCCGCCGGCGCCAGGCTGACACTCGACAACCGCGCCAGGCCAGATCACGTCGCAGATCCCCTGATGGCGTCGTTGCGGGAGCTGGTCGCCAACGACCTCGCCACAATCCGCACCGAGCTAGGCCGTTTCGGCCGGCAGGTGTCGGGCTACTCCCTTGAACATCTGCTGCCCGAGCGAGGCTTCGATGTGGCGCGCGCCCTGGTTGGAAGCGAAGGCACACTCGCCCTAGTGCTCGGTGCCATCGTCCGTCTCGTTCCCGACCCGCCGCTGCGATGCCTTGTCGTCCTGGGGTACCCCACGATGGCCGACGCAGCCGACGCGACGCCCGGACTGCTGGCCTACGGCCCTACCGCTTGCGAAGGGCTCGACTCCCGCATCGTCGAACGGGTCATGCAGTCGTCCTCAGCTCCGGTCCCTGACCTCCCCCGGGGTGGCGGGTGGCTCATCGTCGAGCTCGCCGGTGACAATCACGATGAGCTGGCCCACCGGGCTAACCAAGTCGCCCAGGACGCAGGCGCCGTCGACACCCTCACGGTGACCGACCGTGCTCATGCCGACGCAATCTGGCGCATCCGAGAGGACGGGGCAGGTTTGGCTGCCCGCACCTCGGACGGCAAACCGGCACACGCCGGATGGGAGGACGCAGCCGTCCCGGTCGACCAGCTGGGCTCCTACCTGCGGGGGTTCGAAGACCTCCTGACCGAGCATGGACTGGGTGGTGTCCCCTACGGGCACTTCGGCGACGGCTGCGTCCATGTACGTATCGACTTTCCCTTCGGAGGCACCCGTGTCGAGGGCGGGCTACCGGTCTTCAGGTCCTTCCTGGAAGATGCGGCACGCCTCGTCGCCGCACATGGCGGGTCGATCTCGGGCGAACACGGTGACGGCCGAGCGCGCAGTGAGCTCCTGCCGTTCATGTACTCCCCCCAGACGCTGGCCCTCTTCTCCCAAGTGAAGGCCCTCTTCGACCCTGAGGACCTTCTCAACCCCGGCGTCCTGGTTCGACCATCACCGGTCGATGCGGACGTCCGGGTGGCAGCGGCCATGCCACGCCGCGAAGGGCTAGCGCTGGCGTATCGACACGATGACGGCGACCTGGGCGCCGCAGTGCACAGGTGCACGGGCGTCGGCAAATGCCGCGCCGATCTGAAGGGCACCACTGCAGTGATGTGTCCCTCTTACCTCGCGACCCGAGAGGAGAAGGACTCCACTCGCGGCCGCGCACGAGTACTACAGGAGATGCTCGCGCCCAACAGCCCCGTCCGCGGATGGCGGGCACCGGAGGTGCACGAGGCGCTCGATCTGTGCCTGGCCTGCAAAGGCTGTTCGAGCGACTGCCCTACGGGAGTGGACATGGCCTCCTACAAGGCCGAGGTCCTGCACCAGTCCTACCGAGGCCGCCTACGACCCCGTTCGCACTACACCCTGGGCAGGCTCCCACAGTGGGCCGACCTGGCAGCGCGGGCACCTGGGGCGGCCAACGCTCTGATGTCGTCCAGGCCAGCCAGTCGGGTGGCTCGCTGGGTGGCCGGCGTGGACAACCGTCGCGCCCTGCCGCGCTTCGCCGAACAGACCTTCCAACAGTGGTGGAGCTCCCAACAGCGATCGAGAGTGCCGGAACAACTCCCCTCCTCGGGCGAACGCCTGCGCCCGGTCGTTTTGTGGGTCGACTCGTTCACCGACCACTTCGCCCCGCAGGTGGCCATCGCCGCCGTCAAGGTATTGCAGCACGCCGGCTACCGCGTGGAGGTGCCGCCGGCGGAGGCCTGCTGCGGACTGACCTGGATCACCACCGGACAACTGGACGCAGCGCGGAAGATCCTCAACCGCACCGTCATGATCCTCTCCCGATACGCCGACGCGGGCATTCCGATCGTCGGACTGGAGCCGTCCTGCACGGCGGTCCTGCGCGGTGATGCCCTCGAGCTGCTAGGGACCGAATCAGCAGCCGCGAGAGTCTCGGCGGCAACCCGAACGCTGGCGGAGCTGCTGACCATCACGGCGTCATGGGAGCCGCCCAACCTCCACGGCACCGAAGTCATCGCCCAGCCCCACTGTCATCACCATGCCGTTATGGGCTGGTCCGCGGATGCTTCAGTGCTGCACCGATCCGAAGTGGCGGTCACCCGGCTAGGAGGCTGCTGCGGACTCGCGGGGAACTGGGGAGTGGAACGGGGCCACCACGACGTCTCCGTGGCGATAGCCGAGCAGCAATTCCTGCCCGCCGTACGCGACTCCGACCGCGAAACAGTCGTGCTCGCGGACGGGTTCTCCTGTCGCACCCAGCTCGAACAGCTGGCCGGTCGTCGTGGGACGCACCTCGCCGAGCTCCTGGCCAGCGCCATACCGGACGAGTGAACACGCGGCATCGGCTCGGTCCCAGATCGTCCCCGTGGCTCTTCCTCGTATCGGCGCTCTGGCCGAGTCGAGCAAGACTGCACGAAGCACCTCACCACGGCCAAGCCGACCCGATCACCGTCTTGGTCACCACCCGCACATGGCCCCACCCGATGACCGACTTAGGTAATACACCCAGCAACCACCAAAATGGCACCTGACCTGCACAAACACCAATCAAGAACGCGCTAGCCAGGAAGGTCCCGCTAGCGGCGATGCAGCCATGGCTTACCGCGGGCGTCGACTCGACGCAGGTCAAGTCCTGGCGGGTCACAGCCTTCTGGCGCATCACCGTGTATGCGCGAAGCCCCAGGTCGTCGCCGAGGGCAGGTTTGACGCGCAGCGGCGCAGCTCAGTGGGGGTAGATGCCACCGTCCAGGAGGTAGATCTTGCTGGTGAGATATCCGTTGCTCAGCATGGTGATGGCTAGGTCGGCGATCTCCTCGGTGGTGGCGAAGCGTCCCACGGGCACCCGTCCTATGTCCTGTTCATCGGCGGGCATCATCTCGGTACCGCCCACCAGCGCAGGAGCGACGGCATTGACCGTCACTCCCGCAGCCGCGTAGGTGGAGGCGAGCCAGTGGACCAAACCGTGCAGGCCCGCCTTGGATGCGGCGTAGTGCGGGCCCACCACCCCACCGGTGAACGCCGCGACAGAGGAGGTGAACAACACCCGTCCGAAGCCCCGCTCAGCCATGCCGGGCACCAAGTGCTGGGCCAGCAGGAACGGAGCGGTCAGGTTCACTGCCAGAGCGCGCTGCCACAACTCAAGATCGACTCCGGCCAAGTCGGTGGGTACCGAGATACCCGCGTTGGGCACCAGTACATCGACGGCGCCCAGTTCTGCGCTGGCGCGGCAGGCGAGGGAAGTGACGGCATCGGGATCGGACAGATCGGCCTGTAATGCAATCGCCCGCACACCCAGCTCGGTGGCATCGCTGACCGCCTGGTTCGCAGCGTCGGCATTGCTGGCGTACCCGACCGCGACGTGACATCCCACTGCTGCGAGTCGGCGCACCATGACCCGGCCGATACCGCCCGAGCCACCGGTGACAAGGGCGATCTTGTCGCGAAGCATCTCTTGGCCCATCGGCCCATTCAATCAACCAAGTGTCCACCGGTGCAGACGGTCCCAGTTGTGAACTCGCCATCGTGCGGTGGGACGTCGAGGTCGTCGTAGCGTTGCCCCTGTGATGGAGCTGTCCAGCGTCGAAGTCGATGGCATCGAGCTGACCTACAGGACCGCAGGAGAGGCTGGCCTGCTTGTAGTGGTGCTGCTGCACGCCCTTGGCCAGGACAGCAGCGACTGGAACGTCGTGGTCGAGGCGCTGGCCCCCGCCCACCGGGTGTACGCGCTGGACTTGCGGGGCCACGGGGGCAGTTCGCAGCCGGGTGCCTATTCTCTGGAGCTGATGCGCTCGGACGTGCTCGGGTTTCTCCACGCTCTCGACCTCGACGGCGCGTGCTTGATCGGGCACTCCGTGGGTGGTGCGGTGGCGTACCTGGTCGCCGCGGCCGAGCCAAGGCGCGTGCGGCGGCTGGTGTTGGAGGAGCCTGCACCGCCGCTGCCCGCGACGCCATCGCGGGATATGCCGCCCCGGCCCGACGGAACCCTTTGCTTCGACTGGCGTGTGGTGGAGGCGATAACCAAGCAACGCAACGTCCCCGACCCCGCGTGGTGGGACGACCTGCGCCACATCACCGCCCGCACGCTGGTGATCGCCGGCGGCCCCGACAGCCACTTCCCGCAAGACCAACTCGAAGGGCTGGCCGATCGGATCCCGGACGCGTCATACCTGACGATCGACGTCGGGCACGACGTGCACGCCACTCACCCGGAAGCCTTCCTTGCCGCGTTGCTCCCATTCCTGACCCGATAGCCATCGTCCACTGCAAACAACTCAGCTGCCAGCGCGGAGGTCGGTCGCGTACCGATTCTCTGGTGACTGCCTCCTCACGACCAGCGGGCGCATGGTCTGCCGCGAGACCTAGACGGTCAGAAGGGGAGAGCGCTGACCCGCCAGCGGCTACCAGAGCCGAGCCTGCCAACACTACCCGGCAAAAGCCATTGGATGAGGATGCCCGACACAGTTGGCGGCTGCAGCCACGATCGGCCCATGACAGGGCGCGGTCAGTTCAGCGTCACCCGCCACACCGCCGACGGTCGGTCGGTACCGCGAGGGGACAAAGAGGCCCTTGACATGGACTCCGCTGCCGTGGAGGGCACTGAAAAGGTCCCGGACTCACTCTGAGGCATCAGGTCTGAGCTCGGCGGCCGTCCGGCCTGAACTGCATGTTCGGGAGGATCCCCGGGTGTAATGTTTAAGTTCCTACGTGCCTCAAGACCCTGGTGGCGTCGGCTTCTCCCTGTGCTACTCCCGACACTCGGTGGCCCGTGTCCTACATTCCGGGACCAGCGAATCGAGCCCGCTATGGCTCAGCGACCGACCAGGACGCACGACCTTCCTGCAGAGTCCGATCACCATGTCGTCCTGTTGCCGACTCAGTACGTGCCCCACGTCCCGACCAAGCTCCTTAAGCCGTCAGCTGGCCGTGCGGCGATAGGCCGGCAGGTACGTGCCAGAAAACACGCCATACGTCAGGTAGTGGTCCTTGAGGTGGCCGGTCGTCTTAGTGATGGTGCCGAGGATCTGGACCGTGCGATCCAGCTGGCTCTGGCCGAGGGGCCCCGTGGCGTGGTCTGTGACCTGTCGGCGGTATTCGAGGGTGCCGGACCTGCGGCGGTTGATGGTGCCGGACCTGTCGCGGTTGAGGTGCTCGCGTCGGCAGGGCGCCATGTTCGTGACTGGCCCGGGATCCCGGTGGCGGTGGCCTGCCCGGACCCGCGGGTTCGCGAGGCGCTGCACGCTCATCCCCTGGGTGGGCACCTGATCGCGACCGCGTCGTTGTTCTCCGCGGTATCGGCGGTGCTAGCGACCCCGACCCTGGCCGTTGAGTGGCTACGCCTGGCCCCGCACCCGACGGCGCCTCGCGCCGCACGGAACTTCGTCACGCGCACCCTGCTGGACTGGGGTTTGGGCCGGGCCATCCCCTCCGCAACCTTGGTGGTCAGCGAGCTCGTGATCAGCTCGTCAGTGCATGCCGGCACCGACATTGACCTGTCTGTCGTCTGGGACCGTGGAGCCCTGCGTTTGACCGTTCGAGACCACGGTCCCGCCCTGCCGAATCAGAGCTGCTCAGTCCTTGACCTGCACGGGCGAGGGCTCACCGTCGTCGCCGGCCTCTCACGTGCGTTCGGGGCTCTGCCCACCGCCGATGGCGGCAAGGTCGTCTGGGCCGTGCTCGACGCTCCCCGTTTACGCCCATCAACCACGCGAATCCGGTCGGGGCGCGCCAACGCAACCCAGGGGTCGCCCGTATTCACCGACGGCCCTGGCCTGTCGGAGCTGCTATTTGGCGCGGGGTCCAGTTGGCAACCAACCTGAGCCCTCGGCCGCTCAACACAAGGTGGAGACCACGCGTGAGCCCGGCGAATGGCCTGGCTCACAGCCACGCAAGTGACGCTTTCACCCAAGATCTCAGGCCCTGAGACGGCATTTTCCGCACTGGAGTGCGGCTCCCGAAGATCTACCGCCAGTGGCCGGCG
>JGI20195J14853_1000590_pt1 | contig 12042 bp, 5 predicted proteins | sample NGESurdeep092012_3_FD_14853 | JGI IMG/M metagenome (IMG submission 14853)
GGAGTTGCCTCATGGAATCGAATATAACTTCGGGCCCGGTTTCGGACTGACGCGCGGCTCCGACCACGTGATTATGAAATTCAACATAGAGCTGGAGCGGTTCGTCGGCGCAATCTTCGGCCAGTCATCCGACTCGGGCTGGTTCTTCTAAATATAAGCGCAGCGGCGCTCGCGAGAGTTGCACCTCCCCCCCCCGCTCACCTCCTTTCAGTCGGCACGCGCCGACCTCTCCTCGGACAAGGAGAGCTTTGCATAACCTCGCGCGCGCGTTCCGGGCAGAGGCAGAATCCTGAATCGCGCGCGGAAAATGCGCGCTGTACAACGACCCTCACCTTCATCCTCGCCCTTGCAGGGCGAGGAGACAGAAGGCGGACTTCCCGCCGCACCGGATCACTCAATCGCGCATTCGATCCTTTCGCGCTTCGGAGTCCTCCCACTCAGCGTGCCGGTCCCATTCTTCAGCGACTTGTCTCAGCATCTTTTGCGTATGTGGCCAAGAGTCGCATTTTGCCGCCCACTCCCTATACTGCATGGCGAAACCACGCTCTTGCTTGCCGCCCTCAAAGAGCGCTTTTGAGTAGACTCCGCGCATATTGAACCGCTCTATCTGTACCCCTCGCTCAGCTTCCTCGGAACTCAGTTTCTCCAAAACATCGCGGACAGTTTTGTGTGGCCAAGCCTCGTCGCTTGGATCCGAGGGAGCGTGGGCGAGAACGTGTCCGATGTACTCGTCTGTCAGTCCGCGGCGCCCGGCTTCTTGCCCTAGCCGCTGCACGTCACGAACCCAAGCCCCAAGCCGTTCCGCATCTATTGTGTCTCCCCGCCGTCCCGGAACTTCTCCGAAGGACCGCAGCAAATTATATGCTGCAGTCGCGCGTTTCCGCTGTTCGGGCGTTGGCTCCGAGGGTTCTTCTCCCTCGGCCCTGAAAACCGCACAGAGCAGCGAAACGTAGAACTGGGGGTCCTCGGACATGACGCGACGAAGTCTCAATTGCCGTCGTTGCCCATACTCGAACAGTGGGAAAAACGCCCATTCTATCTTAGCGATCTCCGGGATCGTGGCCGCTCCACGCTTCTCAAGACCGTCGAGTATTTGCTCCAAGTAGTACGTGAACATTCCCGCGGCCGCTCTCGGAGTCTGGTTCAGCTCGTTCACCGCCGCGTTCAAGAGTTCAAAAACCAACTCCTTCGGAAGGGTCGCTGCCTCCTCGCCGAACGACTCTATTGCGGCGACGAATCTGCCGCATTTCATATAATGCTCAGCCGCGTACAGTAGATCGTCTGGTCTTGCACGAATTGGCCAAGCGGGCTTTTTGGACCAGTAGGCTTCGTCTTGGTCCCTTCCTAGGCTGGCGACGAATTCCCATGTTGAGCGGGTATCCGGCCAGTATTGAAGCAGAGCAACTATTCGCTCGGCCGACAATTTGTGCTCGGTGATTCGGTTCTTAAAGACCTTGGGCCATTCCTCGGGAAATCGGTGCGCCCCAGCGCCGGAAAGGGCGTCGGAGAATTGGATAAGCTTATCGGCTTCGCTTCTCAACGAGAGTTCGAAAAGGCGCTCATATATCGTGACGTCCAGCGCTAGTAACGCAAGAGCGAACGCGACTGTATGCGGCAGCTTGGCCGATTCTGCAAGTCCAAGGACGGCCTCGATACCGGAGCGGTTCACAATGTCGGTTAGGGCTTGTTTGCGAGCATCGTTCACGGCTCGCTCAGGATCGCGATCGCCCCCGGGGAGAACGGGAAATTGGTCGTCAAACAGCCAAGTCACCTTTGCTCTAGGGTCGGATGGCGCGAACTGTTCAACAAGCCGAGATAGTGGCTGCAACTCGGCCGCGGGCAGTGCCCAGCGCGCTTCTTTGTAGGCGCTATGCCGGTTCACCTCGTCACGAATGGCTTCCCAAACGACCTTCCGATTTCCCTCAGAAGCGCGCTCGAGGAAGTTCTCAAGCAAGCGGGACATTTCGGAACGAAGCTTCGGGCCGAAATTTGAAAAATCACGTATGAGGTATGACCAACGATCTGGATGATCGTCCGCGAGGACAAATGCTTTACTGATAATAGCTTCGTATGCAGTGATAACCATTCCGCGAGTCAGCATCTCTTTTCCAGAACCGCCAGCCTCCCGGTACTTTGGCTTCGCGGTGTTTTGCCCGACGCTGTGCATGGTCGGCAACAGCTTACTGATTAGAGTCCAACCTACCTCCGGTACTTCGCGAACGGTGAGATCCAAGGTGGCGAGACGCTGTTCCTGCGACGCATTCGTATTGGGGTGCCAAGGCAGGAAGATTTCTACCAAAGTATTGATCGGTCTGTTTGATAGATTCCCGCCGGGATCGATCTTCGCGAGCTTGGCGAGGATGATACTAACTTCTGGAAGGTGATCTGGATCCCACGCAAGCGCTTCGAGCCCCCACAGCAGGTACGTATGCGGACTGAACGAGGAGAAGAACCCGCCCTCCCGGAAGATAGGGATCAGACGGGCCTGATCGCCCTCAAGCAACCGGCTAATCGCGTTCAAAAAAGGGCGCGGTGCCGCCTCCATTAACAGCGGTAGCTCGGCGCGTAGGCTCGCAATAAGACGCCAGTCCGATGAGAGGCCGGGCAGTCTATCGATCAGATCATTAACGAACGCTTCAGGAGTTGTGCCGCCAATCTGCAGGCCAGCTTCTTTGTGGCGCACAGCGAACAAAAGAAGAGTCGTTGCTAGTCCGTCTCGCAACCATGAGGAGTGGCGCGGCTTGGGTTGTTGAAAGGAATCTGGCGGCGTAGCGGCGTCCAGGGACGGATCGATTTCAGAGAAGACCTCTGTTGCGGCTGCCCTTAGTCGAGCGAAATCTTCTTCTCCCATCAGATGCGCCAAATGCACGAAGGCATCAACAGGAGCTCTTATTTTCCAGAGGTTTTCCTCGCGATCGATCGGCGGATCTTGGATCCTCTGAAAGTGCCTGAGTTGTGCCTCATAACTCTCGTAAGGTTCAATCCCAGCCAGTCCGCAGACGATTTTCTTGTCGTCGTCTGAGGCTCGATCCCACGCTCCTGCTAAAACAGCAGGGATCAGGGTGCGTTCCCCGGTTGCCCATCCCGGCATAGCCGCGCTTCCATTCGGAAACACGCGCGCCAAGCTGTTGACGCTGCGCCCACACGAGCGTGCAAGCAAACGAGCTTTTTCCTCAGGCACCCCCATCGTTTTGATGGCTTCCGCGAAAGCGTCGGTGGTCGGAAGTTCGAGGCGCAAATACGTCTTCTTCTCAAGGCTGTCTCGACCGACTCCAATGACGGTCGGAGCGACTCTGGCCAGTCTGCCGGAAATCGTGACGCTACCTCGTGGAATGAATATCAGATCCGTTCTCTCTGAGAGATCTCTCGCTGCCTCATCGGTGTCCAGGACAATTGATCTGTTCTCCAAATATCGGCGGACATCCGCTTCAGCAGTTCGAATAGTAGCTATTGCGAAGGCAATGGCTTCGTCGGGAGAATCGGCACGCACGACTAAAGGCGCAGGGCCCGAACGAAGGTGTTTCAGGACCACACCGCTTGCTGCTTCTCTCTGGCAGAGCAGAACCGATTCAGTCAAAGCCAACTCAAAGCGTGAACTATACTCATTCCAAAATTCGTCCGTGCTCCTGGCTCCCACACTCGGCGGAAATCCGAAGTCGCTGCGGGCGTAGCGAGCGGCGACCGGAACGCACCTTTCAAGCCATTGTTCCAACATTACTGCATCGATAACGACTACTTCTCTCCAGCCGTATTGTTGACGCTTAACCTCGCGCCAGTTTTCTAATTCGTTTTCGCCAGACTTGTTCCACGTTCTCGGTGTTACAAAGACAAAAGACGATTCAGCGCGTTTCCCGCCCGGAGTGTGTTTGCTTCGATTTTCGATATCGCCGTTGGCTTTCCCGAGGTAGTCTTGTTCGGTGCTAAGCTCCCAAAATGACTCGCCATCCTGTATGAACGGCACCCCGGCGGCGACCAGATGACCATCAGGCCCATGGCTTTCTGATTTGTCTTCTACTGGGAATCGTATCGTCTGAAGCTCGCGGTAGGATCCTACGATCAGATCGTAGATCAGAGCCGGCAATTTCCCTCTTGCCGGTTTAGTCTCCGCCCAACTCTCAAGCTGCGTTGCAGTAATCCATTTCATGGTTCAGTTTTGAACTAATATCAATCGCCCGCGAGCTAAGAAAGCGCCCCCGCAGGCGAGGTACTGGCGGTTCCCGAAACCCCACGTACGTTTCGGACTTCCCGCATTAATAACACAGCAAGCGCGAACCCCAGTTTGGGTTTCGCTAGTTCTGTTCTCCATCTTCGCTCTACTGATGTCCGGAATCCGGCCGCTTCGATAGTTCGTCACCGAGTTGCCTCATCTCCGCGCCAAACGCCGTCCAATCGCTCCGCTTTCACGCCGCGCAGAGGATTATAAATCCCTTGACGCTATTTATCCCGCGATCACAAAAGGTACTTTCCCCCTTACCCTTCTAACTATAGTTGTGTATTCGGACGGCGGCATCGTTCACGCTTGCTTCTGCAGAATATGAGCGACGCAAACGGCGCCGACGCCGACCATGTGAGCAAGGCCTGTCTTCGCGTTGGGCTGTTGCCGTACGCCCGCTTCGCCACGCAACTGGCGCGTGATCTCGGCGATCTGCCCGGCGCCGGTCGGACCGATCGGATGGCCCATCGCGAGCAGTCCTCCTGACGCGCTTACCGCGCAGCGGCCGCCTATATCGAACTCGCCTGCCGCGATCGCGCCCGCGGCCTTGCCCGGCGCGCACAGCCCCATGGCCTCCACGTACAGCAACTCTTCGATCGTGAACGCATCATGGAGTTCCATCAGATCCAGGTCGCCGGGTCCTATGCCGGCTTCGCGATACGCATCCTCGACCGTCTCGCGAGTCAACTCTGCGTCAAAATTTTTCGCGCCGCGGTAAATCTGCTCGGTTTTCGTGACCGACGCGATGACTCTGACTGCGCGCTTGCGATCGATTCCTAGCTGCGCGATCGCATCGTCGGAGGCGACGATCACAGCGGCTGCGCCCTCCCCGATGGGGCAGCATTGAAGCCGCGTCAGCGACCCCGATATGGCAGGGCCGGCCATCACTTCTTCCAAGGTTTTTGCCTTTTGGCGCTGAGCGTAGGGATTGTTTGCCCCGTTGCGATGGTTCTTGACCGCGACCACGCCGATTTGTTCCGCGCTCACACCGTAGCGAGTCATGTACTCCTGAGCGAGCAGGGCGAAATGGGTGAAAGGCACCAGGCGAGAGCCGACCAGGTCGCGCATCCTGGTCTTCCCCGGCGCCATCGCGAACGGTCCCGGTTTGTCCACTCCCACCGCGATTGAAACATCGGTCAAGCCGCTGGCGACATCGATGCACGCCTGGCGAAATGCGGTCGATCCCGAAGCGGACGCGTTCTCGACCTGAGCCATCGGAATTCCGGTCGCGCCGAGATGACGCAGCATCGGTCGTGAAGCCGCCATTCCGATCAGCACTGTGCCGGTGTAGGCCGACTCTACAGATCGCCATTCAAGGGCGGCATCCGCAAGAGCCTCCCGTACCGCGGTAAGGCCGAGCGTCACGTATGGGGTTTCACTGAGGCGCTGATATCGATGGAGGCCGATGCCGACTACATAGACCGGACGCATATCGCGAAGGTTCTTTTTCATTTGCATTCCTCTGCCTTGGCGAAGCGCAGCTCGACCATCTCGATCCCCGCCTGATCGGTACCGGCCGCAACGAGCACGCTCTTCATGCGATCGCCGATGGCGAGGCCCTCATCGGTGCGGTTGGTAAGCGTGGAAGAAATGGCAGGGCCGTCATCGAGGACGATCAGGCCGATCGTGAACGGAGCCTCAANGTCCTTGCCCATATGGAGATGAACGGTTGCGTACGAATGAAGCCTGCCGCGTCCCGCCAATTGCACTACGTCAAGCTTTTCGGGCGGCGCACCGCATGATTCGCATCCATAATGCTGCGGGGGAAAGAAGACATAGCCACAGGCGCGGCATTTGCCGCCGTTTAGGGAAGGATTGCCGGTGGAGTCCGGCGAGTAGAGTTCGGAATGAACGGCTGTTCGATTGGGCATGATCGCCTCCCGCGCGAGATGGTAGGACGAACCTTTCCCCCTGGCTAGAGCCACGGACCGGCAAGCCATCGGTTCGGATCGGAGGGCGCATCGCGGCTGCGCGGCGAAGGTCGAGCTGCGACGGGCGCGATTCCGACTGATCGATTACGGCCGAAAAAGAGCAATTCATACCATCCGTGGTGGTTTTGGGACGGCTCTGCTCTAGGGGTAGTTTCGTTCCGTCAGAAATTATTTCCGCCGGAACCGCACCTCGCCCGATTTCGGGTGAGCCGGGCGAGTACGGGACATCCTGGCGGTTGACCATAGGGTACGCATAGCACGCGAAATCCGGCGGGGGCAGGCTGAATAGTTCATCCCCAAAAACCGGCCCGGAACCCGGATTCAGGAGTCACGGGATTTGGTCCATTTCGTCGAAACTAAACCAGTGCCAACCAAACCGGGTGACCCTTGAGTGGCGTCGGCGGCTGCGCTACTCAACTATAGCCACAACCTCAAATCAGATGGGCAGATCCTCGCTCAAGACTGTTGTTGCTTTGTTCAAAAAGTCCTGACGAAATACAGTACGGGTTTGAAAATGCAAATAATGGATGCGAATGAAGCGGCGGCTTCGATTGCCTACCGCCTGAGCGAAGTAATCGCGATTTACCCCATCACGCCGTCGTCACCGATGGGCGAATGGGCCGATCAATGGAGCGATGAAGGCCTCACTAACATCTTCGGCACGGTGCCGAAGGTGATGGAGATGCAGAGCGAAGGTGGGGCCGCGGGAACGCTGCACGGGGCGCTTCAAGCGGGTGCGCTGGGGACCACGTTCACGGCGTCGCAAGGCCTGCTGCTGATGATCCCCAACATGTACAAAATCGCCGGCGAGCTTACCGCGTGCGTCATTCATGTCGCGGCACGGACCGTCGCGACGCATGCGCTTTCGATCTTCGGCGACCACAGCGACGTGATGGCGGCGCGCGCGACCGGCTTCGCCATGTTGTCGTCCGACTCGGTTCAGGAAGCCAACGACTTCGCCTTGATTGCGCACGCCGCTACGCTCGAATCGCGCATCCCGTTTCTGCATTTTTTCGACGGCTTCCGCACTTCGCACGAGCTCAACAAGATTCATCCGCTGTCAGACGACGATCTGCGCGCGCTCATCGACGCGAACTTCGTCCGCCAGCATCGCGATCGCGCACTCAGCCCCGATCGTCCGATGCTGCGTGGCACGGCGCAGAATCCGGATGTCTTCTTCCAGGCGCGCGAGGCGAGCAATCCTTTCTATCGCGCCTGCCCGACGATTGTTCAGGACGTTATGGATCGCTTCGCGCGGCAGACCGGCCGCGGCTATCGCCTCTTTGAATATGCCGGGGATCCTCAAGCGGAGCGGGTGATCGTTTTAATGGGCTCGGGCGCCGGCGCGGCCGACGAGACGATCGAGCGCCTGCTGGCAGGCGGAGAGAAGGTCGGTCTGCTCAAGGTGCGGTTGTTCCGTCCCTTCGACAGCGCCGCTTTTGCCGCGGCTATGCCGAAAACCACGCGCGCGATAGCGGTGCTCGATCGCACCAAGGAGCCCGGCAGCACCGGCGAGCCGCTCTACCTCGACGTCGTGACCGCGCTGAGCGAGGCGCGGGCGGCGGGCGCTATCGATGGCAGATGGCCGCAAATCATCGGCGGGCGATACGGTTTGTCGTCGAAGGAATTCACTCCCGCGATGGTGAAAGCGGTTTTCGACGAGCTTAAGCGGGAGACCCCGAAAAATCACTTCACGGTGGGAATCCACGATGACGTGACGCATACGAGCCTCGCATTCGACCCGGAGTTTTCGACCGAAAGCCCGCAGACCGTGCGGGCGCTCTTCTATGGATTGGGATCGGACGGCACGGTGGGCGCCAACAAGAACTCGATCGCCATCATCGGTGAGAAGACGCCCGGCTATGCGCAGGGTTACTTCGTGTACGATTCGAAGAAGTCGGGCTCGATCACGGTGTCGCATCTGCGCTTCGGGCCGGACCCGATCCGTTCGACATACCTGATCAGCAAGGCGAGCTTCATCGGATGTCATCAGTTCGCCTTTCTCGAACGGATGGACATGCTCGCGGCCGCGGATCAGGGAGCGACGTTCCTGCTCAACGCGCCATACGCTGCCGACGAGGTGTGGAACCATCTGCCGCGCAAGGTGCAGCAGCAGATCCTCGACAAGGAGCTTCGCTTCTTCGTCATCGATGCGTACAAGGTGGCGCACGATGCGGGCATGGGCGGGCGCATCAACACGATCATGCAGACGTGTTTTTTTGCAGTGAGCGGGGTCTTGCCGCGGGACGAAGCGATCGCGGCGATCAAATCCGCGATTGAGGATACNTATGGGAAGCGCGGCGAAGCGGTNGTGCGAAATAACTTCGCCGCGGTCGATACGACGCTGGCGAATCTGCACGAAGTCACCATCCCCGCATCGGTGAGCAGCACTATAGANGTTCTNGCGCCGGTGCCCTCGCACGCGCCGGTGTTCGTTCGCGATGTGCTCGGCACTCTCATTGCGGGCCGCGGCGATTCGATCCCTACCAGCGCTCTGCCGCCAGACGGCAGCTTTCCGACCGGCACGGCCAAATGGGAGAAGCACAACATCGCCCAGGAGATCCCGGTCTGGGATGAGGAGCTATGCATCCAGTGCGGGAAGTGCGTGCTGGTCTGCCCCCATGCGACGATTCGCGCGAAAGTTTATGAGCCGAGTCAGCTCCACGATGCGCCCGCGTCGTTCAAGTCGGCGACGCCGCGATGGCGTGGACTCGAGGCGATGCGTTACACGCTGCAGGTAGCGCCCGAGGATTGCACCGGATGCCGCCTGTGCGTCGAAGTCTGCCCGGCGAAGAGCAAGAGCGAGGTCCGGCACAAGGCGATCGACATGTTGCCGCAAGCTCCAATCCGCGACGTGGAGGCGAAGAACTGGGACTTCTTCCTGTCGATCCCGGAGTTCAATCGAGACAGCCTGACGCATGCGCAAGTTAAAGATACGCAACTGCTCGAACCGCTGTTCGAATTTTCCGGAGCGTGCGCAGGATGCGGCGAGACGCCCTACATCAAGCTGCTCACCCAACTCTTCGGCGATCGATTGCTGATTGCGAACGCAACCGGGTGCTCCTCCATATACGGCGGCAACCTGCCGACGACGCCTTACACCTCGAATGCCGCAGGCCGCGGGCCGGCGTGGTCAAACTCCCTGTTCGAAGACAACGCCGAATTCGGGCTCGGGATGAGGCTCGCGCTCGACAAGCGTGTTGACTACGCGCAGGAACTGCTCCGGCGGCTTGCGGGTCAAATGGGCGAAGGTCTGGTCTCGGGGATCCTCGAGGCGGACCAATCCACCGAGGCAGGTATCGCATCGCAACGCCAGCGCATCGCCGAGGTCAAGCGCCTGATTGCCGGCCTCGAGACCACCGACGCGCGCGACCTGATGGCGATTGCCGATGCGCTCGTGCGCAAGAGCGTTTGGCTCGTGGGCGGCGACGGATGGGCGTATGACATCGGCTTTGGCGGACTGGATCACGTGCTCGGTTCCGGAATGAACGTGAACGCGCTGGTGCTGGATACCGAAGTGTACTCGAACACGGGCGGACAAATGTCCAAAGCCACGCCGCGCGGCGCGGTTGCGAAGTTTGCCGCCGGCGGCAAGCAGACCAGCAAGAAGGACCTCGCGATGGAGGCGATCAGCTACGGCTCGGTGTATGTCGCGCGCGTGGCGATGGGCGGCAACGACTCGCACACGGTCCGCGCCTTGCTCGAAGCGGAAGCGCACGACGGGCCCTCGCTGATCCTCGCCTACAGCCACTGCATCGCGCACGGCTATGACATGGCATTCGGCATCAACCAGCAGAAGAACGCGGTGCTCTCAGGTTATTGGCCGCTGATGCGATACAACCCGGCGCTGCGAAACGAAGGCAAGAATCCCTTCCAGCTGGACTCGAAGGCGCCGAGCATTCCGCTCAAGCAGTACGCCTACCAGGAGGCGCGCTACACGATGCTCGCGCGCAGCAATCCTGAAGCTGCGCGGGAATTGCTGCGCAAGGCGCAGGACGATGTCGAGCGCCAGTGGCGTGTGTACGCGAACCGCGCCGCGATGCCCGGTTCGGGAATCCCGTCCTCGCAAGCTGCCACCGAAGCGGCGACTGCCTCGGGCAAGTCGGCCAAAGAGGGCAAGTAATGATCGACCTCACGACGACGTATCTGGGCCTCGCCTTGAAGAACCCCATCGTCGCTTCGGCCTCGCCGCTTTGCGATTCGATGGACCGTATTCGGCGTCTCGAAGATCACGGGATTGGCGCCGTGGTGCTGCCTTCGCTCTTCGAAGAGCAGCTCACGCTGGAAAGCGAGACGCTTGACGCGGATCTCTCTCGCGGCTCTGAAAGTTTCGCCGAATCGCTGAACTACTTTCCCGACCTGACGACCTACAACCTCGGACCCGATGGCTATCTGGAGCTGATTCGCACGGCCAAGGCGAGCGTTTCGATCCCCGTCATCGGCAGCCTTAATGGGGTCTCAACCGGCGGTTGGATTCGCTATGCGCGCGAGATGGAGCAAGCGGGCGCCGACGCCATCGAGTTGAACCTCTATTCGATTGTGACCGACCCGGAACTCACCGCCAGCCACATCGAGCGGGCATACGCCGAGCTGGTTCGGGAGGTAAAACAAAGTGTACGGATTCCGCTGGCGGTGAAATTGTCGCAATTCTTCAGTGCTCCCGCGAACATGGCAAAACAGCTCGATGGCGCCGGCGCCGACGCGCTGGTGCTGTTCAATCGCTTCTATCAGCCGGATTTGGATCTCGAACTGCTCGAAGTCGTGCCGAGCCTGACGCTGAGCAGCCCGCAGGAATTGCTGCTCCGGCTGCACTGGGTGGCGATCATGTTCGGCCACGTCGGCGCCGACCTGGCGATCACCGGCGGCGTCCATAGCGCCCAGGATGTGTTGAAGGCGGTGATGGCGGGCGCGCGCGTTACGATGATGACCTCGGCACTGCTGCACAACGGCATCGCGCATCTCGGCGTCGTCCTGCGCGATCTCCTGAGCTGGATGGAAGAACACGAGTACGAATCCATTCGCCAGATGTGCGGCAGCATGAGTCAGCGCAATGTGCCCAACCCGGCGGCGTTCCAGCGCCCCAACTACGTGCGCGTCCTGAGTTCTTACTCGCTGCCGAAAAATCTCTAACCAGGCGGCTGGCTGCAAGCGGAGAATGTTCGTGGCATGAGCGCCAGCGTGCAGGGGATACTGCTGCGGCCAATCGAAAGACTCTGGTCTTTCCCTCGCATTTGGAATTTTCAGCAGGTATACTCGCATCGCTGACGCTACGGATCTGGCGAAGAGCCCTCAGAATCAGCTGGAAAGGCGACGGTCCGGGTTTTGGGATTCTCGGGAGAGGCGGATTTGGTCCCTTCCGGGGTCGCTGGAAATACCTGAAGCAAAAACCGGGCTGGAACCATTGCACAGGCAGACCGTCTAGTCTAAACGGCCGCTGTTCGGGATCCAAAATGGAAATCCCGATTAACCACGTAAACTATTCACCTTGACACAACAAGTCCTGCTCACGTCCGTCTGCCGTCCCTTGGGGGTCCGCTACGGCGATTCCCCGAGCGTAGGGTACGAGTTGCTCCACGAACAGGTGACGCGAGCCCAGGGACTGTTCAGCCCCCGTTCTCACCATACCCAGTTCTCGCTGGACTACATCGCCGAGAACCTCGAGGCCCCCACCGTGGTGCTCCAGTATCCCTCCCACAGGGAACTTATCCGCGAGCTCAGGCGCGGGTACGACGTCGTGGGCGTATGTTTCGTCCTGGCTACCTACCACCGCATGAAGGAAGTTGTGGCGCTGGTCCGGAAATATTCGCCGCAGTCGAAGATCGTGCTGGGCGGGTACGGGACAGTGGCGCCCGATGAGATGCTGCTCCCCTACGGCGACCATATCTGCCGCGAGGAGGG
>JGI20195J14853_1000599_pt1 | contig 12006 bp, 10 predicted proteins | sample NGESurdeep092012_3_FD_14853 | JGI IMG/M metagenome (IMG submission 14853)
TCGACCAGGACACGCCCGCCGCGCTGTACGCCAAGGCCGGCCTCGACGCCCGCGGCATCGTCGCCAAGGTGTTCGAGGCGCTCGGCAGAGACGTTCGTGCGGAATCACTCAGGCTCGGCCTCGCATGACCGATCAAATCTGGCGGAGAAACCGATGATCCAGAAATTACCCTTGCGGATTGTCCTGGCGCAGCCCCGCGGCTTTTGCGCGGGGGTGGTGCGGGCGATCGAAATTGTCGAGCGCGCGCTGCAGAAGTACGGTGCTCCGGTCTATGTGCGCCACGAAATCGTGCACAACAAGCACGTGGTCGACAGCCTCAAGGCCAAGGGCGCCCGCTTCGTTGAGACGGTCTCCGAGATACCGGAAAACGCGGTGACCATCTTCAGCGCTCACGGCGTCGCCCGCAGCGTCGAGGAGGAGGCGGCGGGACGCGGCCTTCCCGTGCTCAACGCCACCTGTCCGCTGGTCACCAAAGTCCACAACCAAGGCAAGCGCTATGTCGCACAGGGGCGCACCCTCATTCTGATCGGCCACGCCGGCCACCCTGAGGTCGAAGGCACGATAGGACAAATTTCCGGTCCCGTGGTGCTGGTGCAGACGGAGGGGGATGTCGAGAACCTCGATATCCCAACCGATGCCCCGGTCGCCTACATCACCCAGACTACACTGAGCGTGGACGACACCAGGGGAGTCATTGCAAAGCTCGAGCAGCGCTTCAGCGATATCGTCGGTCCCGAAATGAGGGATATCTGTTACGCCACTCAGAATCGCCAGGCGGCGGTGCGCGAATTAAGCAGGCAGGTCGACGTCATTCTGGTGGTTGGTGCGAAAAACAGCTCGAATTCCAATCGTCTGCGCGAGATCGGGCTGGAGACGGGCATCCCGAGCTATCTCATTGCCGACAGCAGCGAACTGCAGCCGGAATGGGTGCAAGACGCGCGGACCGTAGGCCTCACCGCGGGCGCCTCGGCGCCGGAGGTTCTGGTCGAGGGCGTCATCGAGGCCCTGGGCCGCCTTGGTCCCGTCGAAGTTTCCGTCTTAGCTGGCCGAGAAGAGACCATCGAGTTCCGCTTGCCTGCGGAGTTGGCATCCGTCTAACGGACTCTATCCCTTTCCACATGTTGCGCGGCGCGCGACTTATCGAACGAGAACTGAAGCAATATGAAAATTCCCTATTTCAAGGAAATTTGCATCGCGGCCTACCTCTTCAAGCAGAGGATCATGGGTCGCAAACGCTATCCGCTCGTTTTGATGTTGGAGCCGTTGTTCCGCTGCAATCTCGCCTGCGTCGGCTGCGGCAAGATCGATTATCCGGACCCGATCCTCAACCAGCGTTTGTCGGTCAAGGAGTGCCTCGACGCGGTCGACGAATGCGGCGCGCCGATGGTGGCGATTCCCGGCGGCGAGCCGCTCATCCATCGCGAGATCGGTGAGATCGTCAAAGGCATCGTCGCGCGTAAGAAGTTTGTCTCGCTTTGCACCAACGCGCTGTTGCTCGAGAAGAAGCTGCATTTGTTCGAGCCGTCACCGTATTTGTTCTTTTCCGTCCATCTTGATGGACTCAAAGAACATCACGACAAGTCGGTTTCGCAGAAGGGCGTGTTTGACATTGCGGTGCGGGCCATCAAGGCCGCGAAGGCCAAAGGTTTCACTGTGAATGTCAACGCAACGATCTTCGATGGGCACGCCGCCGAGGACATCGCTGCATTTCTCGATCAGGCAAAGGAGTTCGGTGTCGGCGTCTCGATCTCGCCCGGCTATGCCTATGAGCGCGCGCCCGACCAGGATCACTTCCTCAATCGCCGCAAGACCAAGGAACTGTTCCGCCGGGTGTTCGCTTTGGGCAAGGGGAAGAAGTGGGACCTGATGCATTCGAGTCTGTTCCTGGATTTCCTCGCCGGCAACCGGGAATACCACTGCACTCCGTGGGGGATGCCGACCCGCAACCTGTTTGGATGGCAGAAGCCCTGCTATCTGCTCGGCGAAGGCTACGCCAAGACCTACAAGGAACTGATCGAGACCACTGACTGGGACCTCTATGGAACCGGGAAGTATGAGAAATGCGCCAACTGCATGGCCCATTGCGGCTACGAGCCGACCGCGGCGCATGCCTCCCTGAGCAATCCGTTGAGCGCCCTGTGGACCGCCTTGCGTGGCGTGCGCACGGCGGGACCTATGGCGCCGGAAATCTCACTCAAGCAGCAACGGCCGGCGCAGTTCGTCTTTTCCCGCCACGTCGACAAGATGCTGAACGAGATTCATGCGGCCAAGNCTGAGGCCGATCCTTCNGGAGCCAAGCACGCCCAGCCGGAGATNACGGCCGCGGCGGAATAGGCCCCAGTTTGTTCGCGCTCNATCCTCGGCCGCGGGATCGCGTCTGCGATTAAANGGTGCTATGCCGCCGCTGTTTCCATAAAGTGCGATCGGGCGATCGGATGAGCCCCACTCCATGCTTACATCTCTCATTGTTCGCATTATCGACTTCTGCACACGCAACGCTTGGCGCGTAGTCGCCGTCGGATTGGTGCTGGCTTTGGCGTCGGGGTTTTACGTCGCACGCCATTTTGCCATCAACTCTGACATCAACGCACTGCTCTCGTCCGATCTGAGCTGGCGCAAACGCGAAATCGTGTTCGAGCAGGCGTTCAGACTTTTCGAGAGGATCATCGTCGTCGTCCAGGCACCGACGCCGGAGCTGACGGGCGAGGCGACCGCCGCGCTGACGCAGGCGCTGGCGAAGAACAAGGATCGATTCCGCGAGGTTACGCAATCCGGCGGCGGCGAGTTTTTCGCCAGCAATGGGCTCCTGTTCCAGTCGCCGGAGGATCTCGGGCGCAGCCTCGCGCCGCTGGTCCAGGCGGAACCGCTCATCCACGATCTCGCGACCGATCCGAGCTTGCGCGGGCTCGTCAGCGGGCTGGAGGACGGCCTGCTCGGGATACAGTCCCATCACATCAAGCTCGATGACTTCACGCGCGTCTTCAACACGTTTTCCGACACCCTGGAGAAGGTGATTGCGGGGCAGCCGGCGAGCTTTTCCTGGCGCGTTCTCGTGCAGGGCCACCCGGCGCAGCCGAGCGAGCTGCGCGGCTTCATCGAGGTGCACCCGGTGCTCGACTACAGCGCGATCGAGGCCGGCCACGCCGCCACTGCGGCTATTCGCCTGGCAGCGGCCGAGATCGCGCCGAAATTCCAGGCAAACGTGCGGCTCACTGGGCCGGTAGCGATGGAGGACGAGGAATTCGCCACCATCAAGGAAGGCGCTGTGCGTAACGGTCTCATCACCGTCGTCATCGTGCTCATCATCCTATGGCTCGCGCTACGCTCGGCGAGGCTCATCGTTGCCGTGTTCGTCAATTTGTTCATCGGGCTCGCCCTGACCGCAGGGCTTGGCCTTTTGATGGTCGGTACGCTTAACCTGATCTCGGTCTACTTTGCCGTGCTGTTCGTCGGCATCGGCGTCGATTTCGGTATCCAGTACAGCGTGCGCTACCGCGCGGAGCGCCATGAACTCGATGATCTCAAGGGTGCGGTGCTGCAGGCCGGCAAGTATGTCGGCGCGCCATTGACACTGGCCGCGGGCGCCACGGCCGCCGGCTTCCTGTCGTTCCTGCCCACCGATTACCGCGGCGTGTCCGAATTGGGCCTTATCGCCGGTTTTGGCATGCTGATCGCTTTCGCAACCAGCATCACGATCCTGCCGGCGCTGATCCGCCTGCTGAACCCGCCGGGCGAGCCGGACCAACTCGGTTTTTCTTTGCTGGCGCCGGTCGACAGATTTCTTGAGCGGCAGCGTATTCCAATCATCGCCGGCACCGCCATCGTGGTGATCGCGGGCCTACCGCTGCTCTATTGGCTCCATTTCGACTTCAACCCGATCAATTTGCGCGACCCAAATTCGGAATCGATCGCGACCTATCTCGATCTCAACCGCGACCCCGCCACCAATACGAATGCTATCGAGATAATGGCGCCCTCGCTCAGCGACGCCGGCGTCATTGCGGGCCGTCTGTCGAAGCTGCCGGAAGTTTCGCGAGTCATGACGCTCGCAAGCTTCATCCCGGATCTCCAGCCGGAGAAACTGCAGCTCATTAGCGACGCGGCAAAGAAGCTCGCGGGGGCCTTCGACCCGAAGAACGCGTTGACGCCACCGACGGATGCGGAAAACGTCGAAGCGCTAAAGGAGGGTGCAGGCCGGCTGATTGAAGCCGCCGGTGATCAAAATGGCCCCGGCGCCAGCGCGGCCAAGCGGCTATCCGCGGCGCTCACTGCGGTCGCCGGCTCGAACCAGGAGTTGCGCGCAAAGGCTGAGGACGCGTTCATCCAGCCCTTGAAGACGGCGTTGGGCGGTCTGCAGGCTTCGCTTCAGGCACAGCCGGTGACGCAGAAATCACTGCCGCCTGGTCTCGTTCGCGACTGGACAACACCGGACGGCCGCGCGCGCGTGGAGGTCGCGCCTAAGGGCGATCCCAGTGACAACGTGGCGACGCGCCAATTTGCACGCGCCGTGCTTGCGGTCGAGCCGAACGCCACTGAAGGACCGATCTCTATCCTGGAAGCGGGGCATACGATTGTGCGCGCCTTCATCGTGGCCGGCCTCTGGGCGCTGCTGTCGATAGGGATCCTGTTGTGGCTTGTGCTCCGGCGAATCGGCGATGTCCTGCTGACGCTCGTTCCGCTGATTTTGGCGGGCGTTGTGACGCTGGAAATCTGCGTCGTGATCGGCCTCCCGCTCAATTTCGCCAATATCATCGCGCTGCCGTTGCTGCTCGGCGTCGGCGTCGCCTTCAAGATCTACTACATCATGGCATGGCGCGAGGGACAGACGAACCTCTTGCAGACCAGCCTCACACGTGCCGTATTCTTCAGCGCACTCACCACCGCCACTGCGTTCGGCAGCCTGTGGTTCTCCAGCCACCCTGGAACTGCCAGCATGGGCAAATTGTTAGCCCTATCACTGATGTCCACGCTCGCGGCGGCGGTATTGTTCCAGCCGGTCCTCATGGGCAAGCCGCGCAATGACGAGTTAGGGAACGGCGAGTCAAGCAACGATGAGCTAGTCAACGATAAGCCGAGAAAAAGGAAGTAACGCAATAGCAAGCGACGCAACAGCAAGTCACGCAAAGTCGCGTCGAATGCCAAATCTTGATATGGGAAGGCTCGCCACCGTGCTCACGCGCGGGTGGCATTGAATGTAAGGAGAACTGATGATGATCCGCATACTCGTGCTAGTGGCTGCCCTAACCGCCGCCGCCGCCTCCGCGGCAATCGCGCAGAGTGGCACCCCCGCAGAGCAGGCCGCATGCCGCCCCGACGTCCGCCGGTTTTGCCATGCCATCAAGGAGGGGTCGGGCGACGGGAGTTTTCTCGCCTGCCTGCAGGAACACCGCGCGAAACTCCGCCGCGCCTGCCGCGAGGTGCTGGAAGGCCACGGGCAGTGACGGCAGGGACACTCGGCGCTCGCGCTGGCCCTCGAGACAGGCATGAAATGCTGACTGGTGGAACCCATGCGACCGCCACGTAAACTAACGAATAAGCCAGACGTGTTCGTTGATTCCGCGAAAAGAACACATTGCCGAATGATGTACAGGGCGTACTTCCACTGCGGCGACTCGGGTGCTGCATTATGAGGCTGAAGTTTTTGACGGTCATCGTGGCCAGTCTCATGGCATATGCCGGTCCGCTGCGCGCGGCCGAACCCTCCGCGGCCGGCATGTGGGCGCAGATCGACGAGAAAGGCCGGGTCGGCGGCTGGTTTCTCATATTTGAGCATGATGGTATTTACGAAGGTGCCATCGCCAAAATGTTCCTCCAGCCCGGCGAAAACCCGCATCCGATCTGCACCCGCTGCAAGGGCGACCAGAAGAATGCGCCGTCGCTTGGCCTGACCATCATCAAGGGCATGCAGCACAAGGGTCTCGTCTACCAGAACGGCAGCATCCTCGATCCGCGCGACGGCCAAGTCTATCAGGCCAAAATGACGCTGAGCCCGGATGGCCAGCAGCTCACTTTGCGCGGCTATCTTGGCATTGAGTTATTCGGCCAGGACCAGGTGTGGAAGCGGCTTCCCGACGACGTGCTGCCGGCGGATGAGATGCCGGCAAACCTGGTGCCGTATTGGAACGCACTACCGAAACCGCCCGACGGGGTGATGACGAAGGGCGGGGGGCCTCCGCCAAGCGGGAGCCCAAGGACCTCGCAGCCAGGCCGGTGACGGAACTCCGGGTGTTCGGCAGCGTCACATGCCAAATTTGACGTAGCGGCCTTGCATCAGGTTCCGGTAGCGCGCCAGCGCCCAAAGCGGAAAGAATTTGGCATAGCCGTGGTAGCGTAAATAGAACACGCGCGGAAAGCCGGTCGCGGTGTAGCGCTCCTCCGCCCATAGCCCGTCCGAGCCTTGCGTACGCAGCAGGAAGTCGATCCCACGCTTGACCGCCGGGTGATCGGCCGCGCCCGCCGCCATCAACCCGATCAGCGCCCAGGCGGTCTGCGAGGCGGTGCTCGGAGCGTTCTCGTAGCCGTGGTAGTCGAGCTTGTAGCTGGTGCCGTCCTCGCCCCAGCCGCCGTCGGCATTCTCAATGGAAACGAGCCAGTCGACCGCCTTGCGCATGACCGGGGAAGCGGGATCGAGCCCGGCGACGTTGAGGCAGCACAGCACCGACCATGTGCCGTAGATGTAATTCATGCCCCAGCGGCCGTACCAACTGCCGTCTGCCAGCTGGGTGCGGCGAAGATAGTCGAGTCCTCTGTGCAAAGCCGGGCTCGTTTCCGCCCGTTCGCCCAGCTGCGCCAGCATCGACACGCAACGCGCGGTAACATCCTCTGTCGGCGGGTCGAGCAGCGCTCCATGGTCGGCGAACGGGATGTTGTTCAGGTAGTAGAACTCATTGTCGGCATCGAATGCCCCCCAGGCGCCGTTCTCGCTCTGCATGCCGATGATCCACTCACGCGCGCGTTCGAGCGCGGCGCGAAAATCCTGACCACCCGACTCTTTCTGGACGCGATCCATGGCCATGGCGACGACGGCCGTATCATCGACGTCGGGATAATGCGCATTGGCATATTGGAACGCCCAACCGCCGGGACGCAGGTTGGGTCGCCGCGCAATCCAGTCGCCGCGCACATCGAGAATCTGGTTCGGCACCAGCCAGTCGAGGCCCTTTTTGACCTGCGCGGCCGCGCGCTCGCCGCCGGCTTCGAGCAGAGCGTGGCAGATGAGGCCCGTGTCCCAGATCGGCGACACGCACGGCTGGCAATAGGCTTCGTGCTCGTGCACGACAAGAAGCTTTTCCACTGACGTGCGCGCAATCGCGCGTTGCGGATGGCTTTCCGGATAGTTGAGCACGTCGAACATCATCACGCTGTTCGCCATCGCCGGAAAGATCGCGCCTAAACCGTCCTCGCCGTTGAGGCGCTCGCCGACCCACGCGACGGCGCGATCGATCGCGCGCTGATGCGCGGGCAGCCGCGACAACAGCAACGGCTCGATCGCGCGCAACACATGGTCGACGCCGCGGAAGAACCAGAACCATGACGCTTTCTGCTGCGGCGCCTTCGGCTTTGGGCCGAGGTTTGCCGGTGAGTCAAGAAAAAGCTCGTCGATCCGCACGCCCTTCGCGTTGCGCGCAACCGGCCGCTTTGCCATCAGCACCAGGAGCGGCACGATGACGGTGCGGCTCCAGTACGACATCTTATCGAGATGGAACGGAAACCATTTCGGCAGCAGCATGATCTCGACCGGCATCACCGGAACGGCGCGCCACGGAATGAACCCGTGCAAGGCGAGCATGATGCGCGTGAACACATTCGCGCGTTCGGCGCCGCCGCGCGCGCGCACCGCCTCACGCGCGCGGCGCATGTGGTCGGCTTGCGGATCGTCGCCGATCATCTTGAGCGCGAAATAGGCTTTCACGGTCGCGCTGACGTCGAGATCGCCGTCGCGAAACAGCGGCCAGCCGCCATGTGCGCCCTGGATGCGGCGCAGATAGACCGCGATCTTGGCTTCCAAAGCAGCGTTCACCGATTCGCCGAGATAGTGCCGAAGCAGCACGTATTCGGCCGGGATGGTGGCGTCGGCCTCGAGCTCGAAGACCCAATGACCATCGGGACGCTGGCGCGCGAGCAAAGCCTCGGTCGCCGCCGCGATGGCGCGGTCGAGCGCGGAAGACGTCGTCGTCGACATGTTGCCGGTCAGATCGTTTGAAGTGTCGGACATTGTGCCTGTCGTTAGCTCGTTTCACCGATCAATCCGGCGACCCGGTTGCCGGAGCGTATCGCGCCCTCGATGGTCGCCGGCAGGCCCGTGGCGGTCCAATCGCCGGCGAGCAGGAGATTGTTCCAACGCGTCTGCGGGCCCGGGCGTTTGGCGTCCTCGCGCGGCAGGGCGGCGAAGGTCGCCCGCCGTTCCCGCACGATTTGCCACGGGGGCAGGGGACCTGCAATGCCCGCGATCTCGGCGACCTCCCGCCAGATCAGGGCCGCCAGTTCCTCGCGCGGTGTATCGAGCAGCCGATCGGCGCTGCTGATGGTGACGGACAAGCGGTCGTGAAAGGCGAACAGCCACTCGGCCGTGCCGTTGATGATGCCGGTTATGGGTGTGAGCCCGGTGGGCGGCTCAAGGCGGAAATGGGCGTTGACGATGGCGCGAAACTCGGTCGGCGTCGACAAGCCGGGAACGAGCGCTGCCGCCACCACCGGCGGCACCGCTAGGATGATCGTATCGCCCGGGCGCAGCGGCACTGAGACGTCGCCGAAATCGAGCCCGGCCACGCGGTCCGCCTCGATAGCGAATGCGCGCAACCGCTGGCCGAAGACGATAGTGCCTGCGTTCGCTTCGATGAACCGCAGCGCCGGCTCGACGAAGGCCGCCGACAATCCATCGCGCGCGAATAACGGACGATAGCTGCGCCCGCCCGCGATAAGCGTTTCGCGCATCACCGCCGCAGCGAGACCGGCGGAGCTCTCCGGCGGCTCGGTGTTGAGCGCCGCCAGCAGCAGCGGCCCGATCAGCCGGTCATACAGCGGCCCTTTGCAATCGAGCACGTCGCCGATGGTCGAGCCTGGCGCGGCGCGCAGCAGGCGCAGAATGGACAGATAATCGCGCGCGCGGGTTCCCGGCACGCGGCGATTGCGGTCAAATATCCACCACGGCAGGCGGCCGTTATTGGCGCGCAGGGTCCAGCGCTCATGGGTCGCGAGATCGACAAAAGGAAAACTCGCGGTCGAAGGGCCGATCAGACGATCGCGGGCGCCGATCGTCTCGAGGTAGCCGAGCGCCGCCTTGTTACCGGACAGCAGCAGATGGTTGCCGTTATCGATCGTAATCCCAAGGACCGGGTCAAGATACGAGCGGCAGCGCCCGCCCGCCTGGTTGGTCGCCTCGTAGAGGGTCACGCGCGCGCCCTGCTCGACCAGCCGCACGGCGGTGGCGAGGCCGGCGAGCCCGGCGCCGATGATGTGGACCGAGCGCGGCATTACAGAATCGCGCAACGCAGGAGTATCCAGAGGAATTGCCAGCGCCGCAGCCGCACCGGCCTGCGCGGCGCTTGCCAGCCGCGCGCGATCATCTGGTCGAACATCATGCGGTAGGCCGTCGCCATGATGCGCGGCGTCCGCACGGTGCGGCGCGCACTTCGCGCCATGATCGCCTCGGCTTCTGCGAAGTGGCGTTCGGCGCGCGTCGCGACCGCTGCGCAGGCTTGGCCGATCGCCGGACTTGCCAGTACCGCCGCGGGGTCACCGGTTGCGATGCCGGCGTCGGCCAGCGCTTCGCGCGGCAGATAGAGGCGTCCGATGGCGGCGTCCTCGTCGAGATCGCGCAGGATATTGGTGATCTGCAACGCGCGCCCAAGATGATGCGCGAGCGCGAGCCCGTCCTGCTTCTCCATTCCGAACACGCGAACGCTCAGCCGGCCCACCGCGCTGGAGACGCGGTCGCAATAAAGGTCGAACGTCGCGAGATCGGGCGCGCGGATGTCGGCAACGACGTCCATCTCCATGCCGTCGATGACGGCGAGGAAGTCCTCGCGCTGTAAATCGAAGTTGCGCACGGCGCGCGCCAGCCCGCTCGGCTGCGGTGGAGGCGTGCGGGCGTAAAGCGCGTCGATGTCGGCCCGCCAGCGCCGCAATTGCTCGAGCCGCCCGTCGCGCGGGCCGGCTTCGTCGGCGATATCGTCGACCTTGCGGCAGAACGAGTAGATCTCGAACATCGCCTCGCGCTGCGCCTTCGGCATGATGCGCATGGCGAGGTAGAATGAGCTGCCGGAGGCGCGCTGTTCGGCTCCTGCCGCCGGTTCGTCGGCCACCGCACTCATCGCTGCGCCACCGAAGTCGGACGATGAAGGCCGGCGCGGCGGATGACTGCCTTGAGCACGGCGACGAGGCTTACGCCGGCGACGCCGAGCTTGCCGAGATGCACACGTTCGCTCAAGGGATCGCGCCGCGTGAGGATGCGGGTGAGATGCTGCGCCAGCGTCTGGATGACCGAAATCTCGAGCGCGAGCCGCCCGTCCTCAACCAGGTTCGGCAGCGCGTCACCTTGTTGCAAAAGGACCCCGGTGCGCTCCGCCAGCCCCGCAAGACAGCGCCGCAATTCCGGCGACGCCTTGGGCGCGCCGAGCGCCTCCACGCCAAGACCGCACGCGGCGAGGGCGTCGAGCGGGATGTAGACGCGGTTCAGATTGCGGTAATCCGCCGCGCAATCTTGGATGTGATTGATGATCTGCAGCGCCGCGCAAATGGCGTCGGACGCCGGCCACGTGCTGCGGCTCTCGCCATGCACATCGAGCACGAAACGTCCGACCGGCATCGCGGAGTAGGCGCAATAGCCCATGAGGTTGTCCCAGTCGCGGTAGCGCAGCTTGGTGGCATCGAGCCGGAAGGCCTTGAGCAGGTCCTGCGCATGTTGCGGCGACATGTTGCGCTCGGCCAGCGCGCGGCGCAGTGCAGCCGCCTGCGCATTGCCGTCGCTCGTGCCAAGTAAATCTTGCTCCAGGCGATCCAATAGGTTGACCTTCTCCGAGGCCGAAAGCGTGGGGTGGTCGGCGATGTCGTCGGCGCAGCGCACGAATTCGTAGAACGCGAGAATCAACGCGCGATGACGCGGATGGATGAGCCACGACGCCACCGGAAAATTCTCGTCGCGGTGGCCCTTGCCGGACCGAAATTCACTGGCATCCGTCATCATGCGCCGTTCACGTTCGACTGAATGCGGCCTTTCCACATGCCGCCGCGCTTGCGGGCATATTGATAAGCGGAGTCGAGGGTAAAGGCCATGTAGGTGAGTGCGATCGCCGGCAGAAAAGGTCCCCATAGCGGCGACAGCCGGTAGAACCGCAACATCGGCTGGAACGCGATCGCCAGGAGCGCCCAAGCGAGCAGGCCGAGCGCCTGCGCAAGGCCGTGGCCAAACAGTGCCAGAACAACCGGAATTAGATAGATGAGCGCCATGCCGGCGACCGTCGCCGCGAGCAGCAGCGGCGAATAGCGAAGCTGCGCGTAGGCCGAGCGCGCGACCATGCGCCGGATGTCCTGCACCGTCGCATAAGCACGGATACTGCGCACGCGCTCCGTCAGGCTTAGCCGGATCGGCCCCTGCGCCTTGAGGTTGCGCGCCAGCGCGCAGTCGTCGATCAGTGCGCCGCGAATGGCCTCGATGCCGCCCGCCGCACCGAGTGCATCGCGGCGCACCAGCATGCAGCCGCCCGCCGCCGCCGCCGTGCTGCGGTCTTGGCGCTTCACCCAGGCGAACGGGTAGAGCATCTGGAGAAAAAGATGAAGGCCGGAATAAACGCGCGCTCGGCGAAACTCTCGCAGCGAAGCCGGACCATCAGCGAATTGAGCACCAGCCCGTCCGCTTGCGCCTTTGAAACGAGGCGCGTGAGTGCATCGGGGCCGTAAACAATGTCGGCGTCGCTGAACAGCAGATAAGTGGGTTCGCTCAGCAGCGCGCGCGCGACGCCTTGCTTCATCGCCCACAGTTTGCCCGTCCACCCTGCCGGCAGCGCG
>JGI20195J14853_1000601_pt1 | contig 11995 bp, 9 predicted proteins | sample NGESurdeep092012_3_FD_14853 | JGI IMG/M metagenome (IMG submission 14853)
CTCCGACGGCTTCACGCCCTTGGCCTTGGCCAGCCGGATGATGTTCTGGTCGGCGGGCGCGTCGAGGTCGATGGTGCCCTTGGGGTAGCCCGGACCGATGGCGATCTTGTCCATGTAGCAGTCCGGCGCGTGCAGCAGCGTGCCGGCGTCCGCCATCGCCAACGTGGCGATCGCGCCCGGCATATTCTTGGCGCAGAGCGTGGTGCCTTCCAACGGATCGACTGCGATGTCGACCTTGGGGCCGCTTTTGTTGCCGACCTTCTCGCCGATGAACAGCATCGGCGCCTCGTCCATCTCGCCCTCGCCGATCACCACGGTGCCGTCGATCGGCAGCTCGTTGAGTTCGCGCCGCATGGCATCGACCGCGGCCTTGTCGGCGGCCTTCTCTTGGCCCTGCCCGCGCAGGCGCGCCGAGGACACCGCCGCGCGTTCGGTCACGCGCACGATTTCGAGCGTGAGAATTCGCTCCAGCAGCAGTTCGGGATGGACGGTGATCGACGACATAGTGGCGTTCCCCCTCGCAAAACACGGCTTTTGGCTCCGGCGCAAGCCGGTTCGGATTAGAGTCTGATCAGTTCTGATTGGATCAGAACCCTAGCTAACATTTCGCTTGCGCATGATCTTTTCCGAAAACCGGTTCCCACTTTTCGGGATCATGCGCAAGTGGTCAGTTCTTCTCGATCCGGATCACTTGCGGCCGGCCTGAGATCACGCTATCGCGCCCCACCGCGGCAAGGGCCTTGCGGACGGCATCTTCACTGGTCGCATAAGTAATGAGGATAACAGGGACGGAACCGTTCTTGCGCGCAGCCCCGGCGCCGTCCTTGGGGTGGCGCTGCACGATCGATTCCAGCGAAATCTCCTGCTGGGCCAGCCGCTTGGCGATGGTCGCCGCGGTTCCGGGCTTGTCCCGTGCCAACAGCCTGATGTAGTAACCGCCCTCGTGCCGCTGCATCGGCGCCTTGCGCACGGCTGTGAGCCGCGCGGTCGGTAGGCCAAAGGGCGCGGTCCGCACCCCGCGGGCGACATCGCCGATATCGGAGAGCACCGCCGAGGCGGTCGCCGTACCCCCGGCACCGGGACCGACCAGGGTCAGCGGATTGATGCCCTCGGCATCGATGGTGACGGCATTGGTCACGCCCATCACCTGCGCGATGGCTGAGTCCTTGCGCACCATGGTGGGGTGGACGCGCTGCTCGATGCCTTTCGGCGTCTTCACCGCCACGCCCAGCAGCTTCACCCGATAACCGAGCTCGTCGGCGGCGGCGAGATCGGCCGGCGTGATCGAGGAAATGCCTTCCACATAGATCGCGCTCTGGTCGACCTTGGTGCCGAAAGCGAGGCTGGCCAGGATCGCGAGCTTCTGCGCGGTGTCATGGCCCTCGATATCGAAAGTCGGATCGGCTTCGGCATAGCCGAACCGCTGCGCTTCCTTCAGACACTCCGCGAACGGCATCTTGTCCTGCTCCATTCGGGTCAGGATGTAATTGCAGGTGCCGTTGAGGATGCCATAGATGCGCTCAAACGAATTGCCCGCCAGCCCCTCGCGCAGCGTCTTCACGATCGGGATCGCGCCGCCGACGGCGGCCTCGAAATTGAGCGCGACGCGATGCTTCTCGGCGAGCGCGGCGAGCTTGACGCCATGCTTGGCGAGCAGCGCCTTGTTGGCGGTAACCACCGATTTGCCCGACGCGAGCGCTGCTTCGACCGCAGCTTTCGCCGGATCGCCGGCGCCGCCGATCAACTCGACGAACACGTCGATGTCGCCATCGCGCGCAAGCGCCACCGGATCGGCAAACCACTTCATCGAATTCAGATCGATCTCGCGATCCTTGGCGCGCGAGCGCGCGCAGACCGCGACGATCTCGATTCCGCGGCCGCAACGCGCGGCGAGCGCCTCGCGCTGGCGCGCCACCTGGGCGATCAAGGCGGCGCCGACCGTGCCCAATCCGGCGACACCCACTTTCAGGGCTGCGACCATGAAACTTGCTTGTTCCGATGCAGGGACGGTTATCGCCGCGTGGCGAGCGGGACGACGTTGTGAAGCTGTTCCGGCGCGGTTTCGAGGAAGCGGCGGACGTTGCGCGCGGCCTGGCGGATGCGCTGCTCGTTCTCCACCAGCGCGATGCGCACATAGCCTTCTCCATATTCGCCGAAGCCGATGCCGGGCGACACCGCGATATCCGCCTTCTCGACCAGCAGCTTGGAAAACTCCACGCTGCCGAGAGTCTTGAACGGCTCCGGGATCGGCGACCAGGCGAACATCGAGGCGCGCGGGGACGGCACATGCCAGCCGGCGCGGCTGAAGCTTTCCACCAGCACGTCGCGGCGGCGTTTGTAGACTTCGCGCATCTCCTTGATGCAGTCGTCGGGGCCGTTGAGCGCGGCGGTGGCCGCCACCTGCACCGGCGTGAAGGCGCCGTAGTCGAGATAGGATTTCACCCGGCCGAGCGCCGCGATCACCCGCTCATTGCCGACGGCAAAGCCGATACGCCAGCCGGGCATCGAGAACGTCTTCGACATCGAGGTGAATTCGACCGCGACGTCGTTGGCACCCGGCACCTGCAATAGCGACGGCGGCGGATGGTCGTCGAAATAGACTTCCGCATAAGCGAGATCGGACAACACCAGTATGTCGTGCTTCTTGGCGAAGGCGATCAGGTCCTTGTAGAAGTCGAGGGTCGCGACGTAAGCGGTCGGATTGGCCGGATAGCAAACCACCACCGCGGTCGGCTTCGGGATCGAGTGGACGATCGCGCGCTCCAGCGTGTGGAAGAAATTCGGCGTCGGCTCCGACGGCACCGAGCGGATCGCGCCGCCCGCCATCAGGAAGCCGAAGGCGTGGATCGGATAACTCGGATTGGGCACCAGCACGACGTCGCCCGGCGCGGTGATCGCCTGCGCCACGTTGGCGAAGCCTTCCTTCGAGCCGAGCGTGGTAACGATCTGGGTTTCCGGATTGAGCTTCACGCCGAAGCGGCGCTCGTAATAGGCGGCTTGCGCGCGGCGCAGGCCGGGGATACCGCGCGAGGCGGAATAGCGATCGGTGCGGGGCTTGCCCAGCGTCTCCTTCATCTTCTCGATGACATGCGCGGGCGCCGGCAAATCCGGGTTGCCCATGCCGAGGTCGATGATGTCCGCGCCCGCGTTACGAGCGCACGCCTTGGCCCGATTCACCTCTTCGAACACATAGGGCGGCAAACGGCGGATGCGGTAGAATTCTTCCATCGGCTCAAACCTTCAAGTCGCGTCAGTTCTGCCTGCGCACGATCTTTTCCGAAAACCGGTTCCCATCCCGGATCAAGTCCGCGACCGGCCTTTTCGGGATCATGCGCCAGGCTGCCTTCTCCAGCCGGCAGGCGTTAGCCCCGGCTGGCTTTTATCACGGGTTGGTCTTGGCACCAGAGGTCTTGGCGCCAGCGGCTTGGCCGTTCTTGGCGGACGCGGGCTTCTTTTTTGCAGGCGGGTTTTTTGCAGGCGGGTTTTTTGCAGGTTGCGCTGCCGTTTTATCGGGCCCTTCCTTGGCTTCCTTGGCTTCTTTGGCTTCCTGGGCTTCCTGCCGTTCGCGGACCGCGGTCAGCTCCTTTTCCAGCTTGAGCTGCTCTTCATCGCTCATGGGTGCGGTCGCGCGGGCGGGCGGCATGTCGTGCACGGCCGGGTACTGGTAGGGCGTTGTCGACCGCGCCGGGGCGCCTGCGGGCAAGCCCATATCCCCCGGCAGCCGGTCGATCATCGGCCCGGGCGAGCAGCCGGCCAGGACCGTGGCGAGGCCCAAGGCCGCCAATATCGATGCTTGATGGGCTCGCACCATGTTCCTCAAAACCTGCCGCTGGACCGGAAATCGATGCAGACTCAATGAATTATAGCATAAGCGCGCTATCCGGCTAATATGGCATCAGCATGGTGAGCAGGCGGCAAACGGCTCGGCCGGGGCCGGACGCTCAGCGAAACCATGCGATGAAACGCGCCTTGCGATGGGGCGCAGTCCGCGCCATTTCTCAAGGTGGGGACAGACCAAAAATGCCGATAGACAAGCCCACGACCGAACCGGCCAAAGAACCGGCCAAGATCGCCGCAGTCGACGTCGAGGCATTCGCGCACAATCTCGCGCGCATGATCGAGGAAGGTGGCAAGGCGCTCGCCGCCTATATGAAGCCGCGCGAGGAAGGCAAGTTCAACGGCGAAATGGCCGACGACGTCACCGACGTGGTCAAGACCGTCGGCCATGTGGCGGAATACTGGCTCTCCGACCCCAAGCGCGCGGTCGAACTGCAGGCCAGCCTCGGCCGCGCCTATCTCGATTTGTGGGCCGGCGCGGTCAAGCGCATGGCCGGCGAGCCGGCCGCGCTGGTCGCCGCGCCCGATCCGAAAGACAAGCGCTTCACGGATCCGGAATGGTCGCAGAACCAATTCTTCGATTTTCTCAAGCAGGCCTACCTGCTCACCACCCAATGGGCCGACCGGCTGGTCAAGGACGCCGCCGGCGTCGACGAGCATACCCGCGACAAGGCCCAGTTCTACGTCAAGCAGATCGCCAACGCGATTTCGCCTTCGAATTTCGTGCTCACCAATCCGGAATTGCTGCGCGAGACGCTGTCGTCGAATGCCGAAAACCTGGTGCGCGGCATGCACATGCTGGGCGAGGACATCAAAGCCGGGCACGGCAATCTCAAGATCCGCCAGTCCGATTCCTCGATGTTCGAGGTCGGGCGCAATCTCGCGCTCACGCCCGGCAAGGTGATCTTCCAGAACGACTTGATGCAATTGATCCAATACGAGCCGACCACCAAGGACGTGCTCAAGGTTCCGCTGCTGATCGTGCCGCCCTGGATCAACAAGTTTTACATTCTCGATCTCACGCCGGAGAAATCCTTTATCAAATGGTGCGTCGACCAGGGTACCACGGTGTTCGTGGTTTCCTGGGTGAACCCCGACGCGCATTTGGTCGCAAAAAGTTTCGAACAATATATGCGCGAAGGTCCGATCGCCGCACTCGACGCCATCGCGGCGGCGACCGGCGAGCGCAAGGTCAACGCCATCGGCTATTGCGTCGGCGGCACGCTGCTGGCGATCACGCTGGCTTATCTGGCGGCGAAGAAAAAGGACCGCGTGCTGTCGGCCACCATGTTCGCTGCGCAGGTCGACTTCACCCATGCCGGCGATCTCAAAGTGTTCGTCGACGAAGAGCGCATCAAACAGCTCGAAGCGCACATGAACGAACAGGGCTACCTGGAGGCCTCGCGCATGGCGAATGCCTTCAATATGCTGCGCTCCAATGATCTGATCTGGCCCTATGTGGTCAACAATTACCTGCGCGGCAAAAAACCGTTCCCGTTCGACATTCTGTATTGGAATTCCGATGCCACCCGCATGCCGGCGGCTAACCATTCGTTCTATTTGCGCAATTGCTATCTCGAAAACACGCTTAGCAAAGGCGAGATGGAAATCGCCGGCGTCACGCTCGATCTGCGCAAGGTTAAACTGCCGATCTACAATCTCGCCACCCGCGAGGATCACATCGCGCCGGCTAAATCGGTGCTGTTCGGCTCGCAATATTTCGGCGGGCCGGTGAAATATGTGCTGGCCGGCTCCGGCCATATCGCCGGCGTGGTCAACCCGCCGGCCAAGCCAAAATACCAGTATTGGACCGGCAAGGCGCCGAAGGGTTCCGATATCGACAAGTGGATATCGACGGCGAAAGTGCATCCCGGCTCGTGGTGGCCGGACTGGCTCGACTGGCTCAAGAGCCAGGATGCCGAGACCGTGCCGGCGCGCAAGATCGGCGCCGGCAAGCTCAAGCCGATCGAAGACGCGCCCGGCTCCTATGTGAAAGTCCGGAACTGGAGCTGAGCCGTGAGAATCGCATCGCCGACCCGAACGCGGCGCGCCTGCTCGCGCTGCTCAAGAGCATCTACTGCCCGTGATGGCCNGCGCATGATCTCGAAAAGTGGGAACCGANTTTCGGAAAAGATCATGCGCAAACAATGTGCCCAACACAAACAATAAGGAGAAGACACTATGGCTAACCTGAAAACTATTTCGCCCGAGCGTGCGGCCNANCTCGTTCGCTCCGGCGCCGTNCTGATCGATATCCGCGAGGCCGACGAGCATGCGCGCGAGCGCATTCCCGGCGCGCACCATCATGCGCTCAGCCGCATCGACCACGATACGCCAGTGCGCGCGGGCGACGACGTGCTGATCTTTCATTGCCGTTCCGGCGCGCGCACCAAGGGCAACGCCCCGCGGCTCGCCGCCGCCGCGCCCAAGTGCGAGAGTTATATTCTCGAAGGCGGCATCGACGCCTGGAAGAAGGCCGGCTTGCCGGTCGCGCTCGACCGCAGTCAGCCGATCGACCTCTTGCGCCAGATGCAGATCACCGCCGGCAGCCTGGCACTGCTAGGCATCTTGCTCGGCACTTGGGTGAACCCGGGTTTCTACGCGCTGTCAGCCTTTATCGGCGCTGGGCTTGTCTTCGCCGGCGTCAGCGGCTTTTGCCCCATGGTGCGGCTGCTGAAACTGATGCCGTGGAACCGGACGACGACGGCTTCTTGATGCCGACCAAGCGCGACAGCCGCTGCCGCATCCATTAATCTACCGCCCGCCGGCAAATCACCAATGGGGGATGGCGATGTCCAAGGAACTGATGTGGCTGACGCTGACGGTCATCCTGACCGGGCTGTTGTGGGTGCCTTACATTCTCGACCGCGCCATGGTGCGCGGGCTGATGGGCGCGATGGCCAACCCCTCGCGCAACGACAAGCCGCAATCGNCGTGGGCGCAGCGGCTCTATTTCGCCCACACCAATGCGGTCGAAAATCTGGTGATATTTGCACCGNTGGTGCTGATCCTCGACAGCCTGGGCCACTCGACCATNAGCACCGCGCTCGCCTGCGCGGTCTATTTCTGGGCGCGGCTGGCGCANGCCATCATCTATGCGCTCGGCATTCCGGTGCTGCGCACGCTCGCCTTCACGGTCGGCTTCCTGGCGCAGGTGGCGCTGGTGCTGGCGGTGTTCGGGAAGCTGTAGCGCATTGTTAGGGTAGCGGCGCCGCGCGTTCCGCGATCGCCCGCAGATCGAGGCCGCGCGGCAGCGTGCCGAAGGCGCCGCNACTCTCACCGTTGAGCCGCGAGGCGCAGAAGGCGTCCGCCACCGCGCCCGGCGAATGTTTCGCCAACAGCGCCGCCTGTANCGCCAGCACGAGCGCGCGCACCAGCACGCGCGCCTGCGATTCGTCATTGCGATCGGCGGCGCGCAAGCGTTGCTGNAGCCGCCCGGCGAAGGCCTNCAAGCGCGCATCGCCGGCCTCGTCGAGTTCATGCCGCAGCACGTCGCCAGCGTTCGGGGTGCGCTCGAGCGCGCGCAGCACGTCGAGGCACATGATGTTGCCGGCGCCTTCCCAGATCGAATTNACCGGCGCCTCGCGATAGAGCCGCGGCATGATGCTTTCCTCGATGTAACCGGAGCCGCCCAGCACCTCCATCGCCTCGAAGGCGANNGCCGGCGCGCGCTTGCAGATCCAGAATTTCGCCGCCGGCGTCAGCACGCGGCGGAACACGGCGGAGGTCGCGTCGCTCTCGTCATAGGCGCGNGCCAGCCGCATGCTGAGNACGGTCGCGGCTTCCGATTCGAGCGCCAGATCGGCCAGCACGTTGCTCATCAGCGGCTGATCGATCAGCCGCTTCTGGAATGCGGTGCGATGGCGCGCGTGATGGATGGCCTGCGCCACCGCCTGCCGCATCAGCGCGGAGGAGCCGATGGCGCAATCGAGCCGCGTGTAGTTGCCCATCTCTATGACGGTCGGAATGCCGCGGCCTTCCTCGCCGATCAGTTGCGCATAGGCGCCGTCGAATTCCACTTCGCTCGATGCATTAGAGCGGTTGCCGAGCTTGTCCTTGAGCCGAAGAATATGGATGGCGTTGCGTGTCCCGTCCGGCGTCCAGCGCGGCATCAGGAAGCAGCTCAGACCCTTCGCCGACTGCGCCAGCACCAGGAAGGCGTCGCACATCGGCGCCGACATGAACCATTTGTGCCCGTGCAGGCGGAAGCTGCCGTCGCTCACGGGCTCGGCGCGCGTCGAATTGGTGCGCAGATCGGAGCCGCCCTGATTCTCGGTCAGGGCCATGCCGATCAGCGCCGAGGTCTTCTCGCCGGCCGGGCGGAAGCGGCGATCGTAGTCGCGCGCGAAAATGCGCGGCAGCCATTCCGCTGCGATCGCCGGCGCGTGGCGCAAAGTTGGCACCGAGCCGTAGGTCATCGCGAGCGGGCAATACACGCCGCTCTCGATCTGCCCAAGCATGTAGGTGCCGGCCGCGCGCGCCACATGCGCGCCGGGTTTGGGCGCGGCCCACGGGCTCGAATGCAGCCCGGCGTTGAGCGCAATGCCCATGAGTTCATGCCAGGCCGGATGGAAGTCGACCTCGTCGAGGCGATGGCCGTAACGGTCGAGCGTGCGCAACACGGGCGTGTATTGGTTGGCGTCGAAGCCGAGCTGCACAGTTTCCGGCTTGCCGAGCGTCGCGCCCAGCGCCGTCAGCTGGCTTTCCGCCCATTCCGCCCGCTCGCGCCGCACCGCCTCGCGCAGCACGACGTCGCTGGTCAACAGATTATAAGGCTCGAGCGGCGGCGGCTGGTTGCTGACCTCGAACATGGTTTCGGCGTCCTTGATCGATGGCGCGAAACGCCGCCGTACACGGAATCACCAAGCCCGCAAAGATTACTCCTTTTGTCATTCCGGGACGGCCCGAAGGGCCGGGCCCGGAATGACGGAGAACTACGGAAACAGCGCGACCTGCTCGATGCCCATGGTCTCAGGGTAACCGAGTATGAGGTTCATGTTCTGGATCGCCTGGCCGGAGGCGCCTTTGACCAGATTATCGAGCGCCGAGACCAGAATCGCGCGGCCCGCGATGCGGTCCTTGGCCACGCCGATAAAGGTCATGTTGGAGCCGCGCACATGCCGGGTCTGCGGCGTTTCGCCGAACGGCAGCACATGCACGAAGGGCTCCTTCGCGTAGAACTTTAAAAGTATCGCGTGAAGCTCTTCCGGGGTCCGGCCGCGCTTGCCGCGCACATAGATGGTCGAGAGAATCCCCCGGTTCATCGGCACCAGATGCGGGGTGAAGGTGACGATCACCTCGCGGCCCGCCGCCAGCGAAAACTCTTGGTCGAGCTCGGCCATGTGCCGGTGATGCCCCACGCCGTAGGCGTGGAAGCCTTCCGACACTTCCGAGAACAGCATGGCCTCCTTGGCCGCCCTGCCCGCGCCGGTCATGCCCGACTTGGCGTCGATCACAATCTCGTCGAGATCGATCGCCTTGTCCTTGATCAGCGGGATCAGCGGCAGTTCCGCGCAGGTGGTGTAGCAGCCCGGATTGGCGATCAGCCGCGCCTTTTTGATCTCGCGCCGGTGGATTTCGCTGAGGCCATAGACCGCCTCCTTCTGCAGCTCCGGCGCGTGATGCTCGTGGCCGTACCATTTCGCGTAAGCTGCGGTATCGTGCAGCCGGAAGTCGGCGGACAGGTCCACGACCTTGGTGGCCGGCGCCTGCCCCAACAGCTCCTTCACCACCTTCTGCGTGGTGGCATGCGGCAACGCGCAGAACGCCACGTCGAGGCCCGCCTTGGCCCAGTCGAGCCCTTCGATGGCAATGAGCTTCGGCAAATCGAACGGCGAGAACTGCGGAAACACCTCGCGCATCGCCTTCCCGGCGCTGCGCTCGGCGGTCAGCAGGACAAGCTCGGCGCGCGGATGCCGCAATAGCAGCCGCACCAGCTCCGAGCCGGTGTAGCCCGAGGCGCCCAGCACGCCGATCTTGGCTTTGGTGGCCATGGTTCAGATCCCTCCGCCCTGGCTGGGGCTCGCGCCGGAATCGTGAACGGAAACAGCCCCGCGCTCCTCGTACAACAAATGCGGCCGCAGCGCGACCATGCGGGCCGCGATGGCGTGGGCGCCGGGATCGTCCTGGCGGCCAAGCGCGTTCGCCACCGCGACATGATCGGCGTCGCCCTTATGCTGGTTGAGCTTGAACTTGCCCGCGACCGTTTCCACCAGCATCTCGATCGCCACGATCGCCTGCGTCAACTTCTCCATCCGCTGCGGCGCCAGCCGTTCGCTCGACCAAGCCGGCGCGAGCCGGCCACTCGAACAAGCCGGCTTCGGCGCCAGCGCGACCTCGAACCGCGCGGTCAAGGCGTCGAGATGCGCCGCCGCATCCGCGGCCGGCACGACATGCACGGGACCGCTCAGCTGCACGGTCTCATAGAGCCAGGTCGGCACTTGATCACGGCTGGCATACCAATCGGCCGAGACATAGACGTCGGCGCCCGACACCGCCAGCAGCCAGGTCGCGCCCTTTGCCGCGAGCGCCGCCAATGGATTGGCGCGCGCGACGTGAAAGGCAACGCGCGGGCTCTTGCCGTCGGCCTCGATCAGGAGAAACGGCAAGGTGGCGGCTACGGCGCGTCCGCCATCGCAGGCCACAACCACGCCAAAGCCGCGCGCAGCCGCAAAGGCGAGCGCGAGCGCAGGATGAACCTTGAAGGCCGAGGGAGTGGTCATGGTCGTGTCTCCGGGAAAAGAAGCCGCCGGAGGCCGCGCCGCATTGTCTTTAAGGGAAGTCAGACGATGTGCCGCAGCCAAAATCCGGCGGCACGGGGGACGATTACACGCGAATGCGCGCCCGTGCCGCGGTGGCACGGCGGCGGCGGAGATTCGCTGCTGCAAACGCTGTCGTCATGGGCGCGCTTGATAGGCCGCCGGCTCCCGCCCGTCAACTGGGCCGATCAGGGGGAGCGGCTGCTCGGCCAGCATCGCCTTGACCACCACCGCGCGCGCCAGCGCCGGATCGAGGCCGTGGACGGCCAGCAGGTCCTTGCAATCGGCGACGATGGCGTCGGCATCCTGCATGATCTTCAGGCGCTTGAAGTGGTCGTCGTGATGCAGGCCCATGCTCGCGCCGACGATGTCGAGAATATTGATGATGCGGAACGGCCAGTCGCGCTCATGCGCGCACAATTCGCGATGATCGACGTGATAGATCGCGACCAGCGCATCGATGCCGGCAGCCGCCGCCGCTTCCAGTTCGGCCAGCTGGAGACCGCGTTTGTAGTCCGGCAGCGCGTTGAGCGCATTGCTCATCAAGCCCACCGCCGGCTGCTGCAGATCGACGATCTCGATGCCGGGCACCATCCGCAACAGCGCGGTGCCGGCCTCGACCACGCCCTTCACGCCCGGATGCTTATGCAGCGCGATCCGCATCGGCACCGGCTTGCGCAGCATCGGCCGCAAGTCCTCGAAGCGCGTCGCCAGGAACAGCATGAACGGCGTCATCTCGAACGGCCGCGCGCCCCGCACCTTCTCGATCGTGGGGATCGTCACTTCGGTAAACTGCACGTGGCAGCTGGCGCACCAGGAAATCACGCCGGTCTTTCCTTCCGCCAGCTTGTCGAGCGAACTGGTGGCGGCGCGGCCGGAGATTTCAGTGTCGCCGGTGCGCAATTGCACGACGCCGCAGCAATGGGTCGGGCCGCCCATGACGCGATAGGTGACGCCGAGCGCATCCATGATGTCGAGCGCGAGCAGCGCCATGTGCGGCGTCTTGAGCACGTTGCAGCCGGTGTAGAACACGAAATCGGGGCGCTCGCCCGGCGTCACGGTCGAGCCACTCTCGAGGCGGTCGCTCACCTGCTGGCCGAGCCGCGCGAGCTCGGCGTCGGTGAGCTGCATGCGGGAGAGCACATTGGCGCCATCGGCGACGGCGCGGAAGTTTTCGATGCCACGCTTGCGCCGCTCGCGCGGCTCGGACGCTTGCCGCACCAAGGCCACGCGCGTCATCGCCAGCAGGAATCTCGGATTGACGCCGTAGTCGCACGCCGTGATGCAGTCGCCGGTGAGCGCGCAACCACTCGCCCAGGCTTTCGAGGCGTCCGGCCCATCGCCGAAGCGGAGGATGTCGATCACGCCGGAAATCACCGCTTTCGGCGTGGCGTCGCCGA
>JGI20195J14853_1000617_pt1 | contig 11863 bp, 11 predicted proteins | sample NGESurdeep092012_3_FD_14853 | JGI IMG/M metagenome (IMG submission 14853)
CCTCTCAAGGAGAGCGATACGCCATGAAAGAGAATAGCAGTGTTGTCTGGTTTCGTCAGCCCGACGAGATCGATGATCCCCTGACGAATATCCTCCGATCCGGCGCCCGGCAATTGCTCACGCAGGCTGTCGAGATGGAGGCCGAGGCGTTCCTCGCCGCCATGAAGGATTTCAAGCTGCCTGATGGTCGCGACCGCGTCGTCCGGCATGGTCATGGTCCCGAGCGCACGATCCAGACAGGGATCGGGCCGGTTGAGGTCAGCTCGGTGAAAATCCGGGATCGTGGTGCCGCGATTGACGGCGACCGGATCCGCTTTTCCTCGGCGATCCTGCCGAAATGGGCTCGGCGGACGAAGAGCCTGGATGCGCTGCTGCCAGTGCTTTATCTGCGCGGCATCGCGATGGGCGACTTCCAGGAGGCGCTGGCGGCGCTTGTGGGCAAGGACGCGCCAAACCTGTCGGCGGCGGTTATTTCCAGACTGACGGCCGAGTGGAAGGACGAGTACGACCGCTGGCAGAAACGCGACCTGCCGGCGCGGCGATACGTGTATGTCTGGGCGGACGGTGTCTAAGCGGTGGCCTCGCTCATCCACCACCTGACGGTCGCTTTCGGAGCATAGCGGACATTAATCGAGTGACCTGACGGCCTTTTTATACCAGCGGATGAGAGATTACTGCAGCGGCATGATCTCATCTAGATGGCGCGCCAAGGGCGCGAATGTCTGCGGCGCCGGCATCTTCTTGCTTGATGCTGATGAAGACTAAAGCCCGGTGAGAGCACGTTGATAGTAAGACAGATCGAGGTATTGCTCGGGCGTCGTCGACGTACCCCCTTCATACTCGGCACGTAATTCAAGCACGCTCTTGAAGCCCTCAAGGTCAAACTTGCCGTCCTTTGCGAAGCCTTCTTTCTTATCCGCGACGACCGCGTAGACAGATGCCGCAATATTGGGCGGTAGTTCAAGCCTGTCTGCAAGTAGGTTCGTAGCTTCTTCTTTATTCGCGGGATCAAGAACCCAGCGCAAACCTTCAATATACCCCTGCAGATATTTAACGAGCGTGTCGCTATTATCTTTGGCCCAAGATCGCAGGGTGTAACCCGCCGTACCTTGATAGGGGCCCATCATTTTCACCGTGCTCCCCATATCCTTCAGGCCAGCCTGCACAGCTTGAAACGCGAACGGTGGATTAAGAACGGCAGCTTTATTATCCTTATCTTTTTGCATTGCTTCAAGTCGCCGCGGCGTAGCGCCGACGGTCTTCACCGTGTAGTCGCCCTGGTTCAGTCTATTCTTTTTCAAGAGCGCATAGAACAGATATGCGTAGCCGGAATTAGCAGTATCCAGCACTACCGTCTTTCCGCGCAACTCTGCCAAAGCTTGAACGTCTGGCTGAACGATTACATGGTTGAACGCGGTGTCGCCACCAATGACAAGTGCAACATCGAGCTTATTTACTTTGATGATCCCTACTGCGTTGTCAGAAGTGCTATGGATGATTTGCCAGCGCCCATCTGCAAGACCAACCGGTAACTCTGCAGCGCTCGACGCAAACTTTACCTCTACGGACAGCCCCCGTTTGGCGAAGAAGCCTTTCGCTTGCGCTGCAAATAGGGGCAGGTTCTGACCGCCACGAAACACCATAACCGCGAGTTTCGTATCCTCGGCACGGCTTTGAATGATCATTGTGAGGCACGTCGATAAGCAAGCAACAAATGCTATAATTCGGGTCTTCATCATGTCACCCCCCCGAAATTAGTCAAACATCAGAAGACAAATGCTCCAGTATCACAAGCGTACCATTCTGCGAAGATTTTTAATTGTCACCTCTAATGCGGCTTGATTCCTGCGGCTTTCACGACTGCAGCGTTCATCTTCACCTCTTTCTTGACGTACTCATCGAATTCCAGCGGAGTCATGGGCATGGGATCGGCACCCATGTCCTTAAGTTTCTCACGCACGCTTGGCAATTCAAGGGCTAATACAATCTCTCGATACAGCCGCTCGATAACCGGCCGCGGCGTAGCACTCGGGGCAAAAACGCCTACCCAAAACTCATATTCAGAATCTTGAAGCCCCAATTCTTTCGTTGTCGGCACTTCTGGCAGGACGCTGGCACGGCGCACACTGCTAACTGCTAATGCCCGTAAATTGCCTGCCCGGATTAACGGCATGGCCGGTGGCAACGGCGAAAAATAAAAATCGACGCGTCCCGCCATGACTTCCGTCAATGCCTCTGGAGCGCCTTTGAAAGGAACGTGGAGACCTTCGAAGCCTGCGGCTAACCGAAGTCGCTCAGCCGCTAAATGCGTTGAATTCCCAATTCCGCCGGAGCCGTAGGTCATAGAACCGGGCTTAGCCTTCGCTGTAGCGATGAAGTCCGCAAGTGTTTGGTAGCCTTTTGAAGGAGCGACAACCATCACGGTCGGAATGCTCGCGAGCGGCGTGATGGCGGAAAAATCGGCGACCACGTCGAATGGCGGGTGCGCGAATGTGGAGGGATAAACGGTGTGCGAAGACGAATTGACCAGGATGGTGTAACCATCCGGATCTGATTTTGCGACGGCTGCCGTGCCTATGGTCCCTGCAGCGCCAGGACGATTTTCAACGATTATTGTCTGGCCGATCTGTTTGGAAACTTGATTAAAAACAACCCGCGCGAGCACATCGGTCGCACTACCGGCCGTCAGCGGTACCACTGCGCGAATGACATGCTTAGTCGGCCAAGCTTGGGCATCAGCGGCGGACGGCAGCGCGACTCCAAGCAAAGTGAAACAAAGCCACGACGCTATTGACGACCGGATGTGTCCCCATTCGATGAATACCATAGTTCCCCCATATAGCCTTGCTCCTACGCAAAACTCCACCGTCTAAACGCCGGCCGATGCCGCGACAAGAGTATCCTCTTCCATGTCGTCGTCTCGAACGGCACCGATCAGCTCGGTGACCTTCTTGATCCCGCGCTCGTTACACCAAGCTTCAAGGTCTTCGATGATTGTGATCAGCGCGGTGGGATTGCGGAAACCCGCATAGCCGATCCCGACGGCGCTGGCGCCTGCGAGCATGTATTCGACGACATCCTCGGCTTTGGTCACGCCGCCAATTCCGATGATGGGGATTTTGACAATCTTGGCGACCTGATACACCATCCGTAGCACGATGGGTTTTAGGGCCGGCGATACTAATCCGCCGAACTTGTTGCCGAGCGCGGGCCGGAAGTTGTCCGTCCGGATCTTCAGCGACAGGAACGTGTTGGCGATCACGAGGCAGTCGGCGCCGGCTTCTTCCGCGGCCCGGCCGATGGAAACGATGTCGCCGGCATTGGGCGACAGCTTCACCCACAGCGGCTTCTTGGTCTTGGCCCGGATGGCGCGGATGCAGTCCCGAGTATAGTCCTCATGCATCGCGAAGTTGCCGCCCGTCTGGTTACGGGTCGGGCACGAGATGTTCGCCTCGATCACGTCGACGTCCGGCACGCTCAGCTCTTCGGCGAGCGCGGCGAAGTCCTCGATGCTTTCCGACGAGACGCTGACAATCAGCGGCGGCTTGAATTTGGCATATTCGGGCACGATGTGTTCGATGAAATACTCGATGCCCTTGCCCGGCAGTCCTATCGATTGAATGATCCCCGCTTCCGTCTCGGCCATTCTCGGAGTCGGGTTGCCGAGCCTCGGTTCCCGGCAAATCGTTTTCGCCACCAAGCCGCCGAGTCGGTTGAGATCGATGACGTCGTTGTACTCCCACGAAAAGGCGCCGGAGGCAGGCGTCACCGGATTCTGGAGCGTTAAGTCGCCGATCTTTACCGAAAGATCTACCATCCAACGGCCTCCTGCATATTGAACACTGGCCCATCCCGGCAAACACGCTTCAGCGTTCGCACTCCGTCGACTTCGAACGTGCGCACGCAAACATAGCAGGCGCCAAATCCGCAAACCATTACCTGTTCCATGGCGACCTGGCCGGGAATATTGTGCTCTTTTCCAAGGCGCTGCATCAGTTTCAACAAGCGGTTGGAGCCACAGGTGAAGAACGCGTCGGCCCTTCCCTTGTCGATCAGATCCTCGAGGATTTTCTCGACGTTCTCGACCGTGCTGCTGTTGTCCGTATCGACAACCGTGATGGGCTGTGCGCCAAACTCTTCGAACAGCGCCTTCGACATCACGACGCCAGGATTGCGCGCGCTCAAGATTGCGGTAACCGCCACTCCGTGCTCGGCCGCGAGTTGCGACAACGGCGCCAGCGTCGCTAGGCCGACACCACGGCCGAGGACGACAATATTCTTCCAGCTTGGCGCGAGCTTGAAACCAACGCCCAACGGACCGGCGATGTTGAAGTCATCGCCCGGCTCCAGCATCGCCATTCCGCGGGTTCCGCGTCCCATTACCTTATAGAGGAATTCGACCTGGCTTCTCGCCTTGTCGACGCGGTAGACGCTCATCGGCCGGCGCATCCAAACTTCGGCGCCATCGGGCGAGGGGCAAAGAAGATGGAACATTTGCCCGGCGTAGGCACGTAGCGCTTGCTCATGCACTTTAAGGGTCAGGTGCTTATATTCTTCGTTGACCCAATCGTTGGATATGACGGCCCCAATGAACTCACCGACTAGCCGCTGCGGATAAGGGTCCGCGTCACCGACCCGAAGAGCTGAATTGGTATATTTCTCGCAAGGGTCGGAATGCATGGCGCCGGGTCTTCTCACTAGATTTCAGGAGACGGTGGCATGAGCAATCTGCTCCTTCATAGAGGCAGAACCCGCTCTGTGTCAATTTTGGCATAAGAGCGTTGTGGCCGCTTCAGGCGTCGATTGGCCGAACCGAGCCGTTAATCTTGGGACTAGTTTTCATGGCGGCCGAACAGAAAAGTCACGTTAACTCTATGATTTTCGTAGCCAATTGCGAATTGTGGCGCATCCGAGCGATGAAAAAGACGGGATTTGAACAAGACGGCCCGGTTCTCACGATAAGGCAGGATCAGGGTGTCGGCGGCGTTTTGTTCCAAAAAAGCTACAATTCGATCTTTATCGGCATTGTAATCCCTGACCTCCCACGTGACAGGCGGCGGGACAAGGCAAACGGCCAATCCGCCACCATCGGGATTGAGATTGGCTTCGTTCGGCGTTACCCAGAAATTGACGCTGATGGCGGCATCGTCGGCATGGGCATCGATCGCGGCGTGGGCCTCAAGACCCTTAAAGGCCCAGGCCTGCGTGAGCGGGTGCTTTCCCAGTAATTCCGGAAAGCTAGTGCGAAGCTCGGCCGCGATCTGAAGTAACAGTGGGCACGCCAGGCCATCCTCGAGATAGGAGGCGACGAACCCGCCGATATGATTGAAGTCGTGCCAAATCGTACTTTCAAGCAGATGCCGCTTCAGCCCGAGGAGTGCCAGCGGCGTAAGCAAGTCGTCGAACATAACCACGCCGGTTTGCAGCTTGTTGAAGCGCTGCATGATCACTTCGTGGTCAGGCCGCTCGCTTACGGCCCGGCCCAAAACCTCAGGGGTACTGCAAATGTTTATCGCCGTATTGTAGTCGTCGCCGAGCATATCCAACTGATTGTCGGAGAGCTTTGTGACTTCTTTCGAGACGTCTTTCGCCACCTCCGCGTACATTCGCGCAAGCATCTCGAATCGCTGACCGTCGCGGCGGCGCTTGGAAAGAAAACGAAACTGCTCCGAGTCATGAATGAGCTTGTTTCGCGTCGAATGGGTCAACGACTTGGCCGCCATGCCTGTTCGATCCTCGCCGCGTCTCAGTTCATAGGTACGCGCGAAATGATCGAGGGCACGGCCGCGCTCGCCTTCTGCCAGCCACAAGAAGCCGAGAGCACGATGGGCGTCATGGTGCCCTGGCTCAAGCGCGCACGCGCACCCGAAACCTCGTATGGCTTCCCGTGTTTGACCGAGCGCTTGTAGCGCGACAGCGCGGTTGTAGTGTGCCGATGCGTATTGCGGTTCGGCTGCGATCACCTCGTCAAAAAGGCCGATTGCGGAATGGTGCTTGCCTTGAGCGGCAACCACAACGCCGAGATTATGCGTGATTACGGGATGGCCAGGAGACATGGCCAGCGCAACACGATAGGCCGCTTCCGCTTCACCGAGACGCCCGGCCTTGTGATGCACTATTGCGTCTGCGACGAGTTTGTCGAATTCACTCACAGTCCGTCTCGCCATGTGACAACTAACGTTTTCGACCGGGATTCAATCAAGCTGGATTCGGAGGGCGCTATGATCGACAAAGAAGAGCCATGATATCGAAAGCGACCAGACGGCGCAGAGGTTATTACCAACTTCGACCCGCGCAGAGGAGAAACATATCATCACATTTGCACTTTTGGGGCCCGACCGAGATTGGGAAATCCGCCCTTCAGAGGGGCGGCCTATTCTTGCTTTCTTATCTTGCCGAATACCCGCGAGTCGACCGCCTGGACAAGATCAACCGAAACAGCTGCGGTCACATTCGTCAAATTCCGCCACCGAAGATGGTTCTCGGTCGGCGGGGTCTGCGGATGTCCCGCGCCTAATGGGATCTCCGCACATCAAGTACTTGCGGCCAATTCCCGTGCCAAGGGCGTGGATCGAAGTAGCCGATGGATTCGGCCGCCATCCTGTTGCGCCTGGTGAATGTTTTGATGATCTAATCATCGGAACCACCTTCTTCAGCGATCACTGCGAAATTACCGGACTTGGTTGCGCACCCTCGTCGATTTTTTCGAAGTGGACGGCGCCAACGCGGTCCCGCGCGGTGGGTGAGCTGAACACCGACCAAGAGCCGCAGCGATTGGCTTTCGAATCGTGATCCGGCCGGCCATGGCGGTCCATTGCATCGCGCGAGCATAATTTTGCCGTCTCAGATCGACGTGGAAACAAAATACCAAATTTGGAACGCTTTACAATTATCGCAAAGAGATTAAAAAATATAGAAAATCTATTGGCCGGCATGCTATTTATTGCCGATCTGTACAGGAAATGAGATTAAGGCCGATTATTCGACAATTTCAATGCTTATGATTGGCGTCCCGTACCTAAACGTGGAGGGTGCAAAGGTGTCAGCCAAATTTTGGGATGTGATCGTGGTGGGTGCCGGCAACGCTGCATTCTGCGCGGCGTTGGCAGCCCGCGAGAATGGCGCGAGCGTGCTCATGCTGGAACGCGCGCCGAAGGAGCTGATGGGTGGCAACTCGCGCTTTACCGCCGGCGCTTTCCGCTGCGTCTATGACGGCGTCGACGATCTCAAGGCGATCATGCCGGATCTGACTAGGGACGAGATCGACCGCTCCGATTTTGGCACCTACACCACAGATCAGTTCTACGACGATATGTTCCGCGTCACGCAGTACCGCACCGATGGCGAGTTGTGCGACCGTTTGGTCGGCCGCTCGCGAGACGTGATGCGCTGGCTACAGGCCAAGGGCATGAAGTTCAATCCGATCTGGAGTCGGCAGGCCTATCTGATTGACGGCAAGTTCAAATTCTGGGGCGGGCTCACGGTGGAATCCACCGGTGGCGGACCGGGCCTGATCGACCAGTATCTCAAGATTGCTGAGAAGCAATGCATCGAGATCATTTACGGCGTGCGCGCCCATACTTTGATGTACGACGGCAACGTCGTACGTGGCATTAAAGTCAAGGTCGACGGCCGACAAGAGGAGATTGCGTGCTCCAAGTCGGTTGTGATCGCCTGCGGAGGCTTCGAGTCGAACACGGAAATGCGGACCCGCTATCTCGGGCCCGGCTGGGAACTCGCCAAGGTGCGCGGCACATCTTACAACACCGGCGACGGCATCAATATGGCTCTGGCCATCGGCGCATCGCCCTACGGCAATTGGTCTGGCTCGCACGCCGTACAGTGGGACTACAACGCGCCGGAGTTCGGCGACCTTTCGATCGGCGACAACTTCCAGAAGCATTCGTATCCTTGGGGTATTCTGATCAATGCTACCGGCCGGCGCTTCGTCGACGAGGGCGCCGACTTCCGCAATTACACCTATGCCAAGTATGGCGCCGTAGTGCTGCGTCAGTCCAACAACTTCGCTTGGCAGGTATTCGACGGAAAGATCGTGCCGATGCTGCGCGACGAGTATCGCATTAAACGCGTAAGCAAGGTGTCCGCCAACACCCTTGAGGAGTTAGCCCACAAGCTGGAAGGCGTCGACCCGGTGGCGTTCCTGGACGAGATCAAAACATACAATGCGGCGGTGAAGAAAGAGGTACGATTCAATCCGAACGTTAAGGACGGCCGTTGCACGGTCGGACTGCCAATCAACAAATCGAACTGGGCCAACACGATCGACCAGCCGCCGTTCGAGGGCTATCAGGTCGGCTGCGGCGTCTCGTTCACCTTTGGCGGCGTGCGGATTGATCCCGACACCGGTCAGGTAATGGATTCCGACATGAATCCGATACCCGGTCTCTACGCCGCAGGCGAACTGGTCGGCGGTATCTTCTACTTCAACTATCCCGGCGGCTCGGGCTTGATGTCCGGCACTGTATTCGGCCGCATTGCCGGCAAGGGCGCTGCGACGGAGCGGAGCGAATGAGCCGGCCTGTAGGTGCGCAAGCCTGTGATTTTAGGTGGCAGCGGTGTGCGCGTCATGCCTGTCGAGGACATTTTCTTGGGCTATTACGAGACGACACTTAATAACAATGACCTTGTCGTCGAATTCGAGGTTACTGTGCGTCTCGGCTGGCGCAAGGTTCACTGCTCGCCCTTCAGAAACGTCCCGTTCTCAAAGAATGAGTAGGCGGCAAAGTCCTATTCCGACATCTTACCGGCACCGCCATGCGCCTTCGACCAGCCGCTCGGATCTTTCATGAACGCCTCAACCACGTCGAGCATACCCTTGTCGAACTTATTGTCTTCCCTGGCCGCCGCGAGGACGTCCCACCAAGTGGCTAGACAGTGTAATTGCACATCAGCCTCGGTCAGCAGGGTTCCGGGGAAGATATCGTAATAGAAGATGACAAAGACGTGCTCGACCACGCCGCCCGCGCCGCGTAGCGCATTGCAGAAATTCAACTTGCTGCGGCCATCCGTGGTCATGTCCTCGACCAACAGCACGCGCTGTCCTTCCACCAGATGGCCTTCGATCTGAGCGTTGCGCGCGAAGCCCTTGGGCTTCTTACGCACATAGAGCATGGGCGCCATCAATCGGTCGGCCATCCAGGCGGCGAAGGGAATGCCCGCCGTCTCGCCGCCGGCCACAGCATCGAAGCATTCGAAGCCGACCTCGCGTTGCATCGTGAGCACGCCAAAATCCATCAGGGCCTGACGCACGCGAGGAAAGGAAATAAGCCGGCGGCAATCAGTATAGACCGGGCTGGCCCAGCCCGAGGTGAAAATGAATGGCTTATCAGGATTGAACCGGACGCTCTCCACCTCCAAGAGCATCTCGGCGGTCAGACGGGCGATTTCCGCTTTCTCTGGAAAACTTTGTCTGGAAGTCATCATCGATCCTTGGTTGGCAGTCTGTTTCGAATGGGGGTAGCCGCCTCGCCGCGGCTGGCAATATTCATTATGACGGCACGACACGCTAACAAATTATTTCCTCGCTGCGGTGGATCGGGACACGTTCCTGAGGCCCGTCCACGACCACTGCAAAGGGCGCCCTCCCGGCCGGCGCCACTAGTGCGATAGATTTAGCATTGGGCGGCAGCATTTGACCGACATCGGACTATCGAAATTCGGCATGGCTGAATACTTCGCGAGCGACATGATTAGAAAGCGGAATATTACAGACCGGATTGCGGAAGACCGTGTCCGGCCCACCGCTGCTCATTGCCGGGCAGAAGTAGAAAGACGAACTAGGCTGCTCGTCCGGTCGCACTGGCAAAATTTCGCGACAAAATGACACGTCTGCCATTTCACCAGTTTCTATTACCGGACGCTATCAATGCTGATCCCGAAGCCGGCCGCGGCGTTATTGCAGCCTTGTTTATTCTGACAGAGCCTACCGCAGTTGCGATCAAGATCGCTGAATGGCACCGACCACAGATCTGCGAATAGATTATCTACACCCCTCCGACAGTTCCGATCTCAAGGCCAATGCATGCTTTATTAAAGGCCGCCCGCTCGCTAGCACATGTAGATACAGAAATAACTGTTGCGGTCGGGCACAGAATCTCAGCACAAGCTAATTTTTAACCGCGCCAAATTGGGCCTCTTCAATGGTTCAGTAAGCGGTCATCTTGTTAAGTTTTGCGATTTGTGCCAATAATATTACATTGTTGATTATGTTGAGGATTCCGATGTCAGTGTCGCTAGCGTTTCGATGGCTCATTTTCTCCCTCCTGGTTGCTTGTACGCCGCTACCGTCATTCGCGAACGATAACGTAAAACTTGCGGTCGGCGCCCCAAATAACTGGGACACGTCAGTACCCGAAGTCGGCCAGCGTGCCGGCATTTTTGATAAACATGGGCTGAAGCTCGAAATTCTCTATACGCAAGGCGGCGGTGAGACGATGCAAGCCGTCATTTCCGGTAGTGTCGACATCGGAATCGCGGCGGGTACACAGGCTGTCATGGGAGCATACGCTAAAGGCGCGCCGGTCCGAATTCTTGCAGCCGGAACAACGGGCGCCGGCGACTTGTATTGGTACGTTCCGACCAATTCGCCGATAAAGACGTTTCAAGACACGAACGGTAAAACGGCAGGCTTTTCTACGGTGGGCGCATCCACGCATATTGCATTGCTCGCATTGATCAAACATTTCGGCACAACCACGAAGCCTGTATCGAGCGGGGCAAGCGCGGTCACTTTCACGCAGACAATGACTGGTCAGATCGACGTGGGCTGGGCATCGCCGCCTTTTGGTCTGCAAGCGCTGAAAGAGGGCAAGATTCGTCTGATTGCGCGCGGCAATGATGCGCCGTCGATGATTGAACAAACTGTCCGCGTTCACATCGTCAATGCCAATGCGCTTTTGCAACGTGCGGATGTAATGAAGCGGTTTATGGACGCATATCGCGAAAGCTATGAATTTCTTTATTCTGATCCGCGCGGCGTCCGCACTTTTGCGGAATACAGCAAAGTGCCAGAGGAACTTGCAATTCAGATACGCGACAATTTCATGCCTAAGGCAGTGATGTCGCCCGACAAAGTTTCCGGCCTCCAAGACATCATGAAAGACGCTATTTCTTTCAGGGTACTGTCATCGCCACTGACTCAGGCACAACTTTCAGATTTAATCCAAATTCCGCCTCCGCACTAAATCACTCCCAATATGCGAGCCCCTACCGGATCTAAACTCGCATTCGACGGCTTTTTTATTAGAGTTCGTTACGGGTACGTTCTTCAGTACGGTTCCGAATAAACGAAAAACGAAAGGGAGGAACACGACATGGCGCACAAATTTCTGACTTCTGCAATCGCCATTGCATGGGCATTTCTCGCAATTCTGCCGACGCCAAGCTTTGCGGACTCTTTCCCGACGAGGCCGGTAAAGCTTATTCTGCCTTACAATCCCGGAGGGATCGTTGATTACATCGGACGCGCATTGGCTCGAAGCCTCGGTGAGACTCTAGGCCAAACCGTCGTCGCGGAAAATAGGCCCGGCGCGGGCGGTATTGTGGGCACTAATCTCGCTGCAACATCCGTGCCTGATGGGTACACGCTGTTGCTGATGGATCCCGCTATCGTCATCAACCCGACACTACAAGCAAGCGTTCCCTATGATCTGTTCAAGCAGCTCGATATAATTTCAGTCGTTAGTTCCTCGCCCGAAGTTCTTATCGTATCACCTCTTCTCAATGTGAAGACATTTGATGAATTTGTCGCTTAGGCGACGCCCAAGAATTAATGAATCGGGGTGCGTCAGCGGCAAGGTGTAGTGGATTCCCGGTGGTCTGTGGCGAGTGTATTGTCACTGGA
>JGI20195J14853_1000618_pt1 | contig 11861 bp, 7 predicted proteins | sample NGESurdeep092012_3_FD_14853 | JGI IMG/M metagenome (IMG submission 14853)
TGCCGCGGGCGTTCGCGACCAGAGCCTGAAATGGTCCGTCGTCAGGGCCACGCGGAAGCCGTTGCTCGACAGAAAATCATCGGGAACCAACACCAGCGGGAGCAACTGAATCGGCGAATCGTCGATGACGGCCGGGACTTTCCCGCCCGCAATCGCGTCGCGCATCTGGTTTGTCCAAAAGCGGCGCGTATCCGAGATGAGCTGGAAAAAATCGGCCGCGCCAAGGCGGCGGCGCGCGGCGAAGAATCCGTCGCGATCGTACTCGGCTTTCGCTTCGCGATACACGCCGTAGGTTTCAGGATAGCGGATCAATTCGCGGCGTCCGGCCTCGAAGCATACGAACGACGGCGCGATCACGTCATCGCCGGGTTTGCTGGCGGCGCGCAACGCGTCGGCAAGCTGCGAGATTTCCGCGCGGGGCACGAAGCCGAAGCCATAGACGGCGCCATGCAGCCAGTTCTCGTTTACGATCGGCGTGATCCAGATCAGAAAAATCGCGATCAGCGCCATACCGCCCGCAACGAGCTTCCATTGACGCGGCTCCGGCTCTCCCGCGATCAGACCCTCAATCGCCCGTACCAGTGCCGTCGCGCCGATTCCTGCGACGATCGCGATGAACGGGATCACCTCGAGATAGTTGTGGCCCCACGCGGTTGGGCTCAGCACGCCGTAAAAGGCGTACTCGGCGGCGACTATCGCGAGCACGAGAATCACGCCACGGCTGAAGGCGCGATAGGTGAAGACTCGCCAGCATCCAAGCACGAACAGCGGCGCAAGCACGTCGAGGATCATTCGCGGGTAAGTCGCGATGCTGCCGGCGGTGTCGCGCCCCTTCAGAAAATGAAACACGAACGTCTGGAATATGAACTCTTCCCCGTAGAGCCGGTAGAGGAGGGCGCTGAACGCGGCGAGCGCGAGCGCAAAGACGGCGCCCGAAACGACCGCGCCCGCGATTCGGCGGTGGGCGACGGCGACGAACGCCAGCATCACGGCAAACGGAATCACCGCCGTCAACTTGATCGCGCATGCGACGAAGAAAATGAGCGCGAGAATCGTGGCCTGGCCAATCGCCGGTATCGTATCGTCGAGCGTGACGATCGCCCCCAGGATAATCAGCGGCGCGACGAAGCTCTCGCGCTCGTAGGCGTGGTAGCGAAAGACGAGCGAGCTGTATGCGTATAGAATCGACGCGGCGATGGCGGCGGGGCGGCCCGCGACTCGGCGCGCCAGCGAGTAAGACAGGAGGCTGGCCGCGAAAATCGCCGCCTCGCTCAGGACTTCGATCGACAGATGGCTTGTGCCGAACAACTTGAGATAGCATCCCGCAATCCATTCGAGCAGCGGCATATGCGGGTGAACGAAATCCAGGTACGGGCGCATCCCGACGCTCACGAGCCACGCGCTCTCGAGGTAGAAATCGTCCTCGACCCACACTTCCGGGCAGAACATCCGCATGACGCGCGGGATGAGCAGCGCGACGATGAGCCATGCGCCGATGCGCGCGGCGCCTGCCCTGTCGGCGCTCGCGGAGACGCGCCGCGATGAGCCGCGCGAAGTCATCGAAACCGCCTGTCGCATTCGCTTCGCGCACTCACTGGATGGCGAGCTGGCTCGATTGGGTGATCATCGGGGCGATTTTGGAGCTGCAGATACAGATGCTCAGGTCCGCCGGATTTCGGCGCGGATTCGACTTGATGCCGTGGCCGGATGGACTCGAGTACGCCGCGTCGGCGGCGAACCTGGCAAATGGTCGCGGTGCAGTGCTGCATTTCGGTGGATATACTTACCCGTCGCGCTATACCGGCGGCTACCCGCTGATCCTGGAATTCTTCCACCGCATCTTTGGCGAACACCTTCCGCTGCTCTTCGCCTCGTGGATTCTCGGGCTGCTCTCGGTCTTCACCATTTTCATGCTGGCACGCCGGCTGTTCGGGCGCGCGGCCGCGGCGATTGCGGCGCTACTGCTCGCGCTCTCCCCCGTCTTCATCACGTATTCGTCGCTTGTGATGAGCGACGTGCCCACGCTCTGCGTGACGATTTACGCCGCGGTGATGCTGGTGCTGGCGACGTCGGACTACGCGACCCAATCGCCGAACTGGATGCGAATGCCGGCATGGCTGATGTTCGGTNTCTTAGCCGGGTTCTCGACGATCCTCCGGCCGACGAACGCCACCATCCTTGCCGGTCTCGCGTTGTGCGTCGTGATGGTACCGCTGGAGAATCGAAATCGCGCGAGNCTGCTCAGAGCGGCTATGGCAATAGCAGTCGGTTTCGCGATTCCAGTCGCGTGGCAGTTGCATCAGAACGCGATCAATCTCGGGAGCGCGTTCGCGAGCGGCTATGCGTGGTGGGTGCCGGAGGTCTATGGCGCGGGCGGCAAGACCTTCAGCGCTGCGTACCTGTTCGGTCCCACGATGCCGCGAAATCCGCACGGCAACGTGCTCGTGTACTTCACGACGCTTTTCGGCCTCGACGGGATGCTTGGCGATCGCGGCGATGCGCGCTACTTCCTGTACCCATTCGCCGCGGCCGTGTTCGCGCTGATCGGGTTCCTCGCGATCGTTTTCGCGCCCGGAAGACCCGCGGCGCGCCGCCTGCTGTGGTTCGGGCGCGGATACCTGNTCGCACTGACCGTGCTCTACTGTTTCTATCTGTTCACCGACGTGGCCTTCATTCTGCCGGCGGCGTTCGTANTGTTCATCGCNGCGGGTGCGGGAGCGGCGGCGGCGAATCGATGGATGCGCGATGTGCTCCGAAACCGGAATCGAAGCGTCGGTCAGCTCGCAGCCGCGGCGGGGGTGATCGTGCTCGACCTGCTGCTGGTCGTGTCGCTGGCTTCGGAAGCGGCCGTGCGCTTGAGCGCGAGGCCCGCGGACTCCGCGATGGTTGCAACCCTGGACTCTGTAGATTCCACGCTGCCTGCTGACGCGACCGTGGTCAGCAACATCTCGCTGCAGTTTCTCGAACTGTACATGCCCGCGGAGAATCGCCACTTCGTCGGCCTCAACTCGCTGGACCCGGGCGAACAATTCACCGACTACCATTTGCATCGCTTGTACGAAAAACGCGCGTCGGGATGGAACGGCGCGGTGCCGCCGGTCGTGTTCGACGGTTCTCAAATGTCCGCCGAGGCGGACTCGCTCGCATCGGCGATTGAGGCGAAGACGCCGGTCTATCTTTTGATCGCCGCACCCGAGTCGGATGATTACGCCGGTGTGCTCAAGTCTGAACTCGATCGGTTGCAGGAAAAATTCACCGTCGAGCCGGTCTCGCAGAACAATGCGGTCGCGCTGTACCGGCTGATCGCGCGGAAGTAGCCTTCGAGCGGTGCGTTACCAAGGATCCGGAGCAACTTGGCCCAGCGTGCCCTAAGCGAAGTCAAAGTGTCTCGGCATCGAAAAAGATCCGGGGTCCCTCGGCTTCGCTCGGGATGACACAAAAAAAGACGACACAAGAGGGAGCGACCCCGCATGTCATTCTGAGCGAAAGCTGCTGTGATTGAGCCGAAGCCCTGAGCGAAGCCGAAGGGGAAGAATCTCGCCGGACGCTTCGGCGTCCGGTGCTGGCTGCGTATAGCTCTCCTTAGGCAGTGATGCTGGTGGGCGGAGGATCGATCGCGGGCGGGCCGCCGTAGCGCCGCCGGCAGATTGCGTAGGCAGGCCAAACGCATACGCCAAGCGCGATCGCCAGGATGAAATCGACCTTGCCTACGCCGGCCGAGACGGCCAACCCGAAGGTCGCGGCCCAGGTCAGAATTGGAAGAATTGCGACGAGCGCGAGGCCGACGCGGCCGCCGCCAATCGTGAACATCCCGGTGCGATCCGGCATCCGTTTCCGCAGCCGGATCAGGGCGAGCAGCTCCAGCGCAAGCGCCGCCATGTAGAAGAATACGTCGAGCACCACCAGCGCGACGAATCCGACCGGCACCAGCAGCGTGAAGACGATGCAGCACAGCAGAATCGACTTGCCCGGCGTCGCGGTCGTGGACCAGAGCTCGGCCAGCGGCGGCGACAGGTAGCGCTCGCGAGCGAGCACGAACGGCATCCGTGACACCCACAGCATCGCGGCCTCGAACACCGCGAATGACATCACCGCGCCGCCGAGCGCCAGCGCGCCGCCCAGAGCGGGTCCGCCGATGGCGTAACCCACGTGCGAGAACGAGCCGGTGCCCCAGTCCGCGGCGGTGACGGCGCCCGAGACGGACACCGCGAGCGGAAGCACGTAACCGGCGACCATTATCGGCAGTGCGATCAGGATGGCGCGCAAATAGTTACGCTGCGGATTTTCGATCTCCGCGGACACGACGCTCAGGTTTTCCCATCCGCTGAAGTTCCATATGACCACCGTCAGTCCCGCCGCCATCGCACCCCACGGATCTGCGCCGAACAGCGGCGGCGNCGGCATCGTGAAATGGATCAGGCGCGGGAGGCCAACGATCACCAGGGCCGCNAACGGCGACACGAGGATCGCGGCGAGCACAATNGACGCCATCCCAACCGGCCTGACGCCGAGAAAATTGAGTCCACCCGCCAGCCATACCAGCGCGACGCCGATCGCAATTTGCGCCGTCGGGCCCAGCGGAAGGATGAACGAAAGATAGCCGGCGAAGAGCACCGGATAAATCGCCATGTCCACTGCCGTGTACAGAATTGTCAAATATGCCTCGGCGAAGCCGGCCAGCGGTCCGAGCGCTTCCTTGACCCAGAAGTAGAAGCCGCCTTCCACCGGCATCAGCGCCGTCAACTCCGCCGCCATCAGCGCCGTCGGCAGACTCAGCGTCAGCGGCACGATGAGACACAGCATCAGCGTCAGGCGCGGCCCTGCCATCCGGACCGCATCCTCGAGGCCGTACGCGCCGCCGCTCACGACCAGGTACATCACGCATACCAGCGGGATGAGGCCGAGCTTGCGCGGCGAACGATGCGCCAGCGGGGCGGCGCTCGAAGGCGCTCGGGAACGCGTGTTTTCCGTCGGGACGTGTGGCAATTGCGGAGCGGCTCCGGCTCCCCTGCCTATCCGAGGCGATGCGCGGTGGCAAGCAGGCAAGAAATCAAATGAGGCTTGCACAGTCGCATCCNGTGGCGGAATCCTTATAATGTAAAGGATGCGCGAAGGTCAAGGTCCGCGACCGGCTGNGAAGGCGCGGGACNCCTCGCGTTGACGATCCATACAGCACAGCGTGGTGCGAGCCCCAATTGAGAAGCTCTCCCGGAAATCTGTTTCGATCATGATATTTTTCAGTACACGCGCGATCATCGCGCTCGGCGCCGCGTCGATTGCGTTTCTCGGCTGCGCCCAAATCACAAGTATGAAGTTCGAGCCGGTTCGCACCGTCAGCGTCGGTGGGGATAATCCCTTCGGCGGCACGCCGGCGGTCGAGGTCCCCGCCGATGCGCGCGCGATGAGCGCGTTCCTGAAGGCCGAGGTCGCGATGAATGAAGGCGACCGCGAAGAGGCGCTCAAGGATTACGCCGAGGCGGTCCAGTACGATCCCACCAACGCCGCGCTGAAGGTTCGCCTGGCCACGCTCTACGTCCGCGACGGGCGCCTGAAGGAGGCGCTCGATCAGGTAAACCAGGCGCTCGCGATCAATCCGGATTCTGCCGACGCCCGTCTGCTCGGCGCAGGCATCAGCTCGGCGCTCGGTGACGACGCGACCGCGGAAAAGGACTACCGCGAGGTGTTGCGTCTCAATCCGAAAAATCAGGAAGCCTATCTGTATCTCGGCACCCTCTACGCCAAGCGCGGCGATTACGGCGAAGCCGAGAAGACGTTTCAGCAGCTGATCGCGCTCGAACCCGGTTCATTCCTTGGCTACTACTACGCCGGCAAGGTGATGGTGGCCTCGAAGAACTACCCGGCCGCCGAAAAATATTTTCAAAAAGCGCTCGATCTCAATTCGCAGTCCGAGCTGGTGCTGCTGGATTTTGCGCTGTTGCGCGAGCGCCAGGAGCGGCCGCAGGACGCGCTTGTCTATTACAACAAGATCACGCAAATCAATCCGAACAACGAGCTGGTTCGAAAGCGCAAGGCGGAAATCCTGGTCGGTCAGAAAAAATACGACGAGGCATTGGAGGAGCTCAAACGCGCCGAGCAGGTCGAAACCAATCCCGCCGACACGCGCACGAAGATCGGCCTGCTCTACGTCGAGCAGGGCAATTTTGACGAAGCCGCGACCGAGTTCAATCTCGTGCTCGGCTCCGAGCCGGACAACTACCGCGTCCACTATTATCTCGGCACGGTGTACACGGAGCTTTCCGAGAGCGACAAGGCGATCCGCGAGTTCAACAAAATTCCCGCCGACAACGAGCATTACGTCGAGTCGCGCCTGCAGCTCGCCTACCTGTACGACAAGCAGCGCAAGTACGACGACGCGCTGGGCGCGCTGAAGGACGCGCTCGCCAGGAAGCCCAACGACCCCGAAATCACCGGCTTCATGGTCGGCGTCTATCAGGAAAAGAAGGATTATGCGACCGCCATCGACTTCGCGCGCAAGATGGTCGAGGCCGATCCCAAGAATGACAAGTTCCACTTCACGCTCGGCGCGGCGCTCGATCAGAACAAACAACGCGACGAAGCCCTGGCCGAGATGAAGAAGGCGATCGAGCTGAATCCCGCCAATGCGCAGGCGCTGAACTACCTCGGCTACAGCTACGCCGAAAAGGGCGCCAACCTGGTCGAGGCCGAAAAACTAATCAAGCGCGCTCTCGATATCGAGCCCGAAGACGGCTTTTACGTCGATAGCCTGGGATGGGTTTACTATCAGAAAGGCGACTACAAGCGCGCCGTCGAGCAGTTGGAGCGCGCGGTCAACCTGACCGGCAACGACCCCACTATCACCGAGCATCTTGGCGACGCGTATCGCAAGCTGGGCAAAGTCAAGGAAGCAGGCCACGAGTACTCCGACGCGCTCAAGAAGGCGCAGGAAACCGACCAGGTCGCACGGCTCAAGGATAAAATTCAGGTCCTGCAGAATGCCGCCAGCGCGGGCCACTGAGCGCGCTCGGCGCCGAAAAACTGCTTCGCTCGCGGCGCTTGCATCGATGCTGCTGCTGGCGACGCTCGAAACTTCCGCCTGCTTCATCGTTCGTCCTCCGCCCATTGCGCAGCCCCAGACGCCGATAGCGGGCTTCGACGCCGGCAAATATCAAGTCCAGAAATTGATCGCGGCGCTGGCCGAGCGTGACAAAAGGCTCGACTCTATGCAGACCCCGGCCGTCATGGAATACACTGCCGGCGATCAGCACGTGAAGGCCAAAGAGGAAATCGTCGTCAAGCGGCCCGGCAATTTGCGCGTCGAGGCGATGTCGCCGTTCGGCGTGGCATTGCTGCTCGCGGCACAGGGCTCGGCGCTCGCAATCTTCGAGCCGGGTCAAAATCGCTTCATGCGCGGCAATGCGACCGCCGACACGCTCTACAGGTACGTGCGAATCCCGATGGCGCCCGCCGACGCCGTGGGTCTGCTGATGGGACTCGCGCCGCCCCAGTTCGCGCTCAATGGAATCGCAGACTCGGTGTCGAATGACGGCGCGATGATGGTCGCGTTGTACGGCAACAGCGCGTCGGGGACTCGCGAGCTTGGATTTTCGGCCGGCAATCTCGCGATGGTGCGGGAAACGGCGGGCAACGGCCGCGTCAATTACGAGGTGCGTTACAGTGACTATCATGATATCGGCGGGGTGATGTTTCCGTACGTCGTCGATGCGACTTTTCCGGCGGCCGGCAGCCACGTGACGTTTCGTTACCTGCGGCCGATCGTCAATGGAGACATCCCCGATTCGACGTTCGTGTTGACACCGGCTCCAGGAGCCACTTTGATGAATCTGAGCCTCGACGATGCCCGCGCGCTTGCAAATGAAAGCTGAAAGCCGGCGGAGGCGAATCCTGCCGGCCATCACCTGCGCGATTGCCATATCGTCGCTCGCGATTTTTCCCGGATGCCGCGTGAACCGGCCCGCGAGCGATCACGAGAAAAATCAAATCCTCTACAGCGCCGTGGCCAGCGATCCGCGCACCTTCAATCCGATTCTGATCACCGACGCGACCTCGGGCACGCTGACCAGCGATCTGTTCGAGAGCCTGATCCGCCTCAACCCCGTCACTACCCTGCCTGAGGCGGGCCTGGCCGAGAAATGGGACATCGCGCCCGACAGCAAGACGATTACGTTTCATCTCCGTCACGACGTGAAATGGTTTGATGGCCGGCCCGTCACCGCGCACGACGTTCTGTTCACGCTCGACGTCATCTACGATCCCAAGGTGCCCAACAGCATCCGCCCCGCGATCACCATCGACCACCAACGCATCGTCGCGGAGGCGCCCGACGACTACACCGTCGTCATGCATCTGCCCAAGCCGTTCGCTCCGCTGCTTTATTCGATCGGCATTCCTGTTATGCCCGCACACATCCTCGAGCCCGTGTGGAAGGCGGGAAATTTCAATCATACCTGGGGCATCGACACGACCCCGGACAAGCTCGTCGGCAACGGCCCGTATAAGATGATGCGGTACGCGCAGAGCCAGGTCGTCAACTACGATCGCAACAGCGACTATTGGATGAAGGACGAGCACGGCGGTCAGTTGCCGCACTTGCACGGGCAGAATGTGACGATCGTGCAGGACCAGAACGCCGCCTACCTGCGCTATCTGTCGGGGCAAATCGACGTTTACGGCCCGCGCACCGAGGAGGTTTCGCCGCTTCAGGACAAGGTGAAGAACCACGAACTCGACATCACGGTTCAGCAGATCGGAATCGACACGGGCTCGCTGTTTTTCACCTTCAACCGCAATCCGCGCCATTACGTCAAAAACGGCGTCACCAATCCGAAGCTCGACTGGTTCACGGACCTGAAGTTCCTCAATGCGATGGCGCACATGATGGACAAGAAATCGATGATCGATCTTGTCTTTCACAACCTCGCGGTGCCGGCGGCGTCGGATATCTCGCCCGAAAATAAAATCTTTCACAATCCCGATCTCAAGGATTACGACTACGATCCGAAACTGGCCGCCGACATGCTCGAGGCGGCCGGCTATCATCTCGCAAAACCCGGCGTGCGGACCGATCCGAAAGGCAATCGTCTCGAATTCGATCTCACCACCAACACCGGCTCGCCCGAGCGCAACGAGATGTGCACCATCTTCAAGCAGGACGTCGAGAGCCTCGGCATCAAGGTGAACTATCGGCCGCTCGAGTTCACGACGCTTGTGGACAAACTCGATTCGTCTTTCGACTGGGACTGCGTGCTGATTGGATTCACCGGCGGTGTCGAGCCGAACGATGGCGCGAACTTTTATCGCTCATCGGGCAACCTTCATCTGTGGAATCCGAATCAGCCCAAACCCGCCACACCATGGGAGGCGGAGATCGATACGCTGCTCGACCAGGGCGCGTCCGAAATGGATCCCAACAAGCGCGCGCCGTACTACTGGAGAATTCAGCAAATCCTCCACGACCAACTGCCGATAATCGAAACGGTCCGCCAACAGCGCTATTCATCATGGAAAAACTCGCTGGAAAACTATCAGCCCAAGGTGTGGGGCCTGTACAAGCCGGAGTGGATGCAATTCAAGGCCGACTGAGCATCCGGCCCGGCACGCACCTCGAAATATCAGGCCGATGAAACGATGACCCGCTTTCTGATTCGCCGCCTGCTCAACATGATCCCGCTTATCCTCGGGATCACTTTCATTTCGTTCCTCGCGATGTCGNTGGTGCCGGGCGACTTCGTCTCGAATCTCAAACTCAACCCAACCATCACGCCCGAGGTCATTCACCAGCTCGAGGCGCAGTTCGGTCTCGATCAGCCGCTGATGGTCCGCTACTTCAAGTGGCTGTGGGGCGTGCTGCATCTGAATTTCGGCTTCTCGCTCCAATACCGCGTGAGCGTCACCGGCCTCATCGCGTCGCGCGCCTTCAACACGATCGTCCTGTCTCTGACCAGCATGATTTTTTCGTGGGCGATCGCGATACCGATCGGAATCATCGTCGCGGTGAATCAAAATTCGATTTGGGATCGCTTCCTTTCCTTTCTGGCGTTCTTCGGGATGTCGGTGCCGAGCTTTTTTCTCGCCTTCCTCATGATGTACCTCGCGCTGAAAACCGGATGGTTCCCGATTGGCGGCACCTACTCGCCCGATTACTCGACGCTCGATCCGCTGAACCGGGTTGCCGATCGCATCAACCATCTCATCCTGCCGGCCTTCGTACTTGGCATTTCCGGCACCGCGGGCCTGATGCGCCTGATGCGCTCGCAGATTCTCGAAATCAAAAATTCGGAATTCGTGCGCACCGCGCGCGCCAAGGGATTGTCCGAGCGCGTCGTCATCTACAAGCACGTGCTGCGCAACGCGCTGAATCCGTTCGTTACGATGGCGGGATATTCGCTGGGCGATCTGCTCGGCGGCGCCGCCCTGGTCGAGGCCGTGATGAACCTGCAGGGTCTCGGGCTGCTGATGCTCGAGGCAGTGCGCTCGCTCGACATCTACCTGGTGATGGGCTCGGTGCTGATGGGCACGATTCTGTTGCTGGTCGGCAACCTGCTCGCGGACATCGCGCTGGTCGCGGTCGATCCGCGCGTCGATTTTTCGTCGGTGGCGGCCGAGTGAGATGAACGTGGACGGCGCGATGCAGGCGAATCTCCAGGGCGCTGCGGTAGCCGCGCGACAAACGTCAGGCGTGGCGCGCGAATGGCGTCTGGCGTCGCGGACGGTCCGCTTTTCCGCAATCTGCCTCGCGCTGTTTTACCTGCTCGCCGCCGCGTCGCCGTTCTTCTCGAGTTACGACCCGACCTATCAGAACCGCGAGATGCCCGATTGTCCTCCGATGTCGCTCCACATGAATGCGCCGTCCGACTGGTCGCGCGGGCTCTTCTACACCCATCCGATGCACATGCAGGATCCGATCGCGCGCACGTTCGTGGCCGACACTTCCCGCCGGCTCGACATACATCTGTTCACGCGTGGCCATCTATTCACCACCGACAGCGAGCGCGAGCCGTACTTCATGCTCGGCAGCGACGGCCTGGGGCGCGACCTCTACTCGCGAATCGTGTACGGCTCGCGGGTGAGCATGTGCGTCGGGCTGATCGGCGTNCTGATCAGTTTTTCACTGGGCATCACGATTGGCGCGCTGTCNGGCTACATTGGCGGGANGGTCGATTTCCTGATCATGCGATGGTCCGAAATNGAGATGTCGCTGCCGTCATTCTATTTCCTGCTCGCGCTGGCGGCGGTGATTCCGTCGGGGATGAGCACGGTNGCGACGTTCTTCATGATCGTGGCGATCATGAGCTTCATCAGTTGGGCCGGCTTTGCGCGAATCATTCGCGGGATGGCGTCTTCGGTGCGCTCGCGGCCGTACGTCGAGGCGGCCCGCGCGCTGGGCGCGTCGCGATGGCGCATCATCACGCGTCACATCATTCCGTCGGTGATCGGCTACGCGATCGTCGCGGCCACGCTCTCGATTCCGGGCTTCATCCTCGGCGAAAGCGCGCTCTCGCTGCTCGGTCTGGGAATTCAGGAGCCGGCCGCGAGCTGGGGGAACCTTCTCGCGCAGGCGCAAGACGTGCAGAACCTCGCGCGCTACCCATGGATCCTGATTCCGGGCATCTTCATTTTCCTTGCGGTGATGTCCTTCAATTTTCTCGGCGACCATCTGCGCGACCGGCTCGATCCCGCCACCGCCGCATGAGCCACGCCCGCGCGATTGTCTGATGCGCCACGAGCGCTTGCGTTATTGCCTGTTGGAATATCAGACTACATGGCGTATCATGCCATGTAGAGGCGGGTGAGGGGTGGCGCGGGCTAAACTGATCAGGCGGCGGAAGTGGACGGATGAGCGAGGGAATCTCTACGAGATT
>JGI20195J14853_1000627_pt1 | contig 11794 bp, 11 predicted proteins | sample NGESurdeep092012_3_FD_14853 | JGI IMG/M metagenome (IMG submission 14853)
ACGACGACGGCCGGGCGCAGCGCGGGCACCCGGGCCATGGCGTCCGCCACCGTCCCGGCCTCGCCGACAACCTCGATGTCGTCCTCGGTGTCGAGCAGCGCAACCAGCCCACGCCGTACGACTTCGTGGTCGTCTACGAGAAAAACCCGGATGGGGTCTGGCGCCACGGTGGTCCTCCGGTGCAGTCGCGAGCCTCTAGTTTGCCTGGTTGCGGCCAAGTTGGCGGCCTAGTTGGCGGGTAGTTGGCGGGTTGGCGCGGAATTGGCTGGGCGCGATTTGTGCTAGCCGTCCGCTTGCAATGGCTAGCAAGCCGGCGTACTCTGTGCGTCTTGTACGCCGGAGCAGCTGTCCAGGGAGGCACCCATGGCGACCATCACGGGCGCGGCGCCCAAGCCGCGCACGACCAAGACGACGAAGGCGACCTCGACGGCCCGGCCTGCCACCGACAAGCCGGCCGAGAAGGCCCCCGTCGGCGCCCAGCCGATGGCCAAGGAACCGATGGTGTGGTGGAAAGGCAAGTCCATGATGGCCGAGCTGCGCAAGCCGCTCTACGCCTACGTTGGCGCGGGCGACCTGGCACTGGAGAAGCTGCGCGAGGTTCCGGCGGAGTTGCCAAAGATCCCGTCGGTGCTGTCGGACGAGGCGAGCAGGCTGCAGGACGCCCTGGCGGCGGAGATGTCCCGGCTGCAGGACAACCTGCGCATGGAGAAGATGCAGACCAACTTCAGCGTCGACCAGCTTCGGGAGCTTCCCGAGCACGCCAAGGAGCTGCGGTCGCAGCTCGAGGACTATGCCGCGACACTGGGAGACAAGGCGTTCGACCTGTATCAGGAGCTGGTCGCGCGCGGCGAGCGGGTGGTCGAGAGCCATAAGTAGAGCCGCTCGCCCCGGCCGGCAACGGCGGTGGCGAGTCTGACAACAGAGCTGGTCGTCAGCCCTGTATGTCCCGGAAGGGGTCCGCGCTGCGGGCCCCTCTCGGTGTTTCGGGGCCCCGTCGCTGGCTGAGGTCAGATCGTCGAGTCCTGGGCAACCAGCGTCCACCGATGCGCACCACGGCGCCGGATTCGCCGTCGTCCTGTTCCGGTCGCTCGCGGCGGGGGTAGGAGGTCGAAGCGGTCGCGCCGGCGCATCGGCGGGCGGCCTGTGCTATCGCTTCCCTTTCGCTGCCAGCATGGAGCTGCTGTGACTCGACGGCTCGACCCCGCCCAGCGGCTGCGCCGGACCGCCAAGGAAGTGTTCGGCTACGACGCCTTGCGCCCCGGGCAGCTGGCGGCGATGGAGTCGGTGCTGGACCGTCGGGACACGATGGTCGTCATGCCGACCGGCTCGGGGAAGTCGGCGATCTACCAGGTCCCCGCACTACTGCTCGACGGCCCCACGGTCGTGGTGTCTCCGCTAATCGCCTTGCAGCGCGACCAGGTCGCCTTCCTGGTTGAGCAGGACGCCGCCGGCGGGGCCGTCAGCGCCAACTCGAGCAAGCGCCGGGTGGAGCAGGAGGCGGCCTTCGAGGCGCTCCGCGCCGGGGAGGTCGAGTTCTTCTTCCTAGCGCCAGAGCAGCTTGCCAAGCCCGAGGTCCTAGCGGATCTGGCCGAGGCCAAGCCGTCGCTCTTCGTCGTCGACGAGGCGCACTGCGTCTCGTCCTGGGGTCACGACTTCCGGCCCGACTACCTGCGCCTGGGCAGCGTGATCGAGGCCTTGGGACACCCCACCGTGCTGGCGTTGACGGCGACGGCGTCGCCGCCGGTACGTGACGAAGTGGTCAGCGAGCTGCGGCTGCGCGACCCGAAGGTCGTGGTGCACGGCTTCGACCGACCCAACCTGTTCCTCAGCGTTGAAGCCTTCCGCGACGATGACCAGAAGCGCGAAGCGGTGGTCATGCGGGCAATGGGCGAGCGTAAGCCGGGGATCGTGTACACGGCGACTCGGCGCAGCGCCGAGAGCTACGCTGAGGCCATTGCCGAGCTCGGCATGAACGCCGCGGCGTACCACGCGGGCATGCGCGCGGCCGACCGCAACGCGGTCCAGTCCGGGTTCATGGTCGGCAGCCTGGACGTCGTGGTGGCCACCACCGCGTTCGGCATGGGCATCGACAAGGCGGACGTCCGCTTCGTCCTGCATGCCGACGTCGCCGACTCGGTGGACTCCTACTACCAGGAGGTCGGTCGCGCCGGTCGGGACGGCGAGCTGGCGGAGGCGGTGTTGTTCTATCGGCCGGAAGACCTTGGCTTGCGTCGGTTCTTCGCCAGCGGGGCGCCGGACCCCGAGGCGCTGCAGCGGGTGGCCACCCTGGTCGGCTTGCACGGTGAGCCGGTCGACCCGGCTGCGCTGGCCGAGGAGGCGGGGGTGAGCGAGACCCGGCTGATTGGCCTGGTGAACCTGCTGGCCAAGGCCGGAACCGTCGAGGTGGACTTCGACGGTTGCGTGCGGATGCACCCGGACGCCCCGTCACCCGAGCAGGCGGCCGCGGCGGCGAGCGACGTGGCGGAGAGCTATCGGCGGGTCGAGCAGTCGCGCGTGGACATGATGCGGGGCTACGCCGAAACCCTCGGCTGCCGCCGGCAGTACCTGCTGGCCTACTTCGGCGAGACGTTGGCCGACCCGTGCGGCAACTGCGACACCTGCCGTGGCGGGACGGCGAGTGGGCAACCGGCGGCCGAAGACTCGCCGTACGCCGTGAACTCCCGGGTCGTGCACACCGCCTGGGGCGAAGGGCTGGTCATGCGCTACGAGGGGGACCGGATCGTGGTGCTGTTCGACGAGGTGGGCTACAAGACGCTTTCGCTGGAAGCGGTCATGGCCCGCCAGCTCCTGGCGCCGGTAGCCTGACCGGGCCGCTCTCACCAGGCCCGCAGGCTGATGCGCCGAGTCTCGACCCGGCCCGGCGCCAGCAGCCGCGCCGGTCAGGCCACCATGCCCTTGACCGCAGCGCCCTTGACCGCAGCGCCCTTGACCGCAGCGCCGGCGGCCCCGACCGCGCGCCCGGGCAGGCCTTTGACGACGCCCGAGGTGACCTCGCTGGCGCGCTGCTGCTCACCCTGCAGCGCGCTGGAGACGATGATGCCGCCGGTCAGCGCGGGGATCACCCACTGCAATGCCTTGAGCTGCTTTTGGGCCTTGGCCACCTCTGCCGGAGTGCTCGGCAGCGGGGCGGTGCCGCCGGCCACTGGTACGTCGCCGTGCGACATCACCTTCTGACGGAGCAGCCGGCTGTAGCCGGCGGCGCCGAGCGCGGCCACTGTCAGGCCGGTCTTCACGGCGGAGTTGGTCGCCACGCCCTGCTGGGCCGCCACCCGGCCCTTGTTCGCCCGCACCAGCTGCCGGCCGCCGAGCAGGTGGGCGCCGATGGCAGCCAGGTTCACCGGGGTCCACCGACCCCAGCCAGCGTTGGCCACCCGGGCCCGCTGGGTGGGGTCGTCGACGTCCGCGGCGGCGCCGTTGACGCCGATCGCTCCCATCAGCGAGCCGCCGAACCAGGCGGCAACGCCAAGGTCGTGCAGCGACCGGGCGACGGTGGTACGAGCCATGCGGTCCTCCAAGTCAAGGAGTGCCAGCGGTTTGCCAATGGCGCTGTCGGTCTACCCGAAACCGGCCGACCTAGCTTCGCTTGGGCCAAAGGCAAGGGCCGGAGCAGGTCGGTGACGTTCGTCCCTGCCCGAAGGGCACCTCGTCTGCCACGATCGCGGGGGCGGCGGACGGAGGCGACGATGGCCACTGGTGACGGGGAGCACTTCGCGGTCGTCGTCTACCGGGAGGCTGGCCGGTGGAGCGCNGGACTGCTGCCGGAGCGACTCGCCGACAACCTCGACGCGCTGCTCGCCGCCCTGCGTCAGCAGCCGGGCGAGGGTGGCCCGATCGGCTTGGTGAACGTCGCGGACGAGTTTTTTGTCGCCGTCCGGGTGGTGCCGGGTGCCCCGCGCATCCTGCTCTCGGACGTGACCGCGGCGGTCGCCTGGGACTTGGCGCGCCAGGTGTTGGACCACCTCGCGCTGCCGCTGCCCGGCGACGACGACCTGGACGATGTGCAGCCCGCCGGCGATTTGGCTATCTTCGCCGACCTAGGGGTCGACGAGATGGAGCTGACGGCCATTCTGGGCGACCTCGATGCCTACGCCGACGAAATGCTGCTGACATTGGCCGGGCGGCTTGGTTTCGCCGAGTCGTACGAGCGGGTAGTCGAAACCGCGGTGCGCTGACCGGCGCCGACCACCCTGATCCATCGGCCGAGCCCGGAGGTCATCGTGTCTGACTATTTCGCCGCCGCGGTAACCCGAACCGGTACCGGCTGGGCCGGTCGTGAGCTTGACCTCGACGAAGTCGATGACTTCGACTCCCTCGTCGATCTGTTGCGAGACCTTGTCGAGGACGATGCCGACACCGATGCCCAGACCCCCGAACCCGTGCTGCTCTTGCTCGAGGAGAACGACGAGTACGTCGGGATTGTCCGGGTGGACGGGGAGGCCGAGCCCCGATGCTTCCTCTCAGACGCCCGGGTCACCGCTGGCAGCGACCTGGCCAATCTGTTGCGGGACAACCTGGAGTCCACGGCGGAGGTGGCCGACGACGACGAGGAGCCGGTGGCGAGTTCCAAGGCCACCACCGCCCCCATTGGCGACAGCGCCCTGTTGGCGGATCTCGGGGTGGCCGCGGAGGAGCTGCTCGACCTCTGCGCCGGCAAGGGCATGCTGCCTGCCGATGTGGTCACGGTGGTCGCGGAGCGGCTCGGGTGCCTGGAGACGGTGGAGGAGCTGCGGGGAGTGTGAGCCGGCCCCGGACCGAGTCGGTTCGCTCCGCGGAAGGGCTGATGCGCGCCGCGTTGGCCGAGGCCCAAGCGGCGGCGGCGGGCGGCGACGTACCGGTCGGCGCGGTGGTGGCTGACGCCACCGGTGCTGTTGTCGGCCGGGGCGGAAACGCGCGCGAGCGGCTCGGCGACCCCACCGCGCACGCCGAGATGTTGGCCCTGCGCGCCGCTGCCCAGGCGACGGGAAGTTGGCGGCTGACCGGCTGCACGCTGGTGGTGACGTTGGAGCCGTGCACCATGTGCGCCGGCGCGCTCGTACTGGCCAGGGTCGGGCGGCTGGTGTTCGGGACTTCGGATCCAAAGGCGGGTGCGGCCGGGTCGCTGTACGACGTGGTCCGTGACCGGCGGCTCAACCACCGCCCCGAGGTGGTGGGTGGCGTGCTCCAGGCCGAGTGCGCGGCTGTGCTCAGCGAGTTCTTCGCCACCGCCCGGCTCCGTTAGTTAGGCTGACCGGCGGTGGAGTGTCCGAGCGGCCGAAGGAGCACGCCTCGAAAGCGTGTGACGGGGCAACCCGTCCGTGGGTTCAAATCCCACCTCCACCGCTCATCGCCACCCCGCTGACCTGCGGTTATATACGCCTCATCGGCCACGAGGGCCATTCTGGTCACGAAAGTGGTCACGGAGACATTCGCGAAGCAACGACGAGGCCGGCGACGAGCGCCGCCGTCTCGGCCTGCATGGGCATGGTCACGCGACTGTAGGTGTCCAGCGTGACTCCCACGTTGGCATGGCCGAGCCGCTCCTGAACGACCCAAGGATGACACCCGCCTTGAGGGCAAGGGTGGCGTGTGAGTGCCTCAGGTCGTGCAGGCGGATCGCGGGCAGCCCGCTCCGCCTGACGGCCGAGCCGAAGTGCCAGGACAGCGTCGTGGGATGCAGCGGGCTCCCATCTGCTTTGGCCACGACCAGGCCCTGGTCGTCGAATGCCGGACCCAGCAGCAGGCGCTCCTCGAGCTGACGGGCCCGGTGCGAACGCAGCACGGCGACGGTCTCAGGGTCCAACGCCACGGAGCGCCAGCCCATGTCAGTCTTGGTCAGTCTTTGGCTCGCTCCACGCCATCCCCGGCTCCCCGTCGCGTCGCGCCTGAACGGTCACCAGCGTCCGGCGAACCGAGACGACGGAAGCGTCGAGGTCGACCGCGTCCCAGGCAAGTCCGAGCACCTCACCGCTACGCATCCCGGTCATCGCGAGCAGCCACCAAGCCGCGCTCCATCGGTCATCGGCGGTCGCCTCCAGGAACTGGCCCACTTGCGGAGCCGTCCACGTCCGCATCGTCGCGCGATGGCCGGAGCCGGCCCTCGGGGGATCGGCGGAGTCGCAGGGGTTACGGATCAGCCTGCCGCGTCGGCCCTGACCCTCCGCCATCACGCGCCCCCAACGACGATCCCCCAGTCCGCATCGCTGCCCGGACCCTTGACCGGACCCTTGACCGGACCCTTGACCGGACCCTTGACGGCCTAGCGTGGTGGCCATTTCTGGCCTATCACTCAACTGTGATCGCGTGGGGGGCCGCACTTGGACCTGTGGACAACGGGTGTCGAGCCCAGAGGAGTCGTGCCCTGGACCCGCGGCTTCAGCCGCACGTCCATGAGAGTCCGTCCGCATGCATCTGTGGAGGTCAGCGGGTTGCTTGCACATCCAAGTACCGATCGGAACACCCGCCGCAGCAGCCCGGGTCTGGATCGCCGCCTGGCAGCACTGAGAGAAGTTCTTCGCGAGGGATGTCGAGAACTACGGCTCGGCTTCGACCTAGGGATGAGTGCGGCGGGAAGCGCCCACCAGAGGTAAAGGATGAAGCCATGCGATTCATGCTGCTGCAGGCCTACGGAGGCGTCGAGCTCGAGGGCTGCGTCCCCATGACCGAGTGGGACCCCGAGGACGTCAAGGCACACATCGAGTTCCAGCACACCCTGAACGCCGAGCTGCTCGACCGGGGCGAGCTCGTCGACGCCCAGGGGCTGGCCGGTCCGGATCAGGCGAAGTTCGTCGTCTCCGACGGGACGAACCCGCCGAAGGTCATCGACGGGCCCTACCCGGAGTCGAAGGAGCTGCTGGCCGGCTACCGGATGGTCGACGTCGACAGCCTCGAGCGGGCGCTGGGGATCGCGGCGCAGTCGAGCGCCGCGCCTGGACCCGGTGGCGTGCCGATCCGCCAGCAGATCGAGGTGCGCCAGGTTATGGGCGCCCCCGACCCGGAGGTGTGAGCACCCCCGACGTCGAGGGCCTGCTGCGCGAGCTCGCGCCGCGGGCCCTCGGCGCCGTGGTCCGCCGGCACGGCGACTTCGCCGACGCCGAGGACGCCGTGCAGGAAGCACTGCTGGCCGCGGCGCAGCAGTGGCCGTCCGACCTGCCGACGAGTCCGCTCGGCTGGCTGGTCACGGTTGCGTCCCGGCGGCTCATCGACGAGGTGCGCGCGAACGACGCGCGACGCCGGCGCGAGGACGCCGTGACCCTGCTCGACGTGCCCGTCGACGGACTCGCCACCGACGACTCGCTCGTCCTGCTGTTCCTCTGCTGTCATGACGCGCTCTCGCCAACTCTCGCGATCCCGCTGACGCTGCGTGCCGTGGCCGGTCTCACGACCCGCGAGATCGCCGCCGCCTACCTGATCCCGGAAGCCACGACGGCGCAGCGCATTAGTCGTGCGAAGGCCAAGCTCCGGGGCGAGAGGTTCGCCATGCCGGAGGACGTCTCAAGCCGCCTCCGGTCGGTCCTCGAGGTCCTCTACCTGCTCTTCAACGAGGGCTACGCGAGCAGCAGCGGACCAAACCTGGCCCGCGTGGACCTCTCGAGAGAGGCCATCCGGCTCGCCCGCCTCCTGTACGCCCAGCTGCCCGAGAACGCCGAGGCCGGGGGCCTTCTCGCCCTCATGCTGCTCACGGATGCCCGCCGGCCGGCGCGCACCACGGCGACCGGTGAGGTCGTCCCGCTTGCCGAGCAGGACCGCACCCTCTGGGACCGCTCGCGCATCACCGAGGGCATGGTCCTGCTCACCGCGGCTCTGAAGCGGCGCGAGGTCTGGGAGTACCAGCTCCTTGCCTCCATCGCGGGTCTGCACGACGAGGCACCGTCGCACGCGCAGACCCGGTGGGCCGAGATCGCGTCGCTCTACGGGCTGCTCGAGCGGATGACCGGCAACCCGGTCGTGACCCTCAATCGGGCGGTCGCCGTCGCGATGGTCGAGGGCCCGGACACCGGGTTGAAGCTGCTCGACAGCCTCGACCTCGACACCCATCGCTTGTACGCCGTGAGGGCGCACCTCCTCGAGGAGTCCGGTGACCCGCTCGGTGCCGCAGAGGCCTTCCGGGTCGCCGCGGGGCGGGCCACGAACCTGCGCGAGCGCGACTACCTCACGATGCGAGCGGCGCGTGCCGGGCGGGGCTGAGCCAAGGAGCTGTCTGCTTCGCCGTTCGGGTCCGTCCGCACCGGCTCCGGCACACTTTCGGCACCGAGCTCGCCACCGCCGGCATCGACGTACTCGTCCTCCGTGACTTGATGGGCCACGCCAACCCGGAGACCACCGGCCGGTATGTGAACTCTCGGGAATTGCATCAGACGGGCGAGCCGAATACGGCTCTCCGGCAGTTGGCGGCCTGAACTGCGCACCAAATAGCCGATGAGATCGGGCTTGAGGCGTGTCGAATTGATCGATGGATCCCGTCTGATGCACGATACGCCCATCATCCGACGATGGGGGTCGCGTTGCGACAGGTTGGTCTGGCGGGCGCGGCAAGCGCTGAGCTCGTTGACGGCGTACGGCAGCTGCGGCCGGAGGACGCGATGGTCGAGGCGATGCTGCGCGGCTGGCGGGCGCAGCAAACGGCCCGCGGCCTGAGTGCGGACACGATCGGTTACCGCGAGCGGCTGGCGCGCCGCTTCCTGGCGTTCACCAACGACTTCCCGTGGCAGTGGGGTCCGGCGCACGTGGACGAGTGGACGCTGACCCTGACCACCGAGAACCACCTGGCGCCCTCGACGATCCGCGGCTACCAGACAGATCTTCGCCTGTTCAGCGAGTACCTGACCGACACCCGCTACGGCTGGACCGCGGCGTGCGAGCAGGCGTTCGGCACGTTCCCGGTGCCGATCTGCCACGAGTGGAACACCATCGCGCACCTGAACGACTACGAGGGCAACCCGGAGGCCCGTCCGCTCTCGCGCGAAGAGCTGCAACGGTTCCTGGACTACGCCGACGACCAAGTCGAGCGCGCCGCCCGCACCAAACGCAAGGGCGCGTTGGCTGCCTACCGCGACGCCACCCTGTTCAAGGTCATCTACGGCTGGGGTTTGCGGCGCACCGAGACCGCGAAGCTGGACCTGACCGACTGGGGTCGCAACTCGGCGGCGCCGGTAGTTCGGCCGCTTCGGAATGCTGCACGTGCGCTACGGCAAGGCGGTGCGCGGCCAGCCACCGCGACGACGCAACGTCGCCTCGGTGATGGGCTGGGCAGTGGACGCGGTCACCGACTACGTGGACAACATACGGCCCCGCTTCGGGATAGTGGATCATCCGGCGTTGTGGGTAACCGAGCGCGGCGGGCGGATCAAACCAGCCGAGATCAACGCCCGCTTCGTCACCTACCGCGACGCCCTGAAACTGCCGAGAGAGCTCTCGCCGCACTCGCTGCGGCATTCCTACGTGACCCACTTGACCGAGGACGGGATCGACCGTCGGTTCCTGCAAGAGCAGGTCGGGCATCGCTGTGACACCTCGACCGCGATCTACACCCACGTCAGCGGTGACTTCATGAACACCGCGCTGCGCAAGGCACTCGGCCCGGCGCTCGATGCGCCCAGCACGCAACGGTAAGGAGACCTGATGGCCCGCAAACTCGACTACCACTGGCACCTGCGGCAGGTGCTGGCCGACCGCGGCATGTTCGCCACCACCGACCTGATCGAACCGTTGGCCCGGCGCGGGATCGCGCTGTCCTCCAGCCAGGTTTACCGCCTCGTCGTCGAACGACCCGAACGCCTGAGCCTGAAGATCCTGATGGCGCTGCTGGACATCCTGGACTGCTCGATGAGCGAGCTGATCGAACCGGCCGCCACCGGGGGCGGCCGGGCCGGTGGGGCGAAGGCGGTCGGCGGGACCGAATCCGGTGTCGGTCAGCTGCGTCCCAAACGCGCCCGCATCACCAAGACCGGCAAGTAACCGGTGCCCGCTCACGCACCGCAGGTGCTCGCCGACCCGCTCAAGGTGGTCGTCGACCTCATCCGCAAGGTCGAACCCGGGCTTGATCGGCAGGCGATCGGTGAGATCGCGCAGCGGGTGGCGGCGGGCCGCGCCAAACGACGACGCCTCGCCCAGGCGCTGCTGGACACCCCGGCGCTGCTTGTCGATGGCCGCTCGCCGGCGCCGAGGTCGGTCGGGAACCTGCTGATCGCGTTGCGCCAGGCCGGTGCGCTGAACATCTCGCCGCCGGTCTGCGCCGCGTGCGGCAAAGCGCTGCGCACGCTGCAGCGTCGCGGCGAGCACTGGTACTGCGGGGTCTGCGGTCCCCGGCTGGAACCGTGCGCGGGCTGCGGGCAGACACGACGCATCGCACGACGCGACCGCGCGGGACGACCGATCTGCTTTGGCTGCCGGCCCGACGACAGCGCCGACTCGATGGAGGTCCTCCGCTCGGTCATCGCCGCGATCGATCCCGTCATCGATACCGCTACGGTGAACGCCGCCATCCATGCCGCCGCACGGGCCGGCGGGCGCCCCCGACTGGCGTGGGCGCTGGACGACCGGCCCGAGCTGCTCACCGGGGCCGGCGCCGAGGCGAGCGTTCCCTCGGTGCTGCGGCTGATCGACGCGCTCGTCGACGCCGGAGCAACTGGTGTCGTGCGCCCGGCATGCCCGCACTGCGGGCGGATCATCGCGCTGGGCAAGACCCGTGACGGGGTACGGCTCTGCCGCAACTGCGTGGCCAAGTCCCGTGCCGAAACGTGCTCGCGCTGCGGGGCGGTCCGTACGGCGGCCACTCGCGACGAACACGGGAAACCATTGTGTCCCAACTGCTTGGGCACCGACCCCGCCAACCAGGAGACGTGCGTCGGCTGCGGCCGGTGCCGCCCGGTCAGCGTCCGCACGCCCAACGGGCCGTTGTGTCCGAACTGCCGACCAGTCGAGACGAGGATCTGCGCGATCTGTCAGCGCTCGGCGCCCGGCGAGATCTCCAATCTCACCGGGCAACCGTGGTGCCACGCCTGCCGACAGCGCCGGGCCCGCTGCACCGGCTGCGGCAACCTCCGGCCGATCCGTGGCGGCACGCTCACCGATCCGCTCTGCGGGTCCTGCACCCGCCCCGACCCGTCCTTCTGGCACATCTGCCCGGGATGCGGGGAACCCGCTCAGCTCCGCTCACGCCGGTGCGCCCGCTGTTCGCTGCGGCAGCGCCTGCGCGAGCTTCTGCGCGAAGACACCGGCACGATTCACCCGCAGCTGCAAGCCTTGCATGACAACCTGGCCAATCATGAGCGGCCCAACACCGTGCTGGCCTGGCTGCACAAAGACACCACAACAGCGATCTTGCGTGAACTCGCCGCCGGTGAACGAGCACTGACCCACGCCGCCCTCGACGAGCTACCCGACACGAAACCGATCAGGCACCTGCGCAGCGTCCTGGTCGCCACCGCCGCGCTGCCGCCTCGCGACGAACACCTCGTCCGCCTCGAGCACTGGATCACGGCCACCATCGCCGAACGCGATGATCCCGAGCAGCGGGCCCTGCTGCACCGCTACGCCATCTGGTACGCACTGCATCGGCTGCGGCGGCGCAACAACGGGAGGCACGCCACCCACGCTCAGGTCGTCGGCATCCAGCAGCAGCTTCGAGCCGCGATCACGCTGCTGGACTGGCTCACCACCCACCATCTCGAACTCGGCAGCGCCGGGCAGGGCGATCTCGACAGCTGGCTGAGCAGCGAGCACGCTACCGGTCGCCGCGAGGCCGGGCACTTCGTCCGCTGGGCCAAACGGCAGAAGCTGACCGGTCTCGATTTCG
>JGI20195J14853_1000630_pt1 | contig 11747 bp, 12 predicted proteins | sample NGESurdeep092012_3_FD_14853 | JGI IMG/M metagenome (IMG submission 14853)
CCAATCCTGGCAGGGAATTCTGGCATCGTGAGGACGGCCGCTTCAATAATTATTTACACGAACACCCAGAGCGTCGTTCTATGCCAAGCGGCGAAAAACACCCGGGCGGTGCGCGCGGTCCCGAACACGCGGGCGGTGCGCGCGGTCCCAAACACGCGGGAGGTCCCGAGCGGGGTGCCCATCCGGGCGGCGGTCATCCCAATGAAGCTTCTCGCGGGCACACTCAACATGCCGCTCATCCGGAGCAGCATCGGGCATCGCACCCTGCTGCTCGTGGCGCCTCAGGCGGCGGCTCGAAGAAGAAGTAAACCCGCATCTTTTGCGATCGACCCAGCGTGGCGGACGGCAATGCATCTGTGCTGNCCGCCACGCCGTCGATGGTTACAAAGGGTCAGACCGAAACGCGCCTGGCAGGTAGAGGAAACCGNCAGCGACCTAGCCCTCGCCCAGGCGCGATTGCCCCAGCAGGATTCCGCCATCGACGGCGATCACTTGACCGGTCACGTTAAGCGCCTTGTCGGAGCAGAGCCACGCCACCGCGCGGCCGATGTCCTCAGCGGTCTGTTCGCGGCCGAGCGGAACGAGCTGGCGCACGACAGAGTCGAAGACCACGCGCGCGTTCGCATCGCCACCGCCGAGCACCGCGCCCAAGTCCTGCCATACTTTGGTGTAGATGAGCCCCGGGGCAACCGCGTTGACGCGAATTCCGGCCGGAGCAAGCTGCAGCGCGAGCGTTTTGCTGTACGAGATCACGCCGGCCTTGGCCGCGGCGTATGCGGCCAGCATCGGAGACGCCTGCAGGCCGGCAACCGATGACGTGTTGCAGATCGCGGCGCCATTCTTCATCCGCGGCGCAACCTCGCGCGACACTAAATAGACCGAGTTCAGGTTGAGATCGACATAGCGGCGCCAAGTCTCGACGCTGTCCCACCCGGGTTGATTCCCACTCTCGAACCATGCCCGATCACCGCCGCCGGCGTTGTTGCATAGCACGTCGGGATGAGCGCCCAAGCGGGAGACGATCTCCTCGACCGCGCCATGCACCTGCTTCTCGTCGGTGACGTCGGCGGCGAAACCCTGAACCTGGGCGGCGATCGCGGCGGGTGGCGGCGCCAGATCGCGATCGATGACGGCGACCCTCTCGACCACTTTTTCTTCCAGCAGCGCGTTGACGATCCCAAGTCCGAGTCCGCGCGCTCCTCCGGTCACGATTGCGTATTTCACTGATTTTTTCTCCGCGGCGAACTGNGTGCGNGCCNGNCGTTCAGGCTGCNTTCTTGCTGNTGCCCGAGTATTCCTTTCTATAGACGCGCAGCAGAGACGCAAACACCGACATTATCGCGGGGCCCAGGAACAGGCCGAGCGGCCCGTACGCTTCCAGGCCGCCGAGAATCCCGAGAAACAGCGCGATAGTGGGCAGGCCCGTGCCGTGCTTCATCGCCAGCGGCTTGATGAAATTGTCGATGACCGCGAGCGCGATCGAACACCAGATGACCAGGCCGACCGCCGCCGACCAGCCCGACGCAAAGCCCAGGTAGAGCGCCGCGGGAATCCATACCAGTGCAGTGCCGCCGATCGGCATCAGTCCCGCTGCAGCCGATGCGATCGCCAGAAACAGCCAGTACGGCACGCCGAAGATCAGCATGCCCAGTCCCGTGGTCACGCCCTGCAGCACGGCGGTCAGCATCAGGCCGCGCATCACCGACGAAAGCGTCGTGCGCAGCGTATCGAAGATCGCTTTCTTGTCATCTTCATGCAGCGGGGTCAGGTCGCGCAGGCTGCGGTAGTAGTAGTCGCCGTCGCGCAGCATGTAGAAGAACGCGAGCAGCGCGATACCGAAGTCGATGATGAACGAGAGGAGGTTTTTCGCGGCGTGGGTCGCATTCCTGGTCACGTAATCGCTGGTCATCTGCGCCGCTTGCAGCGTGAGCTTGGGCAGCTCCTCGTCGAGCTTGTAACCGCGTTCGCCCATTTTTTTGGCGAGCCATGCGCCGAATTCGGTATTGACCGCCCAGTCGTGCAGCTTCGTCACGCCCCCGGCATTGACCGATTGCGTGGCCTGCGCGTAAAGCGCCTGCGCCTCGACCACGAGGCGGTCCGAGGCCCAGATTGCCGGCAGAACGACGCCAAGTCCGATGACGACGCTGATGATCGCCGTCGACAGCGATCGGCGCTTGACGTACTTTTCGACTTCGATCAGCGCGGGATGCGCCATGAATGCGAGCAGGATTCCCCACACCAGCGGCGTGAGGAACGGCAACAGCAGTTCGTACAGCTCGTAGGCCATCACGGCCAGAAAGCCGAAGAAGAAAAGCTGCACTATGCGTTCGCGTTCCATTTTCGTAAGGCCTGGCGTCCCTGGGTGCGCTCGCGATACTTGGCGCGAAATCCTAGCAGATGCCCCCGCTGCGGTCGCCTGCCGGCTGACGGTGAATCGGGACGCGCGATGCTTCGGTTGCCCGCGAGCCCAATATCAGTTACCGTTTGCGTTTGCTTGACGTATCCAGTCAATACCCCTCGCCCGTGAAGGCACGTAGCTCAGTGGGAGAGCGCTTCCTTGACACGGAAGAGGTCGGCGGTTCAATCCCGCCCGTGCCTACCAGGTCCGTGCCTACAGCCGCGCGCGCGAATTTCGCCCCGCCAGTTTCCCGCAATGATTAGAATCTTCGCTTGATGAGTTCCGAAGTAACCGTAACGTTGAGCGGAGAATCCCGCGTCGTGCCGGTTGGCACCATCGTTCGCGACGTACTGAGCGGGATTCCAAGCCGCGAGCTGGTGGCCGCGCGCGTCAACGGGAAGGTTGTCGATCTCACGGGCAAGCTCGAGCACGACGCCTCCGTCGAGCCGGTGCTGGCCGACTCGCCCGACGGTCTCGAGGTAATCCGTCATTCCACCGCACATCTGATGGCGATGGCGGTGCAATCGCTCTATCCCGGCACGCAGGTGACGATCGGCCCGGTTATCGAGGACGGCTTTTTCTATGACTTTGCGCCCGCGGCGCCGTTCACGGTCGAGGATCTGCCAAAGATTGAAGCCAGGATGCGCGAGCTGGTGAAGGCCGACCACAAGATCCAGCGGACCGAAGTCTCGCGCGAGGACGCTATCCGCAAATTCTCGGCGATGGGCGAGAAGTACAAGGTCGAGATAATCCAGGGCATCCCGGACGATCACGTGTCGATCTACAGCCAGGGCGACTGGACGGATCTCTGCCGCGGACCGCACGTCCCCTCGACGCGGTACTTGAAGGCATTCAAGCTGACAAGTGTGGCGGGCGCGTATTGGCGCGGCGACGAGCACAACGCGATGCTGTCGCGCATCTACGGCACCGCGTTTGCGGGCAAGGAAGCGCTCGAGGAACATCTGAAACTCGTCGAGCTCGCCCGCCAGCGCGACCATCGCAAGCTGGGCCGCGAGATGGGCCTGTACATTTTCGATCCAATCTCGCCGGGCTCGCCGTTCTACCTGCCCAAGGGCGTCATCATCTTCAACGCGCTCGTCGACTACATGAGGCGACTGTACCGGCGCTACGGCTACGACGAGGTGGTCACGCCGCTGATTTTCAAGAACGAGCTTTTCAATACCTCGGGGCATTGGGAAAATTTCCGCGAGAATATGTTCCTCTCGCCGGATCCCGACAGCGAGACGAATACTATCGATACCGGCCCCGACGGATGGCATCAGGGCTATGGGCTCAAGCCCATGAATTGCCCCGGCCATACCTTCGTGTACCGCGCCGAGAAGCGCTCGTACCGCGATCTTCCGCTGCGCTTGGCGGAGTTCAGCCGGCTGCATCGCGCCGAACGCTCGGGCACGCTGCACGGCCTGATGCGGGTGCGCGCGATGTCGCAAGACGACGCGCATATCTTCTGCCGGGAAGATCAGATCGAGGACGAAATCGCGCTGAATCTCCAAATGGTTCGCGACGTTTACGGCGCGCTGGGTTTCCAGCGCGTCGAGTTCAAGCTCGCGACGATGCCGGAGCACCATCTCGGCACCGCAGAGCAATGGCAGATGAGCGAGGCAAAGCTCGGCAACGCAATGAAGCGCAACGAAATCGCGTACGAGATAAATCCGAAGGAGGGCGCCTTCTACGGCCCCAAAATCGAGATTTACGTGTCCGACGCGCTCAAGCGCAAGTGGCAGGTCGCGACGATACAGCTCGATTCCAACATGCCCGAGCGCTTCGACCTGAGCTACACCAACAGCGCCGGCGCCGAAGAACGTCCCGTGATGATTCATCGCGCGATCCTGGGCTCGCTCGAGCGCTTTATCGGCGTGCTGATCGAGCATACCGGCGGCGTGCTGCCCTTTTGGCTCGCGCCAGAGCAGGTGCGGGTGCTGTCGCTTAGCGAAAAGGTCGAGACCTACGCGGGCGAAGTCACCGGGCTGCTCAAGCGCGAGGGATCCCGCGCCCATGCCGACATCCGCAACGAGAAGCTCGGTTTCAAGGTTCGCGAGGCCGAACTCGCCAAGGTGCCGTATATGATCGTGGTCGGCGAGCGCGAGGCCGCCGATCGATCGGTGTCGATCCGGCTGCTGCGCGGCGAGAAAAGCAATGCGATGCCGCTTGCGGCGCTGGTCGAGCTATTGAAGAAGGAGCCGATCCCGGCTTAGGAAGTTCATCCGGCCACCAAGCCGGAGGAGGTGCTATATCCGAAGAGATTTCAGAACCCCGCCCTCAAGGGAGCCCGCGATTCGCGTTAATAACCTGATTCGCGCTCAAGAAGTCCGTGTAATCGACGCCGACGGCACACAGGTCGGAATCCTGCCCCTGCGTGAGGCGATCAAAGTGGCGGAGAGCCGCGGCCTGGACCTGGTCGAGGTCTCATCGACGGCGACGCCTCCGGTGTGCCGGGTCACCGACTTCGACAAGTACCGGTACTCACAGAAGAAAAAGACGCACGACTCCAAGAAGCACACCATCAGCATGATCAAGGAAGTGAAGATGGGGTCGGCGACCGGGAAGCATGATGTGGACTTCAAAGTTAATCACATCAAGCGCTTTATCGGTGAAGGTCATCGTGTTAAGCTCACCGTTTCGTTCCGTGGCCGCGCGATTACCCATCCGGAACTCGGACGGGCGCTGATCGAGAGAATAGTCGCGCAGGTTACGGACATCGCGCAGGCGGAAGGCACGCCCCGGATGGAAGGACGCAACATGTCCCTGCTGCTGACGCCGCGATAGGCGGGAAAAGAAAATTTCAGGAAAGAAGCGAAGCGACCATCGTATGCCGAAAATCAGAACCAGCCGTACCGCCGCCAAGCGCTTTTCAGTGACCAAGAGCGGCAAGGTCAAGTTCAAACACGCGTATGCCCGCCACATGTTCTCGGCCAAGAACCCGAAACAGAAGGCGCGCCTGCGCAGGACCGGTATTTTGGGAAAGGCCGACGCCGAAAAAGTTAAGATAATGATGCCATACGCGTGAGTGCGGCCAACTAAAAATTAACTTACCCGATATCTACCAAGGAAGGATTCAACTCCGATGCCTCGCGCCAAAGGCGGACCCAAGACGCGCCGCCGTCATAAGCGTCAACTCAAGCTCGCCTCCGGCTTCGTCGGTGGGCGCAAACTTTACCGGCAGGCCCGCTCGACGCTCGAAAAGGGCCTCACCTACGCCTATCGCGATCGCAAGGCTAAAAAGCGCGATTTCCGCACGCTCTGGATTGCGCGTATCAACGCGCTCGCCCGCGAAAGCGGAATCTCGTACAGCAGCCTGATGAACGGGCTCAAGAAAGCGGGCGTCGAGGTCGATCGCAAGATGCTCGCGAAGCTCGCGCAGGAGCGCGACGGATTGTTTACCGAGCTGGTGCGCACCGCGAAGAGCGCGCTCGGCTTGCAAGCAGCATAGAGCCGCGCCGTTCCAAGCGCCGCGCACCAGGAAACCATGTGGGTCGTTCGCCCACGTGGTTTTTTGTTTTTCGCGCGCGCAACATTGCAGAGACTGAGCAGAACGTCCGGGGAATAGCACGATGAGAGAACAACTCGAAGAAATCAGGCGCCGCGCGATCGCGGAACTCGGCGACGACGCCGGCGAAGCGCAAATCGACGCGGTTCGGGTGCGCGTGCTCGGCCGCTCGGGCGAGCTTACGGAAATCATGCGCGGGATGCGCGAGGTCCCCAACGCCGAGCGCCCCGCCATCGGCCAGCTCATCAATCAGATCAAGGGCGAAGTCGAAGCGCGCATCGAGACTCTGAGCGAGAAGCTCAAGGCCGCGGCGCTGACGAAATCGCTTAATGAAAAACGCCTCGACGTGACGCTGCCCGGCATGCGCATCGCGCGCGGCCACCTCCATCCGATCACCGACATTCTCGAAAAAATGCTGCAGATTTTCGAGTCGATGGGCTTCGAAGTCGCGATGACCCAGGATATCGAGGACGACTTTCACAACTTCGCGGCGCTCAACTTCACGCCGCATCATCCCGCGCGCGACATGCAGGACACCTTCTACCTCGAGGGCGGGATGCTGCTGCGAACGCATACCTCGAACGGCCAGATCCGTGTGATGGAAAAACGCCGGCCTCCGCTGGCCGTCGTTTGTCCGGGGCGATGCTATCGGCGCGACGACCTGTCGGTGCGCGCCTCGCCGATGTTCACGCAGATCGAGGGTTTCATGGTCGATAAGCGCGGGCGCATCACGATGGCGCATCTCAAGGGCGTGCTGACCGAATTCGCGCGCGCGTTTTTCGGCACGACTGCGGTCCGTTTTCGCGCCAGCTATTTTCCATTCACCGAGCCGAGCGCCGAACTCGACATGCATTGCATCCTCTGCGACGGCGCCGGATGCCCGGTCTGCAAGCATTCCGGATGGACCGAAGTGCTCGGCTGCGGAATGATCCACCCCAACGTGATGCGCGCGGTCGAGTACGATCCCGACGAGTACCAGGGCTTCGCCTTCGGCATGGGCGTCGAGCGCACGGGTCTGCTGAAGCTCGGCGTTGACGACATGCGTCTGTTTTTCGAGAACGACCTTCGCTTTTTGAGCCAGTTCCCGGCGCTGAGCGGAGGGGTGCGATGAAGCTTCCGCTCAGTTGGATGCGAGACTTCGTCAGCATCGACGCGCCGGTCGAGGAAATCTCGCGGCGCCTCAGTTACGCGGGACTGGTTGTCGAGAATGTCGAGAAACTCGCGCCCGGATTCGCAGGCGTGTTCGCCGCCCGGGTGCTCAACGTCGAAAAGCATCCCAACGCGGACCGGCTGAATCTTTGCGACGTGGACGCGGGCCAAAAAGGCCGATTCAAAGTCGTGTGCGGCGCGCCCAACGTCAAGGCCGGCATGATGGCGCCGCTCGCTCTGGTCGGCGCGCAGCTTGGCAAGCAGCCGCCGCTGGAGGCAGCCGTCATTCGCGGTGTGCGCTCCGAGGGCATGCTCTGCTCGGAGCGCGAGCTCGGACTCTCGCAGGATCAGGCTGGAATCCTGGCGCTCGGCGCGGATGCGCCGCTTGGCGGCGACGTGGCCGCGTATTTGCACCTCGACGACACCGTGCTCGATGTCGAAATCACGCCGAATCGGGGCGATTGCCTGTCGGTTCTCGGCCTGGCGCGCGAGGTCGGAGCATTGTTCGCCGCCCGGCTGCGCGCGCCCAGGCTCCGCGCGGCGCATTCGGCCGGCTCGGCCGACGGAGCACGGTTTACGGTTTCGGTTTCGATCGATGCGCCCGATCTATGCCCGCGCTACGCCGCGCTCGCGATGGCCGGAATCAAGATCGGTCCTTCGCCGGCGTGGCTCAAGCGCCGGCTGGAACTATGCGGCATGCGCGCGCTGAACAACGTCGTCGATGCGACCAACTACGTGATGCTCGAACTCGGCCAGCCCTTGCATGCGTTCGACTTCGGCAAAATCGCAGGCGGAAAGATCATCGTCCGCCGCGCCGGCGACACGCGCGAGTTCGTCACGCTCGACAACATCCCGCGCACGCTCGATCCGAACGATCTGCTGATCGCCGACAGCGACAAGCCGCTCGCAATCGCGGGCGTGATGGGCGGCCTCAACTCCGAGGTCGGCGATTCGACCGGGACTATTTTGCTCGAGAGCGCATACTTCGAGCCGATGACCATAGCGCGCACGGCGCGGCGCCTGGGTTTGCGCAGCGAGGCAAGTTACCGCTTCGAGCGCGGCATCGATCGAGCGGGACAAGTCGGCGCGCTGATTCGCGCCGCCGAATTGATCCGCAGGATCGCGCGCGGACGCGAGGCGTCGCCGATCGCCGACTTCGAGCCGCGCAAAGCCGAGCCGCGCGAGATTGCGCTCGACCTCGGCGCGATGGAATCGTTGCTTGGCGCCGCGATACCGCCGGCCGTCGCCAGGAGCCGTCTCAAATCGCTGGGTGCGCAAGTGAGCACGCGCGCCAAGGGTGTGCTCGCGGTGGTGCCGCCGTCGTTCCGCTCCGATCTGCTCGAGCAGGCCGACCTGATCGAGGAAGTCGCGCGGCTCGGCGGACTCGAGGACATTCCGGCCCTGCTGCCTGAGCGCGTCACTGCGCTGGCCCCCGTCAATCGCGAGCGCGAGTTCTTGAAGGGCACGCGCGAAGTGATGCTGGGATGCGGCCTGACCGAGGCCGCCACCATCGCGTTCATCGCGCCGGCAGACAACGCGCGCTTTTCGGGGATTCAAGCCGCGACGCGGCCGGTCAAAGTAACCAACCCGCTGTCTGCGGAACTCAGCGAGCTGCGCGTGAGCCTGATGCCGGGCCTCGTCACCTCGCTCAGATTCAATTTGAACCGCGAGGCCCGCGCCTTTCATGCGTTTGAAATCGGCAAGACCTTCCGCATGGACAGCGACGCCGCGACCGAGCACCATCATCTCGCTGCCGTCAGCTATGGAGTTTACGCGCTCTCTGCAATCGGCGAGCACAGCGTCACGGCGGGATTTTTTTCGATCAAGGGAATCCTCGAGACGTATTTGGAAGCGATCGGAATTTCGCCGCGCGTGGCGTTCAAAGCTCTCGACAGCGGCGATGCGCCATTTCTTCCATTTCTGCATCCGGGCCGCAGCGCTATCGTTACGCTCGACGGCGCGGCGATCGGTTTGATTGGCGAGTTGCATCCGGCGGAGGCGATGCGCCTGGACCTCAACGATCCCTGCGCGGTGTGTGAACTTGACTTGAGTAGTCTCATTGCCTATGGTTTCTCGCCGCGCAAAACTTTCCAGCCGCCGCCAAAATATCCCGCGATCAGGCGCGATTTGGCGCTGGTGATGGATCGAAATTTCCCGGCGGATATGGTAATCAAAGTCATTTGGGAATGCGGCGCGTCGCTGCTGGAAGGCGTCGAGGTCTTCGACGTGTACGAGGGGACGGCGGTGGCGGCCGGGAAGAAGAGTATGGCGTTGGCTTGTCGTTACCGTGCAAAGGATCGCACGCTGACCGATGAGGAGGTTAACCGCATTCATGCCGTGTTGGTGGAGCAGGCGCGGATGCGATTAGGGGCGGAGTTGCGGCAGTAAGCGTGCCTAACGCGAGCGGGTGGGGATCGTTACGCCGCAGGGCATGACTAAAGCCGATCTTGTAGATCTGATCTACGAGCGGGTAGGCTCCTCGAAGAAGGAAGCCTGTGAAGTGGTCGAAGCGGTATTTGCGATCATCAGGGACTCGTTGCGCCATGGTCAGAAAGTGAAAATTTCCGGCTTCGGCACCTTCCTCGTCAATCAAAAACATGCGCGCCGCGGGCGCAACCCGCAGACCGGCGCGCCGATCACCATCGACTCGCGCCGCGTCCTCTCCTTCAAGCCCAGCCAGGTGTTGAAGGAGCGGGTTAACAACGGCTCCAAGCCGGCGGTATGACGCCGATGCCACGGCAGCCATCAGTTCGCCGGCAAAAACCCAAGCCGGATGCGCGCGCCACGATGTCCTTGTTCCCCGAGCGCGGGCTGAAGATCGGCGAAGCGGCGCGCGAGCTGGGCGTCGAGACCTACGTGCTGCGCTTTTGGGAAACCCAGTTCCCGTTCCTGAAACCCAAACACACGCGCACCAAGCATCGCTTCTACCAGGAAAAGGATCTCGACGTGCTGCGCCTCATCAAGCGCCTCCTGCACGACGAGGGCTTCACGATCGTTGGCGCGAACAAGCACATCAAGGAATTTGGCATCGACGCTTTGATGAGGGGCAAGCCGGTGGCGAAGCCGGCCCCGGCGTCATCGGAGCGCGCGGCTCAGCGGCCTGCCGGAATCGACGGTCAAGCCCGCCGCGTGCTCAATGAGGTCCGCCGCGACCTCGAATCGATCCACAAAATTCTGGAAGACTAAACTCTGTTGGTGGTCGGAAAGTTTAAGATTGGCGAGGCTAGCTAAAGCTAGTTCTCGTCAAAGCCGCGTCGAGTGGGGGAAATGACTGAAGCTACGCAACAAAATCCGATCGCTGCCTCGGATCAGTTTCAGCTCGGGATCCGGCTTGAAGGCATCTTTATGCCGCACGCCAGGAGGCAGCGCGAAAAATTCTACACTGGCAGCTCCGGGATAAAACCGTGGGCCAGGTTCGTGCATTACACATCAGCCGAATCAGCGCTCAAGATCATCGAAAGCAAACGTGTCTGGATGCGAAATACCATGTGCATGGCGGACTACAGCGAAGTCATGCACGGCTACTATATGCTGCAGAGGTTGCTCCTCGCTGTTGAACCTCGAAAAAAACAATTCTGTGACGCGCTTGATGCTATTTGGCCAAATGTAGCCACCGAAGCCATCGATCTGTTCAATCAATGGTGGGCCAACATTCGGTTCAGCACATATATAGTGTCAATCTCGGAACACGACGACAAGGAAGACTTGCACGGTCGGTTATCGATGTGGCGCGCGTTCGGGGGCAATGTGGCTCGCGTCGCAGTTGTCCTGCGGTTACCTTGGATCTCTGCGGCCCCAGAAGTGCTGAATCTCATGATAAGCCCAGTCGCGTATTTGCAGGAAGGAGAAGTTCAAGCGGTGATCGAGGAGGTCATCGGGAACATACGAACCAACGGCGATTTCCTGCTCTCCGTCGACAGGTCCCTTGTAGCGAGAACGGTCTTCATGATGCTTGTTGCAGGCGTTACTTGCTTGAAACACGAGGGGTTTTGTGAGGAGCGCGAGTGGCGGATAATCTATGTAACGAACTTGTTCCCATCGCCTCTCATGCAACCGTCCATCGAGGTGGTCGGTGGCATCCCTCAGATGGTCTATAAACCGCCGCTCGACGTAAGAGTCTCTGATGGCCTCGCAGACTTGGACTTGGCGCGGATGTTCGATCGATTGATCGTTGGCCCCTCTGAGTTTTCTTGGTCAATGTATGAAGCATTTACGAAGGCGTTGACGGCGATGGGTGTTGAGCAAGCCGAAACCCGCGTGTGTATCTCAGGTATTCCAATTCGCTCGTAATACGGCGTGCGCAGTCGCCTGAGAAGGGATGGTCAAGCGATCGGCCGCGCAATCTCGCAAAGTCGATGACGGTAGAGTAGGGTATCTGACGCGAAGACTCGTCAGGGGTCCAACAGCGACTAAACGGGCCAGCGGACTCTAGGCCGCGACCCTATTTATCAGTAACTGAAGTTCCTTCCCCGAACCCCGATCCACAGACATTAAGCGCGGTAGCAATCCGCGCGCCTTCTTCGTATTGCCGGTGGCTATATACACTAACGACAGGTCATGAAGCGCGTCTTTGTACCCTGGATTAATGCTCAAAGCCTTGTTGTACGCCTCGATCGCTTTATCAAATTCGCCGACATCTTCGTATGCGGTGCCCAGGTAATACACCGCATCGACATTATCCGGATCGCTCAC
>JGI20195J14853_1000648_pt1 | contig 11629 bp, 8 predicted proteins | sample NGESurdeep092012_3_FD_14853 | JGI IMG/M metagenome (IMG submission 14853)
TCATGGCCGAAATCGAATGCGGGCACGCTGATGCCCGTCGCCCCGACCGCCTGCGTCGCCAGCGGGTACACGGCAAAGGCATGGGCCGAGTACACCGCCTTGTCGCCCACCGTGAGGAAGGCGCGCGCGGACAGTTCCAACATGTCGTTGGATCCGTTACCCAGCACGATGCTTGCGTGTTCGACGCCGTAGCGCCTGGACAGCGCGGCCTTCAACTCGAAACCGTTGCCGTCCGGGTACAGAGCGATGGTCTTGATCGCCTCGTGCATCGCGGCCACGGCCAGCGGGCTGCAACCGAGCGGGTTCTCGTTCGATGCCAGCTTCACAATGCCGGTGATGCCCAGCTCGCGCTCCAGCTCGGCAATCGGCTTGCCGGGCTGGTAAGGCGCAATGGCGCGAATATAGGCAGGAGCCAATTCAGAATAATTCATTTGAAACCTAAAATCCAAAATCAAACTTGTATTTCGTAGGGCGGGCTACGCCCGCCGGATTATGTTGTCGGGTGCAGCCCGACCTGCGGGGTTGCTCTAAACCGCGACCGGATATGAACCCAGCACCTTCACAAAAGCCGCAACTTGCTTGAGTTCAACCAAAGCGGCAGCAACGTTGACATCGGCCTGATGACCCTCTATGTCCATGTAGAACACATATTCCCAAAGCCCTGAACGCGCCGGGCGCGACTCCAGCTTGGTCATACTGACTCCGTGTTTAGCCAGCGGCACCAGCAAATCATGCACCGCGCCCGGACGGTTCGCGGTGGACATCACCAGCGATGTCTTGTCATTGCCCGATGGAGCGACCTGCTGATTGCCCAACACCAGGAAACGCGTGGTGTTGCTGGCATCGTCCTCGATGTTTTCCACCAATATCTTCAAACCGAAAAGTGCCGCCGCCTGACTGCCGGCTATGGCCGCGCTGTGCGGATTTTGCGCGGCCAGCCGCGCCGCTTCGGCATTACTGGAGACGGGGATGCGCGCCGCATGGGGAAGATGGGTATTCAACCAGCCCTGGCATTGGCCCAACGATTGCGGGTGCGAATACACAGTCTTGATCGCGGTCAATTCGCCGTGCTGGCCGAGCAGACACTGGTGTATCGGCAACATCACTTCGCCACATATTTGCAGCGTGCTTTGCATCAACAGATCAAGCGTGCGTCCGATCGCACCTTCGGTTGAATTCTCCACCGGCACCATGCCGTAACGGGCTGTGCCGCTTGCCACCGAACGGAACACCTCGTCTATGGTCGCACACGACAGTTCCTGTATCGCGCTGCCAAAACGCTTCAGTGCTGCCGCCTCGGTGAATGTCCCTTCCGGACCGAGATAGGCGACCGTCAGCGGGGCTTCCAGTGCGCGGCATTGCGACATCACTTCGGTGAACAGTTGGGCTACAGCGGCATTGCTCAATGGCCCGCTGTTCTTTTCCTGCAATCGTTGCAGCACCTGAGCTTCGCGCTCGGGGCGCAGCACCACACCATCCTCTTTGAGATGACCGATCTGTTGCGCCAGCGCGGCACGCTGATTGGCGAGTTTCAACAACTCGTCATCCAGCCTGTCGATCTGCTCGCGGAGCTGTTTTAATTTCTCGCTCATATCTCTTTTAGTAAAGGCAGATCGCGCACCATCAGCACGCCCGGAATCGCGGCGATCTGCGCGATCAGTTTAGCCGGAATCGCGCTGTCGGTATCCACCAGCGTATAGGCCATCTCGCCGCGCGACTTGTTCATCATGTTGTGGATATTGATGCCCGCGGCGGCCAGCTTGGTGGATATCTGCCCCAGCATGTTCGGCACGTTGCTGTTGGCGATCGCCAGGCGGAATGACGATTCGCGCGGCATGCTGACGCTGGGGAAATTCACCGTATTGACCACGTTGCCGTGCTCCAGGTAATCGCGCAGCTGCTCCGCCACCATCACCGCGCAGTTGTCCTCGGCCTCCTGCGTGGAAGCGCCGAGGTGCGGCAGCGCGATCACGCCGGGATTGTTCTGATTTTTGCTGGTAGGAAAATCGCACACATAGCAGCGCACATGCTTGCTCGCCAGACCGGCCAGTATCGCATCCTCATTGACGATGGCGTCGCGTGAAAAATTCAGTAGCACGCTGCCCGCCTTCATCGCCGCGACACGCTTCTCGTCTATCAGGCTGCGCGTGGCATCCAACAGCGGCACATGCAGGGAAACAAAATCGCTGTGCTTGAGCAGGTCTTCCACGCTGTTCGCCTTCTTCACCTGCGCAGGCAAGCTCCATGCGGCATCCACGGTGATCTCCGGGTCGAAACCGATCACGTTCATGCCGAGGCCGATCGCGGCATCGGCCACCAGGCGGCCGATCGCCCCCAGGCCGACGATGCCCAGCGTGCGTCCGCGCAGCTCGGTGCCCGCGTAGTGTTTCTTGCCGTCCTCGACCAGCTTGTGCAGCGTCGCATCGTCTCCGTGCAAACTTGCGGAGAAATGCAGCGCGGGCACGATGTTGCGCGAGGCCAGCAGCATGCCGGTGATGACCAGTTCCTTGACCGCGTTGGCGTTTGCACCCGGCGCGTTGAACACCGGCACACCGCGTTCGCTCATCTTCTTCACCGGCACGTTGTTGGTGCCCGCGCCGGCGCGCGCGATGGCTATCACCGTCTTGGGGATGTGCATCTCCAGCATGTTGTGCGAGCGCACCAGGATCGCATCAGGCTCGGTGATCTCGGTGCCGGTGACATAACGCGCGGCGGGTAAACGGCCCAGGCCGACTGCGGCGATCTTGTTCAGTGTCAGGATCTGAAACGTCTTACCCATGTTGTTTGGCGAACTCGTTCATGAAGTTGACCAGTGCCTGCACACCTTCCAGCGGCATCGCGTTGTAAATCGAGGCACGCATGCCGCCCACCGAACGATGTCCCTTGAGCTGCAGCAGCCCCAGCGCATCGGCCTGTTTGACGAAGTCGCCATCCAAATTCGCATCCTTCAGCGTGAAAGGCACGTTCATCCGCGAACGGTCCGATGTCGCTACCGGGCATACATAAAAACCGTTGCTGGCATCGATCGCGGCATACAGCAGCGTGGCCTTGGCAATATTGGTCCTTTCCATCTGTGCAATTCCGCCCTTGCGCTTCAGCATCTTAAACACCAGACCGGCGATATAGATGCCGTAAGTCGGCGGCGTGTTGTACATCGAGTCGTTGTCGGCATGGGTCTTGTAATCCAGCATGGTCGGCAAACCGGATGGGGCATGCCCCACCAGATCTTCACGCACGATCACGATGGTCAGGCCCGCCGGGCCGATGTTCTTTTGCGCGCCGGCATAGATCAGCCCGAATTTGGACACATCGACAGGACGCGACAGGATGTTGGACGACATGTCCGCCACCAGCGGCACGCTGCCGGGCATATTATCTATTTGGGGCACCCAGCTGAACTCGACGCCGCCGATGGTCTCGTTCGGCGTGTAATGCACATAGGCTGCATCCTTGTCCAGCTTCCAGGTATCGAACGCGGGTACGTAGCTTGCATTCTTGTCCGCGTTGTTCGCCACCACGTTCACATAGCTGAACTTCTTCGCTTCGCTGATTGCCTTCTTCGACCACTCGCCGGTGTTCACGTAGTCTGCAGAGAGCTTGCCGCGCAACAGGTTCAACGGGATCATCGCGAACTGCTGGCTGGCCCCGCCCTGCAGGAACAGCACCTTGTAATTGGCCGGGATGCCCATCAACTCGCGCAGGTCGGCTTCGGCCTGCGCCTGTATGCCCATGTACTCCTTGCCGCGATGCGACATCTCCATCACCGACATGCCGCTGCCGTGCCAGTCGAGCAATTCCGCCTGAGCCTGCTGCAACACCTCTTTCGGCAACACTGCCGGACCCGCGCTAAAGTTGTAGATAGTCATTCTGTCACTCCAGGTTTTAAATAAAAATCTTTAATCAGGATCAAGGATACGGGATTCGGGATTCAAGAACGAAACCCGCTGCTCTGCTTTTAGCTTGATCCCGCATCCGGCATCCTAGCTTTCCTCTTCTTCCGGCTCGGCGATGCGGCTCAAACCGGCCAGCTTCTCGCCCTTCTCCACATTCATCAGCGTGACACCCTGAGCGGTGCGGCCCATCTCGCGGATTTCCTTGACGCGGGTGCGGATCAGCACGCCGCTGGTGCCGATCAGCATGATCTCGTCCTCGACATTCACCAGCGTCGCGGCAACCACCTTGCCGTTGCGCTCGGAAGTCTTGATCGCGATCATGCCCTGTGTGCCGCGGCCGTGGCGGGTGTACTCGACGATAGGGCTGCGTTTGCCGTAGCCGTTCTCGGTCGCGGTCAGCACGCTTTGCTGCTCGTTCTCGGCTACCAGCAACGAGATCACTTGCTGCTTGGGCGCAAGCTTCATGCCGCGCACGCCGCGCGACGCGCGTCCGGTCGGGCGCACATCGTTTTCATCGAAGCGCACGGCCTTGCCGCCGTTCGAGAACAGCATCACGTCATGCTTGCCGTCGGTGACTTCAACCCCGATCAGGTGATCTCCCTCATCCAGGTTGATCGCGATGATGCCGCGTTTCATCGGGCGGGAGAAATCAGTCAACGGGGTCTTCTTCACCGTGCCGTTGGTGGTAGCGAAGAACACATACTTGTCTTCGGCAAACTCGCTCACCGGCAACACCGCGTTGATCTTCTCGCCTTCTTCCAGAGGCAAAAGATTCACGATAGGCTTGCCGCGCGAAATGCGACTGCCTTGCGGCACTTCATAGACCTTGAGCCAGTAGACGCGACCTCGATTGGAGAAGCACAAAATGTAGTTGTGGGTGTTGGCGATGAACAGGCTGTCGATAAAATCGTCTTCCTTGGTCGCGGTGGCTTGCTTGCCGCGGCCGCCGCGTTTCTGCGCTTTATATTCGTCCAGCTTCTGCGACTTCATGTAACCGCCATGCGACATGGTGACCACCACATCCTCAGGTGCGATCAGGTCTTCCATGCTCATGTCCTGCGTGTGCGTGATGATCTCGCTGCGGCGCTTGTCGCCGAACTGCGCCTTTACCGCCACCAGCTCGTCATGGATGATCTGCGTCACGCGTTCAGGCTTCGCGAGGATGTCGAGCAGGTCGGTGATCTTGTCCATCACTTCGCGATATTCGCCGACGATCTTGTCCTGCTCCAGACCGGTCAGGCGTTGCAAACGCAATTCCAGGATCGCCTGCGCTTGTGCGTCGGAAAGGAAATAGCCGCGCGTGTTGTCCTTCCCGACCAGACCGAACTGGGGCAGGAGTCCATCCGGGCGCGACGCGTCGCTGACGCGACTCAACATGTCTTCGACCAGCGAAGAGCGCCAGCTGCGTTCCATCAGTCCGCGCTTGGCATCGGCAGGCGTCGGTGCGGCCTTGATCAGCGCGATGATCTCGTCCACATTGGACAACGCCACCGCCAGACCTTCCAGAATATGGCCGCGTTCGCGCGCCTTGCGCAATTCGAATACGGTGCGGCGCGTGACGACTTCGCGGCGATGGCGCAGGAACGCGTCGATCACCTGCTTGAGGTTGAGCAGCTTGGGCTGGCCGTCGATGATCGCGACCATGTTGATGCCGAAGCTGTCCTGCAGCTGGGTATCTTTATATAACTTGTTGAGGATCACGTCGGCGTTCTCGCCGCGCTTCAGCTCGATCACCGCGCGCATCCCGGACTTGTCGGATTCATCGCGAATTTCCGAGATGCCTTCCAGACGTTTCTCGCGCACCAGCTCGCCGACCTTGATCAGCAGGTTGGCCTTGTTCACCTGATACGGCAGCTCGTCGATGATGATGGCCTGGCGCTCGCCCTTGCCGATATCCTCGAAATGGGTACGTCCGCGCATGATCACGCGACCGCGGCCGGTGCGATAACCTTCCTTCACCCCGGCCAGACCGTAGATGAAACCCGCAGTCGGAAAATCCGGCGCGGGTATGTATTCGATCAGTTGGTCAATATCCAGATCCGGATTTTTCAGCAGCGCGAGACAGGCATCCACCACCTCGCTCATGTTGTGCGGCGGAATATTGGTCGCCATACCCACCGCGATACCGGACGAGCCGTTCACCAGCAGATTGGGAAAGCGCGACGGGAACACCAGCGGCTCGTGCTCCGAGCCGTCGTAGTTCGGCCCGAAGTCCACGGTCTCCTTGTCCAGGTCGGCGAGCAACTCGTGGGCGATCTTCGCCATGCGGATCTCGGTATAACGCATCGCCGCCGCGTTGTCGCCGTCCACCGAACCGAAGTTGCCCTGCCCGTCCACCAGCGGATAGCGCAGCGAAAAATCCTGTGCCATGCGCACAATGGTGTCGTACACCGCCGTGTCACCGTGCGGGTGGTACTTACCGATCACATCGCCGACGATACGCGCCGATTTTTTGTAGGCCTTGTTCCAGTCGTTGGACAGCTCGTGCATCGCGAACAGCACGCGGCGATGCACCGGCTTCAGGCCGTCGCGCACATCGGGCAGTGCGCGTCCTATGATGACGCTCATTGCATAGTCCAGATAGGACTTGCGCATTTCTTCTTCGAGGCTGACGGGGTGTGTTTCTTTGGCGAATTGTTGTTCCATGAATTTGATCTGACCCGAGGCAAGTGATAGCGTGCAAGCGACGCATGACAAAGCGCGCATTTTAGCACAGCGCGACTACCCTGAGCCACCCGACTGACAAGCTGGTTCATTTGGCTAAAGCATTGATTTTTGTTAAAGTCGCCCACTCATATATAAGGCTCCCATGACCAACGCCGATCCCATCGAACTGGAAAAATTCTCGCAACTGGCCCACAAGTGGTGGGACCCAAACAGCGAATTCAAGCCTCTGCACGACATCAACCCGCTGCGCCTGGGCTACATCGACCGCCACGCCGGCCTGGCCGGGAAGACCGTGCTGGATGTCGGCTGCGGCGGCGGCATCCTGTCGGAAAGCATGGCGGGGTTGAACGCGAACGTCACCGGCATAGACTTGTCCGACAAAGCCCTGCAAGTCGCCAAGCTGCATCTGCTGGAAAGCGGCAATCAGGTCGACTACCGCAAGATCGCCGTGGAAGACCTGGCGGCCGAACAACCCGCCCGCTACGATGTGGTCACCTGTCTGGAAATGCTCGAACACGTGCCCGATCCGCATAGCGTGATTGCGGCCTGCGCCCAGCTGGTCAAACCGGGCGGCTGGATATTCTTCTCCACGCTGAACCGCAACCCAAAGTCCTATCTGCTCGCCGTGGTCGGCGCGGAATACATTCTCAACATGCTGCCGCGCGGCACGCACGATTACGCCAAGTTCATCAAGCCCTCCGAACTGGCGCAGTCCTGCCGCAATGCGGGACTGAACCTGGTCGAACTGACCGGCATGAGCTACAACCCGCTCACCAAAGTGTATTCATTGGGCAAGAACACGGACGTAAACTACATGATCGCCTGCCGCAAGGACTGATCGTGATAAAAGCTGTACTGTTCGACCTGGACGGCACCTTCGCCGACACCGCGCCCGACCTCGCCGCTGCGCTCAATCACACCCGCGCCACACGCCACCTGCCGCCCCTGCCGATTGAAGTACTGCGTCCGCAAGCCTCGCACGGTTCGCGCGGCCTGCTCAAGGCCGGTTTCGGAATCGAGCCGGGACACCCCGACTACGACAACCTGCGCGACATCTTTCTCGACTACTACTCAAGAAACATCTGCGTGCATACCCAGTTGTTCGGCGACACGGCAAAGCTTGTCGCAGAACTGGAACAGCGCGGCATCAAGTGGGGCATCGTCACCAACAAACCGCACCTCTTTACCGTGCCGCTGATGCAAGCCCTGGGCTATGCCGACCGCGCCAACTGTCTGATCAGCGGCGACACCTGCAGCCACGCCAAGCCACATCCAGAACCGATGCTCAAAGCCTGCGAGATCATCGGTGTTACCCCCGCGCATTGTCTCTATCTCGGCGACGATCTGCGCGACATGCAAGCCGCCAACGCCAGCGGCATGCGCGGCATCATCGCCAACTATGGCTATGTCAGCGGCGATGCCTCCGTCGAAAACTGGAACGCGCACGGCAGCATTGATTCTCCATCTCATCTGTTACGCTATTTACAATAATTCCATAGCCTTGAAACCTAGTAATATTCCAGAATAACGCCGGAGCGGCGAAATTGCCAAGATCAGCATATCAAGGTCAGAGTCCACATAAGGAATAACTATGCGTGCCCGTAGAGTATTTCAAGTCATGCAACCATACCTGACAGCAATGGCAGTCATTTCCATCGCAGGATTGCTGGTATTTGCGATCTATTTCACCGAGCTCGGTATGCAATGGATCACATTCCTGACCGGCATCCTGATAGCTTCGATTATCGGCATGGCAAGCCGCACATCACGCGCAGAGTGGATAATTGCCCGCCGTACAGCACAATTAAAATTAATCAAGGACAAACTGGATAAGGAAACTCAGCTCCGCAAAAAGTCCGTTGATGAGCACGAAAAATCGCTTTCCCTGCTGAAACGAACCGAATGGGCCTTTGGACGCCTGATCCCGCATCAACTCCTCGCGCTTCTGGAAAGAAGCAGTATTCTCGACGTTAAACTGGGTGATCAAATCGAACGCAAGCTGACCGTCATGTTTAGCGATATCCGCAACTTCACCTCGCTATCCGAGAGCATGACTCCGCAAGAAAATTTCAATTTTCTGAATTCCTATCTCAAACAGATGGAGCCAATCATCGGTACACACCGCGGCATCATCGACAAATATGTGGGCGATACTATCCTGGCGCTTTTCACCCAAGGCGCCGATGATGCCTTGGGCGGCGCAATCCACATGCTCGAAAAGCTGGAGGAATACAATACCGGTCGGGCGCGCGCTGGCTATATTCCTATCAAGATCGGAATCGGGCTTAACACCGGCCTGGTCATGATCGGCACGATCGGTGGCGAGAGCCGTATGGAAAGCACCGTTATCGGGGACGCCGTCAATCTCAGCTCCCGCATCGAAGAAGCGACCAAGATTTACCAGACTCCGCTGCTGATCAGCCAGAACACTCTCTATGACCTTACAGTACCGGGAAAATACGACATCCGTTTTCTTGATCGCATCCGCGTCAAGGGGAAAACACAACCGCTATCCATCTATGAAGTTTTCGACAATGACCCAATCAAGCTAAGGGATGGCAAACGCTCCACCAAAGCCAATTTTGAAGCGGCGATTGCCTCTTATCACATGAAAGAAATTCCTCTTGCAATGGAGTTGCTCAAGCAATGCATCGAGACGACGCCCATGGACACCCCGGCTCAAATCTACCTGGCACGCTGCGAACAATATCTGGCCACCGGGCTCCACCTTTCCACTGGCGAACTGAATAACCACCTGGAATGGAAGGCGGCATTCCAGATCAACATTGATACGATAGATCAGTCACACAGGTGGCTGTTCGAAAAAACAAATGAGTTCATATCAGCATCCATGGCCGGGGACAACCAAGCGATCGGCATATTATTTGCCAATCTTGCCAGCCACTTCAAGGAATGCGAGAGCAATGAAGCAGAACTGATGGGCCAATATGACTACCCTTTCCTCAAAATCCATATGCAAGAACATAGGCGCTTCATTGAAAATTTCANGGCACTCAAGGAAGAAGCCGATGCAGGCAATTACGACCTTCCCTATCTCTCATTTCGCACCCAGCTTTTGCTGTGTGACTGGTTTACCGGACATATCGCCAAGACCGACCGGCATGCCGGGCGTTTTATAAATATCGCGAGGTTTGGGCAAACCACGCCCCGCTTTAACAGCACCTTGTAAACCTTGATGGAACTTCTCGGGTTTATCCCACTCTGAACCTGCTACAATCTGCACCGTAGTAAGTTACAAAGCATATCGAACCGGGGACGACTTGGCTTCGACGTGGGTTACAAAGCAGCGTAGGGCATACCGAGGACCCGCCACCTCGTAAATCAGCTGGAAAAAACTAGTCGCAAACGACGAAAAGTACGCTTTAGCAGCTTAGTCTGCTAGACCTCACACCCTGCTGTCTGTGGAGGGGCTCAAAGCCGCAAGGCTGAGATGAGTGAGGTAATCTACACAGAATCGTGTCGGGCAGGGTCACTTTGCTCGAAGCTAAAACTAAGGTGACTCGTCCTTTACCAGCCCGCCGGTTGGCGTGTACGGGATCAAATTAAATAACATGGCTAAGTATGTAGAACTATCTGTAGAGGACTTGCGGACGCGGGTTCAATTCCCGCCGTCTCCACCAACAAATAAAAACGACACCCTCGCGGTGTCGTTTTTATTTGTTGGGTTGCGATTGCACTGGAATCGAATCCGCGTCCGGCACGGACGCGGGGTGAGTAGGGAATTCGAGCAGCACTGCTGCGAGCCCGCGAACGACAACGCGCATGCAGGCGCGTTGGCTGGCCAGGATGGCCTATTCCCACAACAAAGCGAGCGCAGCTCGCCAAAACAATTAGGCTTCTTTACATTTGGTTAACTGCAAAAAGAAATGCGAAGCTGACCCCTTGAGCTCTTCTCTTACAAGAAAATTCAGGCAACGGCTTTTTTTGCGCGATGACGCGCGCCGTCAAACCACTCATCACCGCCGCCGCTTCACCGGAACAAACAATTCAGGATCAACCATTACACCGTTAAGCACCACGCTCCAGTGCAAATGCGGGCCCGTGGCGCGCCCTGTTTTTCCGGAAAGCCCGATACGCTGACCTTTGCGTACCGTGTCGCCGGGTTTCACGTCGATCCGCTCAAGGTGGCAGTACATGGTGATCAGCCCGTTGCCATGGTCGACAAAGATCGTTCTACCGTTGAAAAAATAATCATCGACCGCCAGCACCTGACCCTGCGCGCTCGCCTTGACCGGTGTGCCGCGCGCTACCGCCATATCAAGGCCGGCATGTGGTGAGCGCGGCTCTTCGTTGAAGAAACGACGCAGACCGAAACGCCCGGTCAGCCTTCCTTTAGCGGGCAGGATAAAAGCCAGATCGGTATTTTGCGCAGCGCGCCAGTGGTGTTTCAGCTCCTGGATGACAGCGAGCTCGCGGTCAGCGCGAGCCTCATCTGCGGCTGACAGTTCTACCTTGCTCGTATCTTCAAGGGTGATGTGCTGCTCAGGGTAATGCTTTGTGTTGACCTCGAAGTCCTGCATTTTCGTTACGCCGCCAATCTTGACGCGCAGCTCATGCGAACCCGGCGTCATATCAAGCGGCAGACCGACCACCGCGTACCATTGATCGTGATCGGATGTAACGAGAACAGGCTGATCGCCAAACCATGTTTGCGGCGTATCGGCACTGGTTGAAACACTGCCGAGCGGAATAATCGCAACGCCGCCGGGTACATTGGAAGATTGGGGGAGACTTGCATGTGCAAGCCCAGGGAAAACAAAGGCAAAAGCCAAAACCAACAGGGTGTATCGGAGGCAGATTCGGAACGGGATGGTGATAAACGTATGCATGGTTTGGAGCGACATTTACTGCGGAAATTATTGGCCGGTTGGTTGCATCATCTATCCCCAGCCTTTCATTTGCAAGCAGTCGCTCAACATTTGAGCTCAGGCGCCACGTCTTTTCTTTCAGGGAATCGCTGAATAAGTCCGTTCGTGGTGAGTGTTTTCCGTTCGCTCCTTCGATACACCGCGCTACGCGCGGCACTCAGGACGAACGGGAAATGTATC
>JGI20195J14853_1000649_pt1 | contig 11625 bp, 10 predicted proteins | sample NGESurdeep092012_3_FD_14853 | JGI IMG/M metagenome (IMG submission 14853)
TGCCGACGGCGGCGACGCTGCTGACCCTGGGGCCGTCGAGGTCCGCCGGCCGATCGTCGCGGTCCGCCGGCCGCCGCGATCGACGCTCGGCCTCCTGGTGGACCGCGACGGGCCCGAGGCGCTGGGCGGGCTGCTGGCCGAGCTGGGTGACGGCGCCGTCGTCGACACGCGCGTCCTGATGGCGCATCGATTTGGATCCGACGAGGCCGCCTGGCCGCCTGCCGAGGATCGCTTCGCCGCGGACCTGCTGCTGCCGGACCGGATCGCCGACCCGTGGCTGCGCGCGCTCATCACGGGCCTCCGCGACGCGCCGATCCCGGTCCTCGCGGGCGGCCACACGCTGGTCGGGCCGGGAATCCGCCTCCTCGCGGCCCGAATGGCGTGAGCACCCCGGCCGACGACGCGATCCGCGCGGAGATCGCCCTGCGCGGGCCGATCCCGTTCGCGCGCTTCATGGCGCTCGCACTGGGCCACCCAACGGGTGGCTACTACACGGGGCCGCGGGAACGACCGACCCGCGGCGGCGACTTCCTCACCGCGCCGGAGCTCCACCCGATCTTCGGAGCAGCGCTGGCGCGGCAGCTGGAGGAGGTCTGGGATCGGTTGGGACGGCCGGACCCGTTCACGCTCGTGGAGTACGGGGCGGGCGCGGGGACGCTGGCCCTCGCGATCCTCGCGGGCCTCCGGGAGGATCGCTCGCCGCTGGCTGAGGCCCTGGTCTATGCGCCGATCGAGCTGAACACGCACCGGCGGGCCGAGCTGGAGGAGCGGACGGCTTCCGCGGGCCTGCCCCTCGTCGCGCCGCCCACCGGCGCCGCTCGTCGCGCCGGCGTCGCCCCGCCCGCCGGCGCCGCCCCGGTCGCCGGTGCCGTGGTGGCCAACGAGTTCCTCGACGCGCTCCCCGTCCACGCCGTGGAGATCCGCGACGGACGGCCGCGGGAGGTCCACGTTGGCGTCACGGCCCGAGGCGCGTTCACGGAGCTCCTCCTGCCGCCGTCCACGCCGGCGATCGCGGCCCGCCTCGACGCGCTTGCCGCGGCCGGCGTCACGCTCGCGGAGGGACAGCGGGCCGAGCTCTGCCTTGCGATCGAGGGCTGGGTCGCGGACGTGGCCGCCACGCTCTCCGCGGGGATCGTCCTCGTGATCGACTATGGCGCGCCGGCGCCCGAGCTCTACGGCCCGCGACGCCGGGGCGGCACGCTGATGACGTACCGCGACCACGCCGCCGACGGGTCGCCCGACGCGCCGTACCGCGACATCGGCGAGCGCGACATCACGGCCCACGTCGACACCACGACGCTGGCGCGGCTGCTGGACGCGGCCGGCTTCGAGATCCTGGGCGACACCACGCAGGCCGAGCTGCTGGTGGGGTGCGGGCTGGAGGAACTCCTGGAGCGGGAGCGGAATCGCTCGGCCGATGCGGCCGCCCTGCTGCTCCTGCGGAGCGCGGTGATGCGGCTCCTGGATCCTCGCCACCTGGGCGGCTTCCGGGCCGTGCTCGCGGGACGGGGCGTCTCGAGCGCGCCGCCACTTCGCGGCCTCACCTACCGGGTGGCCACCGGGCGGCTGACGTCCGTGGCCGGCTCGCCGCCGAGGTCGCGCGACGAGTGGACGGCTGCCACGGCTGGCACGGCGGCCGCGTCCCCGGAACGCTCCTGCTAGGATGCCAAGGCGCGCCCGGACCCTCCGGTCACGACGCGTGCGCCCGTTTCACCCGAGCTTCCCGCCGGGTCGACGTGGACCGGCCGGCAGCCCCGGATCGGGGAGGCCGACGGCTCTGCCCGGCCGCAGAAAGGTGCGATGGAAGGGATCTGGTACGTCGTCGGCTTCGCCTTCGCCGGCGTTTCGTTCGTCTTCCTGGTGATCGGGCTCTCGTGGCTCATCAGCCACCGGACGCGGGGCAGCCGGGGCAAGGGCCTCCCGTACGAGAGCGGGATCGACACCTACGGCGACACGCACGGCCGCTTCGCCGTCTCGTACTACCTGTACGCCCTCCTTTTCGTCGCCTTCGACATCGAGGTGATCTTCATCTTCCTGTGGGCGCTCGTCATCCGCGACCCGATCCCCGGCGTCCTGAGCTCCATGTTCCTTTTCGTCGGGATCCTCCTGCTGGGTCTCGCGTACGCGTGGCGCAAGGGGGTGCTCACGTGGCGCTGACGGAGCGCGGCGCACGCAACCCGGACCTGCCGGTCTCCGCGGCGACCGCGGACGACGCGCTGGTCGAGGCGATCGTCGTGCCGAACGTGCTCTGGCGGCCAGAGGACCCGGCGGCGTATGGCGGCGGCGCCCTGGAGGACGACCCGCGCCTGGAGATGCGGCACTACGACCAGTCCGGCGAGGGCCGCCGGGACGACGCGCGCTGGGGCGGCCTGGACATCGTCCCCACGAAGGCGGACTACGTCCTGGACCTGATCCGGATGAACAGCCTCTGGCCGCTCCTCTCGGGCCTTGCCTGCTGCGCGATCGAGATGATGTCCACCGCCACCAGCCGCCACGACATCGACCGCTGGGGGATGTTCCCGTTCCGCGCCTCGCCGCGCCAGGCGGACGTGCTCATCGTGGCCGGGACGCTCACCACGAAGATGGCAGAGCCGCTGGTGCGCCTCTGGGCGGAGATGCCGGAGCCGAAGTGGTGCGTCGCGATGGGTGACTGCACCTGCTCGGGCGGACGCTACAAGCGAAGCTACAGCACGGTCCAGGGGATCGACCGCGTCCTCCCGGTGGACGTCTACGTGCCGGGCTGCCCACCCCGGCCGGAGGGCCTGATCTACGGGATGATGAAGCTGCAGCAGCTGGTCAAGGAGCGCCGCGGCCACTGGCCGGAGCGGGCGATCGGTCCCACCGTGCCGGACCAGGTGTAGCGCATGGACCGTGCCTTCCGGGCGCTCATCGAGCGTACCTTCGGGGATGACCTGACCGGCCCCGTGCGCCAGCGCCACGACGAGACCGAGATGCGGATCCGCCCCGGGGACGTCCCGCAGGTCATGCGGACCCTCCACGACGACCCGCGCCTCCGCTTCGAGTACCTGGGCGACCTCGCCGGGGTCGACACGGGGACGGACTTCCAGGTGGTCTACCACCTCTGGAGCGTCGTGACGCCGGATTGGCTCCGCGTCGTGGCCGACGGGATCCCGCGCGATCAGCCGCGCATCCCGTCGATCACGTTCCTCTGGAAGGGCGCGGAGTGGATGGAACGCGAGGCGTACGACATGTTCGGCCTCGTCTTCGAGGGCAACCGCGACCTGCGGCGGATCTACCTGCCGGACGAGTTCGTGAGCTTCCCGCTCCGCAAGGACTTCCACCTCCCGGACGACGCGTCGCGCTCTCCTGGCGGCGGCGTGCGCCCGATGGAGGACGCCGCCACGCCCGCCGACGCCGCCGAGACCACGGTCCGGCGTACGGCCAAGGCCCGCTAGCCCACGGAATGGCGATGACCACCCCGACGCGCCCAAGCCTCGACGATCCCTCGCTCACGATCCCGGTCGAGCACGCCGGGATCTTCGAGCCGATCCCGCTGGCCCGAACCGAGCGACAGCGGGAGTTCTACGACCTCAGGGACGGCGAGATGCTCCTGAACATGGGGCCCCAGCACCCGTCCACGCACGGCGTCCTGCGGGTTGTCCTCAAGATCTCCGGCGAGCAGGTAGTGGACCTGGACCCGGTCCTGGGCTACCTCCATCGCGGCGTGGAGAAGATCGCCGAGAATTCCGACTTCCACCACATCATCAGCCAGCTGGACCCGCTGGAGTACGTCGCCTCGCTCTTCTGCGAGTGGAGCCCGGTGATGTCCTTCGAGAAGCTGCTGGACGTCCAGGTCCCGCGGCGGGCGGAGTACATCCGGGTCCTGACCGGCGAGCTGAACCGGATCGCCAGCCACATGCTCTTCATGGGCTGGTACGCCCTGGACCTGGGCGGGATCACGCCCATCCTGTGGAGCTTCGCCGAGCGCGACGAGATCGTGGAGATCCTCGCCGCGATCACCGGCGCCAAGCTCCTCTTCAACTACTTCCGGATCGGCGGTGTCAACGGCGACCTGAACCACGAGTTCATGAGCCGCCTGGGCGACTGGATGAGCCGGGCGGGCGCCCAGCTGGAGGCCGGGATGGGCCTCCTCAACGAGAACGAGATCTTCGTCCGGCGCGCTCGCGGGCTGGGCGTCCTGGACCGCGAGACGGCCCTCCGGATGTGTGCCACCGGGCCGAACCTCCGGGCGTCCGGCGTCCCGTTCGACATCCGCCGCGCTCATCCGTACAGCGTNTACCCGGAGCTGGAGTTCGAGATCCCGACGCGCCGCGAGGGCGACTCNCTGGCGCGCTACCTGCTCCGGATGGANGAGGTCCGCCAGAGCCTCCGGATCATCGACCAGTGCCTCCACCAGATGCCNGACGGGCCCGTCATGGCACGCCTGCCGCGCCTCCTGCGNCCGCGCCCGGGCCGCGCCTACAGCGCCGTCGAAGGGCCCCGCGGCCAGTACTCCTGCTACGCCATCAGCGACGGGACGGACCAGCCGTTCCGGCTGCGAATCCACGACCCNAGCTTCCTGCACCTCCAGCTGGTCGGGCTCCTCATGCCGGGAAACCTGATTGCCGACACCATGGCGATCATGGCGTCGCTTGACCCGGTGATGGGCGGCGTGGACAAGTGAGGGCCGCAGCGTGATGACCGCGTACTGGAACCGCCTCTCGGTGGGCTCCAGGGCGTTCCTGATCGTCGTTCCGGCCCTGCTGGTCGTGGGCGCCATCCTGACCGTGGCGGTTGCGCTGCTCCTGCCGCCCGTGCTGGACTTCCTGGCCGCGAACCTGCCCCTGGCTCGGTTCGTGGCCGCGGCGGCCGCGATCATCGTGGTGACGATTCCCGTCGCGTTCGTGATCATCTACATGGAGCTGAAGGTGATCGCGGCGATGAACCTCCGGGTGGGACCGGACCGCGTCGGGCCATACGGCAGCCTCATGTCGGTGATGCACGGCCTCAAGGTCCTCGCCAAGGAGGACTTCACGCCGCGCGGCGTCGACGTCCCGATCTTCACCCTGGCGCCGATCGTCGTCTTCGCGTCGATCCCGCTGACGATGCTGGTCATCCCGTTCGCGCCCGGGGTCTTCGGCCAGGACTTCAACATCGGGCTGCTCTACTTCTTCGCCATCGGCGGGATGAGCGTCGTGGGCCTGATGATGGCCGGCTGGGCGAGCTTCAACAAGTACAGCCTGCTCGGCGCGCTGCGGGCCGCCGCCCAGGCGATCAGCTACGAGCTCCCGCTGACGCTCTCGGTGGTCGGGATCATCATCCTGGCCGGGACGATGAGCCTGAACTCCATCGTGCAGCTGCAGGCCGGGTCGTTCCTGGACTGGAACATCTGGAAGCAGCCGCTGGGCTTCATCATCTTCTTCATCGCGGCCACCGCGGAGGCGAACCGGACCCCGCTGGACATGACCGAGGCGGACCAGGAGCTGGTGGCCGGCTTCGCCACCGAGTACTCCGGCATGCGCTTCGGCTTCTTCTTCTTCGCCGAGTACGTCAACGTGTTCGTCGTCTCGGCGCTCAGCGCGGTCCTCTTCTTCGGCGGCTGGAACGCCCCNTTCNACTGGCCGTTCCCGGTGACGCTGANCCTGGACCCGGGCGGGATGGGCCTTGGCCTGATCTTCCTGATCGCGCTCGCCCCGGTCGNGGGCACGNTCATCCTGGGGCTGCCGTTCTGGCTCCTGTCAAGCCGGGTGAGCACGCTCCGGGCGCTCGTGATCGGGTTCGTCCTGTTCAACCTGCTGATCGTCGGGGCATTCATGGGCTGGGCCTTCGTCAGCGCCGCGTGGGTCTCCGGGCTGGTCTGGATGATGCTCAAGACCTTCGTCTTCGTCTTCATCTTCGTCCAGATGCGCGGGACGCTGCCGCGCGTGCGCGTGGACCAGCTGATGAGCTTCGCCTGGAAGTGGCTCCTGCCGGCCGCGCTCCTCAACATCTTCGTGACGGCGATCGCCGTCTCCATCCTGGCGAACCGGTGAGGGCGCGGGCATGAGCTTCGTTCCCGGGATGGGCATCCTCAAGGGCATGGCGCTCACCCTGCGGCGGTTCTTCGCGCCGAAGGTGACGATCCGCTACCCGGAGGTGACGCCCGACATCGCCGTCAAGTACCGCGGCCGGCTGCAGCTGCTCTACGACGAGCACGGCACGCTCAAGTGCGAGACCTGCTTCCAGTGCGCCCAGGCCTGCCCCATCGAGTGCATCGACATGGGCGGCACGGACACGAAGGGCCGCTACGCCGTCCACTGGGGCGCCTCGGAGACGTACGGCGAGCGGCGCGAGGAGGCGGCCCTGCGGCGCGCAGGTCGCGAGGTGCCGGACCCGACCTACACCCACTTCGAGGCCGTGGACACCGCCGCGGTGGACCGCATCCTGGAGGACCACGACTACGACCCACACCGGATGCTCTCCATCCTGGAGGCGATCCAGGCCGAGTTCGGCCACCTGCCCGTGGCGGCGCTCAAGCAGGTCAGCTTCACGACCGGGTCGTGGTACGCGATGATCTACGGCACGGCCACGTACTACCGCCACTTCCGGTTCGAGAAGACCGTCGAGCAGGTCGCCGTCTGTCGCTGCACCGCCTGCCTGATGCAGGGCGGCGGTCGACTGGCGGACGCGCTGGCCGCCGGGCTCCGGACAGGGCTGGGGCAGGTGACGCCGGACGGCCGAATGCGCCTGGCCTGGCTGCCGACCCACCTCGCCGGTGTACCGGCGCCGCTCGTCGCGCTGGACGGCGAGCCGCAGCCGGAGGTCACGCCGGCGAACGCCACCGCCTGGGCCCAGGCGCTCGCCGGGGAGCACCCGGCCACCCGGACCATCCACTGAGCCGATGACGACGATCCTCCAGACATCCGCCGACTGGCCGCGACCGCTCCTCGGCGAGGCGCCGGTTGGCCCCGCGCCGGCCGCGGATCCCGCCGACCTTGACGCCGCGGTCCGGGCCGGCGCGTTCGTCGGGCTGACCCGCGCGCTCCGCGACCTGGGCGCGACGCTCACCACCGCGACGCTCGCCGAGTCCGGCCTGCGCGGGCGGGGCGGCGCCGGTTTCCCGGCGGCCCAGAAGTGGCGCGCAGTGGGCGCGACGCCGGACGGGGTCCGCTACGCCGTGGCGAACGGCTTCGAGGCCGACCCGGCCGGGGGCACGAACCGCCACCTGATGACCGCCCGCCCGTACGCGATCGTGGAGGGCCTGGCGATCGCCGCGCTCTCGGTTGGCGCAGAGGAGGCGATACTCGCCGTCCGGGCCGAGTACGCCGACGCCGTCGCCGTGCTGGAGTTCGCGGTGGCCGCCGCCGAGGAGGCCGGGTACGTCGGCGAAGACGTGCTGGGATCCAGGCGCGCGGTCCGGATGACGGTCCGCACGGTGCAGGGCGCCTACATGCTGGGCGAGGAGACAGTTCTCCTCAAGGCCCTGGAGGGACGCCGCGGCCAGCCCGAGCAGCGGCCGCCCTACCCGTCCGAGCGCGGGCTCTGGGGCCGGCCAACGCTGGTCCACAACGTGGCAACGCTCGCCGCCGTCCCCTGGATCGTGGTCCACGGCGCGGACGCGTATCGCGCCATCGGCGACCCGGAGGCCCCGGGCACGGTCCTGGTCCAGGTGAGCGGGGCCGTGGCAACCCCCGGCATCGCCGAGGTGCCAACCGGGACGTCGCTCGCGGAGATCGTGGGACTGGCTGGTGGCGTCGCGAACGGCCGGCCGCTCAAGGCCGTCCTCGTCGGCGGGCCGTCCGGCGGCCTCCTGCCCGCGGACCTCGCGAGCACGCCGTACACGTTCGGGGCGCTCCGGGCGGCCGGCGCCCACGTCGGCTCCGGGTCGGTCGTCGTGGCCGACGACCGGACGTGCATCGTGGACCTGGCGCGGCTCCTGACCCGCTACTGCGCGGACGAGGCGTGCGGGAAGACGATCCCCTGCCGGATCGGGCTGCGCCGGATGTACGAGATCGGCGAGCGGATCGCCACCGGCCTGGCCCGCCCGACCGACGCGCAGCTCCTTGCGGACCTCGGCGCGGACATCGTGGGCAGCGCGCTGTGCGACCACGAACGGCTGGCCACGGGCCCGCTCGAGACCGCGATGCGATACTTCCGGCCCGAGATCGACGATCACATCCTGCGGGGCGTCTGCCCCGCCGGCGTCTGCGCCCTCGTCGGGGTCGCGGCCGCCGGGACCGCGCACGGAGGATAGGCACGACCGCGATGGCCGACCTCATCTCCCGCCCAGCCGACCTCGTCTCCACGGCGCGACCCGAGCCACTGGTCGATTCGCTGGCGGAGCGGCTGCTTCGCACCCAGGCGCCGCAGCGCCCGCAGTCCACGCCGATCATCCGGCTGGAGGTTGACGGACGAGTCGTCGAGGGCCGCGAGGGACAGACGATCCTGGAGGTCTGCCGGGACAACGGGATCGAGATCCCGACGCTCTGCTACGAGCCGAAGCTGCCCGGCTTCGGGGCGTGCCGGATGTGCGTGGTGGACGTGGCGGGCGAGGAGCACCCGCCGATCTCGTGCTCGCGCCTGGCCGAGGCGGGCATGCTCGTCCAGACCCAGACCGAGGAGGTCCGCCGCCTGCGCCGGACCAACCTGGAGCTGATCTTCTCCGACCACAACGCGTACTGCCTGCCGCCCTGCCAGAACAAGTGCCCCAGCCACATCGACATCCCGGGCTTCCTCAAGGCGAACGCCGAGGGCGAGTTCCGCGAGTCGGCCCGGATCTTCAAGCGGACCATCCCGTTCCCGTCCATCCTGGGCCGGGTCTGCCCGGCGCCGTGCGAGGAGCACTGCCGCCGCGACGAAGTGGACGAGGCGATCGCGATCCGCGACAGCCACCGCTACGCGGGCGACCAGGTGATCCTGGCGATGCGCGAGCAGGACGTGGACCCGCCCGTCCCGTTCGAGCTCCAGCCGAAGTCCGGCAAGCGGGTGGCCGTGATCGGCTCGGGCCCGGCCGGCGCGTCGGCGGCCTACTACCTCCTGATCGCCGGCCACGACGTGACGATCTACGAACGCGACGCGGCCCCCGGCGGGATGCTCCGTTACGGCATCCCGGAATACCGGCTGCCGAAGGAGCGGATCCTCGATCCCGAGTACGAGAGCATCACCCGGCTCGGCGGGCGCTTCGCATGCAACCAGGCGCTGGGGCGCGACTTCAGCCTGGACGACCTCCAGAACCAGGGCTACGACGCGGTGGTCGTGGCCATCGGCTGCTACGACACGAACAAGCTGGGGATCCCCGGCGAGGACGCGGACGGCGTCATCGACGGCCTGGAATACCTCAAGATCGCCACGCTGGGCCTCACCTACCCGGGCCACGCGGGGACCCGGGTGGTCGTGATCGGCGGCGGCTTCACGTCCATGGACTGCTCGCGCACCTCGGTGCGCCAGGGTGCGTCCGAGGTGACGCTCGTCTATCGGCGCGACATGAAGGACATGCCGGCCTCGGGCGAGGTCCACGAGGCGATCGAGGAAGGCGTCACGACGATCTTCCAGGCCGGTCCGACGCGGGTCATCGCCAACGCGGAGGGCAAGGTCACCGGCGTGGAGTTCATCCGCATGCAGCTGGGCGCTGCCGATGCTTCCGGCCGACGGCGCCCCGAGCCGGCCCCCGGCACCGAGTTCACGATCGAATGCGACCGGGTCCTCCTCGCGATCGGCCAGGGGCCGGACCTGTCCTGGATCGGCGGCGATTCGGACGGCGTGGAGGCGACCAAATACAAGCGCCTCAAGGCCGACGCCGTCACCTTCGTCACCCCGCGGCCGGGCGTCTTCGGCGCGGGCGACGTTCGCAACGGCGCCCAGACCGTGGTCGCGGCGATCGCCGACGGGCGGCGGGCGTCCTACGCGGTCGACGCATTCCTCAAGGGGATGGACCTCGGCGAGATCCGGACTCGCCAGACGCTGGCGGAGCCGCAGCCGGAGTTCCTGAGCATCGTCCCGTTCACCTCGGAGGTGAAGGCTCCCCGCAACCGGCTCCGGAGCATGCCGGCCGAGGAGCGGCGCTTGAACTACGTGGAGTACGAGATCCCGTACACGCCGAGCGAGGCCGTGGCCGAATCCACCCGCTGCCTCCAGTGCACCTGCGAGGCGATCGGCTTCTGCGACCTGCGACGCCTGGGGATCGAGTACGGGACCACGCTCAAGACGCTGGAGCCGCAGAACAACCGGGGGGCCGGCTTCCGGAGCGTGACCGAGAACCGCTTCACCGGCTCCAACCACGACTACATCCGCGATGACAGCCACGCCTTCATCCTCCGCGAGCCGTCACGCTGCATCGACTGCGGCCGCTGCGCCAACGTCTGCGCCGAGGTCGTGGGGGCGGCCTGCTACGACTTCATGCGGATCGGCTTCGACACGCTCGTGACCACCCCGCTGGACATGAGCCTCAACGACACGCCGTGCGTCTCGTGCGGGCGCTGCGCGGAGACGTGCCCCACCGGCGCGCTCATGCCAAAGCCGAGGATCCTCGAGAAGTACGAGGTGGACGAGAGCCGCTGCATCCTGTGCGGGATCTGCGTCGACGCCTGCCCGTACGACGCGCTCCGCTGCGGGCCCGACTTCGAGCTCGCCCACGTGAGCCGCGAGGAGCCGATGATCGACCTCATCGCGATCGCGGCCGTGGACCGCGAGACGGAGATGACGTACGTCCGCCGGGAGCGCGACTGGCTGGAGCGGGCAATCGCCTCCGGCCGGGATGTCGGGCCGCGGCAGCTCCCCGTGCTGCCGTCCTCGCTTGCTGGCGGCGCGAGCGGGAACGGCAGCGGCGGCGCGGGCCACCCGCACAACGGCCACAATGGGCACGGCCCGGCCGGCGGCGGCGCCGCCGGGCACGCGCACAACCGGTAGACCCAGCGCGGTCGCGGGCGGGAGGTCGCCCGGCCGGCCACGCGCAGCGCACGGCGGAGAGAGAGGAACAGGTGCCGATACCGGATACCGTCCCGGTCCTCGGGATCAGCTGGGGCGACGTGCTCTTCCTGGTCCTGGCGGCCGTGATGCTGGGGTCCGCCTTCCTCGTCGTGACGCTCCGCGACATCATCCGCTGCGGGCTGGCCATGATCGTGGCGTTCGGAGCCCTCGCCGGGATCTACGTGATGCTGGGCGCCCCGCTCGTGGCCGCCGCCCAGGTGCTCGTCTACATCGGCGCGATCGCCGTCCTCATCCTGTTCGCGGTCATGCTGACCCAGGCGAAGAACGCGCCGGTCCGGCTGGTCTTCCAGGCGCAGGCGCTGCCAGCCGCGATCGCCTCCATCGTGCTGGCCGTGATGATCGCGCTCACTGCGAGCGCCACGGACTGGGGCGCGGTGACGAAGCGGATCGCGACCGGGACGGATGCGCTGGCCCGCCTCCTGTTCACCACCTACATCCTCCCGTTCGAGGTCGTGAGCGTGCTCCTTCTCGCGGCGGTGATCGGGGGCATCTACCTGGCCAAGCGCGAGGGCCGGGACGCGTGAGCCAGAGCCTTGACGCCTACCTCGTCGTCTCCGGGATCCTGTTCGCGATCGGCACCTTCGGCTTCCTTGCCCGGCGAAACGCGATCAGCATGCTCATGTCGATCGAGCTGATGCTCAACGCCGTCAACCTGACGATCGTCTCGTTCGGGGCCTTCATCCCGGCCCTCAACGGCAC
>JGI20195J14853_1000651_pt1 | contig 11612 bp, 11 predicted proteins | sample NGESurdeep092012_3_FD_14853 | JGI IMG/M metagenome (IMG submission 14853)
GGTTGGTTGATTTCGTTCCAGAGGTCGGTGAGTGAAGCCATCCGCCCGGTAAACCAGGACGGTGGATAGGCTCGCGTCATCGCTGGACGGTTCGATTTCGCGAGCATCGGCAGCGCATGCAGATAGTTTTCGGACGTGGTCTTGTCGCAAGCCTTGAAGGTGATGCCGTTGCGCTGCCACTCGTCACTGTGGAAACCGCCGGCGAACTTGTCGCCCTGTACCTCGTGGATCTTGTAGAGCTTCAAGAGTTCGGCGAACTCGCGCACGACGTCAGCAGGAACGAAACGCGGCTTGCGCTCGCGCAAGAGATCGAGGTGCACCGTGCCGCTGCTGTCTGGCTCGCGGTGGGCTATGGCCAGCGTGAAGCTGTCTGAGCCGGTGCCACCGGCAGGGTCGCAATACGCGAGATGCTGCACGTTCGGCTGTGGAGGACGTTCGCGAACATTGAACTCGGTGCAGGCCTCCAGCACGTCCAGCGGCACGAAGTCGGCAAGGTCCTCGCGCCAGCGACCGAGATATTCGGCGCTGGCTTTGTAACTATCTTCGCTCAACGCCTTGTCGATGACGTGCTGCGGCAGCTTCGGGTTCATTACCGTAGACGGTGCGAACCAGCAGAGATCTTCGGCGACGTCGTTGCCGTGCAGCGCCTTGTACTTGCGGTACATGTAGCCGCGTTTGCGATAGACGCTGGAGCCGAGCAGCAACAACCCGCCGTCCGGCGTCATTGCCATTGACGGCTCGGCGGCAGCGACGACTTCCTCGTCGGAGCTCGCACTGTGTTCGTCGGTCTTCCAATGCGAGGCCTCGCTGCCGAGCACCGCGATGGCGCTTCTGCCGCGCACCAGGCGCGCATCATTGGTGGCGATCTCAAGTGATGCGCCGTTGCGAAACTCGGTCACCTCGTCGGTCTGCCTCGCCACCTCGGCCGCCAACAGCGGCACCTGCAACAAGCCCTGGCAATATCTCCGCAAGATCGCGGCTTGCTTCTTGTCGGCACCGAGCAGGATGACCACAGCCTGCTCACCGGCGCTGATGTGCTTGCGCCAGTTGGCGCACAATGCCGCTCTCCACACCGCAATTCCACTGAGAAAACGATCCTTGCCGCCTCGTCTTCCAACCAACACGATCAGCCGCTTCACCGGCTTCGTCGGTAGCGTCGAGCGCCCGGTGCATTGCTTGAACAGCTCGATCTCTCGCGGCTCATTCAGCGGGAGGCCATCGATCAACTTAGCGACCGTCTTCCAAGTCCAGAACGACGGCGCCATGAACGGGCCGCCGAGCAATGACGGATCGGAGAGAGCGTGAGACAGCGTGATGTCCGGCATCATGGCTGCGGATTGCCCTTTATCGCCTCAATGTATTCGGCGAGCGTCGGCGAGACATCTTTCGGCACACGATCGAGGCCGATGCGCTGCCCGAGCCTGACCAGTGTGCTCGACAGCGTGGCGTGTTCGTTGATGTCGATCTGCTCGCCGTTGGCGAGAGCACCTTCCATTTGCTCAGCAAGAACCGCAGCGGCGCTGAAACGGCGGATGAGCTGCAGCCGTGCCTCGCTGATCCGATCGGAGCCGCCCTGATCAATGACGATTGCGCTCATGATGTCGCGATAGCGGCGGGCAATGATTGAGCGGCCGTCGACGTCGGGCAGCACGTCGCGGCCGTTGCTCACCCGTGAGCGAGCCGTCGGCTTTCGCGCAGCTTGGTGGCGGCTATCGCCAGGCTTGAAAGCGACCATGTCCATGGCCGGCAATCTGGGCCCAAAATCGTGGCCGCAGCAAGAGAAAAAAGAGGGTCTGACCGAGGGTTTAACCTGTAACAGAAGTAACCAATTGAAATGGTTCAATATATGGCGGAGACGTCCTCCGCATCACCAGGATAAAACGAGCCATTTGCCGGTGGTAGAAACGCCCGTTTCTGGCCGCGGCCCAAAAAAACCGGCGCCAGAACCGTCGCGTAGGTTTTTCCGAAAATAGGTTCCTCTACTTGCCGCCGCTGACCTGTTAGAAACTCGGCCCATCGTGCAGCTTCTGCGCATCCGGTAGGCCATGGTTCGACTACGGATTTCGCTAGCGCCCCACGACCCGTTTCCGGATCGTTAGTTTTGGTCGACAGAAATTTTTGGACTGTTAAGACTGATCTACTGCAGCTTCAAACCGAGATGTCTTGGTGCCGAAACGGAGGGCAACCCCATGTATGCTGTCTCACGCAGATATAAGACCACGGCATCCTTTGATGAAATCAACAAGAAGGTCAAAGACGGACTTGTTCCTCTATTAAAAAAAATCAAAGGATTTCACGCTTACAGAACCGTCAATTTGGGCGGTGGCCATATAGCATCATTCAGTTTGTTCGATGATAAGAAGTCGGCTGATGAGGCTACGCATAAGGCTGCTGAATGGATCAAAGCGGATCCTTCTGTGAAGAAGTTGCTGCCGGAAGCTCCGGATGTAGCGGGTGGTGAGGTTGGGCTAAATATCACCGCTTAGATCGCAGGCCGGTTCATTCTTTACGCCGCGCAAGTCGCCACGGCTGGCGGGCGGCTCGACGAGGCTCACGATGCCTCACCTCTCGCGCTGCCTGGGCTGAGCAGCCAGCGCAGCGCATCGGCCAGCTCACCCGCCAGCCGTGGCGACAGCAACACGTTGGCCGTACCGGTCGCGGTGGCCAGGCCAACGACAATGTTGCCGCCATCACCTGGGAACACATGCATGGTCTCCACGTCGAGACCGCTCATGCCCAGCGCGATCGGTCGCAGCATGGCGAGACTATCTTCGCCGCATTGCCGGCGGGCCGCTGGCCGCTCCACACGCCGTCGTGCTCGCCATCGGTTCGATCTGATGCGCTCCATGTCAGCCCCCTCCGCCGTCTCCGTCCCTTCCAGCATACGCCCGCTGCTTCGGTGCGATGCGTGAACGCGGATTGCGGCGCTCGCTCCGAGCCTGGCCGCCGGTTCGGTGCTGGACACCGTCGCCGGGCTGGGCGTCACCAACAGCGAGACATTCGTCTCTCCCTACCCGAGATATAGATAGCAGTCTCACTTTCCGGACTGAACCTGTAGTATCAGTTTCTGATACCGGTGAAGTTGGCGTTTCGGTATCAGTTTCTGATACCGGCGCCGGTATTAGTTTCTGATACCGGCTTTTGTTTTTTCGCCGCCGCCCAAACGCAACTTTGCGTGGGTCTTTGTCGGCCCGTGCCGCGCTGGCGATCTCGGTGGCGTCCTCGATGGTTTTGATTTTGCGTCAGTCGTGGGTCGGCAGATCGCCGATGCAGTTCAAATAGGTGATGCGCCACAGACTGGGCGCCCGACTGTCGGCGTTGCCACCGCGTCCGCGCTTGGTGCATTCGGCGAAACCAAGGGCCGACGCTTCGCGCATTGCTGGCGAGATTTGGTTGCGGCTCATGCCGTAGCGCATCAGGTCCTGGTAGGTCAGCGGAAGGCGGCCGTTGTCGTTTCCACCGTGATGCGCCAGCTCGATCTCAAGGCGGCTGAGAAACTAGTGGGCGCCACGTGACAGCGTGGCCCATGCCGGGCTTTCCAGCATGCTGATCAGATGCCCGCTGAACTGCTCATTGATGCGGTTGCGCCTGCGGCCGACGATGCTCGAATGGCTCGCATGTCCCGTCGGATGTTTTCGCGTCATAAGGGTGTCTCCTGCGGCGAGCTGAGCCTACGCATCAGATTTTCGATATCAGTTTCTCCGCTTCCTGCTCCTGCGCGGCCATTTCTCATCGAGCCAGGCGAAACATTGCGAAGTGGTGCCAGGAAATAGCGCATCGTCCTCGCCAACGATTTCGGGATCGACGATCACCAACCTAGCGACGCGATCATCGATTGGCCGGCCACCGGACAGGCTACGTCTCGGCAGCGACGGTGCGACGTTTCTCGTCGCGGGCCGCGATGCGCGATTGCACCCAGGCCTCGATCTCGTCCTCAAGCCAGCCGACCGCTCGATCGCCGAGCGGGACAGGTGCAGGAAACGTACCGGCGGCGACGCCATCATAAATAGCGCTGCATCGACCGGTGAGGCGCTCAACTTCGGGAAGCCGCAGGATCCGGCGAAGCCGGGGCTCCTCCTGCTGGCGTGTCTTATGTTTGCGTGACGTGGGCATGGTGCATCGGGCTCCTGCTACTGCCGCGCTCTTTCATTGGCGGCGGATAAGAGCCACTACACAGTCACTGCGTCTGTTGTGCTAGAGGGTACCTCCGTAAAACGGTAACGCGATTCACGTCACCGTTTTACGGAAGTAGTCGTCGACAAAGGCTGTGAGCGTCTTGTCCTCTGTCTGCTGAGGAAACATCGGCTCGCTGCAGGCGAGCAAAAAACGGTGCAAGTGCTTTCGCCAGGACGGTCGACTGGTGGCATCGGGGACCTTTGCCAGCCACAACTCCGCGAGCTCACCCCAATATGCGCTGTGCACCCGGACGGCGTTGCGGTTGCCGTTGTTGTCCATGGCCGTCAGTTTGTCGGCGCGCCGCTGCACCTCGTCGCGCATGGCCGTGAGCGCCTCCCGTGCCGTGCGCTCCGTCGCCAGTGTCGGCGGAAACACGGGCCATCCGACGACGGGATCGATGTAGTTGTGGGTCTCGTCGAACCTGGCGAGCACGGCATCGATCGCGGCGATCGTCTCCCATATGTCGCGGGCCGCCTCGTGTGGTGTCGGTCCCCATTTCCAGTACGGGAGCCCGCTGAACTTCATGGCTATTTCCGAGAGCTCGCCGAGCAACGGCTCGACCTCGACGCCGAGAGGGGCGAGGCTGCCCCCGATCTTCTTCAGGCGTTTCTCGTCGTGACACAGCTCGAACCAGCCATTGTAATCCAGCTCCGGGCGAGCCGCCCATGCGGCGTCGGCGCGGGTTGACGTCGAGCGCCGTCTCATGGCTGCCGCGCACGCCGCAGGGGCACGACGCCGGTCTTCTTCGCTGGCGTCGGGTTCGCGCAATAGCGCGACCATGCTTCCATCAACTTGCGGCGCTTGTCGAACAGATCGCCACGCTGATAGGCGCGTTCAACCTTGCCTTTGACATGGGCCAACGCCGCCTCGCAAACGTCAGGCGGAAAGGCGGTTGTCTCACCGGCCCAGTCGCGGAACGCACTGCGAAAACCATGTACGGTGACACTGCAGCCCATCCGTTTGTTGAGCACTGCCGACAGCGTGCTGTGGCCGGGCGGCTGGACAGCCGAGCGCCCGATGAAGACAAACGCGTTGCCCGCTTCGGTAGGCAGGTTACGCAGCAGCGCCACGGTCTCAGCCGACAGCGGTACGCGATGTTCTTTTCGCATTTTCATGCGCTCGGCGGGCACCGTCCAAACACCGGCCTCGAGATCGATCTCCGGCCAGCGCGCCTTGAGAACCTCCTGCGATCGCGCCGCGGTCAGAACCAGAAACTCCAGCGCTCGCGAGGCGACGCCTTCGCGCCCCCGCAGCTCGCGCATGAAGGCGGGGACGTCGGCATACGGCATTGCCGCGTGGTGCTGTTGCACGCCCCGCTCGGGCAACACCTTGCCGATCACTGACCACGCTGCGGGGTTATCGCCGCTGCGATGGCCGCGGGCCTTGGCCCAGTCGAGCACGGTCTCGATGCGGCCGCGCAACCGATTGGCGGTTTCCGGCCGCGTCTGCCACAGCGGGCCCGCGGCATAGCCGCGCTCGGCTGCGACCGGTTGTTCCAGTACCTTCAGCACGAGCGGGGTATCGATATCGGCCACGCCGAGCTGGCCGATCACCGGCTCGGCGTAAACCGCCAGGGTGCTCTGCCATTGCTGGCGGTGTTTGGGGTTGCCCCATTTGCCGCCGTGCTGCTCGAGGAACCGGCGGCAGGCCTCGCCGAAGGTCATGGCCTTGGCGGCCGCCGCCTGGCTGGCGGCGCGATCGGCCCGCCGGGTCAGCAGCGGATCGATGCCGTCGGCGAGCTTCTGCCGCACCAGCTTGCGGTTGCGCTCACGGGCCTCGGCCAGGGTGAACACCCGGGCGCTACCCAGGCCCATCCAGCGCTCGACGCCGTCGATCTGGTAACGCGTGACCCAGTTGGCCGCCTTGTTGTTCTTGATCTCCAGGCGCAGCCCCTGGCCATCGTAGTGCTTCCCGGGCTCGCCGGCCCGGAGGAGCTTCTCGACCTGTTTGTTCTTGAGGTTGCCGGTTTCCCGCGCCACTGCCGCCCCGCCTTTCGCTCCGCCCCACTACGGTCGGTTTTGCCCGTCATTATTGGATCGGCCACAAAAAGCCGTGGCCGGGTCCGCCCCGCTAAGCGATCCACGGTCAGCCCCTCGGTTGGGGATACCGGATCTTACCGGATTATATCAGACGTCGGCGGTTGACATTCAAGCGGGTGGAGTGCCATTAGCTCTTAAATTACCAGGTCTTAGGTGGACTTTCTCGGATGGCCGCGAACGCTAAATTGGCCGAGAGTCCCTCCGCCCGCACCAAGCGCTGACAGCGTTTGCATGACGATTGCTGGAGGACCTGTTTCCGAAAGGGCATATCTCCCTGAAGGATTGGGTCCGCCGAACCACTGACGCAGGCTTTGAGGTCGCGCGTCGACCAGATTGACAATGTCCGGACGTTTAGGCCGGACCAAGCGGGAAGAAGATTGACGCCATGCAGGTCACCGAAACCCTCGCTGAGGGATTGAAGCACGAATTCCAGATCAGCGTCCCGGCATCGGATCTCGATGCCAAGGCGGACGCCCGTCTCGTGGACCTCAAGGACAAGGTCCGTCTCAACGGCTTTCGTCCAGGCAAGGTGCCGGTCAGCCACCTCAAGAAGGTGTATGGCCGCTCGGTCATGGCCGAGACCATCGATCAGACGATCCGCGATACCAATTCGCAGATTTTCACGGAGCGCGGGTTCCGTCTGGCGACCGAACCCAAGATCACCATGCCCACAGAGGAAAAAGCCGTCGAGGACATCCTCACCGGAAAATCCGATCTTACCTACACCGTTTCGATCGAGGTCGTGCCCGCGATCCAGCTCGCCGATTTCAAGAGCTTTACGGTCGAGAAGCCGGTCGCCGAGGTGACCGACGCCGATGTTGACGAAGCCATCAAGCGGATAGCCGACCAGAATCGCGCATTCGCCACGAAGGCCGAGGGTGCGAAGGCGGAAACCGGGGATCGGGTCACGATCTCCTTCAAGGGCACCATCGACGGCACGCCGTTCGACGGCGGCACCGGCGAAAACATCCAGGTCACGATCGGCTCAAACACCTTCATTCCCGGCTTCGAGGAGCAGTTGCTCGGCATCGCCGCAGGCGAAACCCGCACCCTGAAAGTTTCATTCCCGAAGAATTACGCCAGCGAGAAGCTTGCCGGCCAGCCGGCCGAGTTCGAAACCACCGCAACCTTGATCGAAACGCCGCAGGATACCGCGATCAATGACGAGTTCGCCAAGACGCTCGGTCTCGAATCGCTCGACAAGCTGAAGGAAGCCGCGCGCGAGCGGCTGACGGCCGAATTCGCCGGCGCTACCCGCCAGCGGGTCAAGCGCATGCTGCTGGACCGTCTCGACGAGACCCACCGCTTCGAGGCTCCGCCGTCACTGGTCGAGGAAGAATTCAAACTGATGTGGAACTCGATCAAGGCCGAGATGGAGTCCGGCGGCAAGACCTTCGCCGATGAAGACACGACGGAAGAGGCCGCCAAGGAAGAGTATCACAAGATTGCCGACCGCCGGGTCCGGCTCGGTCTCGTGCTGTCCGAGATCGGCGAAAAGAACAAGATCACGGTCACTGACGACGAAGTCAGCCGCGCGGTGATCGAGCGCGCGCGCCAGATGCCGGGACGCGAGAAAGAGGTCTGGGACTACTATCGCAACAATGCCAATGCGCTGGCCCAGCTTCGTGCGCCGATCTACGAGGACAAGGTGGTCGATTTCATCCTCGAACTCGCCAACGTGACCGAAAAGAAGGTGACGCGCGAGGATCTCTACAAGGACGACGAGGCGGAGAAGGGCACCGCCTGATAATATCAGCGGGCGTTAAGGATGCGCGGCGAAAGGGGCATGGCGGCGGTATCCGTCGCTATGCGGTGGCTCGCGAATCAGCTTCAACTGCAGCCAGTTAAGCCCCGAAATTGCTCCGGTCTTGTTACCGGGGAATTGGCCCATATCTGTGAGCCCTGTCCTTTAAGTCCTGCATCACGGGACGTTCGTCCGCGCCCGGCAAATTCTGGCCAGTTCCGCTTTGCCGACGGATGTTCGCTTCCGCCAACCCTTGGGTGACTAATGCGCGATCCGGTGGAAACCTACATGCAACTCGTGCCGATGGTGGTCGAGCAGACCAACCGCGGCGAGCGCGCCTACGACATATTTTCGCGCCTGCTGAAAGAGCGCATCATCTTCCTGACCGGACCGGTCGAGGATGGCATGGCGACCCTGACCGTCGCGCAGCTTCTGTTTCTCGAAGCCGAGAATCCGAAGAAGGAAATCTCGATGTACATCAATTCGCCCGGTGGGGTGGTGACGTCGGGCCTTGCGATCTACGACACCATGCAGTTCATCCGTCCGCCGGTATCGACGCTTTGCACCGGACAGGCGGCGTCGATGGGATCGCTGCTGCTGGCCGCGGGCCATAAGGACATGCGCTTCTCGCTGCCGAATTCGCGCATCATGGTGCACCAGCCCTCCGGTGGCTTCCAGGGCCAGGCCACCGACATCATGTTGCACGCCCAGGAAATCCTGAACCTCAAGAAGCGGCTCAACGAGATCTACGTGAAGCACACCGGCCAGACCTTCAAGGCGATCGAAGATGCGCTGGAACGCGACAAGTTCCTTACCGCGGAGATGGCCCGCGAGTTTGGTATTGTCGACAAGGTGATCGACAAACGCTCGGAAGAACCTGCAGCGAAGACCCCGTAACAACACGGTCCGCGAGCGTTGCGTTGGCGTTAACGAGCTTCGTCAGCGGCAATTTCGGCCGCTAAAAGCACTTTTATGCCCTCGCATGGGCGGAAAGTTCCGCTTTCGTGCTGGTTTGGCAGCGTGGCAATCGCGCAACGCCTGGCCGATTTCGACATCGCCCGCTCGCGTACATGCCGCAAATCACGGTATTGTCACGGTATTCGGCAGTCGCCCGATTAGCGAATTCTTGATAGTCGGGTGTCACCATGGTTGGCTAGGTGGGATCGGCTATGATCGCCGGGAGATTCGAGTTGGCAGCGATTCGTGAGGCATCTGGAGCGTAGGGTCTTTTCTGGTACGGATTTTGCTCTATCTAGAACTCTGTGCCGGTATGTGCCGGAATAGGGCGATCGGGCGGACGGGATCGAACGGCGGACGGAGATTAGAATGAGTAAGGTCGGCACGAGCGACTCCAAGAACACGCTGTATTGCTCGTTCTGCGGCAAGAGCCAGCACGAAGTCCGCAAATTGATCGCGGGCCCCACCGTATTCATCTGCGACGAATGCGTTGAACTGTGCATGGATATCATCCGCGAGGAGAACAAATCCTCGCTGGTGAAGTCGCGCGACGGCATCCCGACCCCGAAGGAAATCTGCAAGGTCCTCGACGACTACGTGATCGGTCAGAGCCATGCGAAAAAGGTGCTCTCGGTCGCTGTCCACAATCACTACAAGCGGCTCAATCACCAGACCAAGCACAACGATGTCGAGCTTGCGAAGTCGAACATCCTGCTGATCGGCCCGACCGGTTCGGGCAAGACGTTGCTGGCGCAGACGCTGGCGCGGATTCTCGACGTGCCGTTCACGATGGCGGATGCAACGACGCTGACCGAAGCCGGCTATGTCGGCGAGGACGTCGAAAATATCATCCTCAAACTGCTGCAGTCGGCCGACTACAATGTCGAGCGCGCGCAGCGCGGCATCGTCTATATCGACGAGATCGACAAGATTAGCCGCAAATCCGACAATCCGTCGATCACCCGCGACGTCTCGGGCGAGGGCGTGCAGCAGGCGCTGCTGAAGATCATGGAGGGCACGGTTGCCTCGGTTCCTCCGCAGGGTGGCCGCAAGCATCCGCAGCAGGAGTTCCTGCAGGTCGACACCACGAACATTCTCTTCATCTGCGGCGGCGCGTTCTCGGGCCTGGAGAAGATCATCTCCGCGCGTGGACGCTCGACGTCGATCGGTTTCGCGGCGCAGGTGCTGGCGCCGGAAGATCGCCGTACCGGCGAAATCTTCCGTCACGTCGAGCCAGAGGATCTGCTGAAGTACGGCCTGATTCCGGAGTTCGTCGGCCGCCTGCCGGTGGTCGCCACGCTGGAGGATCTCGACGAAGTTTCGCTCAAGAAGATCTTGACCGATCCGAAGAACGCGCTGGTGAAACAATATCAGCGGCTGTTCGAGATGGAGAACATCGAGTTGACGTTCGCCGACGAAGCTCTCGGCGCGGTCGCCCGCAGGGCGATCGAGCGCAAGACCGGCGCGCGCGGCCTGCGATCGATTCTCGAAAGCATCCTGCTAGAGACCATGTTCGATCTGCCGGGCCTGGAAGGCGTCGAAGAGGTCGTGATCTCGCGCGAAGTGGTTGAGGGAACCGCTCGCCCGCTCTACATCTACGCCGATCGCGCCGTCGAAAGCAGCGCCAGCGCCTGACCGCGCCCGCTGCCGGGGAATTGAGTTATCCAAAAAAGCCGGCTGCCGAGCCTTTCGGCGGCCGTGTTTGCGTAGTCAATCCCAAGCGTTCAGCCCCAATTGGCAAGCCTTTTTCAACGACTTGACACCTCCATAGTCGATAGCCACCTAATGCTATCGGCGACGAAAAAGTAACCGTAGGATTCGCCGCAACATCGATCCGGAGAAGTGGGGTCCGACGCGGCCTTACGACCCGGAACATCTCGGCACCTTGTGGCGGTTGCGCAAAATGGCGGACTGCGTGCAAGGGGGCACAACAAAAGGAATAGGCCATGACGACCCCGAAACCCCGGCCATCTATCGTTCACGGCGAAAGCCATTCTTATCCGGTGCTGCCGCTTCGCGACATCGTCGTCTTCCCGCACATGATCGTGCCGCTGTTCGTGGGCCGCGAGAAATCGATCCGTGCACTTGAAGAAGTCATGAAGAATGACGCCTTGATCATGCTTGCGACGCAGAAGAACGCGTCGGACGACGATCCGAGTGCGGATTCGATCTATGAAACCGGCACGCTCGCCAGCGTGCTGCAGCTGCTCAAATTGCCCGACGGCACCGTGAAGGTGCTGGTAGAGGGGCTCGAGCGCGCGCGCGTGCAGAAATATACCGACCGGGCCGAATACTACGAAGCGACCGCGATCGCGCTCGCCGACACCGACGCCACCTCCGTCGAGGCGGAAGCCTTGGCACGCTCGGTCGTGTCCGACTTCGAAAGCTATGTGAAGCTGAACAAGAAGATCTCCGCCGAAGTCGTCGGCGTGGTTCAGGCGATCACGGATTTCGCCAAGCTCGGCGATACCGTTGCCTCGCATCTTGCCGTCAAGATCGCCGATCGCCAGGCTATCCTGGAGGCGCTGTCGGTGACCGCGCGCCTTGAGAAGGTGCTCGGGCTGATGGAGAGCGAAATCTCGGTGCTGCAGGTCGAGAAGCGAATCCGCTCGCGCGTCAAGCGCCAGATGGAGAAGACCCAGCGCGAATATTATCTCAACGAGCAGATGAAGGCGATCCAGAAGGAGCTCGGCGAC
>JGI20195J14853_1000653_pt1 | contig 11582 bp, 9 predicted proteins | sample NGESurdeep092012_3_FD_14853 | JGI IMG/M metagenome (IMG submission 14853)
CATCAACAAGCTCAACAGAGTGCTCATTACAACCGAAGACACTGATCTTAAGAAATTGGTTGAGCCTGTGGTCGCCCGCGTCGACAAAGTGTTGCGAGACCCAGGGTCCGCAAGTTGTGCTCGGCCAAATCTGGCTCGCAGCAACATTGGTGCGCCTCAAACGACCCAAAGAGGCACGCGCGCTCGCCACAGATGTCCTGCGGCGCGCGCCGCAATTCGCGCTCCAACGATGGCCGGCATTGGCGATTTACTCCCATAAAGATAATGCCGATCATATGATCGAGGCGCTGCGCGAGGCGGGGTTTCCAGATCGATGATCTGCCGCTCACAATGCATTCGAACCAAGAAGACCTCGGGCGAGATCGCACAAGTTCTTCGCTCGCGCGAGAATCAGCGAGACAAAACCGCTGCGACGCATACTCCGCTTCCGAGATGGGTCAATCGCTTCACTTCCGCAATGTCCGCGCCATGTCCGCTATTCCCCCTATCGCTGCCATAATATCGCGCTGCAATAAACGACGCGATGTGCCAACGCACTAAATCGCTGCGCGATAGCCCGCTGAGGCGGGCGGCCTGTCTGCGAGCGCGGTAACCGGGGTGGGGATCGTCGGTAGCGGGCGGCGTGTCCTGTCTTGAGGATCGAGGTGTCGTCAACCTCATCCAAGACAGGAGTTGCCTATGAGCACGGAACACATCACCCCGTTGCGCCAGCGCATGACCGACAACCGGGCTACATCCTTCGGATGTCGAGAAACTAGTGAAGCAACTCAACGGCTTGGTGGATGGCGGCAATACGGTGCTCGTTGTCGAGCACGATATGGCGCTGGTCGCGCAAAGCGACTGGGTCATCGACATGGGACCGGGCGCGGGGGATGAAGGCGGCCGCGTCGTGGCCTCGGGCATTCCTTCGGCTATTGCGTCCGCAAAAAGCAGCAATACCGCTCCGTATCTCGCTCGAACTCTCGCAGACGGCTGAGGTGACCCTCTCGCTTTGAATATTAAGAACGTAGCGCAGGTAAGGATTAAGCCATGTCGTCCAAAACAGACGGCCGAAGTTCTGGCTAGCCACATCAAGTTATAATCGATTTACGTTCCATGTGACGACAGCGTCCGATCGGCGGACTTACTTGGACACTCACCCTAAGTTCCGCAATGCAAAGACGAATTCTGGCGGCGAAATTGTCGGGTACGTGTGCGACGGATGGGCAGAATTGAAGACGTCCGAAATCATTGTGAAGCTTAAGGACTGCCTTTCGACCGTTGCCGATGCGCTCCGCTTGCTTGTGCGATATCGCGATCACCTTTGCACGCGAGAATCCGAGCAATTATTGCCTGTTCGTGATGTCGGAAGGCGCCGAATGGGAAGGATACCGTTTGCGCGAATTCGGCGAGGCTGATGCCTATGGTCACCGCAAGAAAGCCAACGTTGCCGAGGACCTCAGCGACGAGATCAAGAAACGCACCGGCGAGGAAACCGTAGTCAGCGACCTCACCTACGACCTACGCTCGGGCAATCCAGACTTCACCGATCGTTTGGTTGCCACCACCTTCGGCACCATTGCGTTAAACGCGGCACGGGAAGGTAGGAGCGGGCTGATGACCGCGATTGTCAACGGCTGCTATGCCTTGGTCGAGATCCCCGATCCCAAGCTCGGCCCGCGCAACCCGCGCAGGTGGATGTCGAGACGATGTACAATAAGGAACGACTGCGTCCCAACTACAGCAATAAGGTGGGTCTGCCAATTTTCCTGACGCGCGCCTGACCGGGGAAAGCGTTCGACGGCTCCCATATTCCTGCGGCGGGCGCTGGCATCAGCATGAAACTCGACGATCACGGCATTTATGGACCGATCAAGAAGGTCGCAGCCGAAAACGGCCCGATGCTCGTAAATTGCACTGGACGAGCCGCGCGATAAGCTCATAAGACGTTACAAAGACAAGGGGATCGCCGTTTCAAGACGGCGGCCGCGATTGACAGTGGAATAGTCCGTGGAAGCAAACCTGACCGAAGTACGCGATCCGAGCGGCACCGCACCGAATACAAACGAGTCGGAGGCCGCCGCACTTCGCGAAGCCGTGCTCCGCCACCTGACCTATACCATCGGCAAGGATCGCAACGCCGCGAGCGAGCGCGACTGGTTCATCGCCACCGCGCTCGCGGTCCGCGATCGTATCGTCGAGCGCTGGATGATCTCGACCAGGACAAGCTACGCGCAGAACCGCCGCCGCGTGTACTACCTCTCGCTCGAATTTCTGATCGGCCGTTTACTCATCAATTCACTGACGAATCTTGGCCTCACCGAGGCGATGCGCACCGCGCTCGCCAGTCTCGATATCGATCTCGACAGGCTCCGTGAGATCGAACCAGACGCAGCCCTCGGCAATGGCGGCCTCGGACGGCTCGCCGCCTGTTTCATGGAGAGCATGGCAACACTTTCGATCGCCGCCCACGGCTACGGCATCCGCTACGATCACGGACTGTTCATGCAGACCATCAAGGACGGCTGGCAGCATGAGTATCCGGAGACCTGGTTGGAGTTCGGCAATCCGTGGGAATTCCCGCGCCCCGAGGTCAACTATGCCATCGGTTTCGGGGGATCGGTCGAGGTAATTCATCGCCCCAACGGGGCGGTGGCTCATAGCTGGAAGCCCTCGGAAACCGTTGAAGCGGTTGCCTATGACGTGCCCATCGTCGGCTGGCGTGGCGCGCACGTCAACACGCTGCGGCTGTGGTCAGCGCGCGCGGCCAATCCGGTGCGTCTCGATGCCTTCAACCGGGGCGACTACATGGGCGCCTACCGACCAAGTCAGTGCCGAGGCGATTTCGAAGGTCCTCTATCCAAGCGACATCACGCCCGCGGGCGAGGAACTGCGCCTGCGGCAGGAGTACTTCTTCGCTTCAGCCTCGTTGCAGGACCTCATTCGCCGCCATCTCAAACAGGACGGCGATATCACTCGCCTCGCCGACAAGGTTGCGATTCAGCTCAATGATACGCATCCCGCCATCGGCATCGCCGAGCTCATGCGCCTCCTGCTCGATGTCTACGGCCTCGAATGGGATCAGGCGTGGAAAATCACACAGGCGACTTTCTCCTACACCAATCACACGCTGCTGCAGGAAGCGCTCGAAAGATGGCCGGTGCCAATGATGGAGCGGCTACTGCCGCGCCACATGCAAATTATCTATCTAATCAACGCGCTGCATCTCGACGGACTACGAACCAGCGGCCACGACGATCAGAGCTTTCTGTCGTCGGTGTCGCTCATCGACGAGCACAATGGCCGGCAGGTCCGCATGGGACACCTGGCTTTTTACGGATCGCACAAGGTCAACGGTGTGTCGCAACTTCACACGGACCTGCTCAAGCAAACCGTGTTCCGCACCATGTACGAACTCTATCCAGACCGCATCGTCAACAAGACCAACGGTATTACCTTTCGGCGCTGGCTGTTCGACGCGAACCCAAGCTTGACCAAGCTCATTGCCGACACCATTGGCTCACGCCTATACGACAACACCGATCTATTGCTCGAACTCGCGAACATCGCCGGCGACGCCGAATTCCAGAAACGTTTCGCGGCGGTCCGCCTCGCCAACAAGGAAATGCTGGCCAAGCTCATTGCCGACCGATTGCTCATCAAGGTTGATCCGCACGCCTTGTTCGACGTCCAGATCAAACGATTCCACGAGTATAAGCGCCAGCTTCTCAATATCCTCGAGACGATAGCGCTTTATAACGACATTCGCGCGCAACCCACGCGGGACTTCGTTCCGCGCGTAAAAATCTTCTCCGGCAAGGCCGCGGCAAACTATTATCAGGCCAAGCTGATCATCAAGCTCATCCATGACGTTGCGCGCGTGGTCAATGACGACCTGGCGGTTCGTGGCGTGCTCAAGGTGGTGTTCCTGCCGAACTACAATGTGAGCCTCGCCGAATCGATCATTCCTGCGGCAGATTTGTCCGAGCAGATCTCGACGGCCGGCATGGAAGCATCCGGCACCGGCAATATGAAGTTAGCGCTGAATGGTGCGTTGACCATCGGCACGCTCGACGGCGCCAATGTCGAAATCCGCGACCGCGTCGGCGCCGACAATATAGTCATTTTCGGGCTCACTGCTCCGGAGGTTCAGGCGCGCCGCGCCAAAGGCATCGACGCGCGCGAGATAATCGCGGCGGCGCCCGTGCTGCGCGAAGTGCTCGATTCAATCGCGATGGGCGTGTTTTCACCGGACGACCGCAATCGTTATGTCGGTCTTGTCGATGCCCTCACCCATCACGATCACTTCATGGTGTCGGCCGACTTCGACGCCTATTACACGGCGCAACGCACAATCGAGACGCGCTGGCGCGACCACAAATCGTGGTGGTGTTCGAGCATTCTAAATACGGCACGCGTCGGCTGGTTCTCATCCGATCGCGCGATTCGCGAATATGCCGAAGAGATTTGGAACGTGGCTGTCCCACCAGGCCCGGTGAGCGAGCGATGAACGACGCCTTATGGCACGCGAAGGAAGCCGATGTCGCCGCCATTATCGGCGCGCGCCACACTGATCCGTTTGCCATTCTGGGTCTTCACCGCGTTGACGCCGGCTTTGTCATTCGTGCGCTGGTGCCGGATGCGGAGCGGGTGGCCGCGCTCGATCGCGATGACAAGATCATCATCGACCTTGAGCGCCGCGACCGCGGTGATTTTTTCGAAGGCCTAGTGAAGATCCCGACCGAGCGGTTCAGCTATCGCCTGCACGCGGAAAATAGCGGCGGTTCATGGATATTCCATGACCCCTACGCGCACGGGCCGGTACTGGGTCCTATGGATGACTACCTCTTGGTCGAGGGCACACACCAGCGTCTCTATAATCGGCTCGGTGCGCATCTGATGATACATGAAGACGTCGAGGGCACGCTATTCGCGGTATGGGCACCGAATGCGCGGCGCGTGTCCGTGGTCGGCGATTTCAATCATTGGGATGGCCGCCGCCATCAGATGCGGAAGCGCGTCGACAGCGGAATCTGGGAGATATTCGCCCCGGGCGTCGGCGAGGGCATCAATTACAAATATGAAATCATCGGCGCCGACGGCGCATTGCTGCCGCTCAAGGCCGATCCGTTCGGTTTCTGGGCCGAATTGCGCCCCTCGACGGCCTCTGTGATCGCGCGCACCGACAATTTCGAATGGCACGATAGTGACCACATGACTGCGCGGGCCGCGTCCGCCGCGCACCGCGCGCCGATTGCCATCTATGAAGTGCATCTCGGATCATGGCGACGTGGCGCGGGCAATCGTTTCCTCAGTTATGAGGAACTCGCCGACACGCTCATCCCTTATGTCGCCGATCTCGGCTTCACCCATATCGAACTGATGCCCATTAACGAACATCCGCTCGATGCGTCGTGGGGCTATCAGCCGATCGGACTGTTCGCGCCAACGCGGCGGTTCGGAGATCCTGCGGGTTTCGCGCGCTTCGTCGATCGTGCTCACCAGGCTGGCCTCGGCGTTATCATTGATTGGGTTCCGGCGCATTTCCCGACGGATGTTCATGGCCTCGCGCGTTTCGATGGTACCGCGCTCTATGAACACGCCGATCCGCGCCGCGGCTACCATCCGGACTGGAACACCGCAATCTACGATTTTGGCCGGCGCGAAGTTGCCAATGTGCTCGCGGCCAACGCGCTCTATTGGTTCGACCGGTTCCATGTCGACGGTCTGCGCGTCGACGCCGTGGCCTCGATGCTCTATCTCGACTATTCACGCAAGACCGGAGAATGGGCGCCCAACCCCGACGGCAGCAACGATAACCGCGACGCCGTGAGGTTTCTGCAGCGTGTCAATGAACTGGTTTATGCATCCTATCCCGGCGCCATCATGATCGCTGAGGAGTCGACCGCTTGGCGCGGCGTATCGCATCCGACCAACAGCGGCGGTCTGGGATTCGGATTCAAGTGGAATATGGGCTGGATGAACGACACGCTGGATTACATGGCGCGAGACCCGGTTCATCGCCGCTGGCACCATGACAAACTGACGTTCGGACTGCTTTACGCGTTCACCGAGAATTTCATTCTACCGCTGTCGCATGACGAGGTGGTGCACGGCAAAGGCTCGATCATCGGAAAAATGCCCGGCGACGAATGGCAGAGATTCGCCAATGCGCGGGCGTACTACAGCTTCATGTGGGCGCATCCGGGCAAGAAGCTGCTGTTCATGGGCCAAGAGTTTGGCCAAACCAGCGAATGGAATTTCGACCAGGGCCTCGACTGGCACCTGCTCGACCATTCACCGCACCGCGGGCTGCAGGCTCTCATCCGCGATTTGAACCGGTTGTACCGGGCCGTGCCAGCGCTCCATAGCCGCGATGGCGAGGCCGGTGGCTTCCGCTGGATTGTGGTCGATGACGCCGCGCAATCCGTCATCGCCTGGCTGCGTTACGGCGGCCCCGGCGATCGGCCGGTCGCGGCGATCACCAATTTCACGCCCGTTCCACGCCAAGGCTATCGCATCGGACTGCCCTCAGCCGGGCGCTGGCGCGAAATCCTGAATTCAGATGCATCGATTTACGGCGGCAGCGGGCTCGGCAACCTCGGGGCCATTACGGCAAGGAACGAGCCCGCCCATGGCCTGCCGGCGTCCGCCGAAATCCTGTTGCCCCCTCTCGCAACGGTGTTTTTGGAATTTGATCCAGATCGAAGCAGTCGTGTGTGAACCGCGCTACAAAACTATTGATTGAGGTTTGCCGAGGAGGATCCCATGCGGCCAACCGTAAACGAACCGCTCGCGCGTCACACCCTTGCCTTCGTCCTTGCCGGCGGACGAGGCAGCCGGCTCATGGAATTAACCAGCCGGCGCGCCAAGCCGGCCGTCTATTTTGGCGGCAAGTCGCGCATTATCGATTTTGCCCTCTCCAATGCCGTGAATTCGGGCATCCGCCGGATCGCGGTCGCCACTCAATACAAGGCGCATAGCCTAATCCGGCACCTGCAAATGGGCTGGAACTTCTTTCGCCCGGAACGTAACGAGAGTTTCGACATTCTGCCTGCAAGCCAGCGCATTTCCGAGGAGAAGTGGTATCTCGGTACAGCGGATGCCGTTTATCAGAACATCGACATCCTCGAGAGCCACAATGCCAAGTACATCGTGCTGCTCGCCGGCGATCACGTCTACAAGATGGACTACGAGCTCATGTTGAATCAGCACGTCGACCATGGCGCGAACGTTACGGTCGGCTGCCTTGAAGTGCCACGCAGCGAAGCAAGCGGCTTCGGCGTCATGCAGGCCGATGACAACAATGTCATCGAATCGTTCCTCGAGAAACCAGCCGATCCCCCTGCCATGCCGGGCAAACCCGACATGTCGCTCGCCAGCATGGGCATCTATGTATTCGATTCGAAATTCCTGTTCGAAGAACTTCGGCGCGACGCAGAAGATCCGAATTCAAGCCATGACTTCGGCAAGGACATCATCCCATATATCGTGAAGCACGGGCGCGCCGTGGCGCATCATTTCAACCGTTCTTGCGTCCGTTCACACTCCGAGACGCGCAGCTACTGGCGGGACGTGGGAACGCTGGATGCCTATTGGGCGGCCAATATCGATCTCACCGATGTCGTGCCTGAGCTTGACCTTTACGACAGCTCGTGGCCGATCTGGACCCACGCTGAAATCACGCCACCCGCGAAATTCGTTCACGATGTCGATGGCCGGCGCGGCGAGGCGGTGACCTCACTCATCTCCGGCGGCTGCATCATTTCGGGCGCGGCACTACGGCGTTCCTTGCTGTTCACCGGCGTGCATGTTCATTCTTATGCCACGATCGAAAATGCAGTGATCTTGCCCTATGTCGATGCAGCTCGCCGAACGCGATTGAAGAATGTCATCATCGACCGAGGCGTGCGCATTCCGGAAGGGCTGATAGTGGGCGAGGACCCCGAACTCGATGCCAAGCGATTCCGCCTCACCGAGCAAGGTATCTGCCTGATTACCCAACCGATGATCGACAAGTTGTCCGCATGAAGCGCATTCGCGTGCTTTCAGTCGCTTCAGAGGTCTTCCCCCTGATCAAGACAGGCGGCCTCGCCGATGTGATTGGCGCGCTGCCGACGGCCTTGAAGGCGGAAGAGATCGAAATGCGCACCCTGGTGCCGGGATATCCGGATGTGCTGAAGGCGCTGGGAATGGCGGAGGAATTGCTTCATATCCAAGAGTTTTATGGAGGACCCGCGCGCGTGCTTGGTGGTTCCGGGGCCAAACTCGATCTGTTCGTGCTCGACGCACCACATCTTTTCGCACGCCCCGGAAACCCCTATACCGCGCCTGACGGCAGTGACTGGCCCGACAACGCCATACGTTTCGCGGCACTCGCGCGAATCGCCGCCGAAATCGGCCAAGGCGCCATCCCGGCATTCATCCCGCAGGTGGTGCACGCGCACGACTGGCAGACCGGATTGACGCCGGCCTTCATGCACTACAATGACCGGCCGCGGCCAGGCACGATCATCACTGTTCACAATCTCGCCTATCAGGGGCAATTCCCGCGGGAGATGCTGAGTGATATCGGTTTGCCGCCTGAGTCCTTCGCCCTTGACGGGATTGAATACTATGGCGCGATCGGATTTCTGAAAGCTGGGCTGCAACTCGCCGATCGCATCACCACAGTTTCGCCGACTTATGCGGTCGAAATTCAAGGCCCCGAAGCCGGCATGGGACTCGATGGGTTGCTGCGCGCGCGGTCAGATGTGCTGAGCGGCATCCTCAATGGCATTGATATTTCTGTGTGGAATCCCGCGACGGATCCGAACATCGCCTCACCTTTCAGCGTAAACACGCTGGCAAAACGGGCGGCTAATAAGGCAGCATTACAACGGCGCCTCGGCCTTCGCCTCGCGCCGGATGCATTCTTGCTCGGACTCATCAGTCGCATGTCCTGGCAGAAGGGGCTTGATCTGCTGCTGGAGAATCTGCCGCTCATATTAGGCGAGGGCATACAGATAACATTGCTGGGCACTGGCGATGCGGACCTCCAGGCACGCTACAGGACCGCCGCAAAATCCCATCCGGGTCAAATCGGCGTCCTGATCGGCTATGACGAGAATCTGGCCCATCTCATTCAGGCTGGGGCGGATGCACTCCTGGTACCATCGCGATTCGAGCCGTGCGGGCTGACGCAGCTGTGTGCCTTGCATTATGGCGCGATTCCCGTCGTGTCCCGCGTCGGCGGGCTTGCCGACACCGTCATTGACGCCAACGAGATGGCCATCGCCGGCGATGTCGCGACTGGAATCCAGTTCGGGCCAGTCACGAGCGAAAATCTCGCCGTCGCCATTCGCCGCGCCGAAGCCCTGTTCCACAACAAGCCGGTCTGGCGAAGGATGCAGAAGAATGGCATGAGCGTCGATGTATCGTGGCGCAATCCCGCGCGCCACTATGCCGATCTCTACGGTCAAGTTGCCAAGCTCCTTTCTCCGAGGCCGTGACAAGTTCATGAGCAATCCTGCCGGCTCTATCGAAACATATTCTGTTGCTACAAAAATCGTTTCTACGACGCCTTTCGCGGATCAGCGCCCTGGTACTTCCGGATTGCGCAAAAAGGTGTCGGTATTCCAAACGCCCCACTATGTTGAGAACTTCGTCCAGTCTATCTTTGACAGCCTTGAGGATTTTCGGGGCAAGGCTCTCATCATCGGTGGAGACGGCCGCTTCTATAATCGCGAGACGATCCAGACCACGCTGCGGATCGCGGCAGCCAATGGTTTTGGACGCGCTGTCGTGGGCCGCGGCGGCATCCTATCGACACCCGCCGTTTCCGCGCTGGTCAGATCGGCGAGCGCATTCGGCGGCATCATCCTGTCTGCCAGTCATAATCCCGGCGGACCGCAGGGTGATTTCGGCATAAAGTACAACATTGGCAATGGCGGACCAGCGCCTGAAAAAATCACCGAAGCCATCTTTGCGCGTAGCCGTATCATCGATCACTACAAGACGATCCAGGCGCCCGATATCGACCTTGACCGAATCGGCATGACGACGCTCGGCGGCATGCAGATCGAAGTGGTCGATTCGGTCGCCAACTATCAAGCGTTGATGGAGACGCTGTTTGATTTTGATCGCATTCGCGACCTATTCATGCGCGGCTTCGCCATGCGCTTCGACGCCATGTCCGCGGTGACCGGTCCTTATGCAACCGCGATTCTAGAAGCCGCGTTGGGCGCCGCGCCTGGTACCGTCATCAACGGCAGACCGCTGCCCGACTTCGGCGGCCATCATCCCGATCCGAACCTCGTTCACGCCAAACATCTTTACGATCTTGCCATGGGAGTTAACGCGCCGGATCTTTGCGCTGCGTCTGATGGCGACGGCGATCGCAACCTCATCATCGGCCGCGGTTGTTTCGTGACGCCCTCTGACAGTCTGGCCATTCTTGCCGCCAACGCCCGCCTTGCCCCCGGTTACGCAGAGGGGCTGGCCGGCATCGCTCGTTCAATGCCGACCAGTGGCGCAGCCGATCATGTCGCCGGGAAACTCGGAATCCCGCTTTATGAGACGCCGACCGGGTGGAAGTTCTTCGGCAACCTGCTCGATGCCGGGCTGGTCACCATATGCGGCGAGGAAAGCGCGGGAACCGGATCGAACCATGTCCGTGAAAAAGACGGGTTGTGGGCGGTGTTATTCTGGCTCAACATTGTTGCTGCACGGAAGGAAAGCGTTGCTAACATCGTGCGCGAACATTGGGCTGCCTTTGGACGCAACTATTATACCCGCCATGACTATGAGGAAGTCGACGCCGATGGCGCGAATGCGCTGATTGAGGGTTTGCGCTATCGTCTGTCCTCGCTGAAGGGTCGCCGCTTCGGTTCACTCGAAATCAGCCTAACGGACGACTTTTCCTATCACGATCCTGTCGACGGCTCAGATTCGGCGCGCCAAGGCATTCGCGTCCTGTTTACGGACGGGTCGCGCATTGTGTACCGACTCTCCGGAACAGGCACTGCGGGCGCGACGTTGCGCGTCTATATCGAGCGGTTCGAGGGCGACGTCACGCGCCAGCATGGCAAGACACAAGACGCTCTCGCCGAACTCATCGGCCTGTCGCACTCGCTCGCCGATATTCCGCGTTTCACGGGCCGCAATCAGCCAAGCGTGATTACCTAACACACCGCACGTAGCGGAGATTTCATGGCTCGCCGTGTCAATGAAGGTTCGCCCGCACCGCTCGGCGTCACGCTTGACGACAAAGGCGCCAATATCGCGGTGTTCTCGGCATGCGACGGCCATAGACCTATGTCTATTCGACGAAACGGGTTCGGTTGAGTTCGAGCGCGTGCGGCTGCCGGCGCGCACCGGCGATGTGTTTCATGATCATGTCGCTGATATCCGTCCGGGCCAACACTATGGCTTGCGCGCCCATGGTCCATATGACCCCACCGAAGGTCATCGTTTCAACGCCAACAAGTTGCTAGTCGATCCCGTGTGGTCAAAATATTGGTCTGACGCTTCTATCTCTCCGATTGAGAATTTGATCGCGTTGATCACTGTCCCGGTTCCTCATCGGAGATCGGGTTGATCGCGCAGGCGAAGGTCTACGGTAA
>JGI20195J14853_1000656_pt1 | contig 11560 bp, 11 predicted proteins | sample NGESurdeep092012_3_FD_14853 | JGI IMG/M metagenome (IMG submission 14853)
GCGCCCGTGACACTCACTTGATCGTGCGCTTCTGGCCCGGGCTCACGCACCTGGGCGCGAGCCGGCCGGGCGGTCCCTAGAGTCGCTGCATCGCGAGCCAGAAGTCCTCGTCGTCCGAGTGCCCGTACGGCCCCCGCAGCGCGTCGTAGGCATCGCGGAACCTGACCCAGAGGCCGCGCATCAGGGCCTCTTCGCTCTCGGCTGCTGCCGCGCTCGCGGGGCGTCGGACGATCGCCGCGATGTACGCGGCGACCTGGCGCCGCTGAGCGGGGGTGAGGGGTCGCCGGTCGGGACGCCCGTCGGACAGGTCGTCACCCGTCGACTCGAACGTGCTGTGGTCGAAGTTCCCGGTCCTGCCGGGCTGGCGCTCCATTGGACTCCTGAGGACGCCTTTGGATCTACCCCGCTGATTGCTGGACGTCCCTCGTCAGCGGGAGGCTCGGTAGTCTGGCCCCGGACCGCCCCAGCCCCATGTGCGCGTCAGTCGCCCTCGGGCCTTCCGTCCAACGGACGCTGGCACTGGCCGCCCGATCGGCAACCTCGCCGTCGAGCGCACCGCTTCAAGTTTACCCCCATCCCCCGTGCAGAGATCTAGGCGACGTGAAGAGACACGATCAGGGGCGGTCTCATCGTGTGGGGTGGCTGGGAGCCCGGCGAGACCGGCAGGCAATCACGCCGGCGCCGCCTCGGCCTCCGCGATGACCTTCTCCAACCCCCCATCACCCAGGGGTCTCCGCCATCCTTTCATCGATCGCGGACGACACCACGATGACGAGTGGCGCAACGGCAGCACGGCGGCGTCCGAGTCTTCCCCCGGCCCTCCACGTGTCCGTCGTCGATCAGTCGGTTTGACCGTCGAGGGTTCGTCCGCCCGCTCCGGCGTACGGACCGCCCCACTGATGGAGCGAGAACTCGATGCCCGCGGCCGTCGCCCGGTCGCGCAGGTCGCGGACCCAGCGTAATGCGGAGGGCTTGGGCTCCCAACCGGTGCCCGCACAACGCTCGTCATATGCGCGAGGGTCGAACGCGTGACCCGGATGGGAGCATGGCTGGACCAACCGACGCTCTGACGAGCCGCCAGACTCGCCGCCGACCGAGATCGCGTCGAACCCGGCGAAGACCAACGACGGCAGCGGTCCGAGGAGCGGCTCGGCTACGACGACCCGGCGCGCCGCCGGCGTCGCCCGCAGGGAGTCGACTCGCCTGACGAATCGGTCGTTCTCGACCGTGACGCACAGTGTCAGGTTCGGGATGACTCGGTCGCGCAGGATGTCGGCGATCCAATGGGCCGATCCGGCACGCGCCGCCGCGGCGAAGGCGACGAGATCCCAGAACCGCTCCGAGCACAGCAGGTCCGCCATGCGAGAAGCACGCTTCGTGATGATCGAGAACGTCGAGCCCAACGCGAGCGCGATGACGGCCAAGATGTCCGCGACATACGCATCAGGCACCGACTCGCCGAAGATGTCGGTCATCGAGCCGGCGAAGACGTCGCGGGGCATGCGCCAGTGAAGCGGCGCGTCGAGCCGTTCGGGATGGAGCACGATGTTGGCCGCGGCATTCGCGGGCGTCCACGGCAGAGATGTCGTGCCGTAGCGGTGCGAGATCCGCTCCGCATAGCAGGATGCGCATCCCGGGGACGTCTTGACACACCCGGTGACCGGGTTCCAGGTCACTTCTCTGGCTGTCGTCATCCGGGACCTCAACGAAACAAGGCGGGTGCGCCCAACGCCCTCCGGAAGCCTATCTTGGGCGAAGACGAGCAGAGCGCAACCAGCCGTCCGGCGCGGGGAGGATCACCCGCCACGTCGGTTCCGCGAGGTCGCTCTAACCCGCTCGATCTTCCCACCGAAATCAAACAGGTGGCGCGGCCGGCGGCTTCCGTTGGGACGACCCGGACGCTGCTCCAGGAGCAGATCGACGGGGTCGGGCCACTGTGGTCCTCGCCTACGGCCTGTGCGGCGGCGCCACGGCGGGGCTGCGGGCCGACCCGATCCCCTCGTCGCGCCACGAGCCCACGACTGCATCACGCTCTTCCTCGGGACGACCCATCCACTCGTCTGACCCGCGCCTACGGCCCGCATCGAACCAAATCGAGCGGGTCGACCGCCGGGGCACGAAGACGCCGGCCGCCAACGGAGGCGGTGCTTATCACACCGTCAGCGTCCAGCAATCAGCGTCGGCCGCAACCCGCTCCAGGGCGGCGAGGATCGAGCCGCGCATGCTCCTCGCACCCCGAGAGCGCGAGAATGTCGCGAACGCGTTCCGCCCGAACAAGACGCAAGGGGCCTGCAACGAAATGAGATGCGCGACGGGCCCTCTGGCGAGTCGCTCGGTGGGACCGTGGCGGCGGGCCCGAAGGTCCGCATTCCGCGAGCCTTCGGCAGGCGCCAATTCCCGCCGGGACCAGGAGATGGACCATGGCTGAACTCGACGCGAAGGATCGCGACAAGCTCCGCTCCACGCAGTTCGCGTATGTCGACTCGAAGGGCGGCGAACACCTACCCATCCACGATGAGTCGCACGTGCGGAACGCGATCGCTCGCTTCAATCAGACGGAGTTCGAGAGCAAGGCGGCCAAGGAGCGTGCCCGGCGGAAGATCCTGAGCGCCGCCGAGATGCACGGCATCGAGGTCGACGAAGACTCGAACATCCGCCGGCCGAGCACTCCGCGTCGGGCAGCGTCGACCAAGGGCGAGCCTCGCGGCGGCTGAATGGACCACGACTGATCCCGGCGGCGTCCTACCCCGCGACGCTGGTGCCATCGACGCCGCCGGAGAGTCGCCCGCTGGTTCGTAGGCCTCCACCCGGTCGCGGTTCTCGCTCGGGGACGCGGGCACCAAGTCGGGGCCGTCCGCGGCGGGACGTATGGCCGGCCGGCCGAGACGATGCGCGCCTATCTCGACGCGATGGCTGCGGCGCAGTACAGCGCACCGGAGCCTGAGTCACCCGTCCCGCTCGTGCTCGCCGCGCTCGGGCCACGCATGCTCGAGCTGGCCGCCGAGCGCGCCGATGGTGCGCACCCCTCCTTGTCCCCGTCGAGCACACGCCCTTCGCCTGCCAGCATCTCGGCCCCGAGCCGTTCCTCGTCGTCGAGCAGGCGGCCGTGCTCACGACCGACCCGGCCGAGGGGCGCCGGATCGGGCGCGGCTTCGCGATGAACTACCTTGCTCTGCCCAACTACGTGAACAATCTTCGGCGCTTGGGCTGGGGCGATGCGGACCTTGCCGGTGACGGGAGCGCACATGATCGAGGCAGAACGACATGGCCACGCTCCACGGCGGATGAGCCACGCCCCAGCGGATGAGCTGAGCGCGGGTCAGGACAGCGGCGCGGTCAATGGGTTGATCCAGACTGACGCCGCGATCAACCCCGGCAACAGCGGGGGTCCCCTCCTCGACACGGCGGGGTGGGTACGGGGTCGACACCGGTAGTCTTGTGCGGTGAGATCCTGGGGCCGCCCCGTGGTCTGTTGATGTGTGGTGGGCCGCGACGAAATGGCTCCGGTCGTCCGGGCGGCGCTCGGGTCCAGCGCGGGCGGGTCCGTTGGCCTACCCTGCGACTAGCCGAGAGCGGAGGGACAGATGAGCGGAGACCCGAACGTCCTCTACGACGGGAACCACCTCGATGTGCTGCGCAGACACGTCCGCGATGAGTCGATCGACCTCGTCTATGGCGTCAGCTCGGATCCGTGGTGGGAGGAAGTGATGCCGCTGGCCGATCCCGGCGGCGGTTCGTGTCGTGACGGCCTGGGGCCGGACGGCGTGAACGGCAACATGGGCGCCGAATCGACGCTTGCCTGGCTGGTCGCGGTCGAACGGATGCGCGCCCTCCACAACGAGGCGTCGGCACAACCCGCCGAGCTGATGGCCGGCGGCGCAGGCGGTGTTAGGTCCGGGTTGGGTCGAACCCGGGTCACCCGGCTGGGCGCCCGATAGCCACCGGCAGGTAGGCCTCGATGCGGGTGGGTGTGATCAGCCCGATCGCCTGGCGCACCCCGCCGCGTGCCTACGGGCCCTGGGAGCAGGTCGCCTCGAATGTCGCCGAAGGGCTGGTGGCACGGGGTCACGAGGTCACCCTCTTCGCCACGGCCGATTCACTGACCGCCGGTCATCTCGAGGCGGTCGCCCCGGCCGGCTACGAGGAGGACGCCCAGGTCACCCCCAAGGTGTACGAGGCGCTCCACATCGCCCGGGCCATGGAGCAGGCGGATCGCTTCGACCTCCTCCACAACCACTTCGACTTCCTGCCGCTCGCCTGGTCTCGACTGATCCGGACGCCCCTCCTGACGACCATCCACGGCTTTTCGTCACCAGCCATCCTGCCCGTCTACCGCGAGTACGATCGCCACGCCTTCTACGTGTCGATCAGTGATGCGGATCGAGACCCCTCCCTCGACTACGTGGCAACCGTCTACAACGGCATCCGCCTGGCGGACTTCACGTTCCGCCCGAACCCCGGCGAGTACGCGGTGGTCCTCGGGCGGATCCATCCCGACAAGGGCGTTCATCTGGCGATCGAGGCGGCGACCGCCGCCGGCCTGCCGCTGATGATCGCGGGGATCGTCCAGGACGCAGACTACTTCCGGCGTCACGTTGAGCCGCGGCTCGACGGCGATCGAGTGCGCTTCCTGGGGCCGGTTGGGCCGGCGGAACGGGATTCGCTGTTGGGTGGCGCGCTGGCCCTGCTGCATCTGGTCACGTTCGACGAGCCGTTCGGACTGGCCATGATCGAAGCGATGGCCTGCGGGACACCCGTGATCGGGATGCGCCGCGGGGCTGTTCCGGAGGTCGTCGTGGACGGGCAGACGGGCGTCCTGGTCGTCGATGTCGCCGGGGCGGTGCGGGCGCTCCGGGTCGTGGCCGGCCTCGACCGAGGACGGTGTCGAACGGGGGTCGAAGAGCGCTTCACGGTCGATACGATGGTGCGGGGCTATCTCGACGTCTACGCCGAAGTGCTCGAACGGTGGCCCGACCGGCGGGATCGAACGGCCAGCGACCACGCAGAGGTGGCGAGGTGACGGGAAGCGACTCCTTCCGGCTCGGAGTGAACTACTGGCCGGCCCGGACGGCCATGTACTGGTGGGACGACGTCAGATTCCCTGAGGTCGATCGGGACATGGCCCGGATCGCGGATCTTGGCCTCCAGGAGGCCCGCATCTTCCTGCTCTGGGAAGCGTTCCAACCCCGGCCTGACCGCGTCTCAGACGACGCGCTCCTCCGGCTCGAAACGGCCCTCAGGGCCGCCGAGCGGCACGACGTCGGCCTCGTGCTGAGCCTGTTCTGCGGCCACATGAGCGGAGTGAACTGGCTCCCGGGCTGGGCGGTGGACCAGTCGGCTGCCTCGACGATCCGAACCGTCAGCGGGGGGCAGGTCGTGCCCGGCGGCGCGGGCGACATCTACGCCGACCCGGCGCTCCTCGACGCGCAGCTCTTCCTCGCCCAGCGGCTGGCCTCGACGTTCGCCGGCCACGCGGGGCTCGCCGGGTGGGACCTCGGCAACGAGTTCTCGAACCTCCGATGGCCCGCTCGTCCGGAGGAGATCGCTCGCTGGAGCTCACTATTGACGGAGGCGCTCCGGCCCGCCCGAGTCGACGTCGCCGGCGGCCTCCACGCCCAGGACCTTGAGCAGGACAGAGGGATTCGGATCAGCTCGATCGCCGCCCCGTGGGACGAGGTCATGATGCACGGCTACCCGCTCTACAGCGAGGCGGCCAGGCCCCCCGACGATCCCGAGTGGGTGCCCTTCGTGAGCGCGACTGCAGCCCGCTTCGCCGGCAAACGGGTGAACGCTCAGGAGTTCGGACTGCCTGATCACGAGCTCGGCGAGGACCGGGTCGCGCGCTACGCGAGTGCCGTCCTGCAACGACTGTGGCGGCTGGGGGCGGTGGGCGCGTCATGGTGGTGCTTCACCGACTACGCCGCCGAGTTGCGGCGACTGCCGCCGTTCGATCTGGCGCCCCACGAGCTGCACTTCGGCCTCTTCCGGGCCGACGGCAGCGCCAAGCCGGTGGCCGATGTCTGGCGTCGCTTCGGCCGGCGCGCCGCTCTCGACAGTTCCCCGTTCGACGGGCCGGACGAGCTGACCTGGTACGAAGGCCTGCCCCGGACGCTCGAGCAAGCGTACGGCAAGTGGCGCGAGAAGCGATCGGCGCTGACCGATGTGACCGAAGAGGTTTGACGCCCTCGACTAGCTGCCCTCGCTCGGGTCTCCCCGGCGCCGTTGCTGGCCCCGCGGACAGGCATGAACGTGGTCGAGCACGGCGCTGAAGCGGGCCGTCGCAAGGCCGATCCGGGTGTCGGCCGCTCCGTAGTACATGCGAACCTCGTCGCGGAGTTCGTCGACGATCCAGCCGCACGGGAACACGACATGGTTGACGTCACCCGCGAACTCGTCGGGCTCATGCGGGCCGAAGACCCACTCGTCGCTTCGGCGGAGCACGATCGTGGGGTCCTCGAGGTCCAGGAGCGCGAAGCCGACACGATAGATCGGTCCGCCCACGGTCGTGTGGACGCCGTGGTACAGGATGAGCCAGCCGTCCGGAGTCTCGATCGGAGGAGGCCCCAGGCCAATCTTGCCCGCGTCCCACCAGGCGCCATCGCGCGCCTCGAGCAGGAGGTCGTGGTCGCCCCAGTGGCGGAGATCGGGCGAGTAGGAGATCCACATGTGGACGCCGCCGCGCAGCGGGGAGGGCCGATGGATCATCGCCCAGCGTCCGCCGATCCGGCGCGGGAAGAGCGCCGCGTCCTTGTCCTCCGGCGGCATCACGGACCCGAGCCGGCGGACCTCGCGGAAGTCGCGCGTCATGGCCAGCGACACGAGCGGTCCGCGACGGCTGTACGCGGTGTATGCGATGGCCCACTCCTCGCGCTCGGGCAGCCACGTGAGACGCGGATCCTCGCAGCCCCAGACCTCCTCCGGGTGCTCTTCGTGCGGCCGCAGCAGCGGCTCGGCATCGAAGCGCCAGGCGGTCATGCCGTCGAGGCTGCGCGCCACCTGGAGGTGCGAGATGCCCCGCAGATCCTCCACTCGCAGCAGGAGGACCGTCTCCTCTCCCACCCGCGCCGCGCCGGGATTGAAGACTGCGTTGGCCCTGTACGGCAGGTCCGCGGCCGTGATGATGGGGTTGTTCGCTGCCCGCTGGAGGAGCTCGCCCATGCCTGTCACACTCCTGTCGCCGACGCCGTCACAGGGCCCGGAGATGCGACCTCGAGGTCGACACGACCGCGCATGCCGCGCACGTGCTCCAGGGCGGTCAGCCACATGAGCGTCGACTCGGCACCCTGGTTGTGGTTCACGCCGGCCGGGGTCAGGCCATCGCGGCAGCCCCCTTCCAGCGGATCGGTGATCGCAAGGCCCAGATCGTTCCGGCCGAGGAACCAGGCGTAGGCGGCTTCCGCGGCTCGGCGGTAGCGATCCGCGTGCGTGGCTTCCCAGGCGGCCTCGGCTGCGAGCAGCAGCGCGGTCGCCTCGATGGGCTGCTGATCGAAGCGGGCGCGCATCCCATCTCGGGGCCACCATCCCTTGTTGCCGATGGTCGTCAGGTGTCCATCGTCCGCCGTCTGGGCCTCGATCAGCCAATCGAGGACGCGGCAGCCGACGCGCACCATCTCCGCTGCGCCCAGCCACATCCCGCCCGTGATCATGGCTCGCGCAACGAGAGCATTCTCATAGGTGAGCACGGGTTCCGGCCAGGGCCACCCGGCAGTCACGGCCCGTCCCTCGAACGCCTCCCGCAGGCCCACGGCCAGTCTCTGGTACGTCTGCACGATCTCGCCAGCGCCGCCGGAATGCAGGGCGGCATCGCATGCCAGCAGGGCCGATGACCGGGGTCGCAACGCCCGCAACTCGAGCGTCGCGGGGAGTGCCCGCGCGAACAGGGCGGATACGGCTTCGCGAAACCCCTCGTCGGGTGCATCCACCATCGACTCGGCGAGCGCCAGCACGGCTCGCGCGTGTGCATCCTCCGACCCCGGCGAGTCGAGCCAGGTGCCGTCGACGGCCCGGAAGTTCCGGAAGCGGCCGGTCGAGGTCTCGAACGCATCCACGAGGAACCGGTAGGAGCGCCACGCACTCGCGCTGACGGCCGCCCAGCCGAGCTCGCGCCCATGGAGCAGATCGACGGTGAGCAAGCGGGACACGTCGTCCGTGCAGTACCCATGCTCCGGGTTCGGCCGACGCCCCACCGCATGCTGCATGATCCCGGTGGTGTCGGTGAGCGTCTCGAGATGCCGCCGACTGACGGGGTACAGCGGCTCGAGGTCAGACACGGATCGGGGGCATCGAGACCCGGGCGGTCGCGGCAACAGGCATCGCTCGCGCGACTCGCGCGAACACGCGCGCGTACGCCGCCCCGACCTCTCGCCAGACCATCGGACGGCTGTACTCGTAGGCCCGACGGCCCACGGCCGCTCGCAGCCCCGGATCCCGGAGGAGGCTGGAGACGGCATCGGCCAGCGCCCCGGGTGACCCTGGCGGGACGAGCACGCCGCGTCCGTTCGCCAGCAGCTCGGCCGCATAGGCATACGGCGTCGACACCACGGCCCTGCCAGCCCCCATCGCGTAGGACAGCGTGCCGGACACGATCTGGTCGAGGTTCGGGTACGGCGTAACGAAGACGTCCGCCGCCTGGAGCCAGCGCCCGAGCTCCCGCGGGCTCACGAAGCGATCGACAAACCGCACGTGGTCGGCCATCCCGAGCGCATCCGTCCGCTCGACCAGGCTCCGCCGATAGGCCTCCCCTTCCCGTCGAAGCAGATCCGGGTGAGTCGCCCCAAGGACCACGTAGCACACGTCGGGCACGTCGCGCACGATGGCGGGCATGGCCTCGATCGGCAGCTCGTACCCTTTGCTCGGGCCCAGCAGCCCGAAGCTCAGCAGGACCCGCCGCCCGGCCAGGCCCAGGGCCGGTTTGGCGGTACTCGAGTCGACGAGGTCCAGGTCCGGGACGCCATGGGGCACGACCTCGAGCTGGCTCGAGCCGACGTCATAGACCTTGGTCAGGAGCGACGCGGCGGACCCCGACATCACCACCGTCGTCGCCACGCCCCGCACCAGTTGCGAGAGGATTCGTCGCTGGGATGCGGTCGGGTGTCGCAGGACCGTGTGGAGCGTGGCGACGACCGGCTTGTCGAGCGCGCGGACGAAGTCGAGGACTCTGGCGCCATCTTCGCCGCCCCAGATGCCGTACTCGTGCTGAATAGAGACGACATCCACGTCGCAGTCACGGAGCGCGTGAGCCGCCCGCACGTAGTCGGCGTCCACATCCCGCCGGATGCGATGGTGGACTTCCAGCGGGTACGGCTCCACCTGGTCGGCCGGCTGCAGCGCGACAACCTCGTGTCCCCCGACGACGGAGGCGAGGTCACGGGTGAACGTTGCGATCCCGCAGTGCCGGGGTGGATAGGTCGAAACGAAGGCCGTCCGAATGCTCATGCCGCGCTTCTCTCGGGACGCAGATGCCGAGCAGGGCGAACAGGGAGTTCGGCTGGACGACGCGTGCGGATTCCGGTGATCTGGTCGTGCGCTCGGCCTGCCGGCAACCGCGTCTGGCTGACACGGCGAACCGGTTGGGGAGAGCACGAAGAAACGAAACGCCCCCTGACGGGAGCGTCCTCCTTGGGGTTCCCCGACACCTTAGCACGCCGCCGCCGTCGCGCATTCGCCGAGGAGGTTGGAACCGAGCTTCGTCCCGGACCTCCCACCGACGACGATGACGACCCCCACGAGCCCGATGAACACCCGCGATCCAGTGCCGTCTTCCGGACCGCTCAAGCCCGACCACGCAGCAGCTCGCGATGGGCGCCGATGTCGCGTCTTGGGTAGCGGAGGGCTGACGGGCGCCCCGAGGAGCGCCGCGCGGCCCACGCGATGAGTGTGAGCTGCCCCCCGGTCGCCGGCGGTCTCACGGTCACGACCGAGCCGCTGCGCGGAACCCTGGTGGGCGTAGGGTGAGAGGCGACGATCAGCTGCGGCTCAACAGGGGAGGGAACGGAGTAGGCCATGGCGAACACCTGGGCGCTCGACGACCGGGCGCAGCTCCATAAGGACGCGAACGCGCTGCTCACGCAGAACCTGACCTCGGGCGAGCGCATCATGGCGATCATCCGCGGCAGTTTCGACTCTGCCCTGATCGCGACCGATCGGCGTGCGTTCGTCTTCAAGAAGCGTTTCTTCGCGGGTGCGGCGTTCGGCAAGAAGCTCGCGGCCTATGACTACCGGGACCTGACCGGGGTCCAGCTGGAGACGGGAGTCACGTCGGGGGTCGTGTCTCTCCAGGGGCCTGGGATCGCGAGCGAGGACCTCTCGTATTGGTCGAGCGGCAAGGGCGATCCGAAGAAGGCCCCCCACGCGCTCGCCCTGGCCAGCGCGCACTTCGAGCAGGCGCGCGCTGGCGTCGCGAGGCTCCGGGAACTCATCGCCGCAGTGCCGGACGTCACGGAGCAGCTGCGCACGCTCGGGGAGCTCCGGGACGCTCGGTTCCTCACTGAGGCCGAGTTCAACTCGAAGAAGGCCGAGCTTCTCGCGCGGATGTAGGCCCGATCGGCCGGGCCGCCTTCCCCCTCCTCGGCATAGGCGCGACATCGGCACGGATCGTAGCGGGCACGCTGGGCCCCAGGTACTCGGTCCGCGTCGGCGGACGGCCTCGGCGGTGCGCGGCGTGCCTCGAGCAGAGCTGGCCCGGCTCCCCCCAGGCAGCCCAGGCGCGGCACTTCTGGCCGTCCCGGCGGTAGCCAAGACAGCGGCGACCGGCCACGGCCTCCGGGCTGTACGCCATAGTGGCCACGCTGCGTCTCAAAACCGAGAACCCTACGCACGATCACCCGTCGATGATCGACTCGATGTGCTGGGCGAAGTTCGGGGACGCCGGCGGGCCTCCGGGGACGCCGCTGCGCTCGCCTATGGATCCGACGAGGGCTATCGCAAGTGAGCCCCGGTCGCCGGCGGTCTCGCTGTCACGACCGATCCCCTGCGCGGAGCCCTGGTGAGCGTAGAGTGAGGGGCGCCTATCAGCTGGAGTTGTCGGGGAGGGACGGGATCACGGGAGAATTGCTGGGCCTCAGAGTGGGGTCGCTCCCCGAGGTCAGGCTCGCCAGCGCCCGGCCAACCCGCCGTCGTGCCGCGAGTGCCTAGCGCTGCCGCGGTCACTGCCGCCGATACGGACGACCACGCCGATCTCGACCTGCCCACGGCACCCGCCGACGCGGTCGTCAGCGGTGTCGAGGTAGTCGACGAGGACGGGACCGAGCCGCGCGCACTCGCCGCCGATGCTCCCGCCAAGCTCGACGCGAAGGAGCGCGAGGNGCCGNCNGCNGAGGNGCTCGAGGCGCTCTCCGCCGACATGATCGGGATCGACCCGGTCCGGATGTACCTTCGGGAGATCAGCACGGTCGCCCTCCTGACCGCCGAGGAGGAGGTCGTCCTGGCCAAGGCGATCGAGCTCGGCGAGCAGCTGGTCGAGGCACCCTGGAAGGGGATGGTCTCGCTCCACGAGTGGACGCTCCACGATACCGAGCGCAAGACCCGGACCGCCAAGCCGCAGCACCGTCTGCCGCTCGGC